>JAEEGL016257491.1_pt1 | contig 10702 bp, 13 predicted proteins | sample 9134231 | NCBI WGS metagenome assembly JAEEGL01 (sample SAMN16246548, study PRJNA631951) | gut metagenome | biome: gut microbiome; feature: rumen; material: fiber-attached | host: Bos | place: Iran: Karaj | collected 2018-10 | reverse complement strand
TACTGTTATGGACTTCGTCATTGTGTGGATTCGCCGTGCCGGTGCCGCAGTCGGTCTGATCGGCGCGGTCATGTTCATGCTTGGGCTGAAGGACGATGGTGATTCCAGCAGAAAAACAGCCGGTCTTTGGACTATGATCGCTGGTTTTGGTGTCGCAGCTGTCGCACTTGCCGCGGATATGTTCCATTTGTTTGAATAAGATGAAAGAAGCAGCCCTTCTTTGGAAGGGCTGCTTCTCAAAAAAGTTGCTACTAGTAGCAACTTTTTGAAAGGAGGTTCCAATGCAGCATTTACTTGCTTTACTCACAGCACTTCCCGAAGCTCCTGCCGGTACTCCGGCAGAGATGGCGGAAACCGGCATTACCTTCTTTTCCACATGGCTCCAGAGAATCGGCGCGATTGTCGCTTTTGTCGGTGCAATCAAGCTGTGTTTATCTCTTAAAAGTGAGGAAGGGCGGGAACAGATGACCGCAATTCTCACAATGGTATCCGGCTTTATGATTACAGCCGCAGTTGCCGGACTGAATGTATTTAACATTCCGGATACATACACAGAAGCCGCTGCCACAACCGAGTTTCGTTCAATCCTGACCTTTGTAGGTCGATGGATTCGCCGTGTCGGTGCTGCCGGAATGCTGTTCGGTGCAATCTCTGCCATGATGGCAAGCAAAGATCAAAACCCGGCATCAAAGGCAAACGGGGTGAAGTTAATGGCGGTCGGCGGTATGGTATGGGCTATATCCGCGATGATTCACACGATTGTATAGGAGGGAAAAGGATGCAAAATATCAAGACTTTATCCCCTTACCAAAAAATAGCGAAAATTCGCAGATTCGTCTACATCTTCGTGATTGTAGCCGGTCTTTTCAATATCTTTTTTCCGTTGATTGCACATGCGGACTGGTTTAATAATGAGGTTCAGGACTTGTATGCAGATATAACTGAAAATGTCAGGGAGACAAATGACATTCTGGATGATGCTTTCAAACTCTGCCAGACTTCACCGTATACCATAATGAATAATGCACTATATAACAGCCAGTCCGGTATAACAGGAGCAATTCACAGCGCATGTCAGACGGTTGCGCTGGTAGTTGCAACGCTCCTGCTCATGGTCGATTTCTTTCGGAAAACAACCAATTTTGAGTGGGCATCAAAATGGGAAAACATCCTTCTTTTCCTTGTCAAGATCATTGTTGTAAAGTTCGTTATCACAAATGCAGATGTGATTGTCGGTCGTATATATACAGCGTTCAATTACATCAATACGCAGGCAACCGGCGGAACTGCAACCTTCCTCCCATATGGTGATGAAACGACATACACAATACAAATCAAGTACAGCTTGTTTAACAAGATCAAAGATCAAGGAATAAAAGGCTTTTTGTCGTGGCTCACTACACCCGCAGCCGATCCAAATGTGGATCTGACCTATGTTATCTCGCAGAAAGCCGTCAACATCTTTTACCCTGATGTAACCCTTCCACGCGCCGGTACATATAGTTATGAGAGTCATCCCTTTGCACCAGAAAATTCTATCCTTATGCCGACAATTGATAGACTACTCTTAATGCCTTATTTTCTGGCTATGAAAGCAATTGCTTATGTTATCTTTGTGACAGCAATCGGTCGTGTTTTTGAACTGTGTGCATACCTGATATTTGCGCCGCTGCCGCTGGCAACTTTTGCAAGCGAAACGACCAACGATGTTGCAAAGCATTTCATCAAGAGCTTCATCGCCTGTGTGATTCAGGTTGCAGTCATCGTCGTAATGTTCATCGCTTATGTTGCAGTGACGAAATATGTTATGGCTACATACACAACGCCGCTTTTGGCGGTTGCAACACTGTTTTCACTAGGACTTGGTGTTATGAAGTCCGGCACATGGGCAAAGCATCTTTGCGGTATTGGGTAAGTTGCTACTAGTAGCAACTTTTTGAAAGGAGGTTTCAATGCTTAATATCAGATTACCGGCTGAAATCCGTGCATACAAGTCAAAACTGGTTTGGGGATTATCTGTCAGACAGATTCTCTCCCTTGTTGCGGCACTTGTCATTTGTATCCCGGTCGGTGTGCTGGGGCGCAAATACATTTCATCAGATATACTTCCGTGGATTATCATGCTGCTTGCCGCGCCCTGTGTTGCTGTGGGCTTCCTGAAAGTCCATGATCTGCCGTTTGAACAATATTTCAAGTATGTTCTCAAGCGGCATACAACGCCGCAGAAACGCGTGTATCAAGACACAGAAACGAACCTGTTTTGTCAGATATACACGGAAATATTGGAGGAATCTATTATTCAGCAAAGAATTGACGCAGGAGAATACGAGAGTGAGGAGGTACAGCTTTGGGACTCTTAAAGAAGAAAACTGCTGTCAGCGGTGAGATGACGGCTAAAGACCGTGACAAACTCCGAAAAGCCGACGGCAAAAAAAGCAAAAAGGATAAAGCAAAAGTCAAACAAAAGAAAATCAAAAGAACTACGTTTGATACAATTCCGTATAAACGGTTTGTCAGCAACTATGTCATGCTGCTGAATGAACAAGTCCACTGCGGCAAGGAGGTTCTGAATCTTTACTCCAAAACGTATCTGATTGCGGACGTAAACTATACGGCTCTGACGAAGACTGAACAGTACGCACTGCTGCAACAGTATGCAGCTATGCTGAATCTCTTTAACGAAAAGGCGTCCTTGCAGATTTCTCTGGTGAACGCGAGTGTTAATCAGGAGGAATTCAAGTCAAAGCTGCTTCTTGCACTGAACGGTGATAAATACGACAATCTCCGCAAAGAATTCAATTCCGTTCTGGAAGAAAAGATTATGGGCGGTCAGCATGGGCTGCAATGCCGGAAGTATCTGACCGTCACGGTTGCTGCAATCAGTTATGATGCAGCAAACAGTCTGTTGTATTCTCTCGAAACGCAGCTGAATGCCGCACTGAAAAAGATCGGAACGGCTCCGATTGCTTTGACAGCAAACGAGCGCGTTCGGCTGCTTGCAGACATTATGTGTGATGTAAACCGGGAGTTCACGCCTTGCAGTCAGGCAGAGTTCGACCGGCAGGCTGAAAAGTATCAGTGCTGTCCGGATTACTTCGAGTTTGAACGTGATTACTTTATGTTCAACGATAAGTATGCCCGGATCGTCTATTTCAAGAAATTTGGAAATTCCATTGACGATGAAATCTACAAGAAAATCATTGACCTGAACAAGACGATGGTTATTTCTGAAAATGTCCAGTTTATTGAACCGGATGCCGCAATTAGGATGGTATCCCGGAAGATGACAGACATGAAGCAGGAAGAAATCCAGAGATCGAAGTTTTCAGCAAAGGTTTCCGCCGGTACAGTGGCGAATCCGTTGGAAGGTTCTGAACTGCTGCGCAATATTGCAGAAGCAAACGAACTGCTTGACAAATTGCGGAATGAAGATGAAAAAATGACACTTGCTCAGTTTATTATCATGCTGACCGCAGACAGCTACGAAGAACTGGAAAAGGACACCAAGATACTTGAAACAACGCTGCGCGTTATGCACATTGAGATCAGCAAGGCACCGAATCAGCAGGAGGAAGGATTTGACAGCGTTCTCCCGATCGGCAATTCCGCTTCGATTGACAAAGACCAGAACATTCAGGTTCGCCGGACACTGACAACCAGCTCGACCGCAGGCTTTTGCCCGTTCAATACGGGGGAACTGATGCACGAAGGCGGTCTGTATTACTGACAGAACGCAATGACAAAGAATATTATCCTGTTTGACCGCAGACAACTGCCGAACCCGAACGGATTTATCTTTGGCATGCCGGGCGGCGGTAAATCAGTCACGGCGAAGCTGGAAATGTTGTTTTCCGCACTCTCGACAAATGATGAAATACTGATCCTCGATCCGGAAAGAGAGTATTCCAAACTGGTTCAGACGCTTGGCGGCGAAGTGATCTATATTTCCGAGAGCAGCGGAACACATATCAATCCGATGGAATTGACGCCGAATCCGGACAAAACAGATAAGGAGTATGATCCGATCAAGGCAAAGCTGGATTTTCTGCTTTCCTTTTTCAGTGCGATTATGGGCGATCAGGAAATCAGCCCGATCCAGAGAACGATCATTGACACCGTTATGAAGGATACCTACACGCGGTATTCTGCAATCACGCCGACACTGAAAGAATATTACGCGGTTCTGGAGGAATACGAAAAGAAGGCAACGGACGAAATCAGAAGTGCTGCACAGTATCTCCGGCAGACCTTGCATCTGTACGTCCACGGTTCCATGAATGTCTTTTCGCATGAATCGAATGTTGATGTTCATAATCGGATCGTTTGCTACGACCTGAAGGAACTGAAGGAGAACAGTTTGCTGAATCTCGGTATGATGATCGTACTGGAAAACCTTTGGAACAGATTGGCGCAGAATCGTTCAAAAGGCATTGGTACTCGTATCTATGTTGATGAAATGTACCTCATGTTCCAGAATGAGCAGTCGGCAGATTTCTTCTATAAGCTGTACAAGAGAGCGCGTAAATGGGGCGGAATCCCAACGGGCATCACACAGAATGTGGCTGATGTTCTGCGCTCGGAACTTGCACAGACAATGATTGCAAACACGCAGTTTGTCATCATGCTGACGCAGAATACAACCGACCGCGAACAGCTTTCACATTTGCTGCACATCGAACCGGAGACAATGCGCTTTGTCACAAACTCAAATCCCGGCTGCGGTCTGATTTTTGCAGCGAAATACGGTACGATTCCATTTGATAACACATTCCCGACCGATACCGAAATCTACAGGATCATCACCACGAAGTTTGGCGAAAAACTCCCGGAAGACACTTCGGCATGACGATCAGCAGTTCACGCACATCAAAAAAGTTGCTACTAGTAGCAACTTTTCGGAAGGGAGGTACGACTGCTGAATGCTTACATCTGCTGAAATGCGTGAATATGTCGATGTGTTAGAAAATGAACACAAGGCGATACAAGATGCTTTGACGTCCTTGCAGCAGCGGCTTCAATTCGGCAGGGCTTCCGAGGAAGATCTGGAAGCCCTGAATAATCTTTCCGATTCGCTCACAGAACTGCAAGAGGACATAGATCATCATCTGGAAAGATGCCGGGATGAATGCAATCCAAATGACATACTGGACGAGCAGGAACGTCTTGAACGACTCCGCAGAAGCACGAAACTGACGGAAGCAGACATTGACCAGCAATTAGAACAAAGCGAGAAGCTGGACATAGGAAAAAAGAAGTCTGTGCTTTCAAAAGTCGGGCGTTCTGCCGGAAAATTGACACTGAAAGCCGGCAAAGCTGCCGGAAGGACTGGCTGGCGACTCGGTAAAAAAGCCTTTAACAAGACGAATCCAATCAATAAGCGTGTCAGCAAAGGCGGCACATCGGATCATGGTGTGGAGAGCCTTCGCCTTGCAAACTCGGTATATAGGACCGGAAAGAAGACGATTCAAACAACCAAGCAGACTGTTCAGACAACAAAGAAATCAATAAAGCTCGCTGAAAACACAGCGAAAACTACATATCAAACTACAAAGAAAACAGCAGTAACGACCTACAGAGTTACAAAAGCGATTGCTATTTTCGTAAAGGATACGGTGATAGCACTTGTAACGCTTGCGTCTTTTCCTTTGTTCTGGATCATTGCGGCAATTATCTTGGTGATTGTCTTAGTCATCTCTGCGGTTGGCACTCTGATGGGTGGGGCAGCTGCGATTGAAGAACAGAACCGGGAAGCTGCGACCGATCCTGTCGCTTTGGATAATGTTCCGGAGGACATTCAGGACGCGCTTGAATTCTTCCGGATTGCCTGTGAGAATCAGAAGACGGAATACTGTGACATGATTAACGGCTTCTACTATGACATAAATAATCTCCGCGAGAGTGATCTCGTTTATGAAGTCAGAAGCAATCCTGCAACAATCTACGACCAAAGTCTTGCAACGCCGGGCAGAAAAACGACGCTATGCAATGCTTGGAATATTGTTCTGAACGAGCCGGAAGCACTGGCGATTGTCTATGTCTTGCTGGAACGTGCAGAAAACGAAGCAAACGGTACGACATTAGACATTTATGAGATCGAATATACGCAGGAAGCATTTGACGATTTGCTCGATGTGTGCTGCGTACATACGGACACTGTTTTTTCCGGACAGGAATGTCCAGACCGGAACTGTTCGCGTCATCACGATGAACAGCCTAATCCAGATTATCAAACAGCGGTGAACAACTACAATTACTGCGTATCAAGGCGCGATAATTTTAATGCAACCGTTGTTCCGTATGCTGACAATTACAGCAGATTATTGGAGCAGTATAACAACGCTCCGGCAGTCGTTCAGGCTGCAATGCAGGGAGCATTAAATAGTGCGTGGAACGATCTGGTTTCAGCATTTAGAAGCTGGGAGTCAGCTTTTGAGTGGACTGGATGGGATATTGATGAAGGCATAGGGTATAACGGCTCGGCATGGCTGCAACAGTTTGTGGAAGAAGCAGAGCAAACTGTAAATAACACAGCACCGACTACCAGTACAGATTATTACACATGCGATCACCAGCACGATCTGCATTCTGTCGGTCTGAATCTCTTTAACGCGGATGAAACGATGACACTTTACAGTTTTTCGACAGAGGAAAGACAATGGGCAGAAAACCTTATTCAAACATATACAGCTTATTTTGCATATCTGGAAGCAGAAGGAGGAGGATAATGTAATATGGCTTTCGATAAGTTCAAAGCACGAAAAGAGGTTGTGAAGCAGCGAATGGCTGACAACAAGGTCTTTGTTGTCGCCGTAACGATTATCCTGCTGTTTCTGGTCGTTCAGGCTATCAAGAACAAGGATGCTCCGGATACGGCAGAGTTTCGCTATCCAGAGGGATACAATGAGCAGCAGGAGAGCAGCACGGACGAAGCAACAGCCGAAGAAAAGCAAAAGCAGCCAGAAGAACCGCACTGGCGGTTTTACTGGTCTGATCTGGTAATCCTCGGTGTCGGCTCCGCGTTCTGCGGAACCATGATTATCAAAGAAAGACGGAAAGCGAGGGAAAATCTTTGATCTACTTTGCAAAAACGAATGTCGGCATGGGAGACAATTCGCAAATTATTTATGTCATTCTTCCGGACGCAGGAAAAAACAATCCTCCCATGCTCACAAGAGAGATTCTGATGCAGGATCAGTCATTCCGTTCGATTGTCGGAAACTACCGAAAACAGATTTCAATCATCTTTGCGGTGTATGAAATCGACGAAAAGCCTGATAATCTCAATGCATCCACGCAGCCGGAAGTCTTTGAAGAACTGATTGAAACCGGAAGGGCTACTCCGTGTTCCTCAACTTCGGACTTCCTGATTTCAAGCATCAAGCAGCTGAAAAAGAATAAGCCCAAAAAAGTGAAAACCTCTCCGCTGAAGGTGATCGGAATCATTGCAGCAACCACGCTGGTTGTCGGCGGCATTGTTTCTGCGGTTGCCTACAAACTGTATCAGAATCAGATCAGAAATATGACAAGTCCGGCAATCTATAACGATGCAACAACTGAAGACGGCTTGCTGATTCCGAAGCAGGAAGCGATTCCGGCGAACGCCGATCAGATCACCGTCACGATTGACCGCAGCTACTCGCCGGTCCCGGTTGAAGACTTGCAGCTGAAGGGCGCAGTTCATTCCGGTAAAGCCAAAATTCTCTTGCCGGAATTTGATAAAGAAGACTTCTTTAATCATGTTTCCGGTTACTCTTGGGGCTTTTCCTCGGATCCGAACGGTGAGAAAATCGAGTATTACGGCGGCAAGGAATACGCATTTTCACAGGATACCAAGCTGTACCGCGTTCTGGTAAAGTACGGCGGCGGAAGCGGCACGAAAGACGATCCGTATCTGATTGACTATTTCGATCAGCTGGAACTCATGAGCGAAGAAAAAGCACGCGGCTATTTCAAGCAGATTGCTGATCTTTCTTTTCCGGAGTGGTGCGAACATAAGCCGATTGACACCGTAAATGAGCTGAAAGCCGATCCGAAATCGGAGTATTTCGAGTATGACGGCGGCGGCTACATCATTGAAGGACTGACACAACCGCTTTTTGGTAAGGTTTCCGGTTCAGTGATTAAGAATGTCAATGTTCGCAATGCTGTTATCGAGAACAGGGAATATAAGGATTACGGTGCGATTGTTTGCAACGTCTACAATTACCGCTATAAGGCAGATGATGCTACATATGAAACAGGTGAAACGCTGATTCAGCATTGCACAGTATCTCATACATCAATCATACTCAGGATACCGGCAGAAGAACAGCCAAATGGCGAAGCAGCACCGGTTGTCACGACTATGGAAGTTGTGCCGCCGGATCTGATTGTATATGACGAAGACGGGAACCCAATCGAAGCAACTACGACTACGGAACCTGTTGCTGATACGAAGACTGCTGAATATGCAATCGGAGCAATCAGCGGCAACGGCGGTCAGATCGAGGAATGCTATGTTCAGGACTTCGGCATTTTCAATTACTTAACTGATTACATTCTTTATGCTGGCGGTATCTCCGGAAAACCGGCAAATGTCATCAACAGTTCGGTATACTATTATTCCGCTAACGGCAACATCTTCCATTCCGGTGGTATTGTCGGTAGTGCTGCCGGTTCCAGTATGTATGATGCAGACGGTAAGGAACTGCCGGAGTATTACGGCGGCAATATTCAGGGCTGCGGAGCCGGTCTTCTGATTTTGAAATCTGAGTTATCCGCCGGTGGCATTGCCGGTATCGGAGGTACTAGGGCAAAAGATGCTTTGATTTCAAACTGTTATGCCAACAAGATTACATTTGAATGCGGCATATTCGGCGCAGAGAAAGAAGTGATCGAGGAAGGTATTACCGGCGGCATCATCGGTGCAGATGCTTCGACCGGAAACGGTCATCTGATTACCAATACCGTTTCCATTACGGAACAGCCAGTGATCGGAAAGAAAGCTAAATCACGGTATGATGATACCGTCCGCATGGCTCCGGATTTTGCGTTCTATCAGGAGAATATCCAGAGTGTTCTGAATAAGAATACTGTGAATCCGGCAAATCCGAAGGAAATCTTCACAGGTTCATTTACATTCACACCCGGACTTTTCGGTGATGAAACCGGTGCTCTGGCATATCCAAGCAGTTTGTCTGATCTCTTTGAAAAAGTAATTATAAACAAGGGGGCTTAACAATGGCAAAGTCTATTACTGCAAAACAAAATGAACTCCAGAAAAAGCTGAAGGTACATGAAGCGACACTGGAGAAAATCAGGCAGCTCCAAGAGCAGGCTGATGCAGAAGCTGCTGCGATCAAGAAGGTGGAAGACGAAATCGCTGCGCTGCGTCAGGCAGAGCAGGAAAAGAAGCTGACAGCTATGGCATTCGGACAGGGCTATAATGGTGATAACCTCGAAGCGATCATGCCAGAACTTGCAATGCTTTTCGATCCGAAGACACAAGCTGCCGCGCTTGAAGCACTGGCAGCTGTACGAGCAAGGGCAGAATCCGCTGAAAACAGCGATGCAACCGATACAACTGAAAAAACGGAGGGATAAAAGATGCTGAACAGAACTATCATTATGGGAAGAATTACCGCAGATCTGGAAGTCAAACAGACCAATTCCGGTAAGGATTACGTAAATTTCTCGGTGGCTGTCGATCAGCCGCCGAAAGAGAACGGTGAGAAACAGACTGATTTCTTCCGCTGCACCGCATGGGGCGGCACTGCTGGTTTTATCAGCAAGCACTTCGGCAAGGGTGCAATGATCCTTCTCGAAGGTGCGATGCACAATGACGATTACACCGACAAAGACGGAGTGAAGCGATACAGTATGAAGCTGACCGTTTCCAATGCATTCTTTACCGGTGAAGGGAAGAAGGATGCGGACAATGGATAAGGGTTTGTATTTCGGTTCAGGTTCGGAGAACACATCAAAAATCACAATCGACCGCCCGAATACAGATAAGCCGAACGGTTTTGTATTCGGTCAGCCCGGAAAAGGCGATGGCATTCATGCTGATGCACCGCTTTCCGGTATGGCTTTTACTGCACGACAGGACATGGAACATGCTTTGCACTCCGTATCGGAAGCAGTAATTACGATTGATCCTGAGAAGGAGTAAGAAAGGAAAGGTATTATGAATGCTATTATTATTCGTCGGGTTATCGGGGCTATCTTATTTATCGGCGCGATCATTGCCGGTTATCTTTTGAAAACACACAGCACGCCCGGCAGCGGCAAGAGATGTGAAGATACTGACCGGACTGCCAATAATCTTGTGATTGGCGGAACAGGTCAGGGGCATCTTCGGCAGTATAATAAAGTAAGGTGATTTCATGGAAGCCGGAGTAACAACTAAACTAATCAATGTCATTTGCCGCATCAAGCCGAACTATGTCGCTGCTGTTCAAGGAAGTATCTGCTGCGTCCGTGAACAGCAGGAACAGCAAGTTGCGGTCGATATTATCGAAAGCAGCGGCTTTCGGAGATGTACGCTACCGCTTGAATGCATTGAGATTTCGGAACATCCGAGAACTATTTCGGAGATATGTACCGAGATATACCGTTGCATGAAACGATACCTTGCTGCGGAACACCCTGACTTTCTACAAACTGAAGATGCACAGCTAATGCAGCAGTTTTTGAGAACATGGATGGATCATTAAGGGCGGTG
>JAEEGL015196476.1_pt1 | contig 10702 bp, 10 predicted proteins | sample 9134231 | NCBI WGS metagenome assembly JAEEGL01 (sample SAMN16246548, study PRJNA631951) | gut metagenome | biome: gut microbiome; feature: rumen; material: fiber-attached | host: Bos | place: Iran: Karaj | collected 2018-10 | reverse complement strand
CTTTGTTGACCACCTGCAGCAGCCGGTCGTTGGGGATGACCACCAGGGTATCCACATGCTGCTTGAGCTCGTCGATCCCGGCCTCCGCGTTCTTCATCCGCTGTTTCCCTTCGAAGTTGAAAGGCTTTGTGACCACAGCGATCGTCAGCGTTCCCAGGTCATGCGCGATTTCCGCCACGATGGGAGCAGCGCCGGTACCCGTGCCGCCGCCCATTCCCGCGGTAATGAAAACCAGATCCGCGCCTTTCAGGGCGGAAGCGATCTCCTCGCGGCTTTCTTCCGCCGCGCGGCGGCCCACCTCGGGAATTGCGCCGGCGCCGAGTCCTTTGGTCAGCTTTTCACCGATCTGGATCTTCACCTGTGCGTTCGAGGTGCTCAGCGCCTGCCGGTCTGTGTTGATGGAAATAAACTCCACCCCGCGCAGGCCCGCTTCAACCATCCGGTTGACCGCGTTGTTTCCGCCGCCGCCGCAACCGACTACCTTGATGGCGGCAAAAGTGTTCTGTTCTTCATTCTGGAATTCGATCATGTGCTCAACCTCCCAACAGACTGCGGAAAAAGTCCTTGATTTTGCCGCCGGCGCCGGCTGCCGGCTGATGCTGCTGTTCAATGGTGTCAATAATCAGATCCATCAGCCCCAGCGCGCTGGAAAAACTGTGGCTGTTCAGCTTTGTGGTCCGTCGGGGCGTTTCCTGAACGGGGCGTCCCAGCTTCCCGGCAAGGTATTCCTTTCCGCCCCGGTTGAAGCTCAGGCCGCCGCCTGTCAGGAATACGTTGCTCCAGCTTCCCAGTGATCCGAAATCGTCGTCGATGCATTCCTTGATCTTCTCGCAGATCTCATCCAGCGTCCGCGTGATGATCGGCTTGACCTGTTCCCGGGTGAAGGTGGTTCCCCTCTGCCCGTCCGCTCCGGGAACCTCGTAGGTTTCTCCGGCGGTCTCAATCCCGTATACGAACTTGCGTTTGATATCCTCCGCAGCGCTCAGGGAAATATCCAGTTCCTCCGCCAGGGCGACGGAAATGTCTCCTCCGCCCAGCTCCAGCACTTTATGGTAGATGATGGCGTCGCCTTCCACGCCGATGATCTCCGTATTCAGATAGCCCATATCGATCAGGGCGGAAGTCCGGTCGCGTTCCTGCTCGCTGAGGTACAGCATCGCTTCTCCCGCGGAGGTGGAGAAGAAACCGGAAACCACGATGCCGAGATCCGCCATCCGGTTCGTCACATCGTCAACAAAGAAGCGGTTCCCGACCACGAAGCTGATAAAGGCCGTCATCTCCCGCCCTTTCATGCCCACCGGTTCCAGCGTTTTCTTTCCGCTGTCCACCATAAACCAGGCAGGGCTGGAATGAACGACCACCCCGGGTACGTTGGAAAGGTTTTCCGCGGCTTTTCCGAAGGCGGCTTTCACGTCCGCGGAGGTCACCCGCGGATCCGTCCCCTTCAGGGCAACCGTGACCTTCGTCGCGTAAACGCGGGTGAAAGCGCCGGGAACGCCCACATTGATTTCCCGCACCTTTGTGCCGGCCTGCTCCTCCGCGTCGCTGATCGAACGGCGGATCGCCTCGTCCAGCTGTCCGGGATTGTTCCATCCTTCTTCCAGGTATCCGTCATATTTGGCGACGCCTGCCGCGACGATATCACACCGCTGGCTTCCGCTGTTTTCCGCCACCAGTGTAACAATTTTGCTCGTTCCGAAATCGATGGCCGCAACCGTCGTTTTCATACCCTTTCCGCCCCCCGTGCTCAGGAATGTTCCAGGAATGCTGTCACAAAATCCCTACTAAATAATACACACGACAAATATTATAACGGAGTTACCTTTGTTTTGCAAGTATCTGCCCGTATTTTATTACAATTTTAATTCGGTTTTTATACGTTTTTTTAAAAATTTTGTTTCATTCCCTCTTCCTGTTACGGGGCGGCAGGAGAATAGGACGGCGCTTCCGGATTCGCGACATTGATTGTGCCGCTGTCTTTTCCCATCTCAGCCAGCTTCTGCCTGACCAGCAGCATGCTGCGGAGCTTCGCGTGAAGGGATTCGCCGTTCCCCATGGAAACGGTGAAACGGTCTCTTGTGGTCAGCAGAATGGAATCCGGATTGCTCAGATCCGCTTCCAGGATCTGCGAGGTGCATCCCAGGATCTTCATTTCAAGGAACAGGTCCTTGAACGCGACCTCCTGCGTCGCGGAAGAGAGCACCACGGTCTGCCCCACCTGGGCGCCTGAACGGATATCCAGCCCTTTGACCTCCACCAGCTCCACCCGGCGCCACATGTCGGTGTCCTCAGACTCATACAGGACCATGCCGTTCTTGTCCATCACATACATGATCCCGAGCCAGGTCAGGTAGCAGCACGCTTCCCTTTCCCGCACGGCGATCGTCACGGTCCCCGGAAGCTCCTTCTCCAGATACCGGAACTGCAGGCAGTAATAGTTATAATTGTCCTGTTCCTTGGCTGCGGACAGCGCGGAGTTGATCAGGCGTTTTTCGGTTTCATCCTCGCTCAGGCGGAGAATGCTGTCGCCGATCCGGATCCCGCTGAAGCGGATCACATCCCTGCTGGAAATAGCGCTGTTTCCGACGACACGGATCTCCCGGATCCGGAATACCCCGAAATACACCACCAGAAGGGCGGCAGCCAGGAGAAAAACAAAAACAAGAGCCGACCGCAGCGTGATCAGCCGCTCCCGTTTCTTCCCTTTCGGAATTCCCGTGCCGCTTCCTGCAGCCGGGTTCTTCGATTGTCCTGCGGAAAACTGATATCCGGTCTGTTCCTGGTCGTTCCAGAAGCTGCCCGTATGATTGCTGACGTTGCTCGAGCGGAGTTCCCGGAGTTCCGGCGCGTCTTCCGGTTCCTCAAACGGGTTGCTGTTCAGGGGAGCCGGACCGAACCAGGTATTTTTCTGCCAGTCCCTCAGATTCCTTCCGTCCGCGCCGGATGCGCCGCCGGGATTCCCCGCTCTCCTTTTTTCGGGCGATTGCTGAGGTCCCTGATCCTGCATCCGGTTCAACTCCTTTCCCGCCGTAGACCGGCCTTATTCCTCCGGCTGCAGATTCCCGACGATTTCCTTGAAAACCCGCCCGCGCTCTTCGTAATCTTTGAACATGTCAAAGCTGGCGCAGGCAGGGCTGAGCAGCACATTCCACCCTTTCCCCGCCGCTTTCCGGGCGAGCTCCACCGCCTGCCCGAGGCTTTCCGCCGGTTCCGTTTCCCTGAATCCGGCCCGTTCGAGCGCGCTTCGGATCAGCTGGGCGGTTTCCCCGATCAGGACCGCATGCCTGATGCTCGGACTGTTTGCAATCTCCCGGGCCAGCGGTTCGAAGGATGTATGCTTGTCGTATCCGCCGAGAATGATGACGGTCGGCTCGGTCATGGTCTGTACCGCTTTGATTGTGGAATCCACGTTGGTTCCCTTGCTGTCATTGATATATGTGACGCCGTCCAGCTCCCGGACCCTTTCAATCCGGTGCTCCACACCCCGGAAAGTCTTCAGCGTATGCCGGATCACCGGCACCGGCACCTTCATGGCCCCTGCCACGCACACCGCGCCCAGCGCGTTCTCCAGGTTGTGCGGACCGGGAATATAAACCTCATCTGTCCGGCATATCCTCTTCTCGCTGTTGTCCATGCGCAGGAAAATGCTGCCGTCCCTGACGAATGCCCCTTCCCGCACTTCCTTCCTGCGGCTGAATTTCAGCACATGGCTCGGAACCTTCCTGGACAGCCCGTTCAGCCCGGGATCATCCGCGTTGAAAACCGCATAGTCCTCCGCCGTCTGGTTCCGGAACATCCTCATTTTCAGCGCCGTATAGACCTCCATCGTGCCGTGCCGGTTCAGGTGGTCTTCGGTGATGTTGGTCAGCAGCGCCACATGGGGATGAAAGGTATCCGCCGTTTCCATCTGGAAGGAAGACACTTCGCAGACAATCACGTCCTCCTTCCGGCTGATCAGGGCCGCCAGGGAGAACGGATAGCCGATATTCCCCACGACGTGGGTCACTTTTCCGCTGTTGGTAAACATTTCCCCCAGCAGGGAGACCGTCGTCGTCTTGCCGTTGGTTCCGCTGACAGCGGTCAGCACCCCGTGGGACAGCTGGGAAGCCAGTTCCAGCTCGCCGACGACATAGATGCCCATTTCCTTTGCTTTCACCACAAAAGGAGCCGTATCCGGAATGCCGGGGGAAATCACCACGCAGTCCTGCCCCTCCAGCAGGTCCATGGCGCTGCAGCCGAACCGTCTTGTCAGCTGGAGCCCTTCCAGCGGCAGCAGCTGAGGCCCGAGTTCCTCCTCGCTCTTGCTGTCGTTCACCGTGACATCCGCTCCGCAGGCCCTCAGGAGCTGGGCTGCTGCGACGCCGCTCCGGGCCATTCCGACTACAAGAACTTTCTTCTTTTCGTAATTCATCTTTCCGTCCCGACCTCTCAGAGAATGCTCAGAACAGCAATCAGGCTCAGCACCAGCGTCACCCCGGCATACATGCTGACGATCTGTGTCTCAGAATAACCTTTTTTCTCAAAATGATGATGAATCGGACTCATGAGGAAAATCCGCTTCCCATGCGTCAGTTTAAAATAATACCGCTGCAGGATCACGCTGATGCTGCTCATCACCGGCGTAAAGAAAATCAGGAGCAGCAGCAGCGGCATGCGCAGGAGCAGCGCCGTTGCCGCCATTCCGCCCCCCAGCAGCATGCTGCCGGTATCTCCCATAAATGTTTTCGCCGGATACCGGTTGTACCGCAGAAAGCCCACGCAGGCTCCCGCCATACTGATCATAAAAATGCCGGCTGTTTCGGCGCCGTTCCGGTCCGCCGTTCCCGAAAGCGCGGGGACAAGCATCAGCAGAAGGCAGATGACCGTCCATGCGGAAGCTCCCACCGCGGTCACCGTGCCCAGCAGTCCGTCCAGCCCGTCCTGCAGATTGCTGCTGTTCACGATAAAAATGACGAACAGCGACATCAGCGGAATATAGAAAATGCCCAGATCAAGGTCTGTTCCGACGAAAGGAATGCGGATACTGCTTCCTACCGCGGGGTGGAAAAAGCAATACGCGCTGAAGCCCGCGGCGACGATCACCTGCCCGGCGATTTTCTGCCAGGGGGTGAGGCCGTCATGCCGCTTCTTCACCGCTTTAATATAATCGTCCGCAAACCCGACCGCCATGCTCAGCAGGGAAACGGCCAGCAGCGGGAGGATGAAATCCTTTGCTCCGTCCCATTTCTGAGGGTGGAAAATCAGGGATGAGGCCAGTATTCCGGCTGCCATCATCAATCCGCCCATGACGGGCGTTCCCTGCTTTTGCTGATGGGCCGGCCCCAGTTCATAAATTGTCTGCCCGAAATGAAGCCTTTTCAGATACGCGATCAGCTTCGGACCTGTCAGCAGCGCGATGGCCGCCGAAAGCAGCAGCGCGCCAGTAAACCTGAACATACAGCCATCCGACTTCCTTTCCGGAGAACTTCTGCCTTTACTATTTCTCCGCCGGATGCTATTTATCCTTTTCCTCCCGCATCTCCGTCAGCAGCTCGCTGACGATGACCTTCTCGTCAAACGGCCGTTTGATGCCCATGATTTCCTGATATGTTTCGTGGCCTTTCCCCGCCAGCACGATAATGTCGCCTTCCTCCGCCATGTGCAGCGCCTTGCGGATCGCTTCCTTCCGGTTTTCGATCACCTCGTAGCTCTTTCCGGTCGGTTTGATTCCTTTTTCGATCGCCGCCAGGATAACCATGGGATTCTCCGTTCTGGGATTGTCCGATGTCAGGATGCAATGGTCCGCGAGCCGTCCGCCGATTTCTCCCATCATCGGCCGTTTTCCCTTGTCCCGGTCTCCCCCGCAGCCGAAAACGGCGATCAGGCGGTTGCGGGTAAACTGGCGGACGGTTTTCAGGATGTTTTCAAGGGCGTCCGGGGAATGGCTGTAATCAAGAATGACCTTGTAGGCCGTTCCCGTCTGCAGCACTTCGATCCGTCCCGGCACCCGCGTCACCGCTTCCAGGCCTTCCCGTATTTTTTCCGGAGCGATGCCCATGATCAGGGCGCAGCTTGTGGCCGCCAGCGCGTTATACACGTTGAACATGCCCGTCATATGCATAAAGATCCCGATCTCTTCCATCCCGTTCATCCGGGCGGTGAAATGAACGCCTTCCTCCGTGATCTCGATATCGCGCGCAAAGACGTCCGCGTTGACGCAGATGCCGTAGGTAATAAACGGAATGGTCAGTCCGTCCTTCAGCTTCTCCGCTGTCTCATCATCCGCGTTGATTGCCGCGTTTTTCGCCATTCCGGATGTAAAAAACCGTTTTTTGGTTTCAAAATAACGGTCCATGGTATAGAAGTAATCCAGATGGTCCTGGCTGAGGTTGGTATAGCAGCCGACCTCAAAGGACATCCCGTCCAGCCTGTACATGTCGATCGCATGGGCGGAAACTTCCATGCAGCACACCTTCACGCCCTCGTCCGCCATCATCCGCAGCGTTTTCTGCAGGTCAATCGGATCCGGGGTCGTCAGTTTGCTGTCCAGGTGCTGTTCCGCCACGACGGTCCCTGTCGAACCGATAATGCCGCATTTCAGTCCTGCCTTTTCACAGATGCTTTTGAGCAGGTAAGTGGTCGTCGTCTTCCCTTTTGTGCCCGTGATGCCGATCATCCGCATCCGGCGGGACGGATGCCCGTAGAACGTTTCCGCGATGCGGGCCATGGCTGCCCTGCCGTTGCTGACAAGCACCTGCGGAACGTTCAGCTCCGTATAGTGTTCCACGATCAGCGCCACACAGCCGTTCTCCACGGCCTCCCACGCAAAATCATGAGCGTCAAAGCGGGCACCGACAATACAGAAAAACAATCCTCCCTCGGTTTTGTCCCGGCTGGAGGATGTGATGTCCCGGATCTCAATGTCCATATTGCCCCGTGTGGATACCACATAGGGCATATCGTTCAGCAGTTCCCGAAGTTTCATGGCCTGCATCTCCTGTTTTCTCAATCTCCTGCATGGCTGCTCATCCAGCCGGTACTCGCGCTGCGTGCTTCAGATGTCACCGCCGCCGCGCCGGGGGCCTGCGGCACTGTCAGGTAATAAGTCTGTACGCCGTATGCGGACACAAGATCCAGCGCGACCGCTTTGGTGACCACGGCCGCGTCTCCTGCGTTCACCGCCAGTTCCTGTTTCAGTTCCTCATTTTTTTGAATTGCTTCTTCGATCTTTGCGTTCAGCCGGCCGATCGAACGGGAGCCCAGTCCCATCCCCGCCAGGTCCGCCAGAAGGATCGCGGCGCAAAGAAAAAAGACCGCCGCCAGGATGATCCATGCCGCGTCCCAGCGTATTCCCTCTTTTGTAAAAACCTTCCTCCTGGGCTTTGCTTCCTCGATCACCCGAAACCTTCCGCTCGGGCTGATCCCCATGCCGTTCGTCCAGTCCTGATTGTTGGTATATGCCTGTATGGAATCGGCGCAGGTCATTCTCTGCCGATGCAGGCTGTTCACCTGCTGGCGGGCGCCGGTATGCCTGGCAAATTCCTCCTGCATCTGCCTAACGGCATCCTGCACCTTACGTCTGGCAAGAATGGGCATATCCAGCATGGTTCTCTTTCCTCCGGTATTGTAGCGTCAGGTGTGAACCTGGTCTTCTTTTCTCACATGGCCGAACGGTATGCCGTGCGGGAGCGCCGGGCCCCCGCTGCCGTTCACGTCGTTTCATTTCTCTCCAGTCCCGCAATCATCTCAAGAAGGGCCGGAAGCTCCGTTCCGAACTGTTCCCAGCTCTCTCTGCTGACCTTCTCCGCCACCACGCGCACGTGGTCGTTGGCCCCGGTAATTTCCACATCCCGCTCTTCTCCGAGAATCTTCTGGCGGATATTTGCCGGCAGGAGAACGCGCCCCTGTCCGTCGCAGGCCTGGTCGTCATAGCTCAGGGCATAAAACTGCTCTAGGTAACGGTTCAAAGCGGGGTTCAGCTTTCCCAGCTTTTCATATGACTCGTTTCGTTTCTCCCACATCTCGGTGGGGTATACGGCAATGGATTTGAAATCGAAAGACGGAGCCACGCAAAACCGTTCTCCCAGCCTGTCACGGAAGGATTGCGGAATGACCAGCCGTCCTTTTGCGTCCAGGCTGTGGCTGAAGGAGCCGATAAACCGGGTTTTCTTTATTTCTTCGGCTTTCCGGGGAGTTTCAGCCGTCTCGTTCGACCCTTCTTTCCGATGGTCATCCACAAGCTTCTCTCCCCTTTCTCCCACTTTTATGACTGTTTTTGGGTTTCATTCCCCTTTTTCCCCACCAATTTAGCATAGTTTTGTTCCCCTTGCAAGTACGTTTTTTGTCTGTTTTTCATGATTTGTTGTTTGTAATTTTCTTTATGTTAATTATTTCTTAATATTAATATAATAATTTTGTAACTTATTCGAGCGGCTTGTAGCCCGTTCCGCATTCGTTCACCACATTTTGTATTCAAAAAACGGCCGGCCTCTGATCAGGAGGCCGGCCGTTCGTCCGGAACGCTTTTTTTGTTACAAAAAATTTAGATTTCTTCTTTTTACCATCTCTTCAGGGTGAAGTATCGGAAGGCCATGGAATCTCTGCGGGATGAAAACCGATCCCGTCGCAGGAGACCGGCCAGAAGCGGATGCCGTGGTGCTCTCCTGAAATCCCCAGGGCATAAGCAGCCCCGTGAAGGTGTCCGTATACCACTGTTTTCACGCGGGAATGCGCTTCCAGCTTCCGGGTAAACGGCGATTCCGCGTCTTCCGCCATACGGGGCGGAAAATGCATCATGACGAGAATCGGCTTTTCGCTGTCCAGCGCTTCTGCTTTTTCCAGCGCAAGCTCCAGCCGCTGGAGCTCCCGCCGGAATATTTTTTCATCCTCCGGAGAAAGCGGGCTGCGGTCCGTCGGATAGCTCCATCCCCTGGTTCCGCAGACGATACAGGGGCCGAGGTCCACCGCGTCGAACTGCAGTGCGGTCATGTTTTCCGGGAGGGCTGCGCGCAGCCGGCTGATGGATGACCACCAGTATTCATGGTTCCCTTTGCAAAGGATCTTCCTTCCCGGCAGCGCCGCGATCGCCTGCAGATCCGGGATCGCGTGCTCCAGCGACATCGCCCAGCTGATGTCCCCGGGAATCAGCACGGTATCTTCTTCCCGCACCGTGCTGCGCCATGCTTCGCTGATATGAAAAAAATGCCTGTCCCATTGGGATCCGAACACATCCATGGGTTTGTCGTCACCCCCGGGCATGTGCAGGTCTCCGATGGCAAACAGGCGCATATCTGATCCTTTCCCGGCCGGTCCCGGCCGGTATCACTCCTCTTCTTCCTCTTCGTCTTCTTCCTCTTCCCGTTCCTCGTCCTCCCGAACGTCTTCCAGGCTCAGTTCAGCTCCGATTTCCCCGTATTCCTGGCTGGATATGTTTTCATCCTCTTCCGGGATGATTTCATCCATCCCGCTGACCGAATCCATATCCCCGATATTGCTGGTATCCACGTTTTCTCCCGTTTCGTTCTCTCCGGAATCATCCTGGGCGCTGTTGCTCTTGTTCATTTCCTTCAGGCAGAACAGGCAGATGTCTTTTCCGGGCAGGGCGGGTTCTTCATTGCAGATGCTGCACAGTTCGACCTCATCCTCGCCGCCTTCGCCCTTCAGCTCCCGCAGGCATACCTTGCAGTATTTTTCATCCTCGCGGATATAATTGAGATCACATCTGGGGCACTTTACCAGATTCATCACTTTCCACCTCGAATCAAGAACAATTTAGGACGTTTTCCCCACAAAACCGGCAAATTGCTCATCGGTTTCCCCTTTCCGTTCCACTTTTCATCGCAGGACACGGAAATAACTGTGCACCGTTCCCACTTACAGGAAAACAGGCCCACAGAGTCCCCACTATGAACATACCGGATCTACGGCTCGTGATTATACACTCTTCCCTCCGGGGATGCAATAGGAAAAAAACGGAAAAAATGTATGAAACCGGTTTTTCTGTTTTCAGCCTTCCAGAACCTGTTCCAGCAATCTGAGCAGCTCGTCCCGCCCGGTACCGTCTTCCCCGCTGAAGCAGAGGATCTCCCACGGCTGGACGCTCAGCGCCCTGCAGATCGGCGCCAGGTATTTGCTCCTTGCGCCGCGGCTGATCTTGTCCGCCTTGGTCGCAATCACGGAAAAAGGAATATCGGACTCCCGGAGAAACCGGTTCATCAATCTGTCGTCTTCCGTGGGCTCATGCCGGATATCCACCAGGCACAGCACATGCTTCAGTTCCGTCGCCTGGCTGAAATAATCCTGCATCATCCTGCCCCAGCGCAGCTTCTCCTGTTTGTCCACCTTTGCGAATCCGTAACCCGGAAGGTCAACCAGATGAAAGCTCCCGTTCAGAAGAAAAATGTTCAGCAGCCGCGTTTTCCCCGGTGTGGAGCTTGTCCTGGCCAGTTTGTTCCTGCGGCACAGGCAGTTGATCAGGGTGCTTTTGCCCACGTTGCTTTTTCCTGCAACCGCAATCTGAGGCAGCCCTTTTCCGGGAAACTTTCCGTATTCTGCCATGGACGTAACAAAATCAGCCGTTTTGATTTCCATTCTGCTCTCCTTCGGGAACACAGCCGGTTCAGGTCTTCTGCAGCGCGGCGTCCAGGACTTCCCGGATCTCCCGTACCGCGATCACGCTGAACTGATCCAGCACATAGGGCGGGATCTTTTCAAGGTCCTTCCT
>JAEEGL013853214.1_pt1 | contig 10702 bp, 12 predicted proteins | sample 9134231 | NCBI WGS metagenome assembly JAEEGL01 (sample SAMN16246548, study PRJNA631951) | gut metagenome | biome: gut microbiome; feature: rumen; material: fiber-attached | host: Bos | place: Iran: Karaj | collected 2018-10 | reverse complement strand
CAGGGAGAAAAAACTCATCTTACACACAGGATAACTGCAGCCGCCCTTGACGTGGGAACTTCCGTGCTTCTTATTTCAGCCGCCTTCATGATTATTTCCTTTACCCTCTACCCCTCTGGAAAAAACATTGTTAAAGAAACTCCCCTTTACCAGAGGGAATGCGAAGATTCTCAAAAACTTTTTTCAATGACACATACAGAAAGCGAGTTCATGGACATAAGTTCACACCACATAAAAATTCTTCCCAAAGAAAAAGTTTCCCGCTATACAGTTTACGCAGAAGGAAAGAGGGGATTTTCCATTTACGAAAGTAACTATGGCGTTCTTCAAAAAGATGAGAGATTTTACTTTCAGATTCCGGACAATCCTGACGGCAGCCTGAACATTATTTTTTCAAGCGCACTGAATGCTTCCTTTACAGTCTGGGCAGAAGCCTGGGTCTGGAATGAAGATGAAAAAGTCTACGAGCATGGCAGACAGCAGCTTTCTCAGGGAAAAGAATAATGGCACTGGAAAAAGTTTATTTTCATGTAGACTTAGATGCCTTCTTTGCCTCCGTGGAACAGAAAGTTCACCCTGAATGGAAGGGAAAACCTGTTATTGTAGGCGGACTTCCAGGAGACAGACGGGCGGTTGTTTCTACCGCAAGCTACGAGGCCCGTGCATATGGAGTTCATTCTGCAATGCCGCTTGTTACTGCAGTTAAGCTTTGCCCAAACGGAATCTACACCCGGGGAAACATGAGGCTTTATCAGGAAACATCAGAGCAGGTGATGGAAATATTTACCCGCTATTCACCGGAAGTTTTACAGATGTCGGTAGATGAAGCTTTTCTTGACATGACGGGAACAGAAAGACTTTTAGGAAAACCTGTGGACGTGGCAAAAAAACTAAAGGCAGAAGTTTTTGAAAAAACCGGACTCACAGTGAGCGTTGGAGTTGCGGGAACCATGTATGTTTCAAAAATTGCTTCGGGCTACAAAAAACCGGACGGACTTACCTTTGTTCCGCATGGAGACGAAGAAAAATTCATGCTCTCCCTGCCGCTGGAGAAACTCTGGGGTGCAGGAGACAAAACCCTTTCCCACATCCGTTCAGCAGGTTTAAAAACCATGGCAGACATTTATGAAAAAAGCGAAAGTCTTTTACAGGTAATGTTCGGTTCTTCCATGGGCACTTTCCTTTATGAAGCAGTGCGCGGCAACAAGGGCATGATTTTTGGAGAGGAAGCAAAAAATCACTCCTTAAGTTCTGAAACCACCTGTGATTTTGATTTAACGGATATTTTTGCAATAGAAACCGTCCTCATGGAGCTTTGTGAAAATGTAATTTTCCGCATGCACAGGCAGAACTGCCGTTCACGGACGGTTGTAATAAAAATACGCTACGGAGATTTTACCACAGTGTCCGCCCGGGAAACCTCAGAATGGAGCGTAAACACAGTGGATGACCTTTTTGAAAGGGCAAAACGGATTTTTGAAAAGAAATATGAGTCAGGAAGGGGAATAAGGCTTTTGGGTGTGGGCCTTTCAAATGTTGAAAGTAAGGAAGAAATGACTCAGGGCAGCCTTTTTGACTTTGGTGAAGAGAAAAAAACAAAAGTTGAGGAAGCGGTTTTTAAGTTAAACGACAAACATTCTGAAATAATAGTTCATAAAGCACGTACTTTGTTAAAGTAAAATTTTATTTTTTGTGACACTTTTATTGCACAGAATGTTCTATAATACACACAGTCACGCGGCCACAGCGTCTGTAAAAGTGGCACATAAACACTTCCCTGCCCGTTGCCTTCTGGTGGCGGGCATTTTTTTTGCATTGACAAGACTCCCCTTTTTATGCTATCTTACGCTACCCCTTGGAGTTACGCACGTAGCTCCCATTTTACGTCCATAAGGAGAATCATACCATGAGAAAGTATGAACTTATGACTATCTTCCCAGTAGAGGAAGAAAAGTACAAGACCGGACTTGAGGCACTTAAGGCTGACCTCGCAAAGTTCGGTGTGGAAATTGAGAAGGAAGAACCCTTCGGAGACCGCGACCTTACTTACGAAGTAAAGAAGCAGAAACGCGGACGCTTTGTGCTCCTCAACATCAAGTCAAACCCCGCAAAAATCGCAGAGATGGATGCCGCATTCAAGTTCAACACAAACTTGCTCAAGTATCTGTTCGTGGTTAAATCAGAGAAAGACGCATAAAGCATACAGTGTTTTCCAGAGGTAAAAAATGGCACGTACAGATTTGAACAGCGTTATGATTATAGGACGTCTTACACGTGACGCAGAACTCAGTTACTTACAGTCAGGAACAGCTGTCTCTAAATTTTCCATTGCAGTAAACCGCAGCCGCAAGGACGGAGACCAGTGGATCAGCGAGGCAAACTTCTTTGACGTTTCTTTGTTCGGAAAGTCAGGTGAAAATCTCAAGCAGTACCTTACCAAGGGAACACAGATTGCAGTGCAAGGCTCTCTCAGACAGGATCGTTGGGAGAAAGACGGACAGAAGTTCAGTAAAGTGTACATCATGGCAAATGACGTGCAGCTTTTGGGCGGACGCTCAGAGGGTGGTTCAAACGGCGGTTACTCAAATGACCGTTCAGGCTACCAGGGCAACGGTGGTTATGCACCCCGTCAGAACAGTGCACCTTCTTCCTACGACATGAGCCCGGACACAGGTTCATTTGGCGGTTTCGGTGGAGACATCGCCGAAGACAACATTCCATTCTAATTTTTAGGAGACAATTATGGCAGAGAACGAAGTAGAAGCAAAAGTAGAAGATACAAACATGGGCGAGACCCAGCTTCAGGATCAGGGCCGCGAGGATGAGGTTCGCGGTGGACGCGGAAAGGGCAAATTCTTCTCACACAAGAAAGTATGCCGCTTCTGCGCAAACAAGGGAAAGATTGACTACAAGGATGCAGACGGACTTCGCCGCTTTACTACAGAACGCGGTAAGATTCTTCCACGTCGCATCACCGGTACTTGTGCAAAGCACCAGAAAGAACTTGCAGTAGCAATCAAGAGAGCACGCGCCATCTGTCTGCTCCCCTACGTAGCTGAGTAGTTCAACAAAAAAAACAAATCACTCCATGGGCGATCCAACTCCTGGTGACGCCCGGAGAACAAAACAAATAATCAAGAGGAGCTTGATATGAAAGTTATTCTTAATGAAGATGTAAAACACCTTGGTGAACTTGGAGACGTAAAGAACGTTGCCAATGGATATGCACGCAACTTCCTTTTCCCACGCGGACTTGCAGTTCCCTGCACAAAAGAAACACTTGCTTTCTTTGAAACCCGCAAGGCAGAAATTGAAGAGCGCAAAGAGCAGAAACGCAAGGACAGCGCAAGCCTTAAAGAGAAGCTTGAAGCACTTGAAGTTGTTCTTGAAATGCCCGCCGGTGCAAACGGAAAACTTTACGGTGCCGTTACAAGCCAGACTGTTGCCGACTTCTACACAAAGAACGGTTACGAAATCGAGAGAAAGCGCATTGAGGTTCCAGGCCTTACAATCAAAAATGTGGGCGGATACACACTCAAGGTACACCTCTACGAGACAACTGTTGCAGAAGTAAAGCTTACCGTTAAGGGACAGGAAGACAAGTCTGCTGAAAAACCTGCTAAGAAAGAAGAGAAATCTTCTAAGGCAGAAAAGGCTGCTAAGTCTGAAGAAAAAGCTGCTGAAGCACCTGCTGCAGAGTAAACTGTTATTTAACGCAGTTTGAACTGCATGCAAGAGAACCCACAGGTTCATTACGAGCCTGCGGGTCTTTTTTTTCTAAGGAGGAACGAAGATGGAACTAAAAGATAAAATCCCGCCCCACAATCTGGAAGCAGAAAAAGCAACCCTGGGTGCACTCCTTTTAGACTGGAGTAAAATTGACGAAGTGGGCACTCTGCTCACCCCGGACAACTTTTACAGCCCCCAGAACAAAGTAATTTTTGAATCCCTGCGTAATCTTTCCCAGAGAGGCGTTCGCGGTGACCTCCTTACCCTCATTGACGACCTTACAAAAGAAAAGAATCTTGAAAAAGCAGGCGGTGTTTCCTATATTTCAACCCTCACAGATTCCGTTCCAACAAGTGCAAACGTAGACTATTATGCAAACATAGTTCATGACTCTTTCATGCGGCGTGAACTTCTGGCCCTTTCTTCAGAAATGAAAAAGGACACTTATGACGAATCCAGAAACAGTAAAATAATTCTTGAAGAAACAGAACAGAAAATCTTCAGGCTTGCAGATACAAACCAGACAACAAACCTTCACCAGATGAAGGATCTTGTTCCTTCTACAATTCAGCTGATTGACATGCGCTACAAGAACAAGGGAGAATGTTCCGGCATTCCTTCCGGCTTTACAATGTTAGACAGCATGACAAGCGGTTTCCAGAACTCAGAAATGATAATCATCGGTGCCCGCCCCTCCATGGGTAAAACCGCACTTGCCCTTTCCATGATGCAGAATATTGCCATTGACAACAACATCCCCTGTGGATTTTTCAGTCTGGAAATGTCTGCAAACCAGATTGGTCAGCGTTTACTTTCACAGGTGTCAAGAGTGCCTGGACAAAGAATCCGAAGCGGTCTTTTAAGCATGGCGGATTTTAAAAAACTGCAGGAAGCAGGCAGTCTATGTTATGAAGCGCCCCTCTACATTGCAGATACCCCTAACATGAAACTGCTTGACCTTCGTGCAATGGCAAGACGAATGAAAGCCAATCACGGAGTAAAAATCATCTTCATAGACTACATTGGTCTTATCACAACTGAAAATGATGGTGCCCCGGTTTACGAACAGCAGGCTCATGTTTCAAAAAGCCTTAAGAGTCTTGCACGCGAACTGGAAATTCCTCTTGTTGTTCTTTGCCAGGTAAGCCGTGACAAGGAAGGTTCGGATCCGGGTCTTGCAGACTTGCGTGGTTCAGGTTCAATCGAACAGGACGCAGACGTGGTAATGTTCATTGCAGGTAAAAGACAAAACACAAACACCGATGATCCCGATGCAACCCCGGGAGTACTGGACAGAAAACTCATCGTTGCAAAACAGAGAAACGGTCCTATCGGTGATGTAGAACTTATTTTCCTTTCCTCCTGCACAAGATTTGAAAATAAATCAAACCAGCAGGAGTAAAGGTTTCTTAAAAAAAACTAACAGCGGCTTGTAACAAGACGGCTCTTTGCCTCAAACTGCAGCTGGGCTTCTTCAAAGAGAAGGTTAAGCAGTAAAGAGAAAGAGAGTCCGTCATGCTCACACATCTTGGGAAACATGCTGATGCTTGTAAAACCTGGAATTGTGTTTATTTCATTCAGATAAATTTTTCCGTTATCACGATCTATGAAAAAATCCACACGGCTTAAACCAGAGGCATCTACTGCAGCGTAGGCGGCTTTGGCAGTTCTCTTTATAAAGGTAAGCTGATCTTCTGAAAGCAGGGCGGGAATCTCAAGTTTTGCACCATCAGGGTCATTGTACTTTGCATCATAATCATAAAAAGTATGAGTGGGAACAATTTCTCCAGGGCCATAACCGTTAAGCACAGAAGGCGGATAATTGTCAGAAGAGGTAACGGAGTTTCCTGTAACGGAGCATTCCACTTCACGGGCATTGATTGCTTTTTCAATAAGCACTTTGTTGTCCCAGGAAAAGGCTTCCATAAGGGAGGCAGAAAGTTCCCTTTCATTGTTTGCTTTAGAAGCACCATCACTTGAACCTGCAGAACAGGGTTTTACAAAAAGGGGAAATCCCAGAGAAGTAATTGCTTCTTTTACAAGTTCATCATATTTTTTGCTGTCGTTTACATCCCTGCGGGTAAGGCAGCGGTAGGGAACAACAGGAAGACCTGCATGCTCCCAGAGAATTTTTGTGGTAACCTTATCCATTGTTACTGCGGAAGAAAGAACGCCGCATCCAACGTAAGGAAGACCTGCCATTTCTAAAAGTCCCTGTATGGTTCCGTCTTCACCATAAGTTCCGTGAAGTACAGGAAAAACACAGTCACAGGGAATGTATTCTCCGTTTACGCAAAAAGCCTTGTCGTGTCCGCCACCGGGAATAACGCTTACTCTTTTGTCTTCATCTTCACTGATAAAAAGTTTTGAATCCTGATTAGCCCTTATTTCAGAAAGCTGGGAATCATTCTGCGCATACCAGCGGCCGTCTTTTGTAATTGCAATAAGATGAACATCATGTTCCCTGCTCATGTTGCGGGCAACAGCTGTACAACTCAGGATGGAAATTTCATGTTCTCCGCTGTTACCGCCGTAAATCAATACTATATCCATTTTCTTGGCTCCTTTTTTTATTCTCTCACCATCATTTTATTTTTCAAAACCCATTTCAGTAAGGGCTTTCTTTGCTTCACTGATTTCATCATAGGGCATAACCCTGTCTTTAAAGATGATGGAGTTTTCGTGACTTTTACCAAGAAGCAGAACGATATCATCTTTTTGTGCAAAACTGAAGGCCTTTCTGATTGCAGCAGGTCTGTCTGGAATAAGGAAAAGATTTTCTCCGTCTTTTTTTCCTTCCTTTCTTGCACCTTTATTTTTATCACCGGCAATATCTTCAAGAAGTGCCATGCTGTCTTCGCCGCGGGGGTCTTCGTCAGTAAGAATAACTATGTCGCAGAAACGGGAAGCAATCTCTCCCTGCAGGGGACGTTTTTTTGTGTCGCGTTCACCACCTGAACCGAAGAGACAAATCATTCTTCCGGAACATCTGTTTCTTACAGGAGGGAATATTGTTTCAAAAGAAGAGGGTGTGTGGGCATAGTCAACAATCACTTCAAAGGGCTGGCCCTGGTCAATCACAGTCATTCTTCCTTTTACGGGAACAAGCTTTTCTGCACAGGCAGCAAGGGTTTCAAGAGAAGTACCTGTTGTTCCGTGAACGGCAAGAAGGGCGGCCATAATGTTGTAGGCATTAAAGGCTCCGGGGAGAGGTGCCTTAACATGAACTACACGGTTTTCATTTCCGATTGCATTGTGTGCTTCGTAACGGTGAATGCTGAAAGTGAGTCCGAAGCGGGCACTTGCAATATTTCTTGCAGAAAGATACTGCATGTCATCCGGAATGGCAGGAAGAGGAGATGCATTCAATTCTTCTGCGGCCTGTTTACCTGCCTTACCTTCTGTGGTAAAGCCCACTGTTTTTTTCTTCGTACAGGAAGCAAAATAAAGGGCGGCAGGATCTTCTAAGTTAACGACACCAAAACTTGGAACAGAAACTTTTTTTCCTGCAATAGTTTTTTCATGACTGAATTTATCCAAAGCACGGAAAAGATTTGCCTTGTCACTTCGGTACTGCTCAAGGGTTCCGTGAAACTCCAGGTGTTCAAGAGTAACGTTCATAAAAACACCGCAGTCAAAGTGTACGTCTCCCAGTCTGTTTGTTTTTACAGAAAGTCCGTGGCTGGAAGATTCAACTACAGCATGGGTACATCCGTTCTGAAGCATTTCGTAAAGTTCCCGCTGAACAATAGTTGCTTCGGGGGTTGTCTGATGCTCGGGGTTTGCAACTGCTTCTCCGCCAAGAGAATACTGCACGGTAGAAATAAAACCTGCCTTAAATCCGTTCAGTCTTAAAAGCTGCCAGATAAAAGAAACGGTACTGCTTTTTCCTTCAGTACCTGTAACGCCGTAAACTACAAGATGTTCGCTGGGGTTATCGTAAAAAGCTGCACTTAATGGAGACATACTAAAGCGGGCGGACTCTACGTGAATGAGAATTATACTGCTTTCTGAAATTGCATTTTTTTCTTCGTCAGAAAGCTCTCCTTCAAAAACTACACAGCTTGCCCCTGCCCTGACTGCCTGTGAAATATATTTATTTCCGGTGGTATGGGTTCCGGGAAGTGCAAAGAAAAGAGAGTTCTTTTTTACATGACGGCTGTCAAACTCAAGGCCCTCAATCACGGGGTCAGAAGAAGTTAAATCTCCATTTGAAAGTGGAGCACAATGTGAATCAAAAAGTGAATACGAAAAACAATCAGCTGGTAAAAGCGAAAGAAGCTGTGAAAGTGTCTTTTTCATGCGCCTATTTTACTACTATGCAAAGAATAATGCAACCGACGGAAAACGGAAACGTACACACCACTCCCACTGTGTGCCAGTTTCTGTATAATACAAGATTCTTTTTCCTTGACGTATTCTTCTTTACCATTCATAATTAAACACATGAACAATAAAGCATTATTCAATTTGAGCTACGGGCTCTTTGTGGTCACTGCCCGAGAGGGAGAAAAAGACAACGGCTGCATCATCAACACAGTTACACAGGCAACAAGTTCACCAGTGCAGATAACAATTGCGGTCAACAAGCAGAACTACACCCACGACATGATTTTACGCACGGGAAGCTTTAATGTTTCCATCCTTTCTGAAAAAGCAGACTTTGCTCTTTTCAAGCACTTTGGTTTTCAGAGCGGAAGGGAGACTGACAAATGTTCTGACGAAGCACCTGTTAAATTCCGCCGCTCGGAGAACGGACTTGTCTACCTTACGGAAAATGCAAATGCATACCTCTCTGCAAAAGTAAAAAGCAGCGTAGACTTAGGAAGCCACACACTTTTTATTGCAGAAGTTACAGATGCAGAGGTTCTTAACGAAGAAGAATCCGTTACTTACGCCTACTACCACAAAAACATAAAGCCTAAGCCTGAAAAAACTTCAGAAGAAAAGAAGGGATGGATCTGCACCATCTGCGGCTACATTTACGAAGGAGAAGTTCTACCCGAGGACTTTGTATGCCCCATCTGCAAGCACCCTGCCAGTGATTTTAAAAAACTATAAAGGTGACTGGCACTTTTTGATTTAAGGCTTGCATTTTAGAAAGCATGAATTATAATATATAGAAGATATTTATTATTTGGAGGAGTATATGAAACTTTCAAAAAAAATAATGGCTCTTGCAGCAGGCATGGTTCTTACACTGGGACTTAGCATAAGTCTTACTTCTTGTGGAGACCTGCTGAATGCAGCACAAAAGGTACGTGAAAGCTTTGTAAATGAAATGACTGAAGAAGAGCAGAAAGATGCAGAGGATGCAGAAGAAGCTGCTCCTGCTCAGGCTTCTGATCAAGCTACAACCACAGAAGCAGTTGGCGGTTCTTTCCAGTTTGACATTGCATCTACCGGAAACTCACTTCAGTTCTACTATTTTGATACTTCAAGAACAAACTCTTTCTCTTATGAAAATGACGGAACCACTTACGACAAGTGCTACTACCAGTTCCAGTTTACCAAGAAAACTGCCAGCAGCGGAAAATGGTATTTGTATATGAGAAGCGGTTCCACTGTACTAAAATACAATGACATTTATTCAGACCAGTGGGGAAAATCTTTTATTGCCTACGGAAATTATGAGGGAGACTGCTTCAAAAACAATGCCATTGCTGATGTAACTCCAGGAAAACTTACCCTTTACACCGAAAAGAATAATTATAAATGGGCAGATTTGAATATAACAACATCTGAAAATGCTCCAACGGCTTCGTTCAACGTAACCTTTACTGCAAGCGGTAACAATGGTGCCAACATAAACAGTGCCCGTGCAGACGCTGTGGAGAAATGAGATGAAAAATTGCATCCCTGCAATTTTTCATCTCGCTAGTTTTACAGTGTAAAACTAGCAGTTAATGCGTTTAACTTGTGATAGAACCGCCGTCCTTGGCGGTTCTTTTTTTAGTGAACACTTAGACAGGAAAAATGCAACGATTAATTGGGAATCTTTATGCTAAACATTGAGTAGATGCCAAAATAAATTCGGCATGACGATAGACTGCTTCGAGAGCCGCCATCCATGGCTTAGTTTTTTGAAAGAACTGCTATTGCCAATTGGTCTGCGCAGGAGGTGGGGCGGGAGCCGCAGGTGTTGCCTTTGAGTTTTTCGGCTATTTCTGTGGCGGTCATTCCTTCGCAGAGTTTGGAAATGGCTTTAAGGTTTCCGTTACAGCCGCCTTCAAAACTAATGTTTCTTATTACATCCCCGTCGCGGGTAAAATGAATCATGCGGGAACAGGTACCGCTTGTTATGTAATTTACTTCTTCCATTTTTATTCTCCAAATAACTTACACCTGATTGTAGGGGCGGCTTGCCGTTCCGCGAAGCGGAATGAGGTTACGAAACCCCGGAAAGCAGGGTGTGCTAAGAAAGGGTCACACGGTTGGAGGTCAGAAATATTACCACACCATGTAAGAAAAATTCCGTTCAGATTTATTTTAAAATTTTGTCTAAAACTTTATCTTTCTGCCGCCAGTTTTTATCCACCTTAACCTGCAGGTCAATGTCTACCCGGTAGGGAAAAACTTTACGACAGGCTTTAATGCTTTCAACCCGGATTGTTTTTATCATGGAAGCACCTTTTCCAATCACAATCCCCTTCTGGCTTTCTCGTTCCACACAGAGCACTGCACGAACTTTAAGAAGATTCTGTTTTTCCATCTTCATATCCTCTATGCGGACATAAATGGCATGTGGAATCTCCTGTTCCAGACGGTTAATTGCCTGTTCACGGATTATTTCTGCAATACGGAAATCCACTTCCTGGTCAGTATAAAACTCTTCAGGGTAAAGATGGGGTGCTTCGGGGGCAAGTTCATAAAGGGCACGGAGAACATCATTCACATTCTCATCATTTTTTGCACTCATCTGAACAATTCGTTCTTCGGGGAACTTTGGAAAAAAGCGGGCAATAAAAGTTTT
>JAEEGL013832940.1_pt1 | contig 10702 bp, 6 predicted proteins | sample 9134231 | NCBI WGS metagenome assembly JAEEGL01 (sample SAMN16246548, study PRJNA631951) | gut metagenome | biome: gut microbiome; feature: rumen; material: fiber-attached | host: Bos | place: Iran: Karaj | collected 2018-10 | reverse complement strand
CGGGCCTGAGAAGAGCGTCGTTCAGGTCTCCCCATCCCATGTTGCGGCAGCCGATGAGCGCCACATTGATACGGTCATTCGCCCCCATCGGACGGGCGAACAAGTTGTTCGTCAAAACCGGATAAAAAGAACCGGCGGCGACCAGGGCACCTGCCCTCTTCAGGAATTCCAATCTATTCATAATGCGTAAACTGTTATTAATTACTGGGAAAGTGTTATTTCTGGAATACTTCAGGGTATTTGTGAATGAAATATACTGGGGTACAACTCCAAGCGTGGCAAGCGCTGTTGAGTGGATGGAAGCCATAGGGGGAATATAGATCATCATTGGGGTCATAGGCTTCCCAGAAGGTGTCCGCACCCTTGTCGGTCATCCCTCCCCAATACTCTTCAAGATAAGATTTAGCTTCATCATTCATTCCACTAAGGAGCATTGCTTCCACAAGATAATGGGTGGCATAAGGAGTGCCGGGCATCACGCAACCTCCATTCTTAAGAGCGGTTCTGATGGCTCTGGCCCCTTCCTTTGGGTTAAGCACACCTGCTATGACCATCCAAGCCTGGCTCATCACACTAACCTGTTTCCCGGAACCACTGAGCACTAAACCGGACTTGCGGTCATAAAGGTACTTACGAGCCGACTGCGTGAGCTTCCGGATCAATGCAGGATATTCCTCCATCTCTTTTTCTCTTCCAAGAGCGCAAGCAAGGGCATAGGTCCTTTTCATGGCAAAGATCAATACGCCCTGCATAGAAGCCTGCACGTCAAGACCTCCCCTATGGTCAATGAACATCCATGCGGGTTTCTTGTTGACATCGAACAACCCATCGCTATCAAGGTATGACAACCCATCCCCTATCTGAACCTTGGTTACCGGAAACAAATCAGATGCTGTCATCAGATCGCCGGTGTCATCGAGATAGTCGGCGAGAGTGACGTTCCATAGAAGCGCATATGAAGGGATGTAAGTTCCATACTGTGGGTGAGGAACAGGATCCTCAATGACCGGAGCGAAAAGAACCCCATCCTCCCTTGCCAAACCAGCGAACAGGTAGAGACAACGGCGAGTGAGGTTGAAGTTCTTGAATGAATGGCTGTTAGCGAGAGCTTGCAGATAGAGGTCACCTATCCATAAACGCTGATCCCGCTTCGGGCCGTCCTCATAAACCGTCTGCATGCATTCCCGGAGAGTCTCTACACCCACCTCGAATACCTTCCTCATACGTTCGGGGCAATCCTCCGAAAGCGAGGTCTTAAGCTCCCCGGCGCTCGTTTGAGCGGTGAACGAGAGGCCATCTATCGCAAATGTGTATCCGGCGCCAGGCCATCCCATCAACTCGATTTTGACATATCGGAAAGCCAGGCGGCGAGGAATGCGCACCCATTCATCAAGTCTGGTTAGGGTGACGGTCTCGTCCTGCATCCAAGCCCTCCCGAGCCTGTTTTTATCCCAAGGATCAAATGGCGTGTTTAGCTCCGCAGGGACCTCCCCAAAAGTGAACTTCAAACGGACCGGGGCGTCCAGGCAGCGTGAAAGCGTCTTCGTATGGAAGGAAAAATACCCGACAAGATGCTTTCCAAAGTCAAGCGTGATAGTCTCAACCTCCTTGAAGTTCTTGGCGTAAAACGAGTCAGGAGCTCCGACACGGTCATATCTCCATCCTTGGAAAGCGGCCGGGTCCTTGACAGGTTCTACCACCGCCACAGGGGTCACGGTTTGGTATTTGAGTTCTGGCTTAGCAGCTTCAGCGGCTTCAAGCCAACGCTCACGCATCCCCTCGTACGGGTCCTGAGCGAGAACCCGGACGGAGACACCACCCACAAGGACAGAAACCATCAGAATTGTTCGAAGTACCCTTTCCACCATTTGGCAACACTATTTCAACGCCCTGATAACCTGAGCCTTAACCTTAAAGAAATTGTAATTCGGATTGGGATCCAAGATCCTGTATTCGGTGTGCGAGCTCCAGCTGGCAGTCTTGTCCTCGATAGCCATGCCGTCTCCCGTGTCATTGCTGACATAATTCTTTATCCTGCTATGCCAACGGGAAATCCTATCCGTGGCGCTCTTGTAGTCCATGAACCCCAATTCTGGATCTATCATCCTGAGCAATTCCTTCTTATAGACAGCCCTGCAAGACTCGTATTTCATCAAGCGCTCAATCAATATCCCCTTGTTCCCCCACTTGAACGGATCATGCTTCACGGCATCGTTCTGCGCCCCGCAGTTGTTGCAGGTCCCTAGGGTATTGTCATAATCATACGGTATGAAAAAGAACTGGTAACCAGTGGGATCGTTAGAGTTGAAATAAATATAGAAGTTGTTCGAGTTGTTCCAATGGTCATCCCATCCTCCCATCGCCACATTAACCGCATAGGTCCTGAGGAGAAGGTTGACATCGCAAACCTTGTTGATCCACTCGTAGAAGGCCTGGTCGTCAAGTGAGGAGACATTGGTGATAAAATCCGTCAATTGCGCGGCCGCCTCGTCAAATGTCCCTTTGTTCTCCTTGAGCTCATAGGGATAATCATACTCTTCCGTATCCGGGCCCATACGGGTGACGCTTTCCTTTGTGAAGTCGGCGCCAATCACGCATTTCCAAAGATTCCCTTTGGAACCGCCGAAATTGTTCTCTCTTCTTTTAAGATATTGCCCATCAGCTGTTTCCAGCATATTATAAACACCATAGTATGCTGGTTCGGCATCTCCTTCCACATGGACCCAAACACGGCAATATATGTCCTGAAGAGCTGTCCAAATCCCAGCCCGGCGGAAAAGATCGTAGCAAAACAACTCCCTGACATGGGTGGGATCCTCCTTGAACCATTTCAAATGTAGTTTGCGAATCCCCATCAATTCATGCTCGGAATCCTTATTGAATTTCCTGAAACTGAGGCCAAAATGACACTTGTGCCAATCCGGACGGGCCTGGTGATCCTGTCCCTTCTCACCTTCAGGCCTTCGTCTCGATGTGTTTCCGCGCAGACGCAGGCCAGCATCCTTTATCAATGTGGTTTCCAATCCTTTACGGAATTCCACATCGCAATGGATATATAATTCCGTGTCAGAACTCCTGTCGTAATCCTTTAAAAGCGTATTCCACTCTTTTAGGGGAACATCTATCCTTATTTCAGGAATATAGTTCTCGTCCCATACATACCTTTCCCCTTTGCCCCAAGCTATATCTTCATATTCAGTTGGAGGGATCTCGGGAATCTCTATATCCTCTTCCTCTTCGGAAGTCGGATCGTCATGGTGAGAACAAGCGACCGGCAAAAGGAGGAACAGACAGGCCAAAAGAGGGCACGCAAGGAAAGATAATCTTTTCATCGTAACAAATAATCACTATTTTGACAGACGAAAGACTTTGCAGCCATAGGCAGGGAGTTCCAAATTAACGGCAGAGGCTGGACCTTTATCCTCATGCTCCCAAAGGTCCCTGAGTTTGAATTCTCCCTTTAGACCCATCTCTTTGAATTCCAGTGATACAGACCTGGGAGATGAGCCGCGGTTGAACAGTCCGACAACCCAATCTCCGTTTTTCATCTGGCCGTACCAAATCTGGCTCTTTTTATCTATCACACTGGCAACCAAAGGCTTCCCGGCGAAACGGTCCTTATTCAGTTCAAGCAATTCCCTGTTTTGGTAGAATCTGGTGTTATCGCCAATGGTGCTGATCTGGTCCGCGATAGCGATGGGACCGCCGGCAAGCAGCTGGAGAGATATCACAGATTTCTTCTGCTCGTCTCCTGAGAAGGTATTCAAGCGGGTGAAATCGCCGTCCATAATGACTCCTCCTCGACCGGCTAACTTAGACCAATGGATGAAGCCGTCAAACTGGTTGTCACAGTTGGGCCACATACCCCTGATCTGGCCACGACTGGCATCTGAGAAGTGATCCCAACCACCAGTAAACGTGTCACGGACGATGCGGAACATATGCCCATATTGTTTTTCAAGCGCCGCATCCTCGTACAGGTGGGGCATAACCAGCGAAATGAACATGCCGTACTTGGTGGCGGATTCGCAGATATACTTTAGCGCGGTCTCATAAACATCTCGTCCATATCCTCTACCGACTGTACCCATACCATTGTCTCGGCCATCCTCGTACCAACTGAGGAAGTCCATCCGGATGAAATCCACGCCCATATCGTGGTAATGCTTGAAGAAACCATCGATGAATTCCTTGCAGCCAGGGTGTGTGGCGACAGCCCATGAGAACCACTTGTCGGCTGCACTCGGATTACTGACCTTGTCCTTGGAAGAGTCATACTTTAAGCTGCCGACCTTGATCTGAGTGCCTGGAATGACCATGTCGTCAGGGCAATGTATCCACAAAGGATTGTCATATATCCCCAACTTCAGCCCCTTCGCCTTGCATTTTGCTATGAGATCGGTCAGAGGGCAACTTCCGTACTGAGTCATATACATGGAACCTCCTGTGCAAAGCATCGGGATAAAACCGTCGGTGCAAAGCATGTCGTATCCATAGGGCAGGAAATCCTTTGACATCCAGTCAATTATTCTATCCCAATCCTCAGAGGTTATGTCCATCTTGTCGCCTGGTACTCCAGCCGCCTCCTGAGTCCACAGGGATTCATAGACCGTCCAATACAAAGGAGCCTTTTTGTTATGGATGCCCTGGTCAGGTGCATTAGCCGTCACGTCAGGGCCATCTGTCTCGGCCTTGGGGTCGGTCTTTTTGTTTTTTTCGCAGGACTGGACACAGATGGCGAGCAAAAGTCCCACAATGAGAGCGGCCTTCTTGAAAAACATAACAAGTAATTACTAATCAGATATTTTCATTTATACGCAAGCGATAATGCCGGATCTCCGGCATTATCGCGTTTGCTTAGTATACAATACTGACTACTCGCCGAGGTACTCGGCGGTAATCTTATAGTCTTTCAGATTCAGGGTTATCTTATATTGCCCCGCATCCACAACCTTCCACTTATCATCTGGGCCAGTGGTGTACACGAACTTTTCGCTTGCGACGCCCTTCTTGGACACCTCAACATTGGCGGACTCAGGACGGATGGACTTCGCACCCCAGTCTCCGGTAGTGGTGTAGCACTTGAATTCTCCGGTGTTCATCTTGCCTTGATAAACAAAGACATACTGGCTCTCCTTAGTGAAAGGAGTGGGAGCGTCAATATTCCATCCCGCAGGGGTGGCGTCTCCGACCATATACACTTTATCAGCACTGATAGGATCCTTCGGAGGCTCACTCAGCCATTCAATCTTGTAAGTCCAAGCCTTGAGGTTGAAGGTGATCCTGTAGACACCGGCCTCTGTGACATACCATTTTTCGTCAGGATCACCGGCGTGCATGATGAATGTGGCGTCATTGATGCCACTCCTTCCTACCTCGAGTCCAGCGACTGCCGGACGGATGAAAGGAACGTCCCAGCTGCCCTTGGCTATCATGGCCTTGAATTCGCCCTTGTTGAGGACTCCTTCATAGGTGAAAACATATTGGTCTTCGCCCGACTGTGTGAACACGGTCGGATCGCCGTTGTTCCAACCAGCAGGGGTCGCATCACCCAGGAAATACAGCACCGAAGTCTTGATAGGGAGTGTTTCCTCAATGATTATGAGTTCCTTCTCGCCCTCGCAACCTGCCATGAACAATGTCATGAAGATCGCCACAAGGCTGAATATCTTATTTATCGCTTTCATAATATCATTAATAAGATCTAGTTATTGTAACCGGGATTCTGCACCAACTCGTCATTCGCATCCAGTGTCTGGCGCATCAGAGGGAATATGGCGGTGTGATTGTCGGTATCGGCAGTCTTGTCCCACCAAGCATCGTGGAACTTGCCGAAACGGATCAAGTCGATACGACGACGGCCTTCCGCAAAGTACTCGCGGCCCCACTCGTCAAGCATCTCAGCCAGATTGAGACTGGCCTTGCCTTCAGGTGCGTACAGGACATCGCCCCAGTTTTCCTGAGGATAATTACGCTTACGCACACTGTTAAGGAGTCTGGCAGCCTCTTCGGTCTTGCCGTCACGAAGCTTGCATTCCGCCAGCGAATAGATGATCTCGGGCAAACGAATCTCGACATAGTCGGACTGATCCTGGCCCTTGTCATTATCAGAATAGAGAGGATACTTCACAAAATGGTAACCCGAATTGTGATCTCCAGCCTCCATCTTGCTATCTCCGCCAGGCCACTGATCCGCAGGTAAATCGTGGAATGTGCCGACAGCGTCCCTGATATTCAGTTCGTAGGCGATAGTAGGTCCGACGACGGCCTTGGTCTGGCCCTCATCGACATATTCGAGACGTCCGTAAACGAACATACCTTCCCGCTTGCTATCGCCCAGATTCTTGTAACACTTGAGGCGCTCGTCTCCGGGATATTTGCGGAACTTGTTGACAGTCATGCCCAATTCATAATCGAAGAGCTTTCCGTAGTTGTCATAGCTGGGAGATGCGGCCCATTTGGTGTTGTGTCCGCCTTCCCTCGCCTGACGGTCGTTGGCATAGTAGCCGAAACGGGCGGGAACAGTCCACCAATACATGTCACCGGAATAATGCCAATGGGTGTTCTTTCCGCCAGGGAAACCAAATATGACTTCATCGCAAGTCTCGTTGTTCCAGTCGAATGCGGCATCCCAACGGTCGGCCACGACGTAAGGACCGTACTTGCCGTCCAGAAGGTTCTGCGCATAGGTGGCGCAATCGGAGAAATGATCCTCGCCGACATAAACCTTGGAATTGAGATACAAACGCACGAGCAATGCGGCTGCGGCGGCCTTGGTGAACTGTCCCTGGGTACCAAGGTTGCCACCGAGTGAAGACTTCGGCATGAGCAGCTCAATGCAATCCTTGAGTTCAGACTCGACGAAATCGAATATGACTTTAGGCTCGACCTGACCCTTGGTATTCTGGCTCTGGTCGTTGAAACTGACCACATAGGGAACGTTGCGGAACTCGTCGAGGAGACGGAGATAGAACCATGCCCTGAGAGCGCGGCACTGTCCCTGCAGGTTGTTGAACTCAGCCTGGGTGAAGCCGAACTTGTTAGGATCAAGTATCGAGAGGTCTTCGATAACATAGTTGCACTGACCGATTCCCTGATAGCATCCTGTCCATTCAGACTGGATATTCTCACCATTCTCGACATTGAAGAGGTGGTCGTGCATGATACGCCACTTACCGCTGTCATCCCACCATCCGTCACGGGTGACGGTAACCAGTTGGTCAGCTGTAAGCTCGTTGATGACGAAACGGTTCTGGACGCTCCAGTAACCATGCTCGAAGGGACGGAATGTCGCGCGGACGACGTCCATCTTGGTATTGTAGTAGTTCTGTGTACCCACCTGGTCATAAAGCGTCTCATCCAGATTGGTGCAGCCTACGAGAGAGGCGGCCAGAACAGTGATTGCAAAATATCTAAAAAGTTTCATGATTTTCGAATTTTTCAGCATTGTTCATCTATTAGAAATCAATCTGGAGTCCGGCGATATACTGGCGGCTTGTAGGATAGTACTGACGCGAGCCGGTAGCGCTCGGAGTCAGTCCATTAACCTGGTAGGAACTGGGGTCAACCCCGCTGAACTTAGTGAAAGTCAATAGGTTCTTTCCTGTCACATAGACACGCACCCTCTTGAGGTACTTCTTGTCAATCTTGGCGGTGTAGCCAAGATTCACCATGTCGAGTTTCAGGTAGTCACCTCTCTCAAGGAAGTAGTCGCAGACCACCGGGTTGGCGTCGAGAGCGACAGGGTTGTTCTTGCCGTATGCTTTCTTGAGCACGTTGCCGGTGAAGTTACGGGTTCCATAATAGAAGTCATGAATGTTGAAGATATGGAATCCGAAGGCGCCGCGGAAGAAGAGCGACAGGTCGAAGTTCTTGTAACGGAAGTTATGGGTCATTGATCCGGTGAACTTGGGAAGTCCGTTACCGACATATTGCTTGTCCTCTTGGGTTCCCTGAGCGGCCTTGATCATGTCACCATCCTTGTCATATATGATCCAGTTGCCTTCCTTGTCATTACCGGCATATTTCCACATGTAGAAGCTACCGATGCGGCGGCCTTCCTCTATGCGCTGGAGGTCATAATAAGGGAACGGAGCCTCGGTACCGGCCACATTATAATATTTCTGTCCGACATATTCGGAGTTGCTGAAGTTGACGAACTCGTTGGACATGGTCGAACCTAGAACGCCTAAATCATAGTGGAAGCTCCCATTGTCGACGACGTTCCAATGCAAGTCAAACTCGAATCCGGAATTGCGCATCGTACCCACATTGACGAAAGTTTCAGTATGCAGATACGGAGGAACTGACACATTGTAGTTTCCAAGAAGGTCAACCTGATGGCGGTTGAAATAGTTAAATGAACCGAACACCTTGGAGTTGAACAGAGCGAAGTCGATACCCACATTCCAGTTCTTTCCTTTCTCCCAACGGAGGTCGGGGTTAACATTCTTGGAAGGTCCCCAGACTTGGAAGTCACGGCCGTTGTAGGAATAATAACCAAACGGAGTCATGGTATTAAGGGACCTGTAGCTGTCGAAATTCTGGTTTCCGGTCACACCGTAGTCACCACGAAGCTTCAATTCATTGATCCATGAGACATCCCTCATGAAAGGCTCATCGGAGATACGCCAACCAGCCGAAACAGCGGGGAAATAACCCCATTTGTGATTAGCTCCAAAACGGGAGGATCCCTCGTAACGGAGGGAGGCGGTAAGGAGGTAACGCCCCTTCCAGTCATAACTCAAACGACCGAAGAAAGCGATCAGCTTGGCATCATTGCGCCAAGAGTCGAAGCCGACCTGATTCTCTTCTTGGGCAAACTCACCTGTGCCGAGATGGTCAAAGGTAAGACCGTCGTTCGGAAAATCGCTGTTGCTGGCGTTCAAGCCGGAGCTCTGCTCATACTGGTAGGAGTAACCGACCATAGCTTTGAAATTATGGTCGTTTATGTGAGTCATGTAATTGGTGAGCCACTCCAGGTTATAGAATACGCTCTCGGAATATTCCCTGCTCGCCTGTCCGGCGCGTCCACTCTGGTCGCACAAGGTGCTGGTAGAAGGGCGGAACCATCCGTTGAAATGAGTAGCGTGGTGATCTGAGAAAGACACCTGAGTGGAAAGGTCATGGTTTCCAGAACCATCTTTCAAAAGCAAGGGAAGGAGGTTCAGCCTTGCGGTGGCATCCCATTCAAGAAGCCTGTCAACACCCACGCTCTTCTCGAGAGTAAGCAACTCGACAGGATTGGTGCCCTCAACCTGGCCACCAAGGAAGTCATAGTACCTGGACGGATCATCGGGATCCTTGATAGGGGTGGTCGGGTTGGTTTCAATCGCCCTGCGGAATACACTCCAATCAGAATTGTCTCGGTAAATGATACGAGGAGCGATATTAGCTATAAAGGTGAAGAGACCGTCCTGAGTGGTGTGGTTTATTGAAGAACGGGCTCCATATTCCTTACGGGCGGAACGGATGTCAATACCTTTCGCATCGCGGTAATCAGCGGTGACACGGTAGTTGGTCTTCATGTTACCTCCGCTCAGCGTGATGGCATGGGTGTGCTTGGTTCCGACTCGGCTGACCGCATCGAGCCAGTCGACACTGTCACCAAGGTCTACCCCACGTCCGTCTCCCTGAAGACGGAATTTGCGATACTCATCAGCATCAAGCATGTCCAGCTCACGGTTCATCACGTCGAAAGAGAATGTGCCGTTGTACTGGGTGTGAATGGTTCCGTCGGTGGAACCCTTCTTGGTGGTTATCAAGACGACACCATTGGAACCGCGGGTACCATAGATAGCGGAAGCCGCACCATCCTTAAGAATATCGAAACTCTCGATGTCATTAGGGTTCAAATTGGACATATCAGCTCCCGGGACGCCGTCAACGACGATAAGGGGACCAAGTCCCGCTGAACGTGAAGAGATACCGCGGATCTGAATGCTGGCGCCATTGTTAGGGTCGCCGGTACCAGTGTTGGTAATCGAGACACCTGCCGCCTTTCCTTGAATCATCATGGCAGGGCTCTGTCCGCTTGAAGGAAGGAAATCCTTGTTGGAGATATGGGTGATGGCCGAAGTCAGCTCCTTCTTGTCCATCGTACCGTAACCGATAACGACGACCTCATTGAGCAACGCCCGGTCTTCCTGAAGGACCACATTAATGGTCTCCTTGCCATTCACTTGAATTTCCTGTGTCAGGAAACCAATGCTGGAAATCTCAAGGACACTCTTGGGATCCACATTGCTTATGGCAAAGTTACCATCCAGATCCGTCGCCGTCCCCATGACCGTTCCCTTGACCAGGACGGCGACGCCGGGGACAGGTTCACCTGCCTCGTCTGTAATAACGCCATGGATGTCTAGACGCTGGGCATAGACACTCATAGGCAATAGCATGCAGACCAACAATAAGCCGAGCCTGATTCTAAAAAAACTGTGAAAATCCATAAAAATACTATTGATTATTAGGTTTGTATACCTTTCGGTAAGGCCTCAAAGATAGGAATTAAAATTAGACAAACAAATTACTTAAGGCCTATCCGTTCATTCTGGCAAGGAAACACTGGATGGTGTTGGACATCAGGCAGCAGATAGTCATGGGACCGACTCCTCCGGGAACAGGTGTGATAACTGATGCCTTCGGCTCGACGGAAGCGAAATCCACGTCACCGCAAAGCTTACCGTTCTCGTCCAGATCCATT
>JAEEGL012637121.1_pt1 | contig 10702 bp, 4 predicted proteins | sample 9134231 | NCBI WGS metagenome assembly JAEEGL01 (sample SAMN16246548, study PRJNA631951) | gut metagenome | biome: gut microbiome; feature: rumen; material: fiber-attached | host: Bos | place: Iran: Karaj | collected 2018-10 | reverse complement strand
TGGTGCTCTGGATCGCTATATCAACTACAAAGTGAAGAACCGCCACGGCGAAGTTGTTGTCGAGGTCAACAATGCCTACTTCGACGGAGACGATGTGTTGATACCTTGGCCCTGCAGCCGTCTTGGAATAGACAACTTGCAGAACGCAACGCAAGAATGGAACATTTCTCCCAACCCCACAACGGGACGACTTACTGTTACCGGCGAGAACAACAACAGGCAGTCGGTTCGCTTGGAGGTGATTGATGCCACTGGGCGGGTGCTTATACACACCACGGGACTTTCTGCCGACCTTGCCCCTCTCGGCACAGGAATCTACTACATTCGTATAATAACTGACAGCACTGCTATAGTAAAGAAAGTCGTAAAGAACTAACCCCATGAAAAAAACGCTTTTGCTCATAACCATATGTTTGTTTACAGGCTTCGCCGTGGCCAAACCGGTGTCACAATCTGCCGCCACCCGCGTGGCAAACCAATTCTGGCAGTCGGTGCTTCAAGGCCAGGGACAGCTGCGTCCTACTCCGTGGCAATACAGCGAAATCTACCTGTTTGTGGGCGACCAAGGTGGTTTCGTCATTGTGTCGGCAGACGATTGTGCACGCCCCGTGATAGCCTATTCGCTCCATGGTAGCCTTTCGCTGAGGGCATTGCCCGTCCAGCTGTCCCAAAGGATGGAAGCCTATTGTGGTTTGATTGCCGAAGGCAAAAACCAACAGGTCTCCGCCACTACATCCGATGCCTTTCAGTGGGAACAACTTACTAATGGCATTCTGCCTAAAGAAGGCGAAAACGACGACCGTGTCGGCCCCCTGCTTGAGACACATTGGCACCAAGACGGTGGCTATGCCCTGCTCACCCCTCAGCACACCCCTACAGGTTGTGCGGCCACAGCACAGGCACAAATGATGCGCTATTGGCGTTACCCCGCCTTTGGCCATGGCAACGAGTCCTACAACTGTCAGCCTTATGGTGCCCAGTCGGCCGATTTCTCCCACACCCTCTACGACTGGAACAACATGCCCGATCAGGTATCGCCAGCCAGCCCATACGAACAGCAATTGGCTGTTTCCACACTGATGTACCATGTGGGTGTCAGCCTCCACATGGGGTATGCCCCGGGTGGAAGTGCCGCTGCTGGTGTGGTTGGGCGTCCTGGCGTACCAAGTATCGACAACTCTCTCAAAGACCACTTCTACTACAGCCACAGCATGCGTCCTATCTTCAAAACCGACGGATATACCGACCAACGTTGGGCTGACAGTCTTATTGCCGAGTTACGTCTGCAACACCCCATTGTCTATTGTGGTGTGGCTCCCGAGGGTGGACACGGCTTTGTGTGCGATGGCTATGAGTACCGCGCAGGTCAAGTCTTCTTCCATTTTAACTTCGGTTGGAGTGGCAACGGCGATGGCTACTACACCGTCGACGACATTTGCCCTAATGTCAGCCCAACAGGTGAAATTGGCTCCATCTACCATTTCAATCAAAGCAACCAAGCTCTGCTCGGTGCTGTACCGGACTATGGCCTCCATGTCAGCGACACAATGCTTACCTTCACCCGCGATGGCGGCAACCAACAGCTGCTCTTCTGCAGCATTGACACCTCTGCATTGCCGTGGAGCGTTAGCACCGATCAGCCATGGGTTACTGTGGATCGTAACGGGGTGGAACACGTTGGGGCGATAGTCGTTGCAACCGAAGAAAACACAACAGGCAGTGAGCGTCAAGCAACCATCACCTTTACGCAAGATGGTCAAATCATTTTCGTTACAGTTGTTCAGACTTACTACTCTCCCGACGACTACTGCCCCCTCACCGTCGTGATGGAAAGCACCCGCAACGGTGGCTGGGAAGGTGGTGCCTACCTCAGTTTTGAGAGTCTTTCGGGGTACGTTTACGGCACCGCAGCACTCGCGTCGGGCAGCAGAGCCACTGTTGAGGTGGGGGTTGCTCCACACGATGTCAATGTGGTCTTCCATCATGGGGGTGGCACCGACCGTTACATCAACTACCGTGTCCTCAACCGTCACGTAGAGGAACTGGTGTCGGTGGATTATGCTTTCATGAATGGAGGCACCCATTATATCGAATGGCCGTGCGCCCGTCTCGGCATAGAGGATCAGTCCGCAGAGCACTCAACCTGTCGGGTGTGGCCTAATCCCCTCCACGATGTGCTTCACATCGAAGCCACCACCCTGCTACGTGCCGAGCTATACGACACCTATGGCCGCCGTGTCGCGTCGACATCAAAAAGTGACATCGATCTTTCCTCCCAGCCCGCAGGTATTTATATCCTTCGTGTTGTCACCGAAAGCGGTGTGTCAGATTCCATAATAATCAAGAAATAGTTTAAACGGATAACAATCTATCAACGGATTAACTTATAAACAGATAAACTTATCAACATATAATCAATTCAACGGATAAACAAAAAAACAAACACATGAAAAAACTCCTTTTACTGACAATGATGGCATTTGCCGTCATCTCTTTCTCCTCCTGCGAGAAAGAACCTGCAGCCAATAATCCCTCGGGTACCGGCTCGCCCGAAATCCCTACAACTATGGACATCGTGCACACATCCTGGCAAGGGAGCTACAGTGGCACCGTTGAGCACCCTCAGGCGGGCACCCTTCCTTGTGTCTTGACATGGACGATTGACTTTGTCGATGAAACCAATGTCAGTCTTCTCCTCGAGATAGTCTCGGGCGGTCAAGCCCAGCAGCCGCAGGAGTTGGCCTGCACCTATACCTTTGATGGGCATAAGGGCGAGATCATCAGTGAAGAGGGTGGCGAAGTGCAGCGTGACCCCTTCGAGATTGACCCCGTCAACCGCACTTTCACCATCGACCTTCGCATCACCACCGGCTTCTCCCAAGAGAACCCGCAGGTTGTCGGCGGCCTTACCACCTTTCATCAGATCAGAAAATAATTATTTAATTCAATACTAACTCTAAATTTTTACACAAATGAAAAAGAACTTTTTATTCAGACTGCTATGCGTTACCCTGTTGGCAGGAATGGTATTTGTCTCCTGTAAAAGAGAGAACGTCACAAACGGCAAGTACACCGTAACAGTAGCCTCTGCCAACGATCAGATGGGCAAGGCTTACGGCGGTGGACAGTTCGACGCAGGTGCAACCGTCCGTATCTGGGGTACCCCGGAAATTGGCTATCAGTTCGAACGTTGGAATGACGGCAACACCGATAACCCTCGCAACATCACTGTCAATGGCAATGTGACCTACACAGCCTATTTCAAGACCATTGGCACTGGCACCGACACCACTGGCGGCGGCGGTGATAACCCTGGTGATTTCACTGCTTCTTTTGTTGTGGACGGCACCCCTTATAACGGCATTGCCCTTGTGAGCATGGGTCAAAGCGACAACCTCTTCAACCTTGCTGTTTATGCCGGGGAGTCGGGACCCGTTTTTGTCACTTATATTCTTCCTCGTACCGGGAGACAGAGTATCGGCGATGGTATCCAGTGTTTCTTCTATGCCAGCGAAAGCGATTTTGTCGAGACTCCACAGGGTAGTTTTCCTCCTTTTTTGACAGTGGCTTCTGCCGGAAGCACCTTCGACGTTAATGTCACAGCCATCGACCTAACCGCCCAGACCGTTTCTCTTTCGGCCAGCGGCACGATGCTCGACATCGCCGGAGCCGAGGCTGGCCAGCCCCGCCAGGTTCCTTTCTCTGTGATGATGGACGGCTCGTTCCAGTATCCCGGCACTCCTTCTAATTAGTCGGTTGGTCGGTTAATCGCTTAATCGGTTAATCGCTTAGTCGCTTAATCGGTTAATCGGTTAATCGGGATTTGATAATACAAAAGCGTATTGAGCAGGTTGGGCGGTCTTCGTGGCCGTCCTTCCTGTTTTTTTCTTTGTCGCGTCTTTTGTTCGCTTAGTCGCTTAATCGGTTATTCGCTTAGTCGGTTAGTCGCTTAATCGGTTAATCGGTTAGTCGGTTAGTCGCTTAATCGGTTAATCGGTTAGTCGGTTAATCGGTTAGTCGGGATTCACGGACTAACACATTAGAATTCGTTAATTCGTTAATTCGTCAATTCGTGAATCTTTTTTGATGCGCCAAGGACTAACACATTAGAATTCGTTAATTCGTTAATTCGTCAATTCGTGAATCTTTTTTGATGCGCCAAGGACTAACACATTAGAATTCGTTAATTCGTTAATTCGTTAATTCGTTAATTCGTGAATCTTTTTGATGCGCCAAGGACTAACACATTAACACATTAACACATTCACACATTCAAAAACACATTCACACATTCAAAAACACATTAACACATTCATTCACACATTCAAGCAATATTTTGACTTTTTTTGCGTTACTGAATCTGTTTGAACTATTTTTCACCATGAAAGCATTTCTTTCCTTTCTCTTAGTGGCTGTGCTGGCATTGCAGCCTTTGTTTGCCCAAGGGGGCGATATGGGTGACCCGGATGTGTTTTCACGCATCGGGGGGATGATTTCTAATCAGCGTTATACGGATGCCTATAGGGTGGCAGACAGCCTTCGTGACGCCGCCTTGAAGCAAGCCAAGGCAGGGCGCAGCGACGGGACGTTGAGCCGCGTGCTGCTCACCTCTACGTGGTATATGGAGCGGGCAGCCATCAACTATCAGGAGGATGTGGCGGACAGCAGCTTTGCGCGTTTCCGCGCCATAATGCCTTATCTTTCCTCAGTGGACAGGTGCTTGTGTCATCTGTTCCTCGGCAACATCGATTCAGCCTTGGTGGACTCTGTAGCCTTGCGCGAGGTGCCCAATCAGCAGATTGCCGGATTCTGCACCCCGCCGGAGAATGTGAGGTTCAACACCACCCCGACAATGTACGACCTGGTGATGCGGCTGGCCATGAATAATGTCCCGCTAAAGCGTAGGATAGAGTTGCAAAGTCAGCTGACGGCGTGGTACAGAAACAGACCCTCAAAGGATAATATCAATCTGTTATTGTATAACGAGTTGCGGTTGTTGGACTACCTCACCGACCAGCCCAATAAGTCCACCGCCTACCGCAAACGGATGACGCAGGAATGCCTGAACCGCTACCGCTGGACGGGCAACGAGCAGCTGGCTTTGTTTTACGAGCAGCTGGCTCGCTACTGTGTGGCTGACACTGACTATTTGGGAGCGGTAGCGTATTGCGACAGCGCCATTGCCCGCTGGCCGAAGAGCGAGGGCGGCGTGGGCTGCGCCAACTGCAGACGCGGCATCCTGACTCCGGTGATTGAGCTGACGGTTGACGAGGTGTCGCCCGCAGGCCGCGACTTGTTGGCAAGGGTGAGGACCCGCAACGCGGAGCATCTTTTCTACCGCGTGATCAAGTATCCCGAATGGTTCGCAAAAAGTTATGAGAGCAATGCCAATAAAAGAAACAAATTGTTGAAAGAAACAGTGGTGAGTTCGTGGAGCCAGGAGTTTGAGCTGCCGAGGGATTATAAGTTCTACCAGCATTATGCCTATATCCCCCAGCTTGCCCCGGGTCATTATATGCTGATGGCTTCCCCCACCAAGGATTTTACAACCAAGGGGTTCATCGTGAGGATTTTCACGGTGTCGGCAGGGGCGTTTGTGCTGATGTCGCAGGCCGACGACAGTGTGCAGGGCTACGTGGTGGATTATGTGACCGGAGAGCCTGTTGCCCGCCAGAAGGTGCTGCTGCAACGCACCAAGGATTATTACGACATGAAGTGGACCACCGCGGCCACCGTCGCGACCGATGCGCAGGGGTTCTTCTCCGTCTATAAGGCAAAGGACAAGGACCGGCATCGCTACGAGTACCGTCTGCTGACACGTTACAAGGGTTTGGACGTGGTGGCAGATGTCGACGGATGGTCGGGTGAGAAGGATACGGGGCATGCCGTCGCCCAGATGTTCGTAGACAGACCGGTGTATAGGCCGAGCGACACGGTGCAGTTTATGCTGGTGAAGGGTTACGTGTCCCGTGGCACGGGCAAATCACCCTCAGGAATGAGCTCCAAAGGGGACAGCCTGAAGGTGGAGCTGCGGGATGTCAATTACAAGGTGGTTGACACGCTTGTGGGCGTCACCGATGAGTTCGGCAGTTTGAGCGGCCGTTTTGTAGTGCCTGCCCATGCGCTGCCAGGTGCTTTCACTATTCAAACTTTCTATGCCGACCGTACAGGAGGGCTTGATGCCTTGTGTATAAAGACGATCAGGGTGGAGGCTTACAAGCAGCCGAAGTTCACCGTCACCCTGAAAGCGGCGGACCGCAAAGACGCGGAGGGTCACTCGATAGCTCCCGCTTTGGGCGACAGCCTTGTGGTGGAGGGGTTGGCGGCTTCTTATACGCAGGTGCCAGTAGGCGGAGCCAAGGTGGTTTACTCCGTCACGCGGTCGATGATGTGGCCGTGGTGGCGCAGGCACTATTATGACGGGGCGATGAGAGAGGCGGCCACGCTGGTGTCGGACTCGTTGGTCACCGATGGCGAGGGGAGTTTCCGCATTGCCTTTGTGGCCGAGCCTGACAGCAATATCGAGCTGTCGTCAAAGCCCTGCTTTGTGTATGATGTGCGGGTGGACGTGACCGACATAAACGGCGAGACACACAGCAAAAGCCTCTCGCTTAATGCAGGATATGAGAACAGCTTTATCTCCATCACCTTGCCGGAACAGCTGTCGGAGCTGGGCAGTGTGGAGTACAGGTATTGCGACATCAACGGCACTCCGTTAACGGGGTATGTGAACCTTTATGTCGAGCGGTTGCGGCAGCCCGGGAGCCTGTGGCTGGCGCATCAGCAGATGATGTCGGGCGTACGCCATACGATAAGCCGCGAGGAGTTCAACAAAAGATTCCCCCTGACGGCTTACAGTCGCGAGGAGGAGAATATGTGGAACTGGCCTGTGGAGAAGCAGGTGTTCGACACCCGAGTGAAGTGCGAGGGGTTGACCTTGAACAGGGTGCCGCTGCCTGTGCTGGAGCCGGGAGTGTACCGCCTGCGGATGGCCCTGGATGGGGAAGGAAACGAGTCGACGGCCGACACATTGGTGGTGGTGTATACCCCGAAGGGATGCCGCAGGGTGAACACGATGGAGCTGCTGTGGTCGGACATCAGTGCCCAAGAGGCCAGGGTGGGGGACACCGTGACGGTGCGTTTGGGTTCACGGCACAGGAACGTGCATGTGGCCTGCGAGCTTATGTGCGGCGACAGGGTTGTGGAACGCCGTCGGCTGACGGTGGACAACGGGATTGCGACGTTAAGTATACCTGTCACCGAGGCTTTGCTGGGAGGGTTCGACGTGAGTTTGTGCGCTGTGAAGGAGGGCAGGAGCGAGAAGGAAAACTACCGTGTGGAGGTGCCTTTCGAGCATAAAAAATTGAATGTGGAGATATTGACTTTCCGCGACAAACTGACACCGGGCGAGAAGGAACGCTGGACGATAAAAATTGAAAATCCGAAATTGAAAAATGATAATTTTCCGGTTGAGGCAGCCAATGCTCAATTTGCCCTGCTGCTGGGAATGTATGACGCGGCTTTGGACAACTACGGCTTCGGCGGCAACACCTTTGCGTTCTTCCCCTGGAGTAACAACAGGTCGGTTTCGGCTTATGGGATGGTGTTTAACTATCCGTGGCAGTACCGTTCGTGGCACGACCTGCTTGTGCCTACAGGCAAATATCTGCGCTATGAAGGCAAGACGGCGCGTGGATGGGATTTCACCGCCCTGAATCATAGAGGCTGGAAGTGGAGGCGTATTTCAGGCTCACAGCTGGAGAGCATCGTGGCCTCGGTGGGAGGTGTTGGATACACCGACGGCTCCAGTACCGCACGCGGCGAGAGTGGCATGGTGGCAATGAATGGCGCTGTGCGCAAGCGCGCCGGGGTCAAGAATGCCGCTGTAGGGGAACCAGAGGTGACGACGGACTTGGAAGTTGTGGAGGATGTTATGGTGATGGAGGAGGCGGCAGTGATGTATGCCGTTGAGCCTTCGGCAAAAACAAGAAGTGTCACGGAGGAGAAGCCCTACGTGCGCACCAACCTCAGCACGCTGGCATTCTTCGAGCCCACCCTCAGAGCGGACAAGGACGGCACGGTGAGCTACAGCTTTACGGCTCCCGACCTGCTGACACAGTGGAACGTGGAGGGGTTTGCTTGGACACGGGAGTTGGCAACAGGCTCGATGGAGCGGCAGCTTGTCACCCGCAAAGAGTTGATGATTCAGCCCAATATGCCCCGATTCCTGAGGGAGGGCGACACAGCCACCTTGATGGCCAAGGTGATGAACCTGACGGACAGCGATATGACGGTGAAGGTGGACTTCAGCTTTGAAATTGAAAATTCAAAAGAGAGTGATTGCTTGAATGTGTCAATGAGTGAATGCTTGAGTGAAAATGCTCATACAATCAAACAATCAAGCAATCAGGCATTAATAACGGTTCCGGCACGTGGCACGGTGCCGGTGCAGTTTAGGGTCACAGTCCCTGTGGGTGGCACGGTGGCGACGTATAAATATATCGCAACAGCGTCGCACCATAGCGACGGCGAGCAGGGTCCGCTGCCGTTGCTGACCAACAGGCAGGCGGTGACGCAGTCGGTTTCGATGTATATGAACGGAAAGGGTACGAAGCAGTATACGATGACGCTTCCCATTTCGAAGACGGCACAACCGGTGAGCTTCACCGTGGAGTATACGGCCAATCCCATCTGGCTGGCCATCCAGTCGCTGCCTTTTATGAAGGAATGCAGCAACCCGTCGAATATCTACCTTTTCAACAGCTATTATGTGAATACGATAGGCAAGACTATAGCCCAACAGTTCCCGCAGCTGAAACACTGCGCGGACCAAGCTATGCTTGGAGCCACGGTGGAGGACAGCCCGCTGATGCGCAACGAGGACATCAAGCAGACACTCCTGGACGAGACCCCGTGGCTGCGGTCGGGTAATTCGGAGGTGGATCAGCTGAAGAATATTGCCCGCTTTTATGATGAAGAGTCGTTGCAACGTCAGGGCACCGAGATTTTTGACAAGTTGCAGAAAGAGCAGCGCGGCAACGGAGGCTGGTCGTGGATGCCAGGTGGCAAATACAGCAGTATCTATGTGACACAGTATATTTTGAAGGGGTTCGGAATGATGTCGCGTCAGATGTCGCGCGGAATCACATCGATGGAAAGCCGCGCCCTGGCCTATGTGGACAAGGAGGCATATCGCGAGTACCAGGAGTGGATGCGTTATCTTGAAAAACACCCCAACAGCCAGTGCAAGCCGATCATGCTCGACTACCTCTATACAAGGAGCTATTATGCCGGACGTTCCTTTGCCGGAGGCGCGAAGAAGGCTTTCGACTATTTTTATGGAAACGCCAAGCAACGCTACAGCGACTACACTTCGCTTTATGACCAGGCACTGCTGGCCCTCGTTTTCCAGCGCAACGGGGATGGCAAGCTGGCTCGCGAGATGGTGGAACGCATAAGGCAGAAAGCCCTCTACAGCGACGAGATGGGCATGTATTGGCGCGACAACAAGGCGGGATGGTTCTATTACCAACGCCCTGTGGAGACGCAGGCTCTGCTTATCGAGACTTTCCGCGAGGTGACACCTCAGGACACCCATTCGGTCGGGCAGATGCAGCAATGGCTCTTGAAACAAAAACAGACCACACGCTGGAGTTCGGACATCGCCACCCTGAGGGCTATCCAGGCGTTGATGCCTGTGGGCGGCAAAGAGAAATGGACTGCTGTCAAGGGCTCGGATGAGATTGTTGTGAAGGGCAAGACCGTCGCTGATACTTTAAGGGTGGATTATGCAGACGGCTCGGCAGGCTATCTGCGGCATTCTTACCGAAAGGACAGTCTTTCCGCTTTGTGTGGCGGCCGCAATGTTTCCGCAACCGTCGTGCGGGAGGACAAGGGCATCAGTTGGGGTGCACTGTATTACCAATACACTGAGCAAATGGACAAGGTGCCCGCCTCCGAGACGGGGATAACCCTGCGGCGGACGCTCTACAAGGTTGAGGCCGACGGGTCTCTTACCGAGTTGAAAGAGGGTAGGGGAGTGTCCGTGGGCGACCGCTTGAGGGTGAGGCTGAATGTGCAGTGCGACCGTAATCTGGAGTATGTGGAGCTGAAAGAGTTCCGCGCCGCCTGTCTGGAGCCTGTAAGCACTGCCTCGGGCTGGGTGTGGAGTGCAGGACTGAGTTATTACGTCGCCATTAACAACAGCCACAACGCTGTATACATCGACCGTCTGGAGAAAGGCAAATACATCATCGACGCCGACTACTACGTCACCAACCCCGGCTCCTTCACGCTGGCACCCTCGGTGCTGCAATGCCTCTACGCCCCCGAGTTCCGCGCAACCAGCCCCGGCCAGCGGCTGATGGTGAAGTAGAACAATTAGAAGGGATTGATAGGATAGAAAATAACCTGTCCAATCTTTCCCTTCTATTACGGATTATTGAGTTTTTTCTTTCCATTTCGAAAAAAAAGTGTATCTTTGTACGTTTTAAAGGTCATCCCTTTTAAAGTAAAATTATTAATTATTAACAACATAAACCTATTATTATGCAACCAAAAGGCAACAAGTACGGCACTCACCGTGTCATCGAACCCAAGGGCGTTCTTCCCCAGCCCGCAAACAAACTGGATAACAACATGGACGTTCTCTACGACAATGAGATTCTCATCGACGTGCAGACCCTCAACATCGACTCCGCTT
>JAEEGL011570607.1_pt1 | contig 10702 bp, 12 predicted proteins | sample 9134231 | NCBI WGS metagenome assembly JAEEGL01 (sample SAMN16246548, study PRJNA631951) | gut metagenome | biome: gut microbiome; feature: rumen; material: fiber-attached | host: Bos | place: Iran: Karaj | collected 2018-10 | reverse complement strand
TTGGGGGGTGGCCTCGCGCTGCTTGCGGGCGGCCACGTGGTTGCGGGCCGGGCCGATGTGTGCGGTGGTGTCGCTGCGGTCGGCGGTAAGGCCGATTTCGATGGTATAGTCCTCTTCCACAGGGAAATAGAACGAGGCTGGCTTGCCCACTTCGTAATTGTCGGGCAGCACCATAATGCCTTCATGCGAGGAGCCAAGTTGCAGCTCGTCTTCGGCGCAAATCATGCCTTCCGAGACCTCGCCACGGATCTTACCTTTCTTGATGGTGATATGTTCGTCGCCAATCCAGAGTTCGGTGTTGATGGTGGCCACGAGCACCTTCTGTCCAGCTGCCACGTTAGGTGCGCCACACACGATGTGCAACGGCTCTTCGCCGCCGACATCGACGGTGGTGATGTGCAAGTGGTCGGAGTTGGGGTGGTCGATACAGGTGAGCACCTTGCCCACGACAACGCCTTTCAAGGCGCCTTTCACCGACTCAAAACGCTCGAGGTCTTCCACTTCAAGGCCTGTGGAGGTCAACAGCTCACTTACCTTTTCAGCTGGATAATCGCAGTTGACATACTGTTTCAACCAGTTATAAGAGATCTTCATATTCGGTCATTTTTAATTGAGCGGCAAAAATACAAAAAACTGACAAAATGGCACGATTATTTTTTGCAAAATGGGAAAAATGCTCAAAACAGATTGGAATGTGTTCCAGTGTTGAGCATCAGTATAGTAAGTTTGAACTGATTGGTAAAAATGACCTCATACATAACTCATTCGTCTAAACATTGGCGAATAAGGTCAGAGCCGTCTTTGGCATAATAAACTCTACCTGCTTCGACATCCTTATAGGCTAATTCTATGCCACTTTTCCTGCGGCGGCGCGGGGCAATCTCAACACCGTCGATGGAACGGAACAATTTGCGAAGCATTGGAATTAGGCTTTCGTCGGTCAATTTCAATGTAAGTTCAGTCATGGTTTGGTCTCCTTACTTTTATTATTGCGCAAAGATACACATTATTTTTGATTCAAACGATTTCAATATATTAATCTAATCAGTTGGGCTGTTTTTAGGTCGTTTAGATTTTGTATTTTGTGAATTATTTCAAAAATTTCATCAAAAAATTGTTGTAATTCGATAATTATTTGTAGTTTTGCAGCGTCATGACACATAAAAGTAACTAAAACGTCGAATTCAAAAAGTTTAAAACCAATGAAAAAGAAGTATTTAATCATAATGGCGACCGCCATTATGGCAACAATCACGATGAATGTTCAGGCTCAAAACGGCCTTGTCGGGTCGGGAGCGGAAAGCAAAAGTACAACAACAGACTATTGGAGCAGGCAAGGAGACAATGTCGGGAACGTTAACTCAAATAGGTTGGGTTCTACAGACGGGTATCCCATCAAGTTCTGTACAAAAAACGTTGACCGTATTTTCATTGACACCGTAGGCAGGGTGGGCATCAACACGGCGACTCCCCTTCAAAGGCTTCATGTTTTGGACGGCAACATCCTTATTTCAAGGAGTGCTACTGAAGAACTTGGTTCTACTAACGGTGCAATTTATTTCGGCGACGTGGCCACACCAAGTTTTCCATACGGCAGATGGGGCATTGAGTATGTGAGCAGCGTGAAGGAAGGCTACGGCCTGAATTTTTGGAAGCCTTGGGGTGAAGGGCAGCAAAGTCAAGGTAACTACTTCCTGTTTCTTGCCGATACTGGCAACGTAGGCATAGGTACGAACAATCCACAAGCAAAGTTGGCAGTGAATGGTGGGGTTCTGGCAAGGAGCATACGGGTAAACACAAGTTCTGCATATTGGCCTGACTATGTGTTCGGTGAGGATTATGTTCTTATGTCTTTGCGGGATTTGGAAATCTATGTAAACGCTCATAAACATTTGCCTGGTGTGCCTTCGGCAGAAGAGGTGGAAAGACAAGGTGATATTAATCTTGGCGAGATGAATGCCATCCTTTTAGAAAAGGTGGAGGAACTAACACGTTATGTCATCGACTTGCAGAAGCAGATTGATGAGATAAAAGAATGAAAGAAAGGAAAACTAGATGAAAAGAATAGTGATAGTAATATTGACAATTCTTGTTGTTACTGGGTGCGAGAAAAGCATGAATTGTAATTATGGACATGATGGGATGATATATGATTCATTGACAGGAGGATGCGAATGCTTCAATGAATACGAAGGAATGGTGTTGGAATCAGGATATAACTCTTGGATTGATATAATTCATTATATGCAATACTTTTCAAGAGGAGATAAGCCATACTACCCTTATTATTCACGTGAAGGTGATACTGTAAAAACTTGTGGTTGGATTAATCACGTGGATGGGCATTCTTTGATGGAAGATGAGGTAGACAGCCTTTATGTTCAATTTGAAATTTCAGATGACTCACTTACAGCAATGAATGCCAAGCGCCTTTCGGCGCCGATTCACATAGAAGGAGAAAAAGCGTTTTTTGAAGGTATAGACCGAGATAAAAAGTGTTACATAAAAGGGATTATTACTTTTCATCCGCAAGCCAAAGATCTTTGGTGGCTAGATGGACCGGCGGATCCCGAACCTTCTTATAATTGCTCTTCAGCCAGATTTGCACTTCGATTAATAGAAATTAAAAATTGAAAAAATGAGATATACACGATTCATCAAAAATACAATTGGGTCATTGTTTGTTTTGATGTTAGCTGGTGAAACATCGGCTCAACAAGTATCACGAAACGAGGTTGTCAATGCAGCAATCAACAGCTTGGTTAGGAAATACCCAGAAAAAGTGGAGGATTTTTCTGAGTCTTCTCTTAGTAATGTTTATTCTTTGAACGATAACGGTAATTGTTTGATTTATGAAGTTTGTTTCAAAAATGGAACAAGGGTGATTCTTTCGGGAAACAAGTCATGCTTGCCGATTTTGGGATATTTGGATTTTTGCAATATTGATTCTACACAAATTGAATCTGCTCTTTCGTTTAGTGATGACATTCCTGATGGATTAAGACTTTTGCTCAGCGATTATGCCGAACAGAATAGATATTGTTTTGATAGTCATATTGAAGATGAAGGCAATCAATTGCGTTGGGACAATCTTCAACGCAAAATGGAGTGTAGAGAGATGACAACTGTCAATATTCCTCCTTTAATATCAACCCAATGGGGACAAAGTCGCTCAAATGACATAACTCCTTCAAACATTGATTATTATGCATATAACTATTTTGTGCCAAATGGAACTAATTGCTCACAACATTGTTATGCAGGTTGTGGCGCTGTGGCGATGGCGCAAATTATGAAATATTGGAATGAACCGATGGACTTTCCTTCAAAGTGCACACAATTTGATTGGAATAATATGCCAAACGAACTATTTCAGCAAAATAATAGTAATTATACCTATCAAAGAAATGCTGTTGCTAAACTGATGTATGATTGTGGCATAGAAATAGGAATGCATTATTGTTCTGATCCAAATAGTCCATGCGGTTCTGGAAATTACATTTACAATACAATAATAGGATTCAATACTTTTGGTTACACGATGGGAACTTTGTTATCTCGTGGATCGGATGATGATTATTGGATAAATTTAATAATACAAGAGTTGTACAATGATCGACCAATTTATTATGCCGCAAGAACTTCTGAGGGTATAGGTCATGCTTTTGTATGCGATGGCTATTTAAAAGATGAATCCGACAATCACTACTTTCATTTTAATTGGGGATGGAATGGCCGTTATGATGGATACTACTCGATTTCTAACCTTACACCTAGTCAGTATTCTTTTAATTATAACCATAGAATGATATGCAACATTTATCCGACCAGTTGTTGGGGAAAAATTCTAATGGAATGTAACAAGGTGTTTTCAAATGGCACAGTGGTAGGCTATACAACATCTGGTAAATTTGACAATAATACTCACGATTACATCATCAATAATGGTGCAGTTGTTTTTTTGCAAGCGGGCGAAGAAGTTTATCTTTCCAATGGCTTTTATGCGGAAGAGGGCTCGGAATTCATTGCATATTTGGCACCGTGTGGCAATTCGGCTTTAATAGGTGAAGGTAGAACAAGAGGAGAGAATGTTCCCGAAGTAATGGATGAAAGACTTCGACAAAATACGGAAAATAAGAATCAAACTGTTTTTCCTTTGGACATGGCTATCTATCCAAATCCTGTTACTGGCACATTCAGCATCCGATTAGGTAGTCCGTCGGAGAAGGTTGAATCTGTGGAGGTTTTCAATGTTTTGGGTGGCATGGCACTGAGGTGTGATAATGCTCAAGACGGCATTGACGCATCAGCCCTTAATAAAGGAGTATACATCGTGCGAGTGAGATGTGGTTCTGGAATTGTCTATTACGATAAGTTTGTAAAGGAATGATAAAATGTTTAATTTCAAATATAATGAAAGGAAAGGAAAAATGAAAAAAGTCAAAATTCTATCGGTAGCATTGGCTCTCACAATTGTGGCGGCAGTCATTATAGCTTGCACAAAGGAAAAAGAAACGAAAGTTACTCAAAAAAGTAGTGAATTGGTAACTGTTTCAAAAGAGGACGATATGAGTGTCTATTTGAATCAGTTCAAGGAAAAGATGCAATCGTCAACGAAAGGTGACGAGACACTTACAATGGAAGATGCACGCTGGCATCTCGAAGCTGTGCTGAACTATACATACGGTGATGTCGGGCATCAGATTTCTTGTATCCAATGTGATACTTTTTACTATAAGTTGCCCACCGATGGAGGGAGGGTGTCCCTTGATCGACTCAACGAGGCCTTTAATTCGCTATCAATGGACGTTGAGAACGCCTTTGCAGCCTGTGTTTTACCAGATAAAAGCATTTTGGACATCCAGACACGGTTTGAGAATGAGAGCAGGGATGGCATTGTTACAGTTCAAACTATAATGGATGTGAGAGGATGGATTGCTAGTATTCTTCCTTCCCCTTTTGGCCCCGATGACTATTGGTTTGAAAACGATTGGTCTGGAAAATGTGGGCCATATGTAGGTGAATGTATTGGAACTGGTTCCGTACAGGCACTCGAATCGAAAATTAACTCAAATCTCCCTTTGGTCAAGTGCTATCAAGGAAGTGGTTATTTTACGGACATTGATAGCATTGCAATTTATGACGATTATATTCTTGAGCATCTTCAAGATTCACTTGGTCCTTATGGGTATAGGATACATTATAAAGGGGGGCCGACATGGCAATATCCGACTTGCCTTTCGCCGGACGATTTAAACTATTATCTTGTTGAAGCCTTGAAACTGGTTAATGAATTAAAACCTGTAGGCAAAGAGATTATTCGTGTGACCAACGTCTACGAGCAATATGTTCCCATTGGGTATTATCTTGGCTTTCATCTTTATACATTTAAGTATGGTAAGTTCAATTGTAATGGAGGAGGTGATTGGAGGTGATTACTAAAAAACAAATTTCAATTAACAAAGCCGGTGGCCTATTGGCTTTCTTTTTCTTTTTGTTTTTCATGCCATCCATCTTGTTTTCACAAAAGGCTGGTGGGTGGTTATATGTCGCTGAGGCTCCTGCTTATTCAACTTGGAGACCTAATGATTTGATCGAAACCCAAGAAGGAGCATTTTTGGTCGCATTTTGGGACTTCCAGAAAGATTCCCATATTCTCAAATTGTCTGAAGATGGAGAATTGTTGTCAGAACAGGTTGTTTCTTTATTGGACACCGTTGTCATTATTTCGAGGATCTTTGACTTAGATAGCGATAGTGAAGAACACATTGCTTTGGCGCTTTGCCGGCCAGTATCGGGTGATGCCGATGCTATTATGACATTGCGCTTTGATGACAATCTATGTGTTATTCAACGCAATGTTGTGAGTTGTACTGATTTGGAACAATCTATGTTTAATATGTGCGTATTAAAACAAAGCAATGATTTCATCATCGCCATTACAGATTGGAACTATTCACATTATTTTATGAAGTTGGATTTGGATGGCGATTTATTGGGGTGGAAAAATATGGAAATGGATTCTTTGATTCATATATGCAATCTGTTTGAAATTCAAGGAGAAGAAGGCAATCATTTTGGTATGTATGCGCATACTAGTTCCAATGGCGACGCTCAAATGGGGGTGCTTGTTTTTGATGATTCTCTTGAACTATTGAGGAGGGCTTATTTTGCACCGTGGCAAAACGAAGAAACAGGTGGAAATATATGTTGGTCGTTTATGCGTGATGCCATCAATAGCATGATAGTTCCTTCACCCGATAATTCAGGCTTTTTGATCTCGTCTCGGTTGAGCGAATCGCTTTATACGCACGATTGGCACCCTTTAAAAAACGACAGGTCAACAATCATCGCAAAAACGGACTTGGACTTTGCAATGCAGGAAGACTATTTTTTAGTGGGACATTTAAATGACACGGTTGAAGTGCCAGCTTTTTATAAGTCAATAGATTGCCATCCAAATCCATTGTATTCAAAGAGCACGTACCAATGCACTATGCAAGGGCTTGATAATGAATCGCTTTGGCCGATGGCGTTGACATCGTTGGGCCTGGTTGTTACAAAAGTAAATGAAGACTTTAATTTGATTTGGAAAAAACGATTTCTCACCGAAAAAGAGTTTTATCCGTTTGCAATAACTGGTACTCGCGATGGTGGATGTGCCATCACTGGAATGGTTTACGATCAAAACGACGAAAGACGGTTGGATTTGTTTGTTTTTAAGATAGATGCCGACGGCACTGTTGGTGTTAGTGAAATACAAGAGGAGAATATGGCATTCGTCTATCCCAATCCTGCAAAAGAAGCCATTAGGATAGGAGGGGTGGAAGCTAAGGAAACGAAAGCATACAACGTTATAGGACAACAAATTATGAGTTTCAATGGCAATGAAGCGAATGTGGAAACGCTGCCAGAAGGAGTCTATTTGCTGAAGGTTACTGATACTGAAAGTCGGACACAAACAATACGTCTCATAGTGAAGAAGTAAAAACTATATTTAACGAACAAATTAATAAAGAAAACAAATTATGAACAAACTTAGAATTACATTGGGAGCCACGGCTCTCACAATGGCCGTTGTAGCCATTGTTGCTTGCAGCAAGGAAAAGACAGCACAACAGGAAACGACAACTACGCAGCAACATGTTGAATCAAAAGATTACACTTTGGCTGAAATGGCCGAAGCCATGAGTTGGGAGGAAGGTAAAGCCTTCTTTGAAAACCAACCTATCAAAGACTACACTGACGTGTGTGAGAAAGTGTTGAATGATTGTGGGTTTGAGAAAAAATCAGAGGTATTTTCGTATTCTATAGATTGGCAATGGAGAATGTCTGGTGGTCATTGTAATTCTAACTTCACAGGTGTATGTCTTATCATCAAAAGAAAAGAGAGTTCTTTTGCGGATGTTAATGCAATGGGATATTATGAGGATGGGAAACTGGTCATAATTCCAACTACTGATGATAATGGCTTCACAGAAGATGGATATTTGGCAATTGGAACGCCTATTGAAATTCAGAATGATTCAATTGTTATAAATGAGGGTGTTTATACGGCTTATTTTGATGATGAATTGGGAAGATATGTTGCTGTAGCCGTTGATTATGAAACATTGAATTGAACAAACCAATGTTGAGAGTGAGAAAGGATGTCAATAATAGTTGGCATCCTTTCTTTTCAAATCAAAGAAATCCATATTTTTGCAGATTGTTATTAAAACTCATAATCATATTATTCCGATGAAAGATAAAACAATAAGAAACATTCGCTGCTGTCTATACACTGCATTGATATTATGTGCTGTTTGGTTTTTGTTGATGGTGATTCATTTTGTTCAAATTTTTGGTGGATATGAGGTTGTTATTTGGTCGGATAATAGTTTGTTGAAAATCGGATTAATTGTCGTGTATATTATCAGTGAAGTTGTTTCAGTTTTTTTGTGTTATAAGATTGTTCTCAATATTTTCAGAGGATTACGTGAGAATACGGCTTTTCCAAAAAGCAATGTAAGGTTATTCTTTTGGTTGGCTTTGGTCTTTTTTGTTTATTTGTTGTGTCGGACCAATGAGGCCTTATTGTATGATGATGCAGTGTTTAGGCTCTTGTTAGATGATTTGCTTATTCCTTTTTTTATTCTTTTCTTCGCCTTCATGTACAAAGTGGCCGCCGATGCGGTGGAGGAAAACAACCTAACTATCTGACACGAGACTTCGAGACGCGAGACGGAACTGGTCTCGTGTCCCGTGTCCCGCAGTCCCGTGTCAAAAAAGACTATCGCCTATGATTATCATGAACTTAGACGTAATGCTGGCCAAGCGCAAAATGCGCTCCAACGAGCTGGCCGAGCGCATCGGCCTCACCCAAGCCAACCTCTCCATACTCAAGACAGGCAAGGCCAAGGCCATCCGCCTCAGTACCCTCAATGCCATCTGTCGCGAGCTGCAATGTACGCCGGGGGATATTTTGGAATATAAACCTGATGAAAAAGATTGAGCCATGAAAAAGAACAGATTCGTTTTATTGTTCGGGCTTTTGCTGGCTTTCACAGGTTGTAACACCCTGGCCCCCATGCTTTTCGGTTTCCGCGAAATCCATGGCTACAATGCGGAACAATGCGAGAAATTCTACAAAAAACTGCCCAAAGATTTTGAATTTACCCCCTTGGCCTGCAACGAAAAACAATTCCTGCAAGTGAGCGAACTCGGTGCGGACTCCATGCAGATGAAAAACCTCTACCAACCGCTGAAAATCATGTACTTCCATGGCGAAGAACTCATCTCGTTCCATATTAATTGCTATTGTCCGCCCACGCTTGGTTTCAACCTGAATTGGAACTTCAACCATCAATTTGACGAGTTTCCGCCATCGACAACCGTGCCTTTGGACGGTATGACCGTTACACGTAGTCAAATGCAAACCATATTTCCCGAAATCAAAGGAGATACGGATTATACTGTGCTTATCTTTTGGACGAATATGCTTCACAAAGTATCGAAAGGGGAAATGAAGACTGTGTATAAGAACTTGAAAAGGTTTGGCCATTTGAAAGATGTCGAGATATATCTCATCAACGATGACATCACGATGACAAAAAGCCTTGAAGAGGTAGAGTAAGGGCGCTTTTTCATCCGATTAATCTTTTTCCCGCCCACTTTTGCCGTAGGTTCGGAAAAATGCGTTATCTTTGCACCCAAATCGAAGATTCAACGAAGTTAAATCTCAGATTTAACGAGTTAAATACACTGTGAAGAATGTCAGAAAACAACTATTCAAAAGACTACACCGACCTCCGACTGATCCATACTTCCCGCTATGGAAACAGCCGCGTCTTTACCGCTAATTTCAACGGTAAGAAAGTCATTGTCAAGGCTTTGAAAAAAGAATGCGCTAATGATGAAGCATGCAAAGCCTCTCTGAAGCAGGAGTTTGATACCACTTCAATACTCGACAACAAGTATATCCGCAAGGCCTTGGATTTCGTCGAAATCGAAGGCATGGGCGACTGCATCATCTTCGAATACATTGATGGCAAGTCGTTGGCCGAGCATGTCCGTGTGGGTACATTGTCGGAAAAACAGGTAAAAAGCGTCCTTGCGGAGGTTTGTGACGCCTTGTATTACCTCCATCGTAATGGCATCGTGCACTGCAACCTCAACCCCGACAACATTATGGTGACAGCCGCCGACTGTCGCGCCAAACTCATCGACTTGGGTGTGCCGGAGACCAAGCAGGATGCTGACCGCGAACTGCTCATCAAGGAGATGGAGTTTGTGGCTCCTGAGATCATCAAGGGTGAGGATGTGGATTCGCGTGCCGACATCTATTCCATCGGCAAGATCATGGAGTTCATCGGCGAACGCAACATCTCCAAGCAGTTTGGTGCCGTGGCTACCCACTGCACCCAGTTCTCGAGGGAGCAACGCTTCGACACCATCAGCGACGTGCGCTCGGCCATCACCAAGGGCCATTCCTTCGTGAAACTGATCATTGTTGCTGTCGTGCTTGCCATCTTGGCTGGATTGGCCATCATATACGTGCCGAAGATTAGGGCTAATGTTGAGAAGGAACGCACCGAGCGGCTGGCCGTCGACTTTGGCCGTGAAGTGGAGAAGATACAAGGGCAACTGCCCGAGCTTTGCAAGAAATATGAGTTGAAATCGCTTGGCGAAAGCCTTAAGTTCGACTGGTCGGAAGACAGCCTGAAAATGGTGGAAGGCCTGATACAATACCTGGCCTTGGACGAATATAAGGACAGAGCCTTGCAGACCTTGGCACAAGAACGTGAAGGCATTGCAAAAAGCCGTCAGGCCGACTTCGACCGCCTGCTTTTAGATGAGTTCAAGACCACGACCGACAGCATTGCCAATAAAATGCGTTCCGCCTTGGTGGAGCCTACCGATGAGATGCTCCTCAACGAAGCCAAGAAATGGTATGGACAACGCCAATGATTTTCTCTCTCGTTTGTAATAATCGGGGCAAATTGGAGTTATCCTTTTTATAAAAGAAAACGAAGTGCATAGAAGAACCAACATAATCGTGACGATGGGCTGCCTGATGGCGCTGCTGCTCTTGAGCGGCTGCTCCACCAAGAAAAACACGCTCACCCGTCGCATGTACCATAACCTGACCAGCCAGGACAACAACTATTCGAACGGCGAGAAGAGCATCCAGGACGGCGATAAACCACTACTTAGCACCACC
>JAEEGL010389193.1_pt1 | contig 10702 bp, 6 predicted proteins | sample 9134231 | NCBI WGS metagenome assembly JAEEGL01 (sample SAMN16246548, study PRJNA631951) | gut metagenome | biome: gut microbiome; feature: rumen; material: fiber-attached | host: Bos | place: Iran: Karaj | collected 2018-10 | reverse complement strand
TTAATCCTGCGTCCTATAAATGCTGATGTAGCCATCGCAATAGTTACTATAAGGACTATCGACATAAGATACGACGTAATAGAAATCTCGAAAGCAACTTTCTTATATCCGAAGATTCCGAACATCAGAGCAGAACCTTTGGCTCCCGCAGCTCCTCCGAACATCACTCCCAATATGATACCTATTAATATACCGGGCATATTAGACAGCATTGTCTGCCAAATAAGTTGTCCGGATGTAAATCCAAGTGCCTTACTAACACCTAAGTTACGCCACTCTCTGTTGATCTGCGTTCTTATGATAAGCGATTCTACGAACGCAATTATAAGTGATGTGAGTACTGCTACAAGTATGGCTACAGCTTTAATGGACGTTATTACAAGATTGGCAATATTTGCCACCGAATCATCAACACTTACAACATCGACATCCGGATACGTATCCTTGAATTCTCTTTCAAATTCCGCATATGTGTGATTATCTTTAATCTTAATCTCAGCTGTGGTTACGTGAATATCTACAAGCCTTTTTAATGCGTCAACTGTTAAGAATCCCATCATACCCATATTGTTAAAGGTCTGATTAAGACCGCATACGATATATGACTCTTCATTTCCTCCGTAACCTATTGTGATTGTATCCCCTACTTCCACGCCGAAAGTTCTGGCTGCATTCGAGCCAAGCATTACCTCATTATTATGCTTCGGCCATCTTCCGTCTGAGAGTCCGCCACCGGTGATATATGAAGTATCACTAAAGGCTCTTGTCGAAATATTCTGCTTTTTCTTACCTTTACTGTATTCCGCTTCAAACCATACGTCGCCGTAAGCATACTCAACAGTTGACATTCCGTTTATCACATCAAGCATACTCTCATCTTCAAGATCCGATTCTGCATCCTCAAATACCATACCCGCGATATTCATAACTGCATCCGAATCCGAAGCAAAAGTATCGACCATTCCGAATCCGACTATGGAAGAAACAGTAAGAATCATTGCGATAAATATAACACCCAACTGTGACCTGAATCTTCCGAATGTCTCTTTTAAAGACAAAGTTATCGGTACCGGAAGGATTGTTTTGTCAAACGGGAATAAGTTTTTCTTGAAATTATGCGAATTGATTCCTCCTCTTAATGCTTCAAGTACCGTTGTCTTCTTATAGTCTCTGCCAAGTATAACGGTAAGTACGGCAACAACTATAGATATTCCGAGTATTACCAGAATGCCGAGATTCCAGTATATCGGCTGATTCCAGTCAAGTCCGAGAAGATACAGTAATACTTTACCGACCTTACCTGCTATAAGGGCGCTGATGACTACGCCCAGAATACTGCCCAGGCCCGATACCGTAAGCAACTGTGTGAGTAATATGAGCACAAGCTCTCTTACCGTATATCCGGATGCTTCCATGATGGCGGTATTCTTCATATTGGTCATTATAAAATTCTTGACACTGAAGTCTATTATGACCAAAGAGATCACGAATATGATCAATGCAAACAGCAAAACCATCGCAACGAACATATACGGAAGTATAAGCGATGCAGGATACATGATCGACTGAGGGAGGAAATTGTATCCCGGGATCTTGGCATCGGGATAAGAAGCGCTGTAATCAGCCCTCCAAATAATGTATTCATTAACTATGGCATCTGACAATGCACCTCCGTCAACCTTCTTCTTTCTTGCCGTATTGGATAACTTAGCCGCTATTCTTTTACCTGATACGACTATGGAATCCGTATTCTCAAATCTTAAATCATCATAATCATCTTCCGTAATAAACGTAAGATATGATGCCATATTCATAGGAGAACAGAAGTATGAATCCTCATTGAATCCGGCGACCTTAAACGAATAATAATTCTCATCGATCTTATACTCGATCGTCTCTCCTATCTTATATGATGTTGAAAGAGCAATCGGTAGAATGATCTCGCCTTTCTGCAGTCCGGATGTGTCTATGCTTGTGGTCTGAATTCTTCTGGGTTCATTGCCTTTCAAGAAAAATGTAGGATTATCGGTCCATTTCTTATCTCCCTTATGTCTGAACTTGGTGCTGGCGGCATATAAGAAATCATTGTCTTCAAATTCTCCGATGCTCTTATTGCCTGTCAATATCTCTTCAATCTTTTCTGTATTGGCATCAAGATCCCCGTAAGTCAATATAAGCAGATCCGCTGCGTTGATGCTGTCACTGTTTGTCTGCAATACACTGGCAGCTCCTATAAGCATAGTGATGCTTAAATAGATCATGGCTGCCGAGATCAGTGTCATGATCAAGAAGGTTATCATATCCTTCTTCTGTTTCTTCATATTATTCTTTGCAATAAAGAAATATCTGTACATCCTCTTCTACCATCCCATATTCTGCAGGAACGCCTTAAGACGTGCGTGACGCTCTTTAGCTTCTTCAATGCGGGGGTTGCTTTCGTCCTTGTATCCGCCCACATATGGTCCTAAGTCTATCTCATCGGATATAACGCCATCCGAAAGATATATGATCCTGTTACCTCTCTCTGCAGCCATGACCGTATGTGTGACCATGACTATGCTCTGACCGTCGTTATTTAGGTCGGTAAGTATATTAAGTACATTCTCCGTATTCTGTGAGTTAAGTGCTCCCGTAGGCTCATCGGCATACAACACTTCTGGCTTATTGATGACTCCTCTTACGACCGCAACTCTCTGTTGCTGTCCACCGGATAACTGTGTCGGAAATTTGTTCCAGTCATCTTCACCTATCTCAACGCTTGTAAGCAAGCTCTTGGCTCTGTCTGCCAATTCCTTACGATTCTCTGTCTTAAGTAATCCACAGACCATGATATTATCAAGAGCGCTCATGCTGTCATTTAAATAATTCTGCTGGAATACAAATCCAACATGATCGCGGCGAAACATTGCAAGCTTATCATTACCGAAGGTTGATATCTCAGTTTCTTTCTTATCATCACCCTCACCCGTATAATATATGATTGTTCCAAGAGAAGGTCTGTCCATACCCGAAAGTGCATAGAGTAACGTACTTTTGCCGGAACCGGAATTACCCATTATTACGGTAAAGTCTCCTTTATAAATTGACAGGTTAAGATTTTTTAATACATGTTGCTGTACAGAACCGTTTGAAAATGTCTTGGATAAATCCTTAACCGTTAGTATTTCTTTCTTAGTTTCCATTATGATTATCCTTTCAAGATGGAATAATGACATTCCTTATTTGACGTTCACATCCATTCCGTCGGTTAACATAACTGAGTCGTTCCAAACTACCACATCCCCTTCGTTAAGACCCGAACATATCTCTATCATATCATCATTCTTGGCTCCTGCCTCTACAAATGTCTTAACGGCCTTCTTGTTCTTAACAACGAATACATAATCACCTTCTTCATCCGAATTATATGCTTCCACCGGGATCTGTAACACGTTATCAAGTGCAGCTGTCTGGATACGTGACTTAACTTCAAGACCAAGGATTATATTCTCATCGGGTTCATCAAGCGTAATCTCAACTCCTACTCCTGTGCCCTTATCCGAATCCATCATTCTCTCAATTCTTGACACTCTGCCTGAATAATCAATTCCTCTTATCTTAACTGTTGCAGGCTGGTCTTCGGCAATGATATCTATGTCATATTTATTCACATTGGCTCTTACAACAACATCTTCTGTTGATTCAAGTGTGACCAGTTCCGCTCCTTTGGTAACATTGTTACCTTCAACGGTATTAATCTTGGTTACAACACCGTCAAAATCGGCCTTAATTCCCTCTTTGGCATAATTAAGATCTTCCAATCTCTGTGTGTTGGCAAGATCATTGGCTTCCTTAACAGCCTCTATTCGATCCTTACCGCCCTGTGTTAATACACCTGAATATGTTGCCATCTTCTGTGATGTCATCTCTGATTTCTTAGCCTGATAATTTCCAAGCTGTATATTAAGACATGTAAGTTCTTCCTGCATCTGTACAATATCGCTTGCATACTGCTGTTCATATGCATTAGTCTGAATCAGCTTCTGTAGATTCTCATATTCATCAGAGTCAGGTTCATCGGCCCATTCTATCAAAGAGACTTGAAGTTTGGCTCCTTCATCTGCAAGAGATGCTTTTCTTTCAAGCAATGTCATCTCCTTCTGAGCAATCAACACCTGAGTTGCTGCTATCTGCTGTTCTAAAGCCGGAAGACTGTTTGCCGCCTGGGAGTACAGTCCTGCAGTTCTGTTGCTTGACTGAAGTGCTTCATCATAACTTCCCTGATCCGTCCTTGTATCTATATCAGCCATTGCGAGTTGATATTCCATATCTGCTTCATTATACGAAATCAACAGATCGCCCTTATTAACATAATCCCCTTCCTTGACCAGTATCGTTCCGATTACACCGTCTATCGGTGAGTAATACTTAACCGTATCATTGGTCTGTATCGTACTGTTAAGCTCTGTTACGCTTGACAGGCTGCCTCTTGCAACAGTGTATGAGCTTACGCTTAATGCTGCATGAGCACTTATTGATACCAATCCGATGACAAGAGCTAATATTGCAGCTCCGAGGGCTATCATCTTCTTCCTGTTCTTAATGAATTCCATCTTTTTATCCTCTCTTTCCGTGCATTGACCTGATCATGTCCCCCATGATTTATTTGTTTTCACGAAACAAAAAATAAGTCCGTTGCTGATACTAATGTATCGCAAGGACTTATATAAGTCTTAATATGTCTCTTGTGTAATTCTTAACCGTTTCTTAATTGGACGAAATATTACTGTTTATGAGTCATATAGTATTTGATTGCCTGTGCGGCAAACCATGCATAAGTTGACTTCTTAGTAAAGTTCTTGGCAGTTGTGGGTACAATTGCAGCTTCCGCCTGCGATTTGGATATCTTGGCTTCTGCCTCGAAATTTGCTATGGCATCCTGAAGCATGTCCATTGATGCATCTTCAATTGTTGCACAGAATAATGTCCCTGTTGAATGATCTACCTTAGAAAGGGTATCATCCGTATTGCTTATCCCAATGTTGTCAGATAATGCCTTCATTAGGGATATGGGGGACATCCCGGATGTCTTTACTCCTGAATACATATTTAGTCCTTTCTGATTACATCTTGGTGTTTACACCGTTAACATTTACATCCTTCTTATTCATTGTTTTATCTCCCTCATTAAGAAATGCGTTGAGATTAAGTATATCACAGAGAATAATTGTCAACAAATTAAAAACTCCGAAACTTTTGAATTTCGGAGTTTATAATTAATTCAGATTTAGTTCATCATCTGAAGGTCGGCCGTTATACGTGGCGGAACCTTTCCCTTGGGAATTCGTACATAATAGTTATTGATAAAGCCCTTGTCTGTCTGATAATACAGATTAACTTCAATGTTATCTTCGTAGGGCTTAAATATGCTGTTAACATATGCGAAATGGTCAAGTATTGCTATATCGCATATCTCCTTAATCACTTCGTAATCCTTATCGGATTCGTAAGTTACACTGGCAGGCTCTTCATAACTAATATCCTCATAAATCTGAGCACCACCTCTTTCATTAAGCTTAGTGTAATCAACAACATCTATATGTTCTATACGTTTGGGATCAAGCTTGGCATTCTCCGTAGCCACCTCAACACCTTTACTCTTTAAATAGGTAAGCGTATTGGTAAAACTCGGATATATATAGTATCCGTATGTGAGGTCCATATACATATTCTGCTCAAGATTCGATGTTGAACCCATCTGGTACAACGGATAGTCGTAAGCTATATCCTTAAGTTTCATAGCTTCAAGATCCTTCTGGTAAGCAGATAACAGTCCGTCAATATCTTCTGTTCCCGTGATACCGCATACGACATCATACGTAGCATCTGTAAGTTCAATCTTCTTAAACAGATCCTTGCCTATCATCTCATCTATCTGATAAGCTGCGTCTCTGTATGCCTTACTGTCATATACAGCTTCTGCGGCAGCATATGCCTCCGACAGATTGGCCTGATATGTACGATATACTTCCCGACCGCTTCTAAGCTTATATTCGATTGTGTAATACAACTTATTTTCATTAGGATCGATGCCGTATTTCTCTGCCCATTCATCATAACTTAGATTGTTAAGTTCACGCTGCTTGGCATTTCTCTTAAATACCGAGCGCTCCGGATCAATCTGTGCCACTCCGAGGTCTGCAAGCTGTCTTACCGCGCCGTTTTGATCTGATTGCATCTGGTCTAAGATATAACGAGCCTTGTCGACATATTCAACCTCTTCCCCATTCATCTTAAAATAACTCATATCCGAATCAATAGTATCAAGTGATATCGCATAGTTGCTTACCTTATTCTCATTAGGGATATATCTGTCATAACCGCCTATATCATACAAGAAGAAGCAGGCTATGAATGCGGCAACGGCAAGAGATACTATAAGTTGCGGCCAATGCTTAAATGCCTTCTTAAAGTCAAGCTGTAACACAATCTCTAAGATTACATGTGTAACTACTCCGACAAGAATAAATATCATCCAGTACCATCCTGCGGTCATGAACTCTCCTGATACAAATACCAGATATATTCCTCCCGCAAGTGCAGCTACGATAACTACGGGTATTCTGATAATCGGCTGAAGTACCTTATAGCAGACAGCCTTACCCGCACTCTCAGATGGTCTGATTACATACAGATACACAGCTATAAGAGTTACAACAACTGCTTCCGCAATTAAGAGTACAAATCTTCCGGGATATTCTCCTATTGTAGTTCCTAAGTAATCACCCAAAGTACTTGGCGATAATATGAATCTTATCCATGAGAACTCCGGCTCTCCGTAGTATGAATAGGTCTGGAGACAATAACTCTTATACCATCTGATGATCATATTTATGAATTCTTCTCCGATAATGAAGCCGCCGCATACCATTATGGCAACCAGCAAATTACCTGTTATGGACAGTGCTATGATCGTAACAGAGAAACTCACGGCAAATATGAATACCGAATATATCACGGTGTTGATGATTATCTTCTCAAGACCGAATCCGTTATAGCCCTTAATGCTTATTACCAAAATCTCTAACAGTCCCGTAAGCAGTTCAATAAGCACAAACGGAACGATTCCGGATATAAATCTCACTGCAAACTGCTGCTGCCTCTTAATCGGCAGGCTGTGATACATATCAACCTTGGAACGTGAGAACATGTATCCGAATATTATGCATCCATAGAATATGGCCGTTACCACGAAATACAGGCTTAAATTATCAATACTTAAGTTGTATTTAATATTGGCTACTACTTGTGCGGGCTTAAATCCCCAGATTAAATATCTGTCTATATCCATAAGCAGACTGCCGGGCTGCAGAGCTATGAATACAAGCAATGTCAGTGTGTACATCCATATTTTGCGCTTAAGTTCACCCTTAAGCAGATTAAGCGATAATGTTCTTGATGTCATATCCGACCACCTCCGTCTCACTTATGAATATCTCTTCAAGCGACAATGGCAATACCTCCGCAAAAACAGTGTGCGTCTCAGATAATGCCTGCTCAAGTTCCTCTCTGCTGCCGCGAACTGTCAGTGTATACAGAGAACCTCTCTCTTCTTTGCTCATGATATTCATTCCCGCAAGGAAGTTATCTCTGTCAGCTTCCGATTCAAATACACACTGCAATCTGTGTATTCCAAGCTTCATCTCATCAAGATCCTTGGAGAATAGTATTCCTCCCTGGTGTAACAATCCCACATGATCGCAGATATCTTCAAGTTCTCTTAAGTTATGCGATGCTATGATAGGTGTCATCGCTCTGTCCTCAAGTTCTGCTATAAATATCTTCTTAACAGCCTGTCTCATAACAGGATCAAGTCCGTCGAAAGTCTCATCACACAGAAGATACTTGGTATTCGAACATACACCAAGGATAACCGATAACTGCTTCTTCATTCCCTTTGAGAATGTGTTGATCCTTCTGTCTGCTCCGAGACCGAACTTACTCATAAGGTCCTTAAATCTCTCTTCATCGAATTTCTCATAGATTCCTTTATAGTAATTCTTCATCTCTTCTGGTGTGGAATTGGCGAAGTAGTGCTGCTCGTCGGATATATAGAATATTTCTTTCTTCACATCCGGATTCTCATATACGTCTCTTCCGTCCACAAGCACCTTGCCACCTGCAGGCTTAAGTACACCCGCTATCATACGAAGCAACGTACTCTTACCGGCACCGTTGGTACCCACAAGTCCAAATACATGTCCTTCTTCAATATTGGCCGTTATATCGTTAACAGCATAGAAGTCATCAAACTTCTTCGAAAGATTCCTTATCTCAATCATAATGTCACCTTCTCTTATCCCCTTTCACTAACCAGTGCTTCGTCTACCCTCTTATACAGTGTTTCTTTGGTTGCGCCCAGTTGACACAACTCAACAGCCAATTCCCCGAATCTGTTAAGTCCGTCCGTTAGTCTGTCCTCTTTCCACTGCGTGACCGGCGAGACGAAATTACCTCTTCCCTTGACCGTATATATATATCCGTCACGCTCAAGCTCCTGATACGCTCGTTGAATCGTATTGGGATTGATTGACATCTCTATCGCCATATTTCGCACTGACGGTATCTTGTCATTCTCAGTCAATACTCCAACCACTATCAGGTTCTTGATCTTCTCGGTTATCTGTTCGTATATCGGTCGTTTATCCTGATAATCGATTGTAATCAGCATTCCTTACCTCCCTTTTTTGATATACACAAAAATTAAGTGTACTAGAACATCTAGTACACTTAATATACTCCCGACAGAATTACCTGTCAATACATATTTATAAAATAAATAAACTTATACGAAACTCACATCACGCTTATCGCCCATATCAAGTTTCTTCTTAAGGACGAATTCTATTCTGTCCACTTCGATACCCGTCTGAGCAAAATGAATCGCCAGATAATTATCCGTCTGATAACTTGCATCTATCTCAACCGTATGCTCAGACCACTCGCCGTCAGATCCCTTAAGAGTCAAAGAGCCCCTAAGCATACTGTTCTCTGAGATATTAACGGTAGTCTGTGACAGATCCGAACCCATAGATCTCATATGAAGTCTTAAATCATACATACCCTGAACCAGTATATGCATTGTATAGAGATTATATGAGCCTGCTTCCGTCTTAAGATTCGTGGTATCAAGTATAGTAACGGGATCCTTAATCTCTACATAAGGCATGTAGTTTGTATTCTTATCTGCGCCCTTAGGAGCATTCACTACCGTAATCTCATCATCACCTTCTACAAGTCTTATGCCTACAGCAGAACGCTTAAGCACATGGCAGATATTACGGGCATTACGAAGAAGCTGTCCTCTGCATATCCTGCCTGCTGCCAGACCTTCTTGCGAATCATCCTTATTGGCATTCCCGGCCGAATCCGCTGTAACCATATATACATCATTCTGTGCCCTAATCATGGCCGTAGTATTCTTGATAGAAGGTTCAGCATCCGTATCCGATGTGATCTTAGCCCACCAGTCTGTCATGACAAGACCGTCAAATGCCCACTCGTCTCTTAGAATTGTGGTATCAAGATCATAATTACTTGAAGTATATATACCGTTAAGCGGTCCGTAAGTTGTCATGATACAGTATGCACCGCCGTCTTTAACCGCCATCTCAAATGCCTTAAGATATATCTCTCTAAGCGCTCTTGCCGATATCACGGCATCCACGTCATGTCTGTGGAACTCCTGATTGTTGGTGGCAAAATGCTTACATGTACCCGTTACGTTATACTTATGTAAACCAATAAGCTCCGCCACGGCACATGCTCCAGTAAGATAAGGATCTTCCGAATAGTATTCAAAATTCCTTCCGTTAAGCGGATTACGATGTATGTTAAGTCCGGGACCAAGCAAAGAATCTATCTTATTCTTCCTAAGCTCCATTCCTTCAAACTCATACAACTTCTCTATCAGCTCCGTATTGTAAGAACAAGCCTGAAGTGTACCGCTTGGAAGCGAGAATGCCTCGGTTCCGCAGTCCATACGAATACCCGAAGGTCCATCAGAGCATGCTGCAATAGGCATTCCGAAATCCTTGTTAAGCCTATCCGTTACTCCTCCGAATGCCGCTGCCACACCGGGCGTAACCTTGGGTGAACACATTCCTTCGCCTCGTGACATATGTATAAGATCTTCATCCGTAAGCTGATCAAGATAGTCATCAAGAGATACTTCTCCGCGCATATAATCTGCGAACTTATATCCCTTATCACCTGTACACGGTCTGTCGACAGGTCGTGCCGATGCTATTCTTTCTTCAAGGTCATAAGTACGCTTAGGCGCCTTCTCTTTTGCCATAGTAAGCTTACCATCAGAAGAAAGACTCATGACCATTCGCTCCAAATCCTCAGTCGGAGCGCAGGCATCCAAACACTGCAATGTAACAACCGTGTCATTAAGCGACATGCTTCCTATAATGTCGCTGCTTCTTACATCGCTACCTTCATAGAATACATATTCACCCGCTTCAAGCACGTAGCAATCCTTATGTCCCGTTACACCGGAATCATCGAAACTTGCGATGCTCTTTAAGGGAAAACTCACAGCGACTGACTCACTTGCTCCCGCAGGTATCTCACCTGTCTTGGTAAACCCTGCCAACACCTTGGCGGGCTTGCCCAACTTACCCTGAGGTGCTTCGACATAGACCTGAACCACGTCCTT
>JAEEGL017140287.1_pt1 | contig 10703 bp, 4 predicted proteins | sample 9134231 | NCBI WGS metagenome assembly JAEEGL01 (sample SAMN16246548, study PRJNA631951) | gut metagenome | biome: gut microbiome; feature: rumen; material: fiber-attached | host: Bos | place: Iran: Karaj | collected 2018-10 | reverse complement strand
GTCTGAAAAAATCACAATTAACGATAATCGTCCTATCCCTCTTGAAGCTAAAGAACTTGCAAAAATGGCTGAAAAGAAGAAAAAACTCAAAGAAAAAGAAAATGCTAAAAAGCTCAAAACAGCAGAAGACATAGAAAAAGCAATGGCTGAAAAGGAAGCGTTAATTAGTTCTGAAAATATTAATAGTAAAGAAAAAGATCCGAAAAATCAGCAGTATATGGAAATGTTTCTGGCTGGCAATCCTACAGAAAGAGAAGAAGCTATTAATTACTTTATAAACTTAGGAAAACCTGGTTTAGACGAAATAGAAGAACTTATTTACGACCCTAATCCTAATATTAGGATACTAGCAGTAAGAGCTCTTCCCTTATTTGATGATTATAAAGATGACGTTAAATCAATTTTAAAAGAAGCATTAGAAGAATCGTCAGACTCAGAACTTGCTGAAGAAATAAATAAAGCTCTTAGTTTGTTATAGTTATTATTTCTTAATATAGCTAAAAGCCACGCGATAATCGCGTGGCTTTTTTTATACCAAAATAATCTACTTTTGCTATACTTATTTCACTCAAAAAAAAGCTCAGTCAAAAGACTGAGCTTTTTTTATCTACAATAACTGATTATTCATCAGCACCAGCAGGAATTATAGAAGCTTCGGTAACATCTCCTGGAACTTCAGTAATTTCTTTTGAATCAAGGATTTCAACTTCAGGATCAAGAGCCTGGATATCTTCACCGTCTTTAAGTGTCTTATAACCATCTTCTGGGAATATTCCAACATCTTCAGAACTGATGGAGAGTGTTAAATCACTGTAGTCAGAATCAGTAAGCAATTCTTCAAATTCTTTAATTACATCTTTTTGATCTTCAAGATAAGCATTTATTTTCTTAAGGACATTATTTGGATGAGATTCGTCATCTTTCTTTGTGAAGAAGAAGAATACTTTCTTGTGACCCTGGTTAGATTCATTAGCTGCTTTAGCGAATTTATCAATTTCTTTCTTATAAAGTTTGCTATATTTGTCCATTTCTTTATAAGCAGGATAAATGTCGCTCAACCAGTCAAGAATTCCACCACCATTAACGTTCAAGAACTTGTTTTCTTTGAGATATTTGTTGAAAGACTTGTTAGTGAATTCACTGTCGAAGTTATCTAATGCATCGCGTTTTTCCTGATACAAATCTTCCATTAAAGCTGCCATGTCAAGATTCTTCTTGATGGTATCCATCAAAAGATTACATTCGCCGCCCAGCAAGGAAACAGATCTAATATCAAGAGTCAATGCAACATTGATGTCTTTCCAGTAATATCTGAGAGCATTCTTTGGAGTTAATTCACCCATAGAATCTTTATCCCAGCTATCCCAATTGAAAGCATCATCATTTTTCAAACGCCTGTAGAGACAATCACCAACAAGCTTATACCAACCGCTAGCATCTTTATTGTCTCTGTCTGTGTGACTCTTACATAAAGTACACAATGCTCTTAAGTTAGTTAATCTCTTAGCAGATTCTTCATAAGCATCTTTGGTTTCTTTCATCTTCTTAGTTACATCTTTGGTGAAGTTCTTAACTTCTTTGGTCATTGGGGCAATCATATTGCGGAAATACATCATTTCCTTAACACCAACGAAGAAAGCGTCAGCATTGAAAGCCTGTAGTAAGAGGTCATCACTCCAAAGCTGAACATCATAGTCAACTAATGGGAGATAGTTGTAAGGAGACTGTTCAATTCTCAAACCGATAGCACGATAGAAGTCGTTGTTGTTTGGCTGAACATCTTTGCTAACAATCTTCTTGTTAGAAGTAAGCCATCTCTGATATCTCTTCATCAAAGTGAAGTCAGGATTGAACCATACTTTTGGATAATTGTTCTTAGCAACTTCTTTGTTGTATTTAATAGAATTAATCTTGTCGCCAGCCCAGCTAATATAAGTCATTGGGTTAATAGCATGACCAAGTTTGCCCCAGAAACCACGGTTAGAAGCTCTTACAGATTCTTCTTCTGTTGGTTTCCAAGCCATATAGCTAGCTTTTGTTTTCCACAAATCATAAAGATCGCTGTTACCAATATTGGGTTCTTTGAATACAGCGCGGTTGTAATAACTAGTTACAACACCCTGTTTTTCCATTTCAATGTAAACTCTGGCACTTACTGCATCCTGAGATTTATCATCATAGTATGCATTTTCGCCTTTGTGATCTCTTTCAAACTGTCTAGCATTTTGTTTGTAATCATCATTGTAATTTCTTTCGAAAATTACATAACAAGCTGATTTTTCATCATAAGTCAAATCGTCTCTGTTATCATAATAAGATTTGAATTCTGGATCGCTCTGATACAAGAACCAATAAGAATTCTTATAAGCATCTTTCCATCTCTTGTTGTATTTACCGAATTGGTCAGCAATAAGAGTGAGACAAGTCCAAATAAGAGTAATAACAGCAAGAACCTGACCAACAACTGGAACACAGAACATTGCTACCAAAGCACCAACGCCCAATATCAAGCTGGCAACATTCTTTACTAATGGATAAGAAACTCTACCAACCATTCTGTCTTCAGATTTAACCAAATCATAGGTATCCATTGCTATACCAATAACAGTAAGACCTATACCGATGGTCTGAGCAATACCTTTAGAGTTCTTTATAACAGCTCCTCTATTATCAATCTTATTTGCATCGCTGAGGTGTTCATTAAGCTTCTTGATTGCATCTTTATAACCCTGTTTCTGAGAAAGACCGGTTTTTCTGGCAACCCAACGCCAGTAAGCAACAGTTCCTTCACCAGTGGCACAACCTTTTTTCCAACCAACAGGAGGCTGCATATGAGATATGAAGTCAATAGCATTGTTAAGACCCTTGCTATAGAACTTACCTATAGCTTTGAAACCTTTAACAAGATTACCCTTCTTTGGAAGTAATTTTCTGATTTTATCGTTAACATACTTGAGACCAGTAATCTTAGCGATAAAAGTACCAGCTAAAGCTGCTTTGTTTGCGGCAATCTGAATAGCCCACAAATAAGTTGGAGCATTGGCGGTTTCACGAACAAAGTTACCTAATGTGCTATAGAAAGAGAAAACGTCAGTACAACCATCGTCCATTATTGCATAAGCACCAGATATGGTGTTCATCCATTCGCCCCATGCAAAAGCACCTTCTATAATCTTGATTTTTTGATCATCATCAAGTTCATTACCATTAGCATCTTTAATTACGATTTCTTTTAAATCTTCTTTGCTTCTGCCTCTAAGGCTATACATGTATTCGAGATATTCACTCGGACTCATGGTGCTTGTATCGACAACTTCTTCGATACCATCATCTTCACCGATAGTATCTTTTTCTTGTTCTGGAATGCTTTCTGTTGCATCCGTAGTTTCCGAGTCAGGTTCACCTGCATAAACCATGTTGACGGCAAAAGGCTCGAAAGCCATTAAGAACGCCAGCAAGAAAATAATGAAATGTTTCACACCGCGTTGAAGCTTCATATAAAACCTCCAAAAATATTACACTTGGTCTAAGTGTACCTTATAAAAAAATACTTATCACATTAAGTATAACAAATAGAAAGAAAAATCGGAACTTTTTTTTCTATTTTTTTACCATTATTTTATACTTTTTTTTTATAAATAAGTTTTTTTTATTTTTATTTTTTTGTAAAGAAAAAAAACGACGCTTTTTATCGCATCGTTTTTTTCTTGAGAAATAAGATATAAGATGTAAGATTTAAGATTTAAGAAAGAAGATTTAAGATAGAAGATATTTCTTTGATCTTTGATCTTTAATCTTCAATCTTCTTCCTTATTCCATTTCGGTAGGATTAGTAGGTTCTTTCTTTTTCGTTTTCTTAGTAGTCTTTTTAGGAGCTTCCAGTTGAAGAGGTTCTTCAGCCTTTGCTTCTTTTATTTCAATTTTGCCGACAACTCTGAAAACAGTGCATTCATCGCCATCTTCGTCTTTACCGACTTCAGCAAGAATGTCATCACCTTTATTAAAGTCACCCTTAAGTATTTGTTCTGCAAGAGGATTTTCGATATATCTTTGAATTGTTCTTCTTAATGGTCTTGCGCCATACTTTAAGTCAGTGCCTTTATCTACCAGCCAGTTCTTCAACTCGTCAGCAAAGTTAAGATGCATATTCAAAGCTTCAATTCTAGTAGAAACTTCTTTTAATAGTATGCTCAAAATTTGCAGGTTATCGTTTTTGTCTAGTTGTCTGAAAACGATAACATCGTCTATACGGTTAAGAAATTCTGGCGGGAAACTTTTTTCCAAACTCTTCCTTGTTATTTTGACTTTCTTTTCATGAGAAAGATCATCGAGTTTTTCAGTTGTTTTGCCTGCCGTGGTATCTACTACTCTGAAACCAGGTTTGGTTTCTTCTGTAGTAATATCAGAAACACCTATATTAGTAGTTAGAATAATAATGGTTTCTCTGAAGCTGACTGTTTCGCCTTTGCTGTCTGTCAGAATACCTTCGTCCAACAATTGAAGCAAAAGATTATGAACTTTTTCGTGAGCTTTTTCTATTTCGTCGAAAACAACAACACCATTTGGTTTGTTTTTGACAGCTTCTGTAAGGTATCCACCTTCGCTATGACCAATATAGCCTGGAGGAGCCCCTATAAGTTTGGCGTATTCATGGCTCATAGCATATTCAGAACAGTCGATACGAACTATATCGTTTTCGCTGCCTGTCATAAATTCGCAAAGAGCTTTAGCCAATTCGGTTTTACCCACACCAGTCTGACCTACAAAAATAAAGCTACCAACTGGTCTTTTTGGGTTTTTCAAACCTACTTTAGCTTTACGAATAGCTTGAGCAACTGCTGATACAGCTTCGTCCTGCCCAACAATTCGTTTGCGTAAATGTTCTTCTATTCCAAGAAAACGGTCCTGGCTTGTTGTTTTAGCACCTTCTGCGTCTAAAACCGGTATAGAAGAACCTGCTGCTTCTTGTTCATCAATTTGAATTGTAACTTCTTTGATGTCTAGAGAAGGATTGACTTTTACGCATAGATTGTAAAGTTCTTGTTCTATTATTTCACCAAGAAGCGGGTATTCATTATTACCAAATACCAAAGGAGCAATTTCGTCTAGATAATTGACTACAGAGGCATTTATAATAAGCCGCTTATAGGATTTCTTATCAGTAATCTTTACGTTCTTAAAAAGCTGTTGCTTTTGTTCTGGTGTAAAAGCCCTGATTGATACAAAGCGATCTAATGATTCACAGAATTTCATTTTGATTCCGACTGTGGAATCCATGAGAACCCTCCTAGGGGTACATTTTCCCCATTGACAAGTAAACTGTTAATAGAGTACAGTTATTGTATCACTAACATAAAAACAAGGCAATACCTATAAATATGAACTCTAAAGAATCAGAAGAAATTTTTGACCGTGGGATTAACTATTTCAGAGCAGGTTTCTACTCATCAGCACTCAACGAATTTTATCAAGTTAAGAAAATCTCTCCAGATTATCCTAATATTGATTATATCATTGAAGCTGCTACAAAGAAAAACGAAGAAGTTGCTGGACAAATTAGCAACTTTATAGAGGAAAACTTTGACAAAGAAATTCAAGAACTTTCAGAAGAATTGAATTATGAAAATTCTTCTCATTTAGGACCAAGGGTTCAGTCTTTGTTAAAACAAGGCAAATTTAATGAAGCTCTTAAAGAGCTTAAAGTGGCCGAATCTATTATTCCTGACTCTCGACCGCTTCTTATGTTGTTAGGAAATACATACAGAAGGCTTGGTATGCTAGATGATGCTGAACAAGTTCTAAAGCGTGCAAGAGTAATTTATCCAGAAGATAGTGAACTACTTAATAATTTAGGGAATATCTATATGGCTAAAGGCATGTATATAGATGCCGAAGAAGCTTATAGAACAGCTATGAGATCCATGCATGAAGACCCGAGAATGTTAAACAACCTTGGTGTTCTCAGAATGCAAACCAATAATCTCGATGATGCAGAAAATCTTTTCAGAAAAGCCGCTAAACTAAGACCTCAATGGAAAACTCCTAGAAAAAATCTTGAACATCTTGCCAAACGAATGGAAATTTTGGAGAAAAACATTGAAGAAATAAGAGAAGAATACCGCCAGCATCCAAACTACCTTGATATTGGTTTGAATCTTGGGAAGAATCTTTTTTTCAGAGGCTTCTATTCTGAAGCAAAAAGCGTATTCAGAACTATTTTGAAAAAGAACCAGAAACTTTTAGCTGCCTGGTTCTATCTTGCTTCTATCTACGAAATAAATCATAACTATGACGATGCAATCGATTGTTATGTTGAACTAGTTAGAATCGCAGAAAAAACCAATACTTCTGAATATAAGAACTATGAAAACCTTAAAGAACAAGGTTTTGTAGAAGAAGCTATCGCTGAATTGAAAAAAGTAGCTGTTGTTGAATTAGATATAGCTTCCAGCAGAATCAATATAGGAATCAAGTATTTTGAAGATTGTCTTTGGGTAGATGCTTTAAGACATTTTGAAGAAGCAATGAGAATTAACAATTCTTATCCTGATGCCTACTACTGGACAGCTCTAACCCTAATTCAAATGAAAAAGTCAACAAAAGCAAAAGAATTACTACTTAAAGCTATAGAATTGAATCCTAATTACGCAGACGCATACTTCCAATTAGGGCTTCTTTTAAAATCAAGAGCCAAAAAACAATCAATTGAATATTTTAAGAAAGCTTTAACGTTGAATCTTCGCCCATCTTTTGTTAAAATAGTCGAACAATTTCTTAAAGAAGAAAAAGTGAGTTAAAAATATTTAGTATTTAGTAGAGTTATTAGATATGGATCAAGCGACATTTAAACAATCATTTCCTGCTTTTCCAATAAATGATGAAGCTATTAGCACTCTCAAGCAAATGCTTGTAAAAAATGAAGTTTCAACAGATGAAGAACTCAATAAATTACAGAGCGAATCAAAAACTCCACTCGATTTTGTTGAAGCAGTAGCTAAACTAGAAAAAGTTAAACCTGAACTATTAGCTAATATTGAAGCAGAAATACTAAAAGTTCCCTTTATTAAACTTGATGAAACTCAGATAACATCTGAAATATTCAAGTTAATAGATGTAAAACTTATTAAAAGTCGCAATGTCATACCTATAAAACTAATTGGTGCAGAATTACTTGTTGGAACAACTTCTCCAGGTGATTCAAGTATTTTGACTGGTCTTCATCCTTCCATGGCTGTTAAACCAGCTAAGGTATTAGGAGACAAGCTAGAATCAAAAATAGCTCAGTTAACAGGTGCTAAAGCTCCTAAAAAGAAACAGCAAAGAAAAAGACTTGGAGACATCCTAGTTGAATCAAATTACTGCAAAGCAGAACAGGTAGATGAAGCATTAAAAAAGGCTAAAGAACAAAAACTGCGTTTAGGTGCCTATCTTGTTAAAAATGGTTTTGTTAGCAACAAACAATTATCTATAGCTCTTTCTAAACAGTATGATATTCCTTTCATAGACCTGGACGAAAGCCTTGTAGACCCAGTTGTTGGCAGTCTTTTAACTCAAAAATTCTGTCAAGACCATATTCTTTGTCCAGTAAAGAAAGAAAAAGGCAAGCTAGTGCTTGCTATGACTGACCCTACCGATATTATCACCATAGACCAGATTGAAATGATGACAGGAATGAGAGTTTCTCCTGTTGTTAGTTCGGAACTTTCAATAGTTGCCGCTCTAGAAAAACTTTTTGGAGAAAACATCGACAGCCTTGCTGATTCAATTGGTGGCAGTGAAGAAAAGAAAGACGACAATGACGGTTTAGGTTCTTTAGATGAAAACGATGCTCCTATTATTAAGCTAGTTAATCTCATACTGACACAGGCTGTTTTATTAAATGTATCTGACATACATATAGAAATTTATGAAAGTGAATTTCGTATTAGATTCAGACAAGATGGTACCATGAAGTTGTTCATGACTCCTGCTAGAGCAGCTCATGCAGGTTTAGTCAGCCGTATCAAAGTTATGTCAAATCTTGATATTGCTGAAACAAGAAGACCTCAAGATGGTCGTATCAAGCTAACTATGCAGGACCGCAAGATTGACCTTCGTGTATCCTGTATCCCCTGTGTGTGGGGCGAAAAAATAGTTATGAGAATATGCGACCAAGGTAACTTGAAAGTAGACCTTAAAGACCTTGGTTTTGAACCCTTTGTATTAGAAAAATTCATGAACGGCGTTCAATCTCCAAACGGTATCGTTCTTGTTACCGGTCCTACTGGTTCAGGAAAAACAACAACTCTTTATTCGTCACTATTCTTGCTTAACAAGCCAACAGAAAATATTATGACAGCTGAAGACCCAGTAGAATACAACCTTATGGGTATTAACCAAGTTCAGTGTCACGCCGATATTGGTCTAGATTTCGGTGCTGCTCTGCGTTCCTTCTTACGACAAGACCCCGACGTAATCATGCTTGGAGAAATCCGTGACTTTGAAACAGCTAGTATCGCAATTAAAGCAGCCTTGACAGGTCACTTGGTTATTTCAACATTGCACACAAACGATGCTCCTGCAACAGTTGCCCGTTTGCTTAACATGGGAATAGAACCATTCTCACTTTCTTCTTCATTACGTATTGTGCAGGCACAACGTCTTGTAAAACGCGTATGCAAATCTTGTGCAGAAGACTACAAACCAGAACCAGATCTTCTGCAATCTTTGAATATAAATCAAAAGACTCTCGAAAGACTAAGACTAGCAGATCAGTATAATCTAGAAACGCTTACCTTCAAAAAGGGCAAGGGTTGTCCAGATTGCGACAACACTGGTTTAAAAGGCCGTCAAGGAATTTATGAAGTATTAGAAATTACTCCTAAGTTCAGAGAATTAATTGAATGTAATGCAAATACTGAAGAAATGCGTCGTCAGGCGATAAAAGACGGTATGCTTTCACTTCGTGAATCTGCTTTATATAAACTCATTACTGGTAGAACAACTGTTAGCGAAGTAGTTGGAACTACAGTCGATTCTGGTGGTCGCGAAGAAGAAGACGACAGCAAAAAGCCCAAAATGGCTGAAGAATCTAACGAAAAGACATTGGCTGCTTCCCAGAAAGCAAAAGAAGCTGCAGAAAAGGCCAAATTGGAAGAAGAAAAATCCACTCTTATGCTTACGAGTGGTTCACCAGCCAGTATTGCTAATGTAGATGCTCTAACAAAAGAATTACATGAATTTAACTCTATACTTGCAAAAGTTTCTGGAGTACAATCTTCCAGCACCTCTAATGCAAATCAAACATTCAATATAAGTGATACTCTTTTAAAAAGTAATATTGCTGCTCCTTTGAATGCTATTAAAACCTATGCTTCAAAAACTGATGAAGCCGCTAAGGTTTTACCAATAATACAGGCTCAAGGTCAGAAAATGGAACATAACGTAAAGAACCTTATTTCACAATTTTCTGAATTTGCCCCTAAAGTTGGAAAATTCCAAATCAATCAGCTTGTTGAAAAAGAAATATTTGGCAATGTAAAAAACCATGTTGTTACAGCAAGACTTCTTTCTGGAATTAAAGAAATTGGCAAGAATCTAAAATTATCTAAGAATCTTCCTCAGAATCTGCCACCGATAAAAGTTGACACTGAAGCTTTTTCAACAATAGTTTCAAATGTGTTTATTAATTCTCTAATTGGGTTAGGAGCCAAAGGTGGAGAAATAAAAATAGTTACAAGACTTAAACCCAAAACCACTAACATAGTTGAGCTTGTTATTTTCGATAATGGTTCTGGAATACCTGTTGAAAAACAAAAGACTCTTTTCCAACCCTTTGGTAATTCAGGAAAGAATTCTTTAGGCTTAGGACTTGCTGTTGCTCAGAAATTATTACATGCTCTTAAAGGCAACATTACTGTTAAAAGTACTCCAAACACAAGCACTTTAGTTTCTATAGAACTTCCTGTTGCAGCTTGAACATAATTGATTGTTTTATAAAAAGGAGATTTTATGAAAAAATATAGACTTCCTTTAATTCTTGCTTGTTTGATTGGTTTATCTATGCCGATTTTTGCTCAAGCAGAAGACGACGATTTTGAAGATGAAGTTTTTGAAGAACAAGAAACAGCTTCTAATCAAGTATATAATTGTTCGGCTGCTAATATGCTAAAAAAACTTTATGGCAATATTTTAGTTCAAGAAGACAAAACTCCGAATGTTTATAATTTAACTCTTTCTGTTCCTCGCAGCGAAATAGAAAATATGCTCAACATGTCTCTTACAGATGGCTGGTATCCAATTTCTTTGACAATACAGAGTGTTGGTATAGCTGACAATGTTGCTGTATATCTAAAACTTGCCCAAACTCAAAACGATTCTCCCAGACATTTCCGAGTTCTAGGGAAACTCTGTAAACCAGGAACACTTCCTTGGAAACCCTCTTTTCTTGATTCTGAGGAAGCTTATGTAACGACCATAGAAACAGATTTTGGTGAAGATTTTTTAATAAAGGGTGAAACAATAAAATCTAATCTAATATTTACTAAATTAACTCCCAAAATACGAAATATAGGCGCTGATTTAGAAAATCTAGATTCAGAACGTTTTTCCTCAAGACAAAATTTTGATCGCACAAGAATGTTCACAAGAGAAACCTACTCAGATAACGATACTGGAATCAACGGTCAGCCATTTTTTGAACGTGGCACATACAAAGAGGATCC
>JAEEGL014101013.1_pt1 | contig 10703 bp, 8 predicted proteins | sample 9134231 | NCBI WGS metagenome assembly JAEEGL01 (sample SAMN16246548, study PRJNA631951) | gut metagenome | biome: gut microbiome; feature: rumen; material: fiber-attached | host: Bos | place: Iran: Karaj | collected 2018-10 | reverse complement strand
GCTGATTGAAAAAAGCCTCACCATCCCGTTTTCATTTGCACCTGCCTTTTGTATGAGGCAGCGGGCAGCGGCAGTGGCACAGCTGGGAGCGAAGTATTACAAGGAGGGACTTGCGATCTCGTCGGATCAGCATGCACCTAAGTATTACAGGATGTCCCAGGCAGAGCGGGAGAGAATGGAGCAGGAACATGGAGCATGAAGCTGCAAGGAACCTCACCTTTTCTCTCATGGAGCTTTCCGATTGTGAGGAAGCGGCGATAATTGAAAACCAGCTCTTTTCCCGTCCCTGGAGCAGGAAAGCTCTGGAGGAGTCCCTTGGGAGAGAGGAAAGCTGCTATGTGACAGCGAAGGCCGGAAGTGAGCTTTTGGGCTACTGCGGATTGTATCTGACCTTTGATGAAGGATTTATCAACCAGGTGGCGGTGAAGCCCTCCTGTCAGGGACAGGGGATTGGTAAGCAGATGCTAACTTTTTTACTTGCCAAGGCAAGAGAGCGGGGGATGAATGCCTGCAGCCTGGAAGTGAGAGTGTCCAATGAAAGGGCAAGACGCCTGTATGCTTCTTTGGAGTTTGAAGAAAGCGGCATACGCCCACGCTTTTATGAGGATCCCGTGGAGGATGCCATGATCCTGTGGAAGCGCTGGTAAGAAAGTAAGAAATAACGGAGTATTTACAATGATAGATGTTTGTCTGCTTGGCACGGGTGGTATGATGCCTTTGCCATACAGGTATCTGACAAGCCTTATGGCCAGGTGTAACGGCCGGAGCATTTTGATCGATTGCGGAGAAGGCACCCAGATCGCCATGAAAAAGAAGGGCCTTTCTTCCAAGCCCATCGACGTGATGTGTTTCACCCATTATCATGCGGATCACATCAGCGGCTTGCCGGGAATGCTTTTAACCATGGGGAATGCGGAACGCACCGAGCCCCTTGTGATGATCGGACCTAAGGGTCTTACGAGAGTGGTAAACGCCCTGCGGGTCATTGCACCGGAGCTTCCCTTTGAGATCGAGTTTCGGGAGATTTCCGCTCCGGAGGAAGCCTTCGATTTCGGAGACTTTGTCATCGATGCCTTTAAGGTGAATCACAACGTGACCTGTTACGGATATCGGATCTCGGTAAACCGAGCCGGGAAGTTTCAGGTGGAACAGGCGAAGGCCTTAGGACTTCCCGTACAACTCTGGAATCCGCTGCAAAAGGGTAACACAGTGGAGTGGGAAGGAAAGATCTATGAACCCTCCATGGTTATGGGACAGGAACGAAAGGGAATCAAGGTCACCTATTGTACCGATACCCGTCCGGTGCCCCTTATTGAGACCTACGCAAAGGATGCGGATCTGTTCATCTGTGAAGGGATGTACGGAGAAGAGGATAAGCTTCAAAAAGCAAAAGAGCATAAACATATGATGTTCCAGGAGGCGGCAAAGATCGCCAAGGCCGCAGGGCCGAAACAGATGTGGCTGACCCATTTTTCTCCGGCCATGCCATGGCCCAATGAGTATATGGAGCCTGTAAAAAAGATCTTTCCCGATGCAGTTGCAGGAACCGACGGCATGAGCATCGAGATCGGATTTGAAGAAGAGTAAGAACGCTAAGCAATAGAAAATAAAACGGAAAGGAGGTGCGGCGCGTGAAACGATTCAAGGGCGTAAAAGGAATTATCGTTTTGGTATTCATAGTGATCCTTATCGTGGGCTATTACTACTATCTGTCCAACCGCGGCGCATCCCGGACCGAAGAGGACGCGGTGGAAGGGGCAGAGATCCTGACAGCCACCCAGCAGGTGCTGCTAAGGGATCTGGAAAACAATTATCCCCCGACTCCCAGAGAGGTTGTGAAGTATTTCAGCGAAGTGACCCAGTGCTTCTACAACGAGGAAAACAGTGAAGAGGATATTGAGGCCCTGGGCAAGAAGATCCGCGGCATCTATGACGATGAGCTCATCGCCAACCAGACTGAGGCAGAGTATCTGGAAGCACTGAAATACGATATTCAGGATTATCATAATAACAACAGGATCATTGTCGGCTATTCTCCTTCCTCCAGTGTGGATGTGGAAACCTTTACCGAGGACGGAAGAGATTGGGCGAGAATGTATTGTCAGTTTGCGATCCGTCAGGGCGGATTGCTGTATGATGCGGATGTGGTGTTCATCCTGAGAAAAGACGAGCAGGATCATTACAAGATCTTCGGTTGGAGAAAGCTGGAAAAGAAACCGAATGACAGCATTGCAAATCCGTAATCAAAAGAGGCTTTGGAAATGGAAACAAATCAGGATTGTTATATACTGGGGATCGAAAGCTCCTGTGATGAAACAGCAGCTTCGGTGGTAAAGAACGGAAGAACGGTTCTGTCTAATGTCATATCCTCCCAGATCGATATTCATACCCTTTACGGCGGCGTGGTGCCGGAGATCGCATCCCGCAAACATATGGAACGGATCAATCAGGTGATCCGACAGGCACTGTCTGAGGCAGGGCTTTCTTTGTCTGATATTACGGCCATTGCCGTGACCTACGGACCGGGTCTTGTGGGGGCCCTTTTGGTGGGAGTAGCAGAGGCCAAGGCCATTGCCTTTGCAACGAAAAAACCGCTGGTGGGTGTCCATCATATCGAAGGACATATCTGTGCCAACTATATCGAAAATAAGGAACTCAAGCCCCCCTTCGGATGCCTTGTGGTATCCGGCGGACATACCCATCTGGTAAAAGTGGGTGGCTACGGCGAATATGAGATCCTGGGAAAGACCAGAGATGATGCGGCAGGAGAAGCCTTTGACAAGGTGGCAAGAGCCATCGGACTGGGGTATCCCGGAGGGCCGAAGATCGATAAGGCAGCCAAAAGCGGAAATCCCCTTGCACTGGATTTTCCCAGGGCCAAGGTGGGCGGAAGCGAGTATGATTTTTCCTTCAGTGGTTTAAAATCCGCGGTGCTCAATTATCTGAACGGCTGCAAGATGAAGGGAGAAGATATTGTTACCGAGGATGTGGCAGCCAGCTTCCAGAAGGCAGTTGTGGATGTGCTGGTAGAGCACAGTGAAAGAGCCATTGAAGAGTACGGCTTCACGGAATTTGCCATAGCCGGAGGGGTGGCATCCAACAGTGCCCTTCGTGCCGGAATGGAAGAGATGTGTAACAGAAAAGGTGTAAAGTTTTACAGACCCTCGCCCATCTTTTGTACGGATAATGCGGCCATGATCGCAGTAGCAGGCTACTATGAATATATGGCGGGAACACGAAGCGGAACGGATCTGAATGCCATGCCTGCATTAAAGCTGGGAGAACGATAGAATACAAACTGACATTATCAGATATGGAAAAAAGTATGGATACAAAAAAAAGAAGTGCCGCCATTGTGCTGGCGGCGGGATCGGGAAAACGAATGGGAGGCAGCGAGCCAAAGCAGTTTATGCAGCTTGGCGGGCATCCCGTTTTGTATTATACGCTGAAAGCTTTCGAAGAAAGCCGGGTTGATGAAGTGGTGCTGGTAACCTCCGAAGATTGGGTTTCCTTTTGTCGGGATGAGATCATTGGTAAGGGACCTTTTTCCAAGGTGACAAAGATCGTCACCGGTGGAGCTCAAAGATACCATTCCGTGGCCAAGGGATTGGAGGCTGTCCAGGATGCGGAGATTGTGATGATCCATGACGGTGCAAGACCCTTTGTAACCCCGGATCTGATCGATGACCTTCTGGAAAAGACTATAGAGTATCCGGCTTGTGTAACGGCGACGCCTTTGTCGGATACTGTCAAACTGGTGGATGAAGAGGGCTATTGTCAGGATACCCCTCCCAGAGACAGACTTTGGGCTGTGCAGACTCCCCAGTCCTTTTCCTATCCGCTGATCATGGAGGCCTATCGAAGGCTTTTGCGTGAGGAAGAAAGCCTGCTGGCAAAGGGGATCGGCATCACGGATGACGCCCAGGTATGCGAGCTTTTCGGCAAAACAAAGGTCAGGCTGGTGAAGGGAAGCTACTTTAACCGGAAACTGACAACACCGGAAGATCTGCTTTTGGCTGAAAGATTGCTTGAGATCACCCAAAATATCTGAGCCTGCTCCGTAAAGAGAACCGCAAAAGCCCTGTTTTAGGGCGTTTTTGTTTACATAACTGTCTCAGCCGCCCTGTTTGAGCCACAAAATAGGGTAAAAATGCAAGAAACATGCCACAAAATGTTGTATTTTAGGTGCTTTATGTGCTATAATGTGCGAGGTGGCAATAGTGCCAAACAAATTCTTTTAGGAGGAAAACAACATGAACAAAACTGAACTTGTAGCAGCAATTGCTAAGAAGGCAGAAATCTCTCAGAAGGATGCTGACAAGGCTGTAAAGGCTTTCACTGAGGAAGTTTCCAAGGCTCTTAAGAAGGGCGACAAGGTACAGCTTATCGGCTTCGGTACCTTCGAGGTAGCTAAGAGAGCAGCAAGAACCGGACACAACCCTGCAACCGGCGAGTCCATCAAGATCAAAGCTTCCAAGCAGCCTAAGTTCAAAGCAGGCCAGGCTCTTAAGGATGCTGTTAACGGCGCTAAGAAGAAATAAGTTCCAAAACCTACCTAAGATTAAAAATCCAACAAAAAGACCGGGAATCCCCGGTCTTTTTGTCGCCTTGTTCTAAGAGGGCTGAAAATATGATACAATAAGATATCATTGTTTGTGAGGTGAATTAAGAGAATCTGCCCCATGAAAAGGAGTACCTATGAAGCGAAATAGAAATTACAGAATCCGGAAACATATAACCTTGATGGCTGTATTGATGAGCGTCAGTTTGCTGCAGATTTCAAAGCCGGTTACGGCGGATGTGACGCAGGGAGCAAAAGAAGCCGGAAATGCAGCATATGTACTGGGCCAGGCCATCGTGGCTTTCTACCATAAGCCCACAGATGAGGACGCCACCCCGGAGGAAAGACTGCAGGCCCAGACAAAGATGGAAGATGAGGTTGAGCAGAGCAAAGATGTTACATCGGCAGATGTGCTGACCGAGCTTTCCCGGACTGTCATCGGACAGGATGGGGACCTTATGATCATGCAGGTGTGTTCCGATACCCTTACAACCGAGCAGATCATTGCCATGATGGAAAAAAGGGATGATGTCTGCTATGCAGAACCCAATTATATCGTCCATGCGGCTTCCGCGGATCATACCGATCTGCAGTATAACGCGATAGGTGAAAACAGCATCGAGATGGAAGGGTGGAATACCTATGACGGAGAAGGAAACCCTACGCCTTCGGTCAACACCGATGAGATCGTTGTGGCTGTGGTGGACAGCGGCGTGGATTATATGCATGAGGATCTGAAGAACGTGATGTGGGATCAAGGCCTGAATTATCCGGAGCTTGTTGCTATGGGAGGCGGTAAATACGGAATTAATGTCTGCAGCGTAAATAATCATGGATTTCCATACGATTCACAAAATGTTATGGATGATTTCGAGCACGGAACCCATGTGGCCGGGATCATTGCGGCACAGTGGAACGGCATTGGCGTAAGCGGTCTTGTAAGCGGCGCCAAGATCATGGCGGTCAAGTCCATGAACAATAACGGCAGTAACACCATTGTGGAATCCATCAAGGCCTATGATTATATCATTAAAGCCAGAGATGCCGGCGTCAATGTACGGGTCGTCAACAATTCCTGGCATGACAACGTATTCGGACATACCATGGACCTTCTGGTCCGTGAAGCGGGCGAAAAAGGCATCCTGTCTGCATTTGCGGCAGGAAACAGGGAGTTGGAGATCGACAATAAGGATATTCTTTCCGTTTCTTTTTACAACAATCCCTATGCTGTCATTGTGGGTGGAACGGATCAAAACGGAAATGCGGCGAATTTTTCCAATTACAGCAAAAAGCTGGTGGATGTGTTTGCTCCCGGAGGGTATGTCTATTCTACATTTCCCAGATTCAAGGGAAAGGTTTCGGAAAATGCTGTGCCCTATGAAAAAGACGGAATCGTGTATGAAATGAACTACCCATCAGATGCAACACTGCAAGATGGACATGTTGAAGGTCTCATAGGTTTTTCGGCTGATGAAGAAGTGTTTCCCAGCAGTCTGTCCGAGGAAACCGTCGAAGGTGTGGGAAAACTTCTGTGCGTTTCCTGTGAGAATGAGTATAGTTACGAATCCATCTGTTCGGATGTGATCACAGGTCTGGGGGATATCCAGGGAGGTTATCTGGATGTGTATATCGAAGAGGATGATACAGATGTTTCCATCAGCTGCTTCAATCCGGATTATGATACGGAAAGAGGTAATGATTCGGATCATAATAAACTCAGCAAGGGTCTTCACAGACTGGGCTTTACGTTTTATGAACATACCCTGAGCAAGGATCTTGCCTTTCGTATGGATATCGGTATAAAGAAAAATGGGGAGAATGTGGATCGTGTTCTGATCAAAGGGATCGGCCTGACAACGGATATTGAGGCCTATTCTTATGACAGCGGCACGTCTATGGCAACCCCTGCGGTGGCTGCAGAAGCGGCCGCATTGTTTGCTGCCTTTGATGAAGGGGCGGATAAGATCAAGGCAAGGATCTTAGGAAGCGTCAATGAAAAAGAGGTTCTGAAAGGAAAATGTGTAAGCGGTGGTATGGTAAGCGCAAAGAAAGCCCTGGCAGGGGATACCGTTCCGGTGCTTTTCTCCTGCAGCGTTTCCGGAAATGAGATTTCCGTGGGCGGGTTCTTTTTTGGATCCGAGCCGGGATCCTTAACCATCGACGGCGAAGCGGTTGTAGTACAAAGCTGGAGCGAAGAAGCAATTACTGCAAGGTTTGCAAAAGAGCCCACCATCGGAGAGCATGTGATCGAGGTGACCTCCAAGGCCGGGAAAAAGGGGCATCGTTACGAGATCCTGACAAAGTCTCCGGCACTGGCAAAAAGACTTCCCCTTCCCGGAAGAAGTCTGTCCGGAGATCCGGGAACTTATGCGGTTACATCAAATGCCTATGACCAGTCCTTCTACGGGATTGAAATGAAATCCCTGGTAGGCTATGACGGATATCTGTATGCCTTTTGTAAGAGCCGGGATCAGAAGACCACGGTATTTGCCTATGACATAGAAAAGAAAAGTTGGGGGCAGGTGTACCATGGTGATTATGCAGCCGAAAGCGGTGTCTGCACATGGAAGAACAAAATCCTGTTTTTGGCAAATGATGAAACGAAGGAAATATCGTATCTCGGAGTTTTTGATCCCAAAACAAAAACGGCGCAGTATCATCTGATCAATGCAGACTACTGCGAAACCGGAAGATCCATGATCAATACCGGACAGGGCGTTTATGTGGTAGGTGGTGAGTATCACCGGGAAAAAACAGATCCTGATACGGATTACATATTAGGTGTCCGGAAACTGGATGAGACAATAATGCAGTTTACCGAATTGCAGCGGGTCGGAGAAGATAAAACCTTCATCATAGCGAACAGTTTGGGAGTCGCTTATGAAGATCCGAATACCCTTTATCTGTTCGGAGGCAATGATTCCAATGGGGATATCAACGTCGCATATCAGATCCGGATCAGTGGTAACACCTGCGAACTTAAAGTGTTGAATCCGGCAGATAAACCTTTGATCCCCGGGGCTGCTTTGGAGCAGGGAGCATCTATGCAGGCTGTTTCTCTGGCGGACGGGATCATGTTCTCGGGACGCGTAGCGCAGGATGAAAACAGCAGAGTAACGGCGGATACCTTCTTTGCACCCTATGGCTCAGTGGCCTTTAAGCCGTGGGATACGCTGATCAGCGAGACCCCGGTTTACAGCGTGGATGTGACTGCTTACAGAGATATGTATTATGCATTGGGCATCACCTACTCAGAGGTGGGAGGCCATGTATTTGCGGCATTCCCGGTTCATACCAAGCCCCAACCCGGTGAGATGGCACGCTGCACGGTCACATCATCCGGTAATGGAAAACTGGACAGGGATGGCGCCTTTGAAAGCTATATCGGCGCAAATGAGACCTTCAAGCTGTTGCCGCAGACAGGGAATGAGGTGACATCTGTTCTTGTGGACGGAAAGGAAAGCCTTACCAAAGAAAAGTTAGCGGAAGCTAACAAAAATGGAAGCCTGTCCCTGGAGATCTTATCGGATGCAAAGATTGTGGTTACATTTGGACCGGTTGCATCAAAGGATCCGAAGGACACAGAGGAGCCGAAAACCCGGGATGCCTTCCAAAACGCAGGAGAAGGCGTTGGAATGCTTTCTCCTGACGGTAAGATTCTGAGCGATACCGAAGGCAAGGAGTGGAAGATGACCGATCATCTTACGGCATCGGATCTGAAGAAGGGACTGTCTGTTGCGGTAAAGAACGGTGGAAAATACAAGATCCAAAAGGTGACAAAGAAAAAAGGAAAGGTGACCGGCGCCGTTGCTGTTTATATGGCACCTTATGACCGGAATGCTTCTAAGCTGACGGTACCTGATACCTTTAAGATCAATGGTGTTTCCGTGAAAGTGACAGAGATTCAAAACAGCGCTTTTTCAGGATGTAAAAACTTAAAGCGTGCAGTGATCGGCAAGAACATTAAAAAGATCGGGAAAAAGGCATTTTTCGGATGCGGCAAGCTTTCCGATATCCGCATCCGGTCCCGGCTTTTGCAGGGCAAACGGGTGGGAACAAAGGCCTTTGGCAAAATCAATGCCAAGGCAAAGGTCAAAGTACCCGCTAAGAAAAAGAAAGCATATCAAAAATGGCTGTCTAAAAAAGGACTGCCTAAGAGAGCAAAAGTAAGGTGAGTACACGGATGCTTAGTAAGAATCAGGAATATGAAATGGCCATCGATGACATCGGAAACGATGGTGAAGGGATCGGACATATCGATGGGATAGCCGTATTTGTCAAGGATGCGGCAAAGGGAGATCTGGCTCGTGTGCGGATCATTAAGGTAAAGAAGAATTATGCTTACGGCAGGCTGATGGAGGTGCTGACCCCTTCGCCTGACCGTAGGGATCCTGCTTGTCCTCATGCAAGGGCCTGCGGCGGATGTTCCTTGATGCATCTTTCCTATGAAAGCCAGCTTGCCTGGAAGCAGGAAAAGGTGGAGCAGTGCCTTAGGCGGATCGGAGGCGTCTTTGACATCGAAGAGAAGATGGAACCCATCGTGGGTCTTAAGGCTTTGGAGGAAGCTGAGGGCCCCGGACTTCGATACCGGAACAAAGCACAGTTTCCTGTGGGAAAGGATAAAGAGGGACATATCGTCATCGGATTTTACTCACGCCATTCCCACAGCATCATCGATACCGATCAGTGTCTGCTGCAGCCAAAGGTGTTTGATGAGATTCTTTCGGTCTGCCGCAGTTTTCTGGAGCAAAATATAATTGAACCCTATGATGAGGAAACCGGGAAGGGGCTTGTAAGACATCTGATCTTCAGATGGGGAAAGGCCACAGGGCAGATCCAGGTTTGCGTCGTAGTTAACGGACCGGTTCTTGTGTCACGGGACACCGAGCTTCGATTTGTGCAGAGTCTGCGAAAGGTCCCGGGGGTTGCCGGTATCGTGCTGAATGAGAATACCGAAAATACAAACCGTATTACGGGAGATGGGATCCGTGTACTTTGGGGAAGTGAAACCATCGAGGATAGGATCGGGGATGTGCGGTTTGCCATCGGGCCCCTTTCCTTTTATCAGGTCAATCCCTCCCAGACCGAAAAGATGTATCAAAAGGCCTTGGAATATGCCAATCTGAAGGGGGGCGAGATGGTTTGGGATCTGTATTGCGGGATCGGAACCATCTCCCTGTTTTTGGCACAGAGGGCAAAGAATGTTTATGGCGTGGAGATCGTCAAAGAAGCCATCGATGATGCCCGAAGGAATGCGATACTGAACCAAATGGAGAATGTGACCTTTTTTGTCGGTAAGGCCGAAGAGGTGCTCCCGCGGGAATACGAAACAAATAACATTCATGCAGATGTGATCGTTGTGGATCCGCCCAGAAAGGGCTGCGATGAAAAAGCCATCGAAACCATGCTGAAAATGCAGCCGGACCGTATTGTCTATGTCAGCTGTGATCCCGCTACCCTGGCAAGGGATGTAAAGCTTTTGTCTGAGGGAGGATACTGTCTGACAAAAGCCTGCGCCTTTGATAACTTCAGTCAAAGTACCCATGTTGAGACGGTGGTGAAATTGGTCAACATAGGCGTGAAGCCCGATTTTACGGTGCATTTGGACGTTGACGTAGATGATTTCTACAAGACTGTTGGAGAGGAATAACGTCATTTTAGGGAACAAAGAGAGCGTAGCAAGAAAAAAAGGTGGTAGTCAAGAGTAATAGGAAATGATGCCTTGGCCAATATTATGGGGGAGTTGTATACACTATGATACGTGAAGCGAAAAGAGAAGATTTAGCTGAGCTGCTTGAATTGTATCTGTTTTTACATGAAGACAGTATTCCGGAGCATGATAAGCACTTAATGGAAACATGGGAACAGATAATCGGAGATTCGAATCATCATCTGATTGTCTGTGAAGTTGATGGAAAGATTGTTTCATCATGTGTATGCGTGATCATACCGAATCTGACCAGAAATGTGAGACCATATGCATTTGTCGAGAATGTGGTAACGCATGCTGATCACAGAGGAAAAGGTTACGCAGGAGAATGTCTGGCTTACGCAAAGCAGATCGCGGAGCAGGAGAATTGCTATAAAATGATGCTCCTTACCGGATCAAAGAAGCCGGAGACTCTGCATTTCTATGAAAAGG
>JAEEGL013985277.1_pt1 | contig 10703 bp, 10 predicted proteins | sample 9134231 | NCBI WGS metagenome assembly JAEEGL01 (sample SAMN16246548, study PRJNA631951) | gut metagenome | biome: gut microbiome; feature: rumen; material: fiber-attached | host: Bos | place: Iran: Karaj | collected 2018-10 | reverse complement strand
TGATCCAAGAGCTGGAGCTTTGGATTTCTTCGCAGCACTTTTACGAGGCTTGCGAATCAATTGATTAATTGTTGGCACAATTAAAATTCCTTATTTAAATTAATATTTCTCGATTATCAGTACAGCAATAATAATCGAGGGTGAAACTCTTTGCGCTATTTTAGCATACTTTGGTAAAAAAATAAAGCATTTTGAGAGATATTTTGCTGCTTTTTATCGGTTTGGACCCTGTTTTAAGCATAAGCACTATTGACTTTTTTGGTGTTTTGTGCTATAATGAAAGTATAATAATTTGGGGGTGTTCATTAAAAGTAACTACTTTTGAACGCTCACCATTCTTTTTGGGAGGGATTAAAATGAAGAATAATAATGTACTCAGTATTGTATTTATTTATGCTGGATCTACGATTCTTGGCGCATTGATTGGTCTTTTTATCGTGTGCATGATGAATGCTCGTGATGCCGAAAAGAAGGACATCAGTCTTGGCGTGCAGGGTGACCTGGTTGCCAAAGCGGTAGATGATGTGGGTCCTGGAACCTTGTACGGAGACTATGGAGACTTAAAGCGCACAGATAACTTAAGTATTGTCCGCAAGGCTGTTTATCAAGTTGATAGTCCTTGGGATTTATCGCTGAAAGAATATGAGGTCATAAAGCTCTATCTTAGGCATGTCCTAGATGAAATCGACCCCACACCTACGCCAACAAGGTAGTTATTTAAAAAAAGCCCCGCATTGTGCGGGGTCTTTTTGTTGTTTTTTTTATTTCTCGTTGGCTTTGACGATGAAGTCGATGGTTTTTTCGACGATCATGCGGTTCTTGATATCCATGCGGACGTTTGGATCTTTGAGGTTTTTGAGAGCTTCTGGAGATTTTTTGTAGACATCGCGGAGTTCGGCGATTTTAGCATCTACAAGCTCGTCTTCGACGGTGATTTTTTGGTCGCGAGCGAGAAGTTGGAGTACGAGAGAAGCCTTAACGCGGGTTTCGGCAACTTTTCTGGCTTCCTTTTCCCAATCTTCGCCGGCTTCTTTGATGTATTCTTCGAAAGTCATGCCACGAGAAGCGGCGTTGCGGGTCAAATCGTCTTTAATGAAGCGCATTTGGTCTTCGATAAGAATTTCAGGAGCGGAAACTTTGGATTTTTCGACCAAAGCGGCGATGAGGTCGTCTTTGTATTTTTCTTCGACGCGGTGCTCGCTTTGAGCTTTGATGTTTTTCTCGATGTCAGCTTTGAGCTCGTCTAATGTCTTGAATGGGCCGCATTTTTTGGCGAGTTCGTCGTCGATTTTGGCCTCGACTACTTCGTTGACTTGCTTCAAGAGAACTTCAAAAACGGTTTTGGCGCCGGCGAGATCTTTTACGCCGTAATCTTTAGGGAAGGTGAGGTTGAGATCGAATTTTTCGCCAACTTCGTGGCCAACAATTCCCTCTTCAAAACCTGGGATGAAGCTGTGAGAACCGAGCTCGAGGTGATAATCCTTGGCGGAACCGCCCTTGAAGGCCTCGCCGTCTTTTTTGCCAACAAAGTCGATGATGACTTCGTCGCCTTCTTTGGCGGCGCGTTTGACAACTTTTTTCTCGGCAAATGATTTGGCGATGTTGTTGAGGACGTCGTTGATGTCTTTGGCGGCAACTTTGACGGTTTCCTTCTTGACACCGAGTTTCTTGTAATCACCTACCTTGGCATCTGGGAGGATGTCGGCAGTAGCGGTGTATTCGAGAGTTTCACCTGGAACGTATTTGGTAACCTTGACCTCTGGGATGGCAAGTGGGGATTTTTGGTGCTCGGCAAAAGCGGCGATCACGGTAGTGCGAACGGCGATATCGGCAGTAAGGCCGTTGATGTCGTTTTCTGGAATGAATTTCTCAGCAACTTTGGCTGGGGTTTTGCCTTTTCTAAAACCTTCAACTTTGACTTCCTTAGCGAGGCGCTCGATGGCCTTTTCGCGTGGGGCTTTGAGATCTTCGGCATCGAGGGTAGCGGTCACTTCGATTCGAGTATCAGACAGTTTCTTCACTGTTGTTTTCATAAAAAATAACTCCTGTAATTTGTCTTATTGTATCATATAAAGCGATTTTGAACACTACTTGAAGAGACAATATCCCGAGAAATTCCGAAAAGTCAAGGTCTAAAGGCCTTTACTTTTCGGGATTTCGAGGCGTCTCGAGAGTAGTGTTCGAAATCGTTATGTAGTTATAGGACAAACTTACTGGAAGGAGTTGTTCTGAAATGATGAATAGTGAAGTTGGTGTTGGCACCGAGCTTGATAGATGGATTCAAAACTCCGTTTGGATCGAATGCGGTCTTGATGGTTTTGTAGATTTCTTTTTCGGAATCTTCGAGATGACGATTGGTGATAAGGGCTTTGACGCGACCTTCTGGGGAGCCGCCAGCGAGGGAGCCGTTGTGGCGATGAATTAGGGTAGAACCGAGACTCAAGACTTCGCAGGCGCGCTTTGGATAGTTGGCATCTTTGATGTCTAGTGGTGGGCGAATATTGTAGATGTCGTTGGAATAGGAGCCATAGAGTGGCAGGTCTAGTTTGATGGCTTTTTCAAGAGTGGCAAGTTCTTCGACAAAGGCTTGTAGCTGGTCTGCTGGAAGCGAGAAGTTGGAGAGGAGTGAAACGTGTTCGCCGCGGCTGGTGACATTGAGGTAATTTGAAACGGCATTTTCGTATTCGTCAAAAATGGTGGAATTATCGGCATTCTCGATAAAAATCTTGGATGAGCGAGAAAGGTTTTTGCTAATGTTTTCGAATTTTTTGGCGGTGCTGCTGCCTTTGTCATCGAAACAGGCAAAGACTGCATACCCCTCTTCGAGCTTGCGGGTGATTTCGGAGAGTGATTTGCCGTTTTCTTCGGCTTGCTTGATGATGCGGATATCATGAATATCAAGGTTTCTCGGCTTAAATTCTTTGGTGAGCTCTAAGAATTTGACGGCAAGACTAAGCTTTGGAAAAGTAGTGATGACACGGACTGGGGATTTTTTGATTGGCACGACCTTTAAAATAACTTCGGATACGACGCCAAGGCTGCCTTCGGAGCCAATAAATAGTGGTAATAGATCGATAGATTCGCGATGCCCGCAGAGCGTGATGGTGGAATAGCCAGAATAATGCTTTGGGGCTTCCTTGATTTTGTTTAGGCTAACGCCGGACGAGGCGATGATCTTATAGAGCTCACGATAGGCGCTGGCCTCGAGGGTTTTCTGAGCGGTTTTCTTGGCGACGGCGTATTTGCTAAGGCGGCCAGTCTGAATACATTCGCCGTTAGCTAGGATGATTTCGGCGCGTTCGACGTAGTTGATGATGCCGCCATATTTGCTGGCATATTCGTCTATTGGGTGGCTGGCGATAATACCGCCGATGGTTTCGTTCTCATCTGCGCCAATTGGTAACGTGAGGCCGCTGACGGAAAGGGCGGTGTTTAATTCTTTGAGAGTGATGCCGGTCTGCACACGGACGAGCCTTTCCCTGGTGTCGATTTCCATGAGGCGATTAAGCTTTTCCATGGAAATAACTAGGCCATCTGAGAGGTCGGCACCGTATTCGTCGAGGCCAGAGCCACGAATAGCGATTGGGATATTGATGTTTTTAATAGCTAGTTGATTAAAAAAGCGGAGCAATTTGCGGATGTCGGTAGTAGATTCTGGAAAAGCGACGAGCTTTGGGGTGATTTTGAGTGCAGAGCGGTCGGTGGAATAAAAATCGGTGATCTCTGGTGAATCGTAGACATTGCCAGTAATTAGCTGGTTCAAATACTTGGTGATTTTGCTCATGTTCTTATTATTATAGCACGGCTAAGCGCTGGCTTTTGTGGCTTTATAAGTTTTGCTTCCTCGTTGCCTGTCTGCTATGTATGAATAGTTGGAGACCTCGCTCATAATATTTCCAAAAGTGGTATCTTCACGCAAAAGCTCTCTAACTTTTTTGTTGAACTTTTGTGAGAATTCTGCGCTAATCTCATCCGGTTTTTTACCTTCTTTGTCAATTCCTAATAATCCCGTTAGTCTTTCTTTAATTTGTGCGCCGAGAGTTACAAGATATTTTCGCCTGGCGACTTTTTTGTTTTGACTGAGGTTTTCTTGATTATTTACTAAACTCTTTTGTATTTCTATTTGAGCATGGAATTCTGCCAATATTTTAAAAACGGTTTTTTTGTAATCTTCGCCACTTAGAGCTACTATAATATTGTCTACATTTTTGATATTGACACCTTGTTCGCCTTCTTCCTCTTTGTAGAAGACTTTTCCGGAGCTAACTGTGTTGATGACACTGGCAGGACTTACGCCAATGATAAAATGTGGTGCTTCTTCTTCATCCCACATTTTGCGCGTTTTGGGGTCTCTACAAAATCTAACAGAAGAGTTGCCATTGTGCCCTGATCCATATGTTGATGCGAACTTGGACTGAACTGTCTTTTTAGACGTGCCAGTAGTAACATCTATCGAATAGGTTAATGGCTTGTCGCTTTTTTCTACTTCGCAAAATAGGACTATGTCTGTGCCCTGTTTAATATCATCGTACCTTGAACCGGGAAATGCTTTAAAGCCTTTTCCGATAGCCTTACCATCTAGTATTGAATACACTAGCCCCTCTATGCTTTCTTCGTCTTCCTCAGTGGATTGATTTTCGTTAGCTTGAATTTTGAATACTTTAAGCATGGATTCGTTTTTAAACTCTCTGAGTTTGTCTCGGCCATAGTAGTAGCGAAAATCTTCGATATCTGGTGCTTTATTATCCCTAAGTATCTGATAGTATTCCATTTTCCAATCTCTGCTTTCTGACTCGAATTTTTGTAACTTGAAGCCTTCTGGGATTTTTGATTTTTTGATAGTGGGTGAAGATGTGCCCAGGTTGTTTGAGGGAGTTGATGAACCTAAGTTTTCCATAATTGAATTATAACACAATAAAAAATGCCCCTATTGCAGGGGCAGGGGTATGATTTTGGTTACTACTGGTATTTCTTCCTCTGTTCTTTCGTACTCTTCAAGGAAGAATTCCTCATACCTTTTTTCTTCTTCTAGCTCCTCGATGAGGGACTCTTCTCGATCTTTAAGAATACTATCAAGTATTCTTTTCGAGACATTTTCTCTTGCGGTCTGCTCTTGAATCAAGGGATTAAAGTATATGGCTATTACGCCTTCACGGAACAAATCCAGGTTGTAGCCAATACACATGTTCGCGCTGTAAGCAGCCTGCAGAACGCTTTCTACGTCCTCTCGTTGCAGAGAGGAATCTGACGGACGAAAGAATATTAAATATTTATCTCGTCCCTTTTGTACCAATGCCGGATTTTTATTGATTTTTAGCCTGTATCCATCAAGGATACTATTTTTTTCCTCGTTTTGAAGTTCCTTCTTCATAACGACACCCCCTTTATTGAATTATCCGGCTCAAAAAAATGTACGCATTTTGAGCTATGGTTTAATTATAGCACAAAATGCTTAAAAAGTCAATATTTTTAAGCTTATTACCTCTGGTGCGATGGTGGATTTGCTAGCCTCTGGTGCGACGCCAGATTTTCTGGTGCGACGCCGGCTTCGCCGGCTATGGCACCACACTCGCTCGGAATAAAAAAAGAGCGAGCTCTTTTTTTATTCTCTCGCTTCGTGTGGTGCCCGAGACAGGACTTGAACCTGCACACCAAATGGCATATGCTCCTAAGGCATACGTGTATACCAATTTCACCACTCGGGCTAGTTTCGTGCGCCCGACGCTTTGTGACGGGCTTGTGTCGTAATTATAGCATAGTTTTTATAAAAAATAACCCCCGAAGGGGTTATTGATACTAAATAGATTGCTTGGCCATGCGTTTTGAAACGAGAAAGGCGGTGGTGCTACCGAACAGTAGAGCTAGGCCAATAACGTCGCTTGGGCCGGTGTCTGGCACAGTGCCGTTTACTGGGGTAACCGGAGTGTTATGGCTGCTGCTTGGATCTGTGGTGCTAGAAGAATTGGAAGAATTTGCGGAATTGCTATTTCTTGCGCCTGGATCATCGGTCTGAACTACTGGGTTGTCATTTGGAATGACGGTTGGCTCGGCGGCGATTGGCGTTGGTGTGTCGATGGAGCCCTGGTCCTCGCCCTTTTTGCTACCAATGGTTGCGATTACGATGATTGCCGCAATGGCTGCCACCGTAATAACGAGACTAGTAAAAAATGTTAATAAACGACGTGTTTTGAGTTTTGTTGGTTTATTTTCCGCCATACTCTATCCTTGTTTAGATTTACCTCCACACTCTCATTCTCGCAGTTTGAGAGCTACCATCTAATTTAAAGAAACCGCACGTTTATAAAAAATAGATGGTATTTGCCCATCCTTTCCCCCATTGTAGCACACTATTATTGTTTTTGATAAATAGAAATATTGGCGGCGGCGTATTTGTGGGATTTAAGTAGGGTTGTCCCTTTAAATTCTGGAGTTTTCTCTTGATCTGGATGAGACAAAATGAGGATGCCGGATGGTCTTAGAAGCTTAAAAAGTGGCGCAATGAGGTTGTCGTTATAAATTGGATATGGCGGGTCGGCAAAAATGATATCGAAAGGAAGTGCGATATTGCCTTTTGCGTAAGCGGCGACGTCGTTTGCGATGACTTCGGTGCTAAGTGGGGCTGGGTTGAGGCCTCTTAAGTTGTCGGCAATATTTTTGCAGGCGAAACGGTTATTTTCTACAAAAGTAGCATGGAGAGCACCACGAGAAAGGGCCTCGATGCCGAGGGCGCCGGAGCCGGCAAAAGCGTCGAGCACGCGGCTTTCCGGAAGATAAGTTGAAATCATGTTAAAGAGTGCGAGCTTTTCGCGTGAGCCCATTGGGTGGGTGTGCTCGTCGTCTAAGGTGTTGATTTTTTGATTCTTATACTTTCCGGAGATTACTTGCATAGTTTTATTATAACTTAATTTAGAGTTGTGAGTTGCTGGTATTTCTTGATTGAATCCATGAGTTCAGTGCAACATTTGAGATATTCAGGGTGTTTTAGAAATTCGGTAGTGTCGTCCTGTGCACGCTTGATGAGCTTAGTGTCGGACAAGGTGGCAATGCGAAGGTCCAGTGCACCGTGCTGCAGAGCCCCATAGATTTCGCCTGGGCCGCGAAGCTTCAAGTCGACTTCGGCAAGGTAGAAACCGTCATTACTTTTCTCGAGCTCCTTGAGGCGACGACTTGGTGGATTATCGCCGGAGGTTAGGAGATAGCAATAAGACTTGGCTGAGCCACGACCAACACGACCCCTTAACTGGTGGAGCTGCGCGAGGCCATAATTCTCGGCATCCTCGATGACCATAAGAGTAGAATTTGGCACATCTACACCTACTTCTACGACGGTTGTAGAAACGAGCAGATCGATTTTTCCTTCCGCGAAGCGGCTCATGATTTCGTCTTTTTCGGCTGGCTTCATACGGCCGTGCAAAAACTCGATTTTAAGCTTTGGAAAGACCTTCTTAAGCTTCTCGGTGCGGGATTTTACGGAGGTAGTTTCGGTTTTTGGATTGTCGTCGATAGCTTTGCAAATCCAATAGGCTTGGTGGCCGGCGGCGATTTCTTCGGAAATCTTCGGATAGAGGTCTGATTTTTGATTGACCTCTGCAATAATCTTAGTAGTGATAGGCTGGCGACCCTTTGGAAGTTCGTTCAAGATGGAAACGTCGAGATCGCCAAAGATAGTGAGCTGGAGCGAACGTGGAATTGGGGTAGCGGTCATGGAAAGAAGATGTGGTGCGGTATCGTGCGGGGATTTCAACATGAGCTTTTGGCGCTGTTCCACGCCAAAACGGTGCTGTTCATCGATAATTACGAGACCGAGATTTTTGAACTCGGTATCGTCAGTGAGAAGGGCGTGGGTACCAATTACAAAATTAATTTCGCCATCTTTGATTTTCTTCTTTTGCTCTGGCTTTTTCTTGGTGGCGCCAGTGAGAAGAGTGGTAGTAATACCAAAAGGTTTCAGGGTTTTTTCGAGGTTTTCAAAGTGCTGAGTAGCAAGAATGGCGGTAGGGGCAAGTAGAGCCACTTGGGCGCCTTGGCGCGCAGCGGCATAAGCGGCGAGAGCGGCTACCATGGTCTTGCCGGAGCCGACATCGCCCTGTAGCAGGCGATTCATCGGTGTGCCCTTTTCTAAATCCTGGAAGATTTCCCAGCTCGCTAAACGCTGAGCGTTGGTGAGTTTAAACGGTAACTTATCAACAAATTCTTTTACGATTGGTGCGGAAAACGGAATAGAGATGGATTTTAGTTTCTGATTTTCCTTTTTGTTGAGTTTGGCAGCGAGAATTAGAGCAAATAATTCCTCATAAGCGAGATAGTCGCGGGCTTTTTTGACGTCGTTATTATCTTTTGGGAAATGAATATCAAAAAGGGCGTTTTTGCGGGTATCTGGTGCGACGGTAGGAAGTAGGTCAGGGATCAGGGCGAATTTGTCGCGCGAGTTATTGATGAGACGGGTGAAAGTATTGGACTTGATTGCTCTGTGAGCCACGTAGATAGGCATAAACGAGTTGTTTTGCTCGACATCGGATGCCAAGGCAGCAGACGGCGAGATGAGCTGGTAGCGGCCGTATTTGAGCTCGTAGGAGCCTGTAAAATAGTATTCTTTTTTGGGGTCAAACTGTTTGGCGCGGTAAGCCTGATTAAACCATACGACGCGAATGGCGTCAGAGCTATCGCGGATAATTCCCTCTGTAATATTGAGGCGGCGAGTATGGGCGCGATGCGTGCTGATACTGTCGATTTTGCCTTTAATGACGACTTTGCCTGGTTTGATGTCGGCGATTTTGGTCGGCATTTCGAAGGTGTCATAATCGCGCGGAAGGTTATAGAAAAAATCTCGCACGGTTTTGATGCCGGATTTTTTTAACACTTCGGCGGTTTTGGGGCCGATACCTTTGATGGTCTCTATAGGGGCGGACAAATCCATTAGGTTAATTATAACCTATTCAGCGGTTTTGCTGTGCTCTTTGCGCCATTTGGCGATTTCGCCGTGGTTGCCAGAAAGCAGAATATCTGGCACAGTGTCGCCGCGAAAGTCGTACGGTTTGGTGTATTGAGGATACTCGAGATTATCGCCATCCGAGAAACTTTCAACGATAGCACTAGTTTCGCCACCGAGGACACCTGGGATGAGACGCACGACGGAGTCGATGATGATGAGAGCCGGCAATTCCCCACCGGTGAGAACGTATTTGCCGAGGGAAATCTTGTGGTCGACAATTTTGAGAATTCGCTCGTCGTAACCTTCGTAATGTGGACATAGAATTATGTAGTGCTTGGCCGGAAGTAAATTATCTCCCTCAGGGGCCGCGAACTGCCTGGCCATTTCTTGGTTCCAGATTTTACCGACCGGTGTTGGTAGAATCACTTCGGCGCTAGGATCCTTTTCCTTGACAGATTCGATTGCGGCATAGACTGGCTCGCAGCGGAGCAACATGCCGTCACCACCGCCATAAGGCGTGTCATCTACAGAACGATGTGGGCCGAGACCAAATTCACGTAAGTTCACAAAATCAAACTCTGCGAGTCCCTTATCTTGCGCCTTCCACATCATGGAAGTATTGAGATATGGCTCGAGAGCTTCACGAAAAAGAGTGATAATCGTAAACTTAATCATGGTTTTATTATAGCATAATTCCCCAGTCTTTTCTAGGGGCGAGATTGACTTTTTTGTGTTTCTATGCTGTAATAATAGATAGGGTGAGAGTATTTTAATTTGGAGGTGTTTATTTTTGAACAGATATATGGTTCAGAAGAAGTGTTTGGAAAGATATCTTAAGGAACTCGAAGAGGAGAATTTGTTCTTCATAGGTCTTCCCTTCATGAAATACGTGTCGACGCAGGCTTTTATTAGATTGGAAAAATGGCTTGGCTTTGGACTCTGTCAGGAGCTTGCGGCGCTTGCTATGATTGTACTTCGAAATAATCCTACCAGTAGGCTTTGTTGTGGAGTTTTTGTAAACGCTAATGGCGAAGAAGGTGGTAGACACTATTGGACGGAATTTAATCTTGGCGAGTTTGAATACGTGTTGGATTTGGCCTGGAGTCGTGAAGGATTTGAATGTATCACTGGCCCCGAGGATGAAGTAGAAGTGCCGCATCTCATCAGGAAAAGCGACTATGAACTGGTTTTCTCTGATAGCTGCGATGAGTTGTTATTAAAATGGAAGCTTACTTTTGAAGAATTTTGGAAGTTTGAGCTTCCCGACCAGCTGTATGCCTATATGCATGAGAAAGAGACTTCTTATATCTTTAACGAGCTGGATTATTTTACCTTACTCGAAGATATAACCATCGACGAACGCCATCGTTCATGTTCTGACGGTAAGCATATGATGCCAAAAATGATTCGTAATAAGCCGATTTCGATCCGGATTATTAAATCCTTCGTGGAGAATCCGGAACAGGAGCAGCCAGACGATGAGTTGGTAGAAAAGGCCAGGAAGGCAAATAGAGTTTTTAAATGCTATGGCATCAATAAATGTATGGGTTTTATTTAACCTCACCCCCTAACCTCGGTATTGCCGAGGTTTTTTGATGAATTAAAAAAAGAGACGTCTCGCGACAGGTCTCCTTTTTTGCGCTGATGCGCGCCCACCCTTGGGGCACATTGTTTTGTTTTAATCCGCTGTTTGTTTTTATTAATGAGTCTCCACACTCCACTAATTGCTCAGTGGAACCCCTGTGAAGCGTATCAGCTTATGTTTATAATA
>JAEEGL010667326.1_pt1 | contig 10703 bp, 10 predicted proteins | sample 9134231 | NCBI WGS metagenome assembly JAEEGL01 (sample SAMN16246548, study PRJNA631951) | gut metagenome | biome: gut microbiome; feature: rumen; material: fiber-attached | host: Bos | place: Iran: Karaj | collected 2018-10 | reverse complement strand
CCGGTGGTGTGCCCATCACGATGATGATGAACATGGAGCGCCGCAACGGTGAGATGAAGCCTGTGATTCGCAAAGCCCTCGTTGAGCTCGACGGTGCACCCTTCAAGGAGTTTGCCAAGAACCGTGAGCGTTGGTCGCGTGAGACGGCTTACGTCTATCCCGGTCCCATCCAGTACTGGGGACCTACCGAGGTGTGCGACCAGCCCACCAAGACGCTGGCCTTGGAGCAGGCAAAATAAACTTGTGAACTGATTTGAGAGCTGAGGACTGTTTGTCTTCAGCTCTCAAATATTATTGAATGACCGCTCACGGAAATTTTGACGGAAAAGAGAAATACGGTTAAAAGAAGAAGCGTTCACCGCACCAGCCCCGTCCGCCACAAGCGGCCGGGCTTGTTTGTACGTGTGCTGAGGAAGATGCCTCGCTGGGCATTCTGGCTGGGCGCATTGGCTGTGGCTGCTGGCTACGTGTGGTTCTTCTATTATTTCTTTGTTTCTCCTTACGGTTTCCGCTGGCGTGCCCTTTACGGCGACTTGTCGAATCCGGAAGGCTATGATATTCATGGCATCGACATTTCCCATTATCAGGGTGAAATTGACTGGGAAGTACTGCGCAATCAGGGCATGATCGACAAGTGTCCAGTGCGCTTCGTTATGATCAAGGCCACCGAGGGCACCGATCGTGTAGATCCGAATTTCCAAGACAATTTCAGTCAGGCACTGGAATACGGCTTTACCCGTGGCGCCTACCATTTCTACAGTGTTCATTCCTCGGCCAAGGATCAGGCCAACTTCTTCATCCAGACCGTCGACCTACAGCGGGGCGACCTGCCGCCAGTGCTCGATGTGGAGCACAAGCCCAAGAATCAGACTGACGATGAGTTCAAGCAGAGCGTGCTTCTTTGGCTTGAAATGGTGGAACGGTACTATGGCGTGAAGCCCATCATCTACACCTATTATAAATTTAAAATGCGCTATCTTTCCGACGAGGTGTTCGATCAGTTCCCCTACTGGATAGCCCATTACTACGTGGACAGCGTGGAATACAGGGGTGAATGGAAATTCTGGCAGCACACTGATGTGGGGCGGCTGCCAGGAATCAAGGGCTATGTCGATCTGAATATCTACAATGGCTCCTACTACGACCTGCGCCAACTAACCATTGGCAGTCAGGAAACCATTGGCGTTGATGCTTATCGCGAGGAAGAATAGCGTCAGAACACAACGTTAACCAGCCTCTTCGAATAGATTTCCTTTATGGGTTCTCCGATAACGTCCACCCGTCTCTCAGGGTCATCATCTTCACTACCATTGTCGCAAGCCCAGCTTTTCAGACAGCTGGCATAGAACGAACCGCCGCTCAAGATGATGGCTTTCTCGCTCTTGACGGCCTTTGGCTTGCCCACGTCGTTGCTGCCGGTGGTGGTGGCAACGAGTGTGCCGCCCTGTACAAGAATCGTGTCGGAGCAGTTGACACCCTTGCCTCCGTCGCCTGTGCTGGTAATGGTGAGCGTACCGGCCGTCATGAGGAAGAGACTGTCGCTCTTGATGCCGGCACACGATGTGGTGTCAATGGTGAAGTTGTCAGCCGATAAGAATGTGGTGTCAATCCGGCAGTTGCCCGATGTGCTGATGGTGGTCTGTCCACCGGCAATGAGCGTGCGGGCATCGTTCTTGATGCCTCGGGCTCCGTCGGCCTTTACATCCACGGTCAGCGTGCCGCCCCGGATAGTAAAGCCGTCATTCACCTTGATGCCGTGGTTGCCGTTTTCGTCCACCTGCACATGGATGGTTCCGCTTTCCACGACAATGTAGTCATCGCTGGCTATGCCGTTCCGTGCATGTCCATTGACGTTGAGTGTGCCTGCGCCACGAAAATAAATCTGGCCTTCACTGAAGAATGCGCCTTTCTGGTCGATGGATGCGCCTAAGGCGTTCGTAAGCGCATCGGCGTATTGCTTGCCATCGCTGAGTGTGTTGACCGTTCCTGCTACGGTGCTGACGACAAGGTCTTTGCCGCACTGGTTGTTGATGGCAGGTCCGTCGGGATTAGTAATGCTCACGCCGTGGAGCAGTAGCCCCAGTCTTTTCCAGCTGTAGATAAGCAGTGAACCGTTGTCGGTCGAGCCGCTGAGCGACAGTTGCAGGAACTTATTGGTGTTGGAGCGCACAACCACATCGGCATCCGTCACGCTTACGTAACCGTAACAGTCACCGCTGACCGTTGCGCTTGAGCCGTTGAAGACTATGGATATGTCAATCGTGTCGGTGGTTGTCCTGTCGGCAAAGTCTTCCTCCCAGGAGTATTGGTCATCATTGGTGCAGGCCGCTAACGACACGGCCATGCAGAGACAGACAAATAGCTTTTTCATGCAGGTCTATTTGAATTTGTATTTATAGCTAAGTCCGATCATGTGGATGTTGGCTTCTTGATCGTCATCGTCCTTGTTCACGTTCTGGTAGCGGTAGGTCAGCGCGAAGGCATGCTGCTTGCGGTATTTGTAGTCAATGCCCACCTGATAGCGCATCTTCTGGATGCCGCCCTTGTCATTGAACATCTCAACATTGGCAAAGGGGTCGAACTTCCAGTGCGGGATGTCGTAGCTCAATTGCAGGCGGCTGCGTAGCACGTTCTTGCCTTTTCCCCTGACGGACTTCCACGTGTCGTAGTCGAAATCGTATTTCTTGCCCTCGGCTTCAGGGCGGTAGGTGTACTGCCATCGTTCGCGCAGCGACACCGTCAGACGCCCCCAGTCAAGGCTTCCTGCCAGACTCACGTTGAAGCGGTGGCGCACTGCCCAGTAGCTGGGCATCCATTTGTTGGGAGTCAGTCCGTCTTTCTTCAGGTCCAGCTCTTCGGGGTTGTTATCATAAAGAAAGGTGTAGCCAGCCGAAGCCTTCAGTCCGCTGACAATCTTGTATTCCCCGCTGACGCCCATGCTCCAGCGGTCGGCAGTCCTGGTGTTATTTCGCGTGCGGAATTCCGTTTCGGCTCCCACGCTCCATTTCCGTGAAAGCTTTTTCTCGGCTCCCAACTCGTACCACATCCCGAAGTCATCGGCTTGCGCCTTTGCCTGTTGGGGAATGCAGAGGGTCAGGAGGAAAAGAATGATCAGAATTGTTTCCATTGCAGTTTTCTTACATTAAACTGTCCGTCCACTTCGCTGATGCCTTCTCCTTCGTAAGTGATGCGCAACACCACAGCGTCTCTCAGGAAGTCAATGCCGCCCACGTCTACTTTCAGAATCTTCAGCCCCGTGCGTGCTTCCAGGTCGCTGATCAGCTCCTCGCGCCGTTCGGGCTTGACCAGTTCCGGGCGGTCATACTGGATGAGCTTGGTGCTTTGCACCTTCACTTTCAGTTCGCACAGCCAGATGGAAGCTATTGAAATAAGGTCTACGATGGCCAGTTCGCCGTAGTTTTCGGCCATTGCATGCACCACCGAAAGGCAGATGATGATAAACAGGTAGGTCATCTCGCGCACTGGCATGGTGTCGGTGCGGTAGCGCATGATGCTGAAGATGCCAAACAGTCCCAGTCCCACACCCATCGTGGCCTTGCCTCGCTCCATGCCCATCATGAAGTAGACCAGGAAGAAGATGGCCACGGTCATGAGCATGAAGGTGAAGTAGAAGTCACGGCGGTGGTTCTTCTTGTAGTAAAGAAACTCGATGATGCCCCAGTTTACAATGACGCAGATGATAAATCTGACTAATGTGCCGCAGAACTCGGCGGAAAAGAATTGTTCCATATCGTTTTTTTGGTGTTTTAGTTTCGTGTATGATTATTGTCCCACCTGTCTGAGCATGCGTTCCACATCGCTCAACTTAGGTTTGAAACGGTTCACCGCCAGTCCGTCGTTGGTCATGGCGGCTCCCATGCAGTATTTGCTGAAGCCGTGGGGATGGATGCGCAGCTGTCGTAGCATATCGAGAACGGGCGAGAACACCTGGCCGTCGCGCTTCAGTTCAACGATGACCAGTGGCCCCATATCGCGGTCCTGTCCTGTCACCACATTATGGAAGTGCAGGGCCGTGTCAATGGTGAGCCGTTCGGTCTTGGCCTTGTTCACCAGGGTAATGCGGTGGAAATGGTTGTGCATGTGGGGAATCAGGTCGTCTACGTTGAAGTGCAGCCGGCTGTCAATGAACTCCCGCTTGACGCTGTCGGTCAGGTCCATGTCAGTCACCTCAATGCGTTTCTTCTTCGTTCGTCCGTGGTTGTTCTTGGTTTTGATCTCCATAAACTGCAGGTGCGAACTGACGTAAGTGCGGAAACGCAGCTTCTGGCGCCCGGTGTGTCCGTGCTGGTGCTCCTGGTACATGCCGAAGTCGCGCGTATCAAAATAAGTGGTGTCGTAAAGCATGTTGCGTTCGCCGTCAATCTCCTGCACGAAGTAGTCCTGCTGAGCCATCTTGAGCAGCAGCATGAGCTTGGGCATGGTCGTCACAAATTTCGTGTCCGTGCGGTTCATCAGCTTCACACCGCTCATCTCGGCCAGCGTTATGGGAGCAAATGTCTTGATGATTTCATCCATGTTATTGGCATTTCTGCTACAAAATTACTATATTTCAGTTGTCTGGGCAAATAATTTAAACGAAAAGACTTGTTTTTTCAGTTAAATTGACACATTCGCAACTGTTGCTCACGTCTGTCTGAGCTGTGCATTTAAATGTATATTTGTTAAAGAATGTTACCCTTCAGATATTTCTTCAAAAGTTTTTGTGCTATTACCAGAAAAGTTTGTACCTTTGCACCCGCAAACGACAAAACGCTTGTCAAGGTGCGTTAGTTCAGTAGGTTAGAATGCCTGCCTGTCACGCAGGAGGTCACGAGTTCGAATCTCGTACGCACCGCTGCAATGCTAAAAGCTCATCGAATTATCGGTGGGCTTTTTTAACTATAAGTACGGAATGAAGATGAAAAGAACCATTACAACCCTGTGCGTCCTGTTTTGCATGGCATTGGCCCATGCCCAGGATGTGACAAAAAATCTGACCATGTATCAGTCTTATCAGCCAGCCATGATCCACATGACCAGCGGAAAGAGCATCAAGAACTTGTACACCAACATATTCCTGAAGAATGGTGCCTTGCTCTATCTGCAGGGTGAGAAGACGATGGAAGCCCGGATGGAGACCATTGCAGGGGTGGACTTCGACGACCGTAAGTACATCAATATCGACAATCAGCTGGCTGCTGCACTCGATACCGTGGGCAACAACATCCTCTACTGCATCTCGCTAATTGACGTGGATGCCTACAACCAGATGCTCCGCAACAATGTGAACATCACTAACCTGTCGTTCTCTGACCACATGTCCTATTCAACCATAGACCTGACGGCCTATGAGGATCAGGAACTTCCCATCATCTACATTTTCTATTATTTGTATAATGGTAAGTTGGTGCGTGTTCATGAGCGTGAGATTTCACGACTGCTGGACAAGGAAAAGAAACGCAGGTACAAGACCATCCTGTCGCTGCCTGAATTCAACTGGACCGACCGCGAGAGTCTGGTGAATCTGCTCAAGGCTATCACCGATTAATAAGTATAAAGATAGAGGGTTGAGAAAATTTTCTCAACCCTCTATCTTTAGTTCGTCCTTTCCTTCTTCTTTGCTGATGCGGATGGTGGCACCCAGCGGAATCTCGCTGTTCACGATGAGTTCGGCTATGCCGTCTTCAATATAGTTCTGAATGGCGCGTTTGAGCGGACGGGCACCGAACTGTACGTCGTAGCCCTTCTCGGCCACAAACTCCTTGGCCTCTTCCGACAGTTCCACCTGATAGCCCATGTCCTCAATGCGCTTCCAGAGACCGCTCAGTTCCACGTCGACAATCCTCTTGATGGCTGCAAGGTCCAGCTGGTCGAAGGTGATAATCTCGTCGAGTCGGTTCAGGAACTCCGGTGAGAACTGCTTCGACAGTGCTTTCTGTACGATGCTGCGGGCATGCTCCTTGTCCTTGTCGTTCATGTTCAGTCCCGTGTTGCCTGCATTGAAGCCCACCCCGCGTCCGAAGTCCTTCAGCTGGCGGGTACCGGCGTTTGAGGTCATGATGATGACCGTGTTGCGGAAGTCCACGAAGCGGCCGTTGCCGTCGGTCAGTCTTCCCTCGTCGAGCACCTGCAGGAGCAGGTTGAACACGTTGCCGTGAGCCTTTTCAATCTCGTCGAGCAGCACGATGGAGTAGGGGTGACGGCGCACGCGCTCAGTCAGCTGTCCGCCTTCTTCATAGCCCACATAGCCTGGAGGCGCACCAATCAGTCGGCTCACGTTGAACGACTCCGTATATTCGCTCATGTCGATTCTGATGAGCGAGTCGCTGCTGCCGAACATAAACTCGGCCAGCTTCTTTGCCAGATAGGTCTTGCCCACACCCGTGGGGCCTAAGAACATGAACACGCCGATGGGGTGGTTGGGATCTTTCAGTCCCACCCTGTTGCGCTGAATGGCCCGTACCATCTTGTCGATGGCAGCATCCTGTGCAATGACAGCGTTCTTCAGTTCACTGGCCATGCCCTTCAGCCGGATGCCTTCCTGTTCGGCCATACGCTGTGCCGGTACGCCTGTCATCATCGAGATCACGTCGGCAATCGTGTCAGCGTCCACCTTCTGCCGTTCCTCGGTTTCCCCGTTGCTCCAGTTGGTCTGCAGCAGGGCCAGTTCGGCCTCCAGTTCGGTCTGCCGGTCACGGTAGCTGGCAGCCAGCTCAAAGTTCTGGTTCCTCACGGCCTGTTTCTTCTTGTCGAGCACATGGGCCAGCTCCTTTTCCTTCTCCACGATTTCGGGTGGAATCTGTGCATTAGATAAATGTACGCGCGAACCAGCTTCGTCCATGGCATCGATGGCCTTGTCGGGGAAGGCACGCTCCGTGACGTAGCGTTCTGTCAATTTGACACATGCCGTGATGGCCTCGTCAGTATAGTCCACATGGTGGTGGTGCTCATAGCGGTCCTTGATGTTGTGCAGAATCTGCAACGTCTCTTCCTGCGTGGTTGGCTCCACAAGCACCTTCTGGAAGCGTCGCTCCAGGGCACCGTCCTTCTCAATGGAGTTGCGGTACTCGTCGAGCGTAGTGGCTCCGATGCACTGTATGGTGCCACGGGCCAGTGCCGGCTTCATGATGTTGGCGGCATCCATCGTGCCAGGTGCCGATCCGGCACCTATCATGGTGTGAATCTCGTCGATGAACACAATGATGTTCGGATCCTGTTCTATCTCCTTGAGCAGCGCACGGATGCGCTCCTCAAACTGTCCGCGATACTTCGTGCCTGCCACAATGGCGGTCATGTCGAGTGACACCAGTCGTTTCTGGAAGAGCATCGGCGATGTCTTGTGCTGGGCAATGAGCTGTGCCAGTCCCTCCACGATGGCACTCTTGCCCACACCGGGCTCACCAATGAGGATGGGGTTGTTCTTCTTGCGGCGACCCAGGATCTCGATGACACGCTGCATCTCGCGCTCACGGCCCACCACGGGGTCAAGCTTTCCTTCGAGTGCAGCAGCCGTCAGGTCGGTCGAGAAGTTGTCGAGGATGGGTGTCTTCGAGTCCTTCTTCTGCTGTGTGGCCGTTCCGCTGGCCTGTGCGCCCTTCCTGTTGTTGGTCACGGGGTCAAAGTCTTCTTCCTCCTCCTCATCGGGCAGTCCGATGCCGTTTGAGGGTCGGGTTGTGTGGGATGGGGTTTGAGCGGTGTCCGATGCACGCATCAGGCTCAGTACGTCTTCGTAGTTCATGTTGTTGAATTCCAGTATTTGTTTGGCTCCGTTGGCCGTCTGGTCATGCAGGATGGCCAGCAGCAGGTGCTGCTCGTCCACACGGGTGGTGCGTTGGGTACGTGCTTCGAGTACGGCCAGTTTCAGGATGTTCGATGCCCGTTCGTTCAGCACCAGCTCGTTGGTGTTGATGGGCTGTCCAATCTCGTCCTCACGCACTCGCTGCTCCAGTTCGGTCTTCACCGACTGCATGTTCAGCCTCAGTCGGTGGAACACGTCCACCACTGGGCCATCCTTCATGCGGAGCATGCCCAGCAGCAGGTGTTCGGGACCTACCGACGAGCAGGCCAGGCGTGCTGCCTCTTCGCGGCTGTAGGCGAGTATCTCCGATACCTTGGGTGAAAACTGACTTGACATAGATTTCTCTTTACCTTTCTTTAAATATAATAATAGTGAATGCAGACAGAAAACAGCAAACGCCGTGCCAAACTTTCATCTATTCCAGTTTCGAGCCTTCCGTCAGCTTGGGACAGAGGTGCTCAAGCCCGCATTTCTCGCAGTGTGGACGGCGCGATGTACACACATAGCGACCGTGCAGCAGTAGCCAGTGGTGGGCCAGTGGGATGTCGGCCTCAGGAATGTAGCGCATCAGCATGCGTTCCACCTTCAGCGGTGTGTTGTCGCCCTTGCCCACCAGTCCTAGGCGGTGACTCACGCGAAACACGTGGGTGTCTACTGCCATTGTGGCCTGTCCGAAGGCCACCGCCTGAATCACGTTGGCTGTCTTCCGGCCCACACCGGGCAACCGTAGCAGCTCATCCATGTCGCCGGGCACCTCACCGCCATGTTTCTCCATCAGCATGCGTGCCATCTGCACCAGGTGCAGCGCCTTCGAGTTTGGATACGACACGCTCTTCACGTACTCCAGCACCTCGTCCACGTCGGCCCCGGCCATTGCCTTTGCGTCGGGAAAGCGACGGAACAGCTTTGGTGTCACCATGTTCACCCGCTTGTCCGTACACTGGGCACTCAGGATCACTGCCACCAGCAGCTGAAACACGCTACCGAACTCCAGCTCAGTCGTTACCTCAGGCATCTCCTTCCTGAAGTGTTCCAGCACCAGTCTGTATCTCTCTTCTCTTTTCATCACTCTGCCCCCTATAAATATAATATGGTGGCAAAGTTACGAAAAGTTGAGAGCAAAACAAAGAAACCGTTTCTTTTTTTTGCCGGGACGCAGCAGTTTCCTTGAGCAAAACGAAAAATTTCGCCATCTTTGATGGCCAAGTTATGAAAAATAGTCATTGTATTCCTATGATATTAAAGCGGTCTTCAATAAAAATGTAACCCATGAGGTCGCCTTTTCCCCCTATTTCCAAAATCCGCAACTTAGGTTGCGGATTTTGGAAATTACTCTTATCATTCCATTTTCAGAATATATTGGTAGAATAATCATTTTAATGATTCTATCTCTTCCAAATACTTCACTATTTTTTCACGGATAGGATAAAGGTCTGTGGAAATGGCTTCCCAGACTAAATCCTCTTCAACATTATGGTATCCGTGAATCAAGAAGTTCCGCATGTTGGTAATCTGACGCCATTGTAGTTCGTTGTGTAATTCGCGAAACTCAAAGGTCAGCATATTGGCTGCCTCTCCAATTATCATGATGTTGTAGATAACGGCATGATATGACTTCTTGTCTGCAAGGAATTCCTGCATGTCACGTCCGTCTACGTATTGGAATATCGTATCAATGGCCTGCAAGATATCTTGAAGACGTTTGGGATCGTTACGCTGCTCTCTCATAAATCAGGATTTTATCTCGGTCAGCAGTCTCTCGGGCAAAAGGCATCAAGCCTCCTACGGTTATCAAATCGACCTCTCGTCCAAGCAAGTCCTTTAAGTCTTCATACATGCCACTCAAGGTGAAGAGACTGAAATGCTGTGATTTGTCAGGGAGAATCAGAATGTCTACATCAGAGTCCTCTCTCTGTTCCCCTCTGGAGTAGGAACCAAAAAGCCATGCTTTCAAAACGGGCTGCGTCTTGAAATACTCGGCAATCTGTTGTGTCATTGTCTGTGTACTCATAACTGACGGAGTTTTAGTTCTCGTTGCAAATTTAGTTGTTTTTGGTGAAACAACCAAGGGAAAGACAGAAAAAGTTGGAAAAGTGTAGAAAATGAAATTGAAATGAAAATCGTAATTAACATCCTGAGTATACCTTTATTTTTTTATCTTTATTTTTTTTTATTATTTTTTTTGCTAACACTACATTCTATATTCTAACTTTCTGAATAACAATTTATTATTTAATGTAGTTAGACTACACAAGACTACATAACACTACATCAAACAAAAATTTTTAGCTGAAATTTAATTGAAAAACGTTTAAAATGCCCTTAAATAAAGGCATTCTACCATTTGTCTATTCATTGTATACAACTTGTATTTACACTGAATACAAGTTGTATTTAATAAGAATACAAACTGTATACCATGTAAAGATAAGTAGTAGACAGCTAAAAATCGACTCTTAGCTGTCAATGTAGTCTTATGTAGTCTTGTGTAGTCAGACTACATTCTCGAAACGCCTTTATATAAAGGGGTTTCGAGAACTTAATGTAGTCTTTTTAATTTTTTCAAAGATTTTTCTGAGAATAAAAAAATAACGATATATACTAAAGACTTCGTAGGCTGTCGGTATCCCCTCATTTGCAGGTACATCTGCTTGACGTTGAACATTATTCCACCCACTTCACGACCCTTATACTGGCTTCGTAAAGCAGATAGAGTGGGATGGTAACGAGTATCAGCGTCATCAAATCTGGTGGTGTGATGATGGTGGAAAAGCCGAGCGTGTTTGACCCCCGAGGGCAAGCGATGTTGACCCTCACGGGCAAAATATGAATGACCCTCTGCGGCAAAATAAAATTGACCCCTGAATGCGATTGCTATTCAGGGGCTTTTTTGTAGTTTTGTGTT
>JAEEGL010459246.1_pt1 | contig 10703 bp, 8 predicted proteins | sample 9134231 | NCBI WGS metagenome assembly JAEEGL01 (sample SAMN16246548, study PRJNA631951) | gut metagenome | biome: gut microbiome; feature: rumen; material: fiber-attached | host: Bos | place: Iran: Karaj | collected 2018-10 | reverse complement strand
TCATTTGTGATGTCATCCCACGAACGTCCCATCTTCTTCAAAATGAATTGCTGTAAGGCAACACCATTCAATTCCTGCATAGTACTACCGGAACGATAATAATACTTCCCCTTATAGCTAATAGGCACATTACTCGGGTCAATTGTAACTTTTATGTATTCTAATCCGTCTTGATCATAAAGATTCACATCCACAACCAACCCCATACTATTAACAATTTTGGATGGAATATCTTCCATCAGTTTCTTCGTATTTTTCAAACCACATATCTCAAGGTCATCATCTACTCCAAAAAACATAACAGCCCCTTGTGCGTTCGCAAAACCGTAAATCCACTTTAAATATTCATCTTGCCAGACACGCTTATATTCAACATTCTGACATTCTTTTAAAATAATTTTGCTCATAGTACTAAATCTTCCAATAGGGTTTATTCTACAAAAGTAGTAAAATTAATTCATTTTAAACTTTACTAAAAACATATAATAGAAAAAAGCAACCAACTAATTGCTGATTGCTTTCTTTGTTTGGCGGTCCGGACGAGACTCGAACTCGCGACCCCATGCGTGACAGGCATGTATTCTAACCAAACTGAACTACCGAACCGTTTGCATTTTCCAGTCTTTCTTCCTTAAATGCGAGTGCAAAAGTACAACTTTTTTCGATACTGACAAATTTTTTTTCTTTTTTCTGCAAAAATAAATTGAAAACGCTTGATTTACAACTATATTATTTTTTATACAAAAACCGCTATCACATGCATTTTTCACCATTCCGGACCTCATTTTCTCCAAAAATCGTACCTTTGCAACACATCCGCAAAAAACCATTGCGCAGAAAATCACTATAAGACTATATAATTCAATAAAATAACTCATTTTCTAATTTGTCGTGAATACTATCAAGAACATCATATTCGACCTTGGAGGCGTGGTCTACGACATCCGTTACGAGAATGTCGTTGAGGCCATTGCCCGACGCGGCATCACCCATCTGGGCCAGTTCTACAGCAAGGATTTCCAGACCCACGAGATGGACCTCTTCGAAAAAGGGCTAATCACCGTCGAGGAGTACCGCGACTACATACGTCGTGTGGCCCGGCTCCCTGAGTTGAGCGACAGCGAGATCGACGATATCGTCAACGCCATACTGATCGACATCCCACGCGAACGCGTCGAGCTGCTTCTGCGTCTCAAGAAACGCTATGGCGTATACCTGTTCAGCAACACCAACCAGATCAACTACGACTGCTTCACCCGCAGGATGAAGGAAAAGTATGGTTTCGACATCTTCGCCGAATGCTTCCATGCCGCCTATTTCTCCCATCAGATGCACTGTCGCAAGCCTGCCAAGGAAGGATTCGATATCATCATCCGAGAGCAGCACCTGGAGCCCTCAGCCACTGTGTTCATCGACGATATAGAGAAGAATCTTGAAGGCGCTCGAGCTGCCGGCATAAGGGGATACCACCTCTCGCAAGGCAGTATTGTCGATCTCTTTGATTCCCAAGGGAATCCTATACCATCTCTCTTAACACCAAATACCTAAATAACACTTATAGGGGAAGGGTGAATCTGATATTACGGGGAGGTTTTTTTTCTTTTTATTCTTTTTCTTTTCTCTTTCTTTATCAACTATTCTTTCTTCTTCATTTTCACTTCTTCTTTTCTTTATTTTCACTTCTTTTCTTTCTTCTACTCTTCTTTTTCTTCAACTTTATCTTCATCTTCTTTTTTCATCAACTTTTCTTTCGCCAGAGCCGGAAAAATGAAATAGCTCCAGTGGTGCTATGAGCCGGAGCCCGAAAAGTCCCTCACTTTTCGGAATGGCTGAGGGTTGCAAAAGATTCTTCTTTATTCGGTCAGGGTTTCTTTTTGTCTATCAGCATTTCTTCCTCTTATAGGCTATCAGCATTTCTTTTTTCCAAAGCAAAAAAAAGAAACGCTGGCAAAGAAAAAGTGCTTTTTTCACGTAAGGAGATTGTCCGCTGCTTCCGGGTGATGGAAATCATCGGCTCAGGAGGCTGTGGCGCAGGAACTCGCAGGTTCGTCGGTGCTCTTTTTACTTTGTCGGTTGGTTTGAGGTTCCTCTTTCTATTTTTGCGTTAGAAGGTTATCGCGCTCAGACACCCTGCGACCTTTACAGCCTCCTGCTTGTGATTTCCTATCACCCTCCAGCAAGCTACTGGGGACGAAGCGTTTTTTATTAACGGGGGGAGTTCTATTGGGGGGTCGGTTTTAGATATGGGTGGTTGGTCGGTTTTATTTAGTTTTTGCCGCCGTGTTCGGATCGGCGGAGCGCTTATCCTAAGCGCAGCCACCGCGTCGGGTGGCTTTCTCCGCTCCTTTCGTCGCTATCGCAGAGAGCCACTGGCTCTTTGCTTCACCCTCCAGCAAGCCACGGGAGAAGAAGCGTTTTTTATTAAGAGGGGATGTTCTATTGGGGGGTCGGTTTTAGATACGGGTGGTTGGTCGGTTTTATTTAGTTTTTGCCGCCGTGTTCGGATCGGCGGGGCGCTTATCCTAAGCGCAGCCACCGCGGTGGGTGGCTTTCTCCGCTCCTTTCGTCGCTATCGCAGAGAGCCACTGGCTCTCTGCTTCACCCTCCAGCAAGCTGCTGGGACGAAGTGCTTTTTAATGAGTGGGGATGTTCTATTTTTTTTGGGGGGGGGATCGGTTTTAGATACGGGACTACGGGATAGGGAATGACGGGATTTCGATGTTTTTTTCGGGATAATGATTCTTTTTTTGGGGATAACGGGAGGGGTGGGGCGGGGGCAACGGGGTGGGGTTAGTGGATCATTTGGTCGACGACTTTGCAGAGGCGCATGCTGGTTTGGTTGATTTGGCCGCTGCCGTCGATGGAGACCAGGAGTCCGGAGACTTTGTAGTAGTCGACGACAGGACGGGTCTTCTCTTCGTACTCTTCAAGACGGTGACGGATGGTGGCTTCGTCGGAATCGTCACTGCGGTTGGAGACGGCGGCGCGTTCGTGGATGCGTCGGACAAGCTCTTCGCGCGGAGCATCGATGGAGATGACACAATCGAGACGGCGCTGGTGACGCTTGAGGAGGAAATCGAGCGCCTGCGCTTGCTGGACGGTGCGCGGGAAGCCATCGAAGATGACGCCCTTGTCGGTGGAGGTGATGGCCTTGTCGATCAGACCGATGACGACATCGTCGCCCACCAGATCACCCCTATCCATGAGCGATTTGACACGGAGGCCGAGCGGGGTGCCGTCGGCCACTTCCTGACGGAGCATTTCGCCAGTGGAGAAATGGTCGAGATCATATTTTTCGGCCAACAATAAAGCATGGGTGCCTTTGCCTACACCAGGGGCTCCAAAAAGAACGATATTTTTCATAGGAATTTAATGTTATTTTGGTGGATTGGGTTTTGGGGATGGGTTTGTTGGGGTTGTTGGGATTGAGGGATGACAGGTTATGTTGTGGGGTAAAAAAAAGGAAAGGATGTCAACGATGACATCCTTTCCTTTATAATAAAATGCCTGTTCATGAATTACATGGCATTTACCTGCTTCATCAGTTTGGATTTGAGGTTGGAGGCTTTATTCTTGTGGATGATGGAACGTTTAGCCAATTTATCGATGATGGAGACCATCTTAGGCAGTTTTTCCGTAGCCACAGCCTTATCCTCAAGAGCTCTGAAATCACGCAAGGCGTTACGCATGGTCTTGGCGTAATATCTGTTGGTTACTCTTCTCGTCTCACTGGAGCGGATTCTTTTTTTTGCTGACTTGTGATGTGCCATAATTGATTAAAACTTCTAATTTATTTTGGTACTCCGTGCGGGATTCGAACCCGCGATTTTGAGAATGAAAATCTCACGTCCTGGGCCAGCTAGACGAACGGAGCTTGCTGATTGGAGAGCGAAATGCGGTCAGACATGCATCTAAAAACACGCAACTTGAACTCTCAAAAGCGGATGCAAAAGTACAAACATTTTTTGAACCAGCAAAATTTTTTTTCACAGGTAGTAGTTACTTAATGACAGAATCAATCCGTATCTGCCTGAAAACGAAATCCTAGACGCTTAGCGGTGACGAGTGATTTTTTATCAAAATTGTTGCGCATCTCCCCTACCGAGACCACCTTGATTTCGTCGTAGGGAGGGGTCAAAAGATCAAAATTGGTGGTATATTCGATAGCGGATTCGACGATGCTTTGGACGGATTCGGGGCTGATGACGGAGGTGTTGAAATTGTTGTAGAGCATGCCGAGTTCGCGTTTGCCTTCGATGAAGTAGTGTTTGTCGGTGTTGACGAAGATACGGCCGATGAGGTAGCCCAGGTCGTTGTCGCGCTGGTAGAGGAAGGAGTCGGCGAGGAAGTTGTAGACGTGGATGACGCCGCAATAGGAGCGGGAGGGGTTTTCGCGGATGTAGGGGGACTTCATGACCTCGTGATTGCGGGAGAATTCGAAGACGTTGGTATGCATCATGAAGATGAGGAGGTCGCCGGCGAAACGGATTTCGAATTCGAAGTCGCCGCGGTCGGTGTATTCGAATTTAATATCCTTGCCTTCCTTACGGTTTTTTTCCTGGAGGAGTGCCAAGACATCCTTGGCAGTTTGGCGGAAGAGTTCGAAAGACTCTTTGGTTGCGTTATAGACATTCTGTTTCAGCTCGCCTTTGGAGAAGATGAGGTCGCTGAGGGATTCATTGAGTTGCATAGGTGAAAATGAGAACTTGATATCGATTAAAGATTGTTATTATTCTATTATATATAGTTTTAAGCGGCGGAATGCGGCGGTGGCAGCGGGAGGCTGCGTCAGATGCAGGTGATTTGGTAACGTTTGGAGAGGAGAAATATTGCCCAAGGGAGCGATATTTTAGGACGATGGAAAAGATTTTTTTAGGGGCGACGCAATAAAAACGTTAAAAAATGGTTAACACTCAAAAATCACATTAAACACAATTCATTACATTATTATTGCATGCAGAAAACGATCCACCGCAAAAAGCGTATTGACGTACAGAAGATAACAAAAAAGAACATTTCCACCCTTGACGGGGGCTATCTGGACAATTGGTCACTGATACTCTGCGACAAAGGGACAGCCAAAATAGACATCAACGAAGACACCGTGAGCATGAGCAGGAACTGCATCATGTTGGTTCCGCCCAACCGCTCCATCGCGTTGACGGCGTGGAGCGACGACGTGGAGTTGACGGCAGTGCTGACACCCATAGCGTCGCCCATAATGTTTTCCAACATCAGCGAAGATGTCCATCTGTCGAACCGGTTGCTGGAGGACCTGTACCCCTCGCAGTTGTACGACCTGCTGGAATACGGCCAAGGGCGCATGGTGAAGAGCCACCAGATGGCGGACGACGATGCGGACGACCTGCGCAAGCTTATCGACGTGTTGAAGCACCGTTTGAAGGGGCATTCGAAGACTTTCCAGACGTTGCACCGTTCGCTGATTGATGCCATAGGGCTGATAGTGATCGATTCGACCACACTGTCGAATACCGGTCCAAAGTCATACACCAAGCAAGCCGCCACAGTGCGCAAATTCTTCAGTGAGATGTTCACAAACTACAAGGAGCACCACGACGTGGCCTTCTATGCCAAGCAGCTGGGGCTGTCGTCCAAATACATCTCGACTGTGATCAAGGATGAGACAGGCCTGTCGGCATTGCAGTGGTTGAACAGCATCGTGATATACAAAGCGAAGCAGATGCTGCGGAGCACCAACCTGACGGTTGCCGAGATTGCCGCGCTGCTGCATTTCTCGTCGTCGTCGGCCTTCATCCGCCACTTCAAGAACCAGACGGGCACTACGCCGCTGGCTTATAAGAAATGACTTTGTTTTAAGGACTTTAGGGGCTTTAAAGACCTTAAGGACTCTAAGGATTTTAAGGACCTTAAGGACTTTAGGGCTTTTAGGGCTTTGGGGGCTTTAAGGAACGGCGGCATTCCCTGTTGAGAGGGGATGCCGCCGGTTTATTGTTTTGATGTTGTTTTTTTTTGGGGGGGGTTACTTCATTTCCCAGGTGGCGCCGTCTTTGCCATCCTTGACGGCGATGCCCAAGGCGGAGAGGTTGTCGCGGATCTTGTCGCTTGTAGCCCAGTCCTTGTTGGCCTTGGCGGTGGCGCGCACGTCGAGGATCATCTGCATGAGGCCGTCGATGAGGGAGGTGTTGTCGGAGGCCATCTCGTCGCGGAGGCCCATGACGTCGAAGACGAAGATTTGGAAGACCTCCTTGAGCTCGTCGATATCCTCCTGCGTCAAGGTAGCCTTATGGTCGTTGACGGTATTGATGACACGCGCGGCGTCGAAGAGGTGGGAGATGACGATGGGCGTGTTCATGTCGTCGTTCATGGCGTCGTAGCAGAGTTGGCGGTAGCCTTTGACGTCGACGGAGCTGGACTTGGACGGCTGGAGCGAGCCGAGGGTTTTGAAGGCCTGCATGAGGCGGTTGTAGCCCTTCTCGGCGGCCTGCAGCGCCTCGTTGCTGAAGTCGACAGTGCTGCGGTAGTGCGCTTGGAGGATGAAGAAGCGGATGGTCATGGGGCCGTAAGGCTGCGCCAGCATCTCCTCGCCATTTTTGGGGTTGATATGGCTGCCGTTGAAGAACTCGTCGAGGGTGATGAAGTTGCCCAGCGACTTGCCCATTTTCTGGCCCTCGATGGTGATCATGTTGTTGTGCATCCAGTAGCGGCAAGGCGCGTGGCCGGTGGAGGCGACGCACTGAGCCATTTCGCTTTCGTGGTGCGGGAAGACGAGGTCCATGCCGCCGCCATGGATATCGAAGGGCGAGCCCAAGTACTTGGCGCCCATAGCGGTACACTCGGCGTGCCAGCCCGGGAATCCGTCGCTCCAAGGTGAAGGCCAGCGCATGATATGTTCGGGGGAAGCCTTCTTCCAAAGGGCGAAGTCGCCCGGGAAGCGTTTCTCGTCCTGGCCGTCGAGTTCGCGGGTGGTGGCCAGCATCTCGTCGATGACGCGGCCGCTGAGGATGCCGTATTTATGGGTTTGTTCCTGATACTTGCGGATGTCGAAATAGACGCTGCCGTTGCTGACGTAGGCGAAGCCCGCGTCGAGGATTTGCTGGACGAGCGCAATCTGTTCGATGATATGTCCGCTGGCGTGCGGTTCGATGCTGGGGCGCAGCACGTTGAGGCGGTCCATCGCCGCATGGTAGCGGTTGGTGTAGTACTGAGCCACCTCCATCGGTTCGAGTTGTTCGAGGCGTGCCTTCTTGGCGATCTTATCCTCGCCCTCGTCGGCGTCATGCTCGAGGTGTCCGACATCGGTGATGTTGCGCACGTAGCGCACCTTGTAGCCCAGATGCTGGAGGTAGCGGAAGAGGATGTCGAAGGTGATGGCCGGACGAGCGTGACCCAGGTGGGCGTCGCCGTAGACGGTAGGGCCGCAGACGTACATGCCCACGCGTCCGGGGGTGAGCGGAGTGAAAAGTTCTTTCTGGCGAGAAGCCGTATTATAGATTAGAAATTGCTGCATTTTATTAGACAAGTTTTTTATCTTATATTATTAATATGTATAAAGCGTGTTTGTTCTGATGATACCAATTTTGCCGATGCGGCGTCAAAAGTGTTTTCGGAGCGTGTCAGCGTTTGATGTAGGAGAGGAAGTCGAGGTCGATGGAGAGCGAGATGAAAGGTTTGACGAGCCAGGATTTGGCGGTGATGTCGTCGAGGGTGAGCACTGGTTCGAGCGACTGGCCGGCGGCATAGCCGTCGATGAGCATCTCGTACTCGCAGATGTTGACGCCCACGGTGAGGTAGAAGAAGTCGACGAAGCGGAAGCTCGGTCCGATGTAGAAATTCTTGAAGAGGTTGCTGCCGCCGAAGCCCACGTAGATGCCCAGGTCGTAGTTGAACTTCTGGTCGAAGCGCGGGATGTCGCGTTTGGAGCTGGCGGAGGAATCCTGCTGGCTGGAGCCGTTGAAGAAATCGGTGAGGTCCCAGAGCATGACGGAGGCGCCGGTGACGAAGTCGAACTCGATGTCGCCCGCATTGCGGTTGCGGATCACCTTGCTGTAGGTGACGGTGCCGCCGGAGGAAGGTTCGGGGGTGAGGCGGATGTCCCAATCAGGTGTGCGGAAGAAGCGCATGGCGATGCCCTGGATGGGGCGCACCTTCTTTTTCTTGTTGAGGGTGATGGCCGCCTTTTCCTCGGCGTCCTTGGCCTTCTGGGCCAGGTACTTGTTCTCCTCCTGTTTGCGGATATTCTCGATCTCGATGGCGTTGACCCGTTTCTGGAGCGAGTCGACCAGATGGCGGTAGTGCTCCTTCTCGTCGAGGAGATGGGTGTAGATTTCGCGTTGTGATTTGAGGGAGACCTCCTTGGCGTCGATGTCCTTCTGGAGGTAAGCTATTTCGCGGCTTTTTGCCTCGATGCTAGCCTCTTTCGACTTCAGTTCGCCCTCCCACTTGGCCTTGTCGATATCCGACGCCGAGAGCGAACGTCGGTAGAGTTCCTCCTTCTCGGCCAGCAGCTTCTCCTTTTCCTGGAGTGCCCGCACCTGGTTGCCCATGAGGGTGTTCTTCTCCTGCAGTTCCTTCTGGTAGAGGTCGTTGGCCGCGATGAGGGAGTCTTTGAGCATCACCAAGTCGCGCATGCGCTGACGGAGGGCCACCTGAGCCGCCACGTTGGAGTCGAGCAAGCGCGAGAGGCGGTCGATTTCGGCCATATCCTGCTGGCGCATGCGGCGGTAGTGGTCGAGCGAGTCGGCCAGGCTGTCGGACGCGGTGGCGAGGCTGTCGGGGCGCTGGGGGATGCTGTCGTCCGTCGGGGCAAAGCCCACGGGCTCCACCTGCGCGACGGCAGGCAGGACGAGCAGCACGAAGCCCAAAAGGAGCAGCAACTGTTTGAGATTATGCATTTTTCAGTTTTTCGACGATGGCTGTCACCGGCACTTTCTCCTGTTCGCCGGTGGTCATATTCTTGAGGGTGACGCTGTCGGAGGCTATCTCCTCCTCGCCGACGAAGGCCACGAAGGGGATGCCGCAGCGGTTGGCGTAGTCCATCTGTTTCTTGGTTTTGGCCGCATCGGGGTAGATCAAGGTGGCGATGCCGGCGTGGCGCAACAGGGCGGCGCATTTGACGCAGTGGCGCTGTTCGGCCTGTCCGAAATTGACGAAGAGCACCTTGGCGGCCTGACCGAGAGTCGGCGGGAACTTGTCGAGTTCGGTGAGCACATCGTAGATGCGGTCGGCGCCGAAGGAGATGCCCACGCCCGAGACATTGGGCATGCCGAAGATGCCGGTGAGGTTGTCGTAGCGTCCGCCGCCGCAGATGGAGCCGATGGAGACATTGAGAGCCTTGACTTCGAAGATGGCGCCGGTGTAGTAGTTGAGTCCACGCGCGAGGGTGAGGTCCAGTTCGACGCCGCACGCCGGGTTGACGAGGGCGATGAGGTCGAAGAGGGTGGTCATCTCCTCGACGCCCTTGAGACCAACGGGGATATTGGCGAAGAGTTCGCCGAGGCGTGCCAGCTTGGCATGGGCGTCGCCCTGCAGTTCGAAGACCGGGTTGAGGGCTTGCACCTGGGCGTCGTTGAGGCCACGATCGAGGAGTTCGGCGCGGACATTGTCGAGGCCAATCTTGTCGAGTTTGTCGATGGCGACGGTGATGTCGACCAGCTTGTCGGGAGCGCCGATCAGTTCGGCGATGCCGGCGAGGATCTTACGGTTGTTGATTTTGAGCAGCACGTCGATGTCCAGACGCTGGAAGACCAGGTCGATCATCTGCACCAGTTCCAGTTCGTTGAGGAGGGATTCGGAGCCGATCATGTCGGCGTCGCACTGGTAGAATTCGCGGTAGCGGCCCTTCTGGGGGCGGTCGGCGCGCCAGACGGGCTGGAGCTGGTAGCGGCGGAAGGGCAGGACGATCTGGTCGCGGTGCTGGACCACGAAACGGGCGAAGGGGACGGTGAGGTCGTAGCGGAGGCCGCGTTCACAGATGCGGGGGGCCACCTTGTGGTAGTCCTGGCTGAAGTCGACATCCTTCATGAAATCGCCGGAATTGAGCACCTTGAAGAGGAGCTTGTCGCCCTCTTCGCCGTACTTGCCCATAAGGGTGGAGAGGTTTTCGAGCGAGGGGGTCTCGATGGGCTCGAAAGCGAAGGTCTTGAAGACCTCGCGGATGGTGTCGAAGATGTAGTTGCGACGTGCCATTTCGGCGGGGAGGAAATCGCGGGTGCCCTTAGGTATGCTGCATTTCATTTGGCTCATATCGATAATAAGTTCGTTACACAAAGATGCCGTCGGGGTTGGGACGGGTGATATAAAGGATTGGAATAGAGGGAACTGCGTTTGCTCAGTCGGTCTATAGCAATTTGCAAAAATACGAAAATAATGGCGATTGGGGGAGGATTTGGGAAAAAATGTTTTTATATTAGGGAGGAGGGGGGGGGAGATTCTTTTTTGATTAGCATTTGTTTTTAATACGATTGGGGTTTCTTTATTGCTTAACAGCTTTTCTTTTTATTCGATCTGCATTTGTTTTTAATTCGATTGGGGTTTCTTTATTGCTTAACAGCTTTTCTTCCTCTTATAGGCTATCAGCATTCCTTTTTTCCAAAGCAAAACATGAATAGCTCCAGTGGAGCTATGAGCCGAAGCCCGAAAAGTCCCTCACTTTTCGGATTGGCTGAGGAGCTGGCAAAGAAAATGTGCTTTTTTATTCTTCAACTTCATCTTTTTTTCTTCAT
>JAEEGL016135824.1_pt1 | contig 10704 bp, 10 predicted proteins | sample 9134231 | NCBI WGS metagenome assembly JAEEGL01 (sample SAMN16246548, study PRJNA631951) | gut metagenome | biome: gut microbiome; feature: rumen; material: fiber-attached | host: Bos | place: Iran: Karaj | collected 2018-10 | reverse complement strand
TTCTTTTTGGCAGTGGCTTTTTGTAAGACGATGTCAATCTCATAGCCGGTGAGTTTGGAGGCGAGACGGACGTTTTGGCCTTGCTTGCCGATAGCAATAGATTGCTGATCTTCGTTGACGAAGACGTGGGCTTTCTTGTCGTTAATCTCGACTTTATTGATTTCGGCTGGGCTCAACGCTTCGCGGATATATTCAGATGGATTGTCGCTCCAGGTAACGATGTCGATTTTTTCTTTGTCGCCGATTTCGTTCATGACGGCTTGGACACGGACGCCACGGCCACCAACGAAGGTGCCAAATTATGGAAAAACCACTCGAAAGAGTGATTTTTTCTTTCTGTACAAAAAGAAACAGAAGAGTAAAAAAATAAGCTCTACGCCTCGCGCGATCGTAATTTTCACAACATTCAGTCGGATTCGCACCGGTATTTCAGTACCGGATGCTCATCCGTGAATGTTGATAAAAATTACTGTCGGCGAGGCTATTTTATGCTTATTTTTTACTCTTCTGTTTCCTCTTCGAGTGCAGAGAGGAGGGAATCTTCGACGTTGGTCTTTTTCTTCTTTGGTGCAGCTTTTGAAAGCTCGATGTCGATGTCGTAGCCGGTGAGCTTGGAAGCGAGGCGGACATTCTGGCCCTGCTTACCAATAGCGATAGACTGCTGATCCTCGGATACGAGAACTTTGGCTTTTTTGCCATCTACTTCAACCTTCATGATTTCGGCTGGAGAGAGAGCTTCGCGGATATACTCAGAAGCATTGTCGCTCCAGGTGACGATATCGATTTTTTCGCGTTCACCGATTTCGTTCATGACGGCTTGGACGCGGATACCGCGACCACCTACGAACGTACCAACTGGGTCGACGCCAGGAACAGTGCTAGTAACAGCAATCTTAGTGCGGCGGCCAGCTTCGCGGGCGATGCCTTTGATTTCTACGGTGCCATTATCTAGCTCTGGGACTTCCTGACGGAAGAGATACTCGACGAATTCGGCAGAACCGCGAGAGAGAATGAGCTGCGCGCCCTTCTCGCCACGCTCAATATTCTTGATGAGAACCTTGATGCGGCTACCTACGCTGTAGTATTCACCATCAATTTGCTCGCTTCTTGGCATAATACCAGTGGCACGACCAAGGTCAATGCGGACAATCTTTGGCTCAACACGAGTAATAAGGCCGGTGACTACGGTACCAATTTTGTCCTCGTACTCAGAGAGGACGGCATCGTTTTCGGCTTCGCGGAGGCGCTGAATCACGACCTGTTTTGCGGTCTGAGCGGCAACGCGGCCAAAGTTTTTGACGGTAAATTTTTCCTCTACGATATCACCGAGTTTGGCACCCTTGCCAGCTTCCTTTAGAGGGATTTCGGTGGATGGGTTGTAGGCGATTTCATCTTCGATGACCTCGCGAGCTACGTAGACATCGGCTTCGCCAGTTTTGCTATTGAGGGTGGCGCGGACATTCATGTCGCGGTCGCCATTCTCTTTACGCCAAGCAGCGGCAATGGCTTGCTCGATGACTCCAAGAACGGTCTCTTTTGGGAGGCCTTTTTCTTCGGCGATGATATCTATCATTGCAGACATTTGCTTCAAATCTAGATTTTCCATTTTTTCCTTTCCTTTAGATTAAAACAACCTACCATCTCTGGTAGGTCAAGTACTGTATATATTATATTATAGCAAATGGGTTGAAAAAATGCAAGAGATTTGCTATAATAGAGGTAACAGAATTTACTTGTAATAAAAAGGAATTTTATGAATTTAAAAGAAGAAGAGCGGCGTGCTCGGCTCTTGAAGTCTAGGGATGAGAGGTTACCAGACATCAAGCAGCGTTTCGAAGAGGCACAAAAGCGAAATTTTAACTCAAATTTCCAGGCAGGCGGGAAAGATGCTGGGCTTGTTGGTGCTAAGAAAAACAGCACCAAGAGTGCTAAGGCTGGGAAGATAGCGGGAGCTAAGGGCAAAACTGCGAAGGCTACGCCAAAGGTGACTGCCAAGACCAAGGCAAAGACTGAGGCGGAGAAGCGCAAAGTAAACCTATCGGTCTCGACCAAAAAGAGTGAAATGGTACATCATCAGAGGATGCTTTCTCAGGACGTAAACGTCCAGGCTACTCAGCATATTATTGGTATTCCGGTAAACAAATCTCGCTACAACGGCTACAATGGTGAGCAAATTACAAATGCCAAGCTTAAGAATATGCGTCCAGACCCAGACTCGGTGAGAATTATTCCGATTGGCGGTGTGGGCGAATTCGGTATTGGCAAAAACATGACTATTATTGAATACAAATCCGAGATGATAGTGGTGGATATGGGCGTGCTATTTGCTGGAGAAGATTATCCTGGGGTGAATTATTTGATTCCAGATATTAAATATCTTGAGGATAATAAGGACAAGGTGAAGGCTATTCTCTTTACGCATGCACATCTTGATCATATCGGGGCTTGTAGACATTTGCTTCCAAAGTTTAATCCTTTGACGCCAATTTATGGTACGGATTTTACGCTGGGGATGATTAAAAAACAGATGTCTGAGCTGGAGGATGTACCAGAGCTAAATTACCAGGCGGTGGAGCCATTTAAGCATGAAAAAATTCAAGTTTCGGAGCATTTTTCGGTGGAATTCATCCATACTTTGCATTCGATTCCTGGCAACACGGCAATCGTGGTGAGGACGCCAAACGGGTTGATTTATATGTCTGGCGACTGGCGCCATGAGGAACATCCGATGGGCACCCAGACTGACTACGAGCGGATTGACGAGATTGTGGCCAAAGAGGGGATTGATCTCATGCTCAATGAGTCGACAAATATTGATTCACCTGGCAAGCATCCACATTCCGAGTACGATGTAGGCGAGAATTTGGGTAAAGTGATGGATCACTATGCTGGCGGCCGCGTAATTATTTCGTGTTTCTCGTCACAGATTTCTAGAATTGAGCTTATTTTGAAAGAGGCGGCAGCTAGGGGACGCAAGGTGGCATTCTCGGGCTTTTCGATGATTAACAACGTAGAAGTAGCACTGAGGGCTAAGTCTATCAAAGTACCAAAAGATACGATTATTAAGATGGAAGATACCTTGAAACTCCCGGACGAGAGGGTCTGTATTGTTTGTACTGGTTCTCAGGGCGAGCTAAATGCGGTACTAAACCGTATGATTACTGGTGCGCATAAGTTTATCAAAATCAAACCGACGGATACGGTAGTGTTTTCGTCAAACCCGATTCCTGGTAATGAGCCACATGTGGTTTCGACGGTGGACGGGCTGCTCCGTGAAGGTGCGCAGGTGATTCAAAACGGTAAGACACACCTCACCAATATCGGGCCTCTACATCTCTCTGGCCATGCGTATTATGAAGACCATGTGGATTTTGTGACGAGGACACAGCCAAAAAACTATGTGCCATATCACGGCGAATTCTACATGCTAGAGCATAATGCTGAGATGGCTGAAAATGTGATTGGCATTCCTCATGATAATATCCTACTAATGGACGACGGCGACATTATAGAGCTTACTCCTGAAAAGAAAATTCGTAAAGCTGGGCGTATCCATGTAGGCAACAAACTTTATGATGATGCGGACCAGCCGGTGCATGAGGCGGTGGTGAAAGATAGGATTCATATCTCGCGTGAAGGTATTTTTGTAATTGTGTTGACGCTCAACAAGAAGACTGGGCACCTAATGAAGACGCCAGATATTGTGTCGAGGGCATTTATCTACCTCGATAACTCAGAGGAGTTGATCGGCAAGATTCGTCATTATCTCAGGCAAAAGACTGATAAATCTATCTCTACGGACCCAGAGATGAAGGTACTTAAGGAAGAAATCAAGGAAGATATTACACACATTCTCTTTGATGCTACTGGCCACACGCCAATTGTAATTCCAGTCATAAATAAAGTATAATAGAAGTATGATATACGATATTATAATCATCGGTGCCGGGATGGCGGGGCTCACCGCGGCGCTTTATGCTGGGCGCGCGGGGAAGAAAACTTTGGTGATTGAGAGGGGCGCAAACGGTGGGCAGATTATTACGTCACTAAATGTGGGAAATTGGCCAGGTAGCCCGGACATAACTGGAGCCGAGCTTATGAAAAAAATCTACGAGCAGGTAAAAGAACTCGGCGTAGATTTTGAATATGCAGATATTGACAAAATAGAAAAAGATGGTGTAATATGGCGTGTTTTTGGCGAAGATGAGAATTTTGAGGGAAAAACCGTAATCCTAGCGATGGGGACAGTGCCGAGGAAATTAAGCGAGAAGCAGGCTGCCGATGCTGGCGAACGCCCAATTTCTTACTGTGCTACTTGTGATGGGGCGCTCTATAAGGATAAACCGGTGGTAGTAGTAGGTAGTGGCAATACGGCCATGCATGAGATAAAATATCTCGAAGGAATTTGCTCGAAGGTGTATCATATCCATCACGACGACCCAATTCCAGAGGACGCTGAGGCGGTATTCGTAGCGATTGGGCGGGTGCCAGGTACGGAGTTTTTGAAAGGCTTGGTAGAGATAGATAAAAACGGCTATGTGGTCGCAGGTGAAGATTGTAAGACTTCGGTGCCTGGGATTTTTGTGGCGGGGGACTGTAGGCTCAAACCTCTGCATCAGCTCGTGACGGCAGCCGCAGATGGGGCGGTGGCTGTGGCGGCTGCGATGGAATATCTTGAGGGCAAATAAATGGATGATACTGCGGTGGAACAAGAGAAACAGGAGCGTATCAATCAAGAGCGTGAGAAAGCTGCCGAGGATTTATTAGAGCAAGAGGCAAAGCAAAATAAAATAAACCAAGGATATTTTGGTTCAAAAGAATATGGGAGAATACGCGGCTATAGTAAGGACCCAGAGGCAATACGAAAGAGTTTGGAAAGATTGGCTAGGATAGGCGTCGGGCTTGTGCTACTTGGGATAGCGGTCTTTTTGTTTTCTTTAGCACTGACGGCCGTAATCTAGATGTGATATAATATATATGTGCCCGAGTGGCGGAATTGGTATACGCGTTCGACTTAAAATCGAATGGAGAAATCCATATGGGTTCAAGTCCCATTTCGGGCACCAAATTTAGGAGCGAAGTATGATTGAAATTAAAAATGTTACCAAAAAATACGGCGAGAAAAAAGCACTGGATAATGTAAATTTCACTATTGATGATGGTGAAATTTTTGCTTTTATTGGGCGAAATGGTGCGGGTAAGACTACACTCATTAAGGCAATCACCGGCATTCATGATTTTGACGAAGGTGATATTTTGATAAATGGTAAGTCTATCAAGCAGGAGCCGGTGGCTTGCAAAAAAGAAATGGCGTACTTGCCAGACAATCCAGAGCTTTATGAAAATATGCGCGCGATTGATTTCGTGAATTTCGTCTGTGACATGTACGAGGTGCCACTAGAGAAACGAGAGAAAAACATCAAGAAATATGTCGAGATGTTTGATCTTACGAATAATATGAATGATACGATAAACTCGTTTTCGCATGGCATGAAGCAAAAGGTGGCGCTTGTTGCTGCGCTTGCGCATGAGCCGAAGATTCTCGTGATGGACGAGCCTTTTGTGGGGCTAGACCCAAAGGCGGTAGCAGACATGAAAGAAGTGATGCGTGAAAAAGTAAAAGGTGGCGGGATTGTGTTTTTCTCGACGCATATTTTGGAAGTGGCAGAGAAGCTTTGCTCGAAAGTGGCAATCATTAAGAATGGCAAGCTGATGAAAGTCGGCAGTATGAAAGAAGTAAAAGGCGATAAGAGTCTTGAAAAAGTGTTCCTAGGCCTCGTGGAGAAATAAATGAGTAAGTTTTTTACGCTTCTCAAAGCATCGATGACCGAGGGAGTAGACCTTTTTCGGATTAGGATGAAAAACAGCGACAAGACGAGAAAGACGATGTTTTTTGCGGTGTTGGTGTTTCTTGTATCTATGGCGATATATGGCTATGCGGACATGATGCTAGAGCCACTCGCTGGGACGGGGATGGAATATTCGGTACTGACGATTTATTCATTGGTGGCGGCGGTATTTATTTTGATGGAGGGAATTTACAAGGCGCCAGGGTTACTTTTTAACTGCAAAGACGATGATTTGGTGCTATCTCTTCCAGTAGAGAGAACATCGGTAGTGCTAATGCGGATTGCAAAATTTTATCTATTTGAAGTGGCATTTTCGGCGCTGATTCTAGTACCGACGATGGTTGCATATGTGACGAGGGCAGGCGCGGCGGCTGCGACTTTTTATGTGGCGGGTGCACTAGCTTTGATTTTGCTTCCGGTGATACCGATAATTGTTTCGACGTTAATTGCGATAGTGATGGCTAGAGTGTCATCTAGATTTAGGTTCAAAAATTTAGCACAGATAATAATGACTACGATACTGCTCATAGGGGTATTGATATTATCTCTAAATATCCAGAATGTTATGGCAGCGATTGCAGAAAACGCTTCGAGCGTAAACGAGGTAATTACGCGGCTTTACTACCCAGTGGGGGCATTTATTAAAATGGTGACGGATTTTGATATCCTGACTTTGCTGCTATTTGTAGCGGTAAATGTGGGGCTGGCGGCGGTGTTTGTGTGGGCGTTTTCGAAAGTGTATTTCAAAATAAATTCGCGTGTGAAGGCCGTAAAAATTGTAAACAAAAAGCACAAAGAAGGCAAGATAAAAGCGCGCGGTGTGATGGTGGCCATGATGATAAAAGAACTAAGGAGATTTGTGGGCTCACCGGTATTTATTATAAATGCTGGATTTTCGTTGGTGTTATATATGGTGGCGGCGATAGCGTTTGTAGTGAATTTTGACGGGGTGGCTTCGGCGCTTCCGCAGATGGGGATAGAAATGCCGATGGATGAGATATTGGGCCTGATGCCAGCCATAGTGGCGGTGCTGATTGTGTTTTGTGCGATGATGACATCGATTACTAGCTCGATGATTTCGCTTGAGGGCAAGACGATAAATCTACTAAAGAGTATGCCGGTGCCAGCTTTCAAGATTATCATGGCAAAGGTTTTGATGGCAGTCTTAGTGATGGTGCCGATTTTTTGGATTGGCGATATAGTGATGTTTGTGAAATTTGATTTTGATGTGTGGCAGATTTTGATGATTCTGGCGCTATCTGTAGTGATGCCAGTGGTGGCGGAGACTTTGGGAATTATCGTGAACTTGAAATATCCAAAAATGGACGCAGAAAGCGATGCGGAAGTGGTGAAGCAAAGTATGAGCTCGATGGTGGCAGTGTTTACAGGGATGCTTCTAGCTGCGATGACATTATATATAATATATATGTATGTATCGAATGGAGCTTCGGCAACGGTGGCGGTGGCGATGGTGCTCGCTGCCTATACGATAGCGATGGTGGGACTCATAATGCATCTCAGGATACATGGTGAGAAAGAGTTTAAGAGGATAGACGTATAATGAATATATTGTATTGTGGTGACAAGGGAATCGCGAGGGGGGTCCTAGTTTCGATACTTTCAATATTGAAGCATAATAAGGGCGAAATCCATTTTTATATTTTGACAATCAATTATGAAGATACGGTCGCTTTTGCGGAAAAGTCGGCAAAATTTTTGGACTCACTTGTGAAAAAAGAAAATAAAGCTAGCTTTGTAAAGCTGATTGATGCGACGGAGGTTTTTGTAAAGAACTTGCCAAAGAAAAACATGGGCTCGTATTTTACGCCGTGCTCGATGCTAAGGCTCTATATTGATAAAATACCAGAGATTGCGGCACTCCCTAAGGTATTATATCTAGATTACGATGTAGTATGTCGTGCTCCGCTAGATGAATTCTATGATACGCCGATGGACGGGATTGAAGCGGCGGGGGTTTGCGATATTTACGGTAAATATTTTTACCATTATCGGGGGCTTTTCAATTTTGACTACATGAACTCTGGGGTGATGCTATTTAACATGCCGGAATGTTTGAAAAGCGGTACGTTTGAAAAAGCCGCGAAGCTTTGCGCTAGCAAAAGAATGATGCTTGCGGATCAGGCGGCACTTAATAAAATGATTGAAAAAAGAAAATTGATGCCAAGGAAATATAATGAGCAGGGCGAGCGGCCACGCGGGGATACGGTACTGCATCATTTTTCGAACAATTTTAAGTTTTTCCCGATTTTTCGTGTGCAGAAGGTGAAGCCGTTTGAAGTGGATAAGGTGCATAAAGTTTTGAAAATTACAGAGTATGATGATATACTAAAAGAATACAATAAGCTTAAGGAGAACTTGTAATGGCGAAAGCAGCTTTATTCCAGAAGGATATACCAAAGTCCGAAAGAGTGTTTTACTATGAGTCTGAAGAAGACGATCCAATCAAGACTGACGAGCAAGAAAAACACGAGGAAGTAGGATTACCAGAAGGGTATCAGTTCATCCCGAAAAATATTTTTGTGAGGATGTGGGCCTCGATACTGTTTCGTGGATTTTGGATTTTTGGGCAATATTATGAGCGCGGATATTGGAAAGCAAAAATCTATGGGCGCGACAAGTTGAAAAAAGCCAAAAAAACGGGATATGTAATCTATGCAAACCATACGAATCCATTTCATGATGTGTTTGGGCCGGGGATTGTGGCAGATAGAAGGATTTTTACGATTATTAATCCGGTGAATTTGAAAGTTCCTGGCATCGGTAAGTTTTTGCCATTAATCGGTGGTATGCCACTTGGCAAGAGCAAGGAAGAGAAAAAAGCTTTCCATGAGGCTATTGATGAGAGGCTAAGACAAAGGAAAGCCGTGGTGATTTATCCAGAGGCGCATGTGTGGCCGTATCATACAGGGATTCGTAAATTTCCGCATGGCGATAAATCGTTTTGCTATGCGACGCGCAATAATGTGCCGATCTTTACGATGACTACGACTTATCATAAGCGCAAAAATAACAGAAAAGGTGATTTGCCACGGATGGATATTTATATTGATGGGCCATTTTACCCAGATCCGAAGTTATCCGAAGATGAAAATAGAGCAATGCTAGCCAAAAAAGCTTATGAAAGTATGGTAAAATATAGCAAGAAAAACACTTACGAATATTTCGAATACATAAAGAAAGAGAATAAATGAGTATATTTAATACGGGGGTGGATTTATTTAGAAAAAACAAGCCGATTCCGATATTTTATACAATTACGGATGACTATGCGAAATATGCGGCGGCGTCGATTAATTCGATTATGAAGCATGCAAACCCGGATAGGTATTACAGGGTAATTATCATGTATGACAGGCTGAGCCTTAGGAATCGCTGGCTACTTCGCAATATGGTGACGAGGAATGTGGCGATTGAATTCCATAAGATGAAGTATAGCTTGTATCTTCAGGTGATTATGCGCTATTGCTCGATGCGGAGTGGCTCGGGAGATTTCTTTGCTAAGCCAGTATATTATTATAGGGCTTTTATCCCGAGGATGTTCCTTCAATATGATAAAGGTATTTACGTAGATAGCGATACGATTATAATGAGTGATATTGCGGAGCTTTATGATATGGAGCTTGGCAATAAGGTAATTGCGGCGCGCCCAGATCTCAAGGTAGCAATGGTGCAGGAATTTGTAGATTATGTAGAAAAAGCGCTAGATGTACCGCACGAGGACTATATTAATTCTGGCGTGATTTTGATGGATCTAAAGAAACTTCGCAAAGAGCACTATATCACAAAGATGACGGACCTTATTAAAAAGGATGCAGACCTTGTGGCGCCAGACCAGGATTATCTCAATGTGATTTTGAAGGGGAAGATAAAACATCTTGGCAAGGAATGGAACCTTCAGCCAGAAGGTGAGTCTATCGAGGGCGCAAAGATTTTGCATTATAATTTGTCGAAGAAGCCTTGGTATCATGATGATGTGACGGCGGGTGAAGAATTTTGGAAGGCAGTGAAGGGGACTGGTTTTTACGGAGATTTGATGCGCGCGAAGGAAAAATACACGGCAGACGATGAGGCGGCAGATGCAGAAAAAATTAAGGCGCTGATCGAAAAAGCTGCAACGCTGGCAAAAACAAAAAAGCCACTTCTGAAAGTTAAATAGATTTCAGATATTCATCGATGATGTCTATCACGAGCTCTTGGGATTTCGCACCTAATTTCTCGTCGTATTCTTGGCCTTTGAGCTCGTTGTTTGCGATGACGCGGATGGAAACTGTTGACGCGCCAAGGCTGTTTGCGGCGATGTAGGCGCCAGAGCATTCCATGGCTTCACAAATAATGCCGTATTCCTTATTGTAGATCTTAATCGTCTCGGTATCCCTAGTCCAGACGTCGCCGCTACCAATGGTGCCAAAACGGATGTTGTCTTTTTTTAGGATTTCTAAACTTTTTAGCCAAGTGAGGAATCTGGGATTTGCGGAATAAGACATATGTTCATTATCTAGAGTCCTATACTCGTTCTTTTTCCAAGGGTTGAGGATGTTTTGTTCTTTGTCTTTTTCGGTAGAGAACTGAGAAATATAATATATTTTATCGCCAATGACGATGTCGCCCCGATTTAGCTGCTCGGTAGAGGCGCCGGCGGTGCCTTGATTCAATATGAATAATGGTTGGTATTTCTGAATCAATAAGGTAGTAGCTATGGCGCTGGAGATTTCGCCAATTTTTGTCTTGCTGATAATGATAGGATAATCTTGGTAGATACATTCGTAAAATACAAAATTACCAACGGAAGTCTTGTGTACGACTTTAAAAAAATCTAAAAAGTAATCAATTTCTG
>JAEEGL016037325.1_pt1 | contig 10704 bp, 8 predicted proteins | sample 9134231 | NCBI WGS metagenome assembly JAEEGL01 (sample SAMN16246548, study PRJNA631951) | gut metagenome | biome: gut microbiome; feature: rumen; material: fiber-attached | host: Bos | place: Iran: Karaj | collected 2018-10 | reverse complement strand
GCGACGACCGCGCCTTCGAGCTGCTGGACCTCTGCCGCGAGATCGGAATCAAGGTCCCCGCCGAAATCGGCATGCTGGGCGTCAACAACGACCCCATCCTTTGCGAAAACGCCGAGCCGCGGCTGACGAGCATCCAGCCGGACTTCATCGGCGAGGGGCGCGTGGCGGCCGAACTCCTAGAGCGCATGATGTCCGGCGGCACGATCGCGCCGGATCGGCGATTGCGGCTCGTGGGCATCCGCACGGTCGTCCATCGCGAATCGACGGTGGCGCAATCGGAATCCGGACGCCTGGTGCAGAAGGTGCTCGCCTACATCGGACGCGAGGCCGTCAAGGGCATTGGCGTCAACGACGTGGCGCGGCGCTTCAAGGTCTCGCGCTCGCTTCTGGAGCTGCGCTTCCGGGAGCTTCAGGGCGAAAGCGTCTACGAGACGATGTTGCGCGTGCGCCTGGAGGAGGTCCGTCGGCGGCTGCGGGAGACGAACGCCCCCATCGCCGAAATCACCCGTGCCTGCGGATGGGAGAATCTGGCTCCGCTCAAGGCCTTGTTCAAGCGGCGCTTCGGCATCTCCATGCGCGACTACCGCGCATCCGATGCCATGTCAAGATAGACTGGGGAACCGATGCTCGCCGTCAGCTGCCGGGATGGACGGGCTTGGAGCCTTTGGCGCAAAGCGGACACGCGCCAGGCTCCCACGTGGTGGGCGTCATCTGCATGAGCGAAAACATCGGGATGCGGCCAAACTTCACCTTTCCTGCGCTGCGGTCGACAAGCAGGACAACGCCTGCGACCTTGCCGCCCGCCGCCTTGACGAGATCGATCGTCTCCTGGACGCGTCCGCCCTTGGTGACGACATCCTCCGCCACCACATAGCGTTCACCCTTCCCTATCGCAAAGCGGCGCATGGCCAGTTTCGTGACCGGCTTGCCCGTGGCATCCTTCTTGTCGCCATCCTGCACCTTCTCCGCGAAGATGCACTTGACGCCGAGCGCCCGCGCCACCTCGTGCCCTACGAGAATGCCGCCCACGGCCGGCGAGATGACGCCGTCGATGCGCTTGCCCAGCTTGCCGCTCCTGATCGCGCGTGCCGTCACCTCGCGACAAAGCTTTTCGGCGATGCGCGGATAGCGCAGGACGTTCGCGCACTGGAAGTAGCGGTCGGAATGGAGCTTGGACCGCAGCTCGAAATGCCCCTCCAGCAGGGCGCCAGTATCCATGAAGCACTTGAGTATCTGTTTTTCCGTCATTTCCTCATTTCCTTTCCTTTAGCGTTTCGAAGCCATCAAGATCAAGCAGCTCGTCGTCCGCCTTCGCGGCCGGACGAATGGGGTCGCCGCGCATGGGCTCGAGCGGGGGCGCGGCAAGGGACGGCGGCGTGAGCGATGGACGAAATGGCGGCAGGGACGTTCCCTGCGGCGCGGTTGTTCGCGTGCGGGCACGCGCCAGCGGCAGGGGTTCCGGCAGCGGCAACGGCTCCTCCAGCGAGCCCACGCCGACATCGGAATCCATCAGCGCCCCGCCGTTCCAGTTCCGAAGCGACCGCGCGCCATCTGCCGTGCGCACCTGGCGCATCACGCTGGCGTAGGTCGCGCCATCCAGCTCGACAAAGGCGACCGACGGCTGAACGGCCGCCATGCGGCGCGGACGAAAGAACAGCGCCGCGCTTGGAATCTGAAGCGCGAAGAAAAGTATCAGCAGCACGAAGACCGCCATCTGCAACGCCCAGCGCATCAGTCACGCTTCTCCGCTATCTGGACGCGACGCACGCCGGCAGAACGTGCCAGTCGCGTAAGGTTCATCAGGTCGCCAGACGGCACGCGCTGATCCGCCAGCAGCAGCAGCGCAGGCGTCCCGGCGGAGGACAGCCGTTCCTCAAGGCTTCGGCGGAACGCCGCCGCCGAGGAGGGATCGGATAGCGTGAAGCGCGCATCGTCGAAGAACACAAACGTCTCTTCGCCGCCTCCCACCTCGCGCGCCAGCGGCAGGACCAGCGCCACCATGCTGGCGACATCCACGTCCTGGACGGTGGCGGACGGCAGATCCAGGGCAACGCCGGCGGCGGCCGTAAAGCGATGGTCGGAAAGCGCCACAAGCCCCATCAGGACCATCAGCGCGACCCATGGCGCAGAAACCGCGAGCGGACGCATCCAGGCCGCCCCGTAGCGCCACACGCCCTCGTCCGGCTGCGGCATCCAGTTCCATTCCGAACGCCCTTTCACGCGGCTGTCCCCCGATGCGTGGTCAAGAGCACCAGCACCTCGCTGGCCGCCGCCTCCAGCTCGACGACGAGACGCTCGAAGCGAACGCGCAAGACGCTGTACATCACCTGCGCCGGAATGCCCACCAAGAGACCGGCCGCCGCCGAGACAAGCGCCTCCATGAGGCCGGAGAGCAGGTCCGCGCGCATCACAAGCGCGGTGCCGTTGAGCGCATTGACGGCATGGATTCCGCCGACAAACGTGCCGAAGAGCCCTACGAGCGGCGCAGTCTGCGCGATTATCGCCAACGCCGCGAAGCGACGGGCTATGCGCCCCACCTCGACGCGCCCCGCGGTGTCGATCGCCTCGCGCAGCGCACGCGCGGAATCCGTCCGCCGACGAATGGCCGCCGCGACGACGCGCGCCACCGGCACGGCCGTGTCGTCGCACAGTGCCAGCGCCTCGTCCGCCTTGCCGCCCGCAAGCAGGTTGCCGACGCCATGGATGAAGTCCACGTAGTCGATATGCGCGCGCCGAAGGCCCAGGAGCCGCACGAGAAATATGACTGTCGCCGCCACGCCCATGGCGGCCAGCAGCCAGAATACCGGGCCGCCCGCGAATGTCCAACCGTTCATAGCACCCTGCCTTTCGCTTCCAGGCGGGCGATGCGCTTGCGCGCCTCGTCCGCCGCCGGCACGTCCGATTTGGCCACGTGCCGCAGAACCCGCCGCGCCTGTCTGTCGAGTCCCTTTGATTCGTAATGGTCCGCCAGCGCGAAGGCGGCCCGCGCAAAGAAGGCGCGCGCAGAATCGTCCAGCCACGCGCCATTCTCGCGGGCGCGTTCGTAGGCCAGCACGACGTCCGAATAATACTGTTCGGCGGCCTCTTCGGTCTTGCGCAGCTTTTCGAGCGTGCGCCCGATCTTGAAGGCGACGGCGATTCGGGCGGACGGCGTCAGCCCCGCATCGTCGGCCAGTGCGCGATAGGCGCCCAGCGCCTCGGAATAGCGCGCATCGTCATCTGCGCCCATGGCGAAGAGCGCATCGGCCTTGAGCATCCCGGCGCGACGCACGACGGCCTCTCCCGGCGAAGCGAGCAGCGCGCGATCCAGCACCAGCGCCGCATCGTCGTAGCGCGCAAGGATGATCAGCGCCTCTCCCTGCACGATGAGGGCCTCGGCCAGGTTGGGCAGGTCCGGGGCGAGCTTCACCGCCTGCGAGACGAGTTCGACGGTCTTGGCATAGTCGGAACGCGCGCCGGCGACGCGAGCGGCGCGAACGAGCGCGTCGGCCGCCTGCCGCGGCCGGTTGGTGCAGGACTTCGCGTAGTTCTCGAAGTTCGACTCGGCCGACACCCAGTTGCCGTGGCTGGCGTCGTACTTGGCGAGCCACAGCGTCAGATCGTTGTGCAGGCGTTCGTCGCGGACTTCGGCCAGCAAATTGATGACATCCTTCTTCGCCGCGGCGTCCTGCCCGTCGCCATATCGGCAAAGGGCCGTCAGAAAACGCATTTCGTCGCGACGCCCGGGAGAGAGTTCCGCCGCCTGTCCAAAATCGGCCGCGGCCTCCTTGAAGCGATAGGCCCGGTAGCAGGCGCGCCCCCGTCCGATCAGGGTCTTCACGCGCAGATCGTCCGAGATGTCCTTCTTCTTCAGCAGACGCCCGTATGTGGCGATGGCCTCCTCGAAGCGTCCGGCGCGCGCTTCGCGGCCGGCCAGCTGCAGTTCGGCGTCGTCGGCGTAGGTGCCGCCAGCCTGCGCAATTTCGCGAAACGCCTGTTCGGCCTCGTTGCCCTTTTCCGCATGCGCCAACGCGATCGCGCGGCTGAAGCGCGCCTTGTCGGCCAGTTCTCCGCCCAGCTCGCCGACACGGCCAAAGAGCGCGGCTGCTTCGTCGAAGCGCCCTTCCGCCACCAGCGCGTCGCCCTGCTTGAACAGGCAGCGCGCCTTCACCGCGACATTCGTCGCAACCTGCGCAGCGCGCGCGAACGTGCCGATTGCCTCGGTGCGGCGTCCAAGGGCCAGCTGTGCCCAGCCACGCCCCTCCAGCACGCGCGCATCGCCAGCCACGGCGACCTCGGGATAGGTTTCCAGGAAGATGCGGTATTCCTCGGCGGCTCCTGCGGCATCGCCCGCCTCCAGCAGCTTGTCCGCCAGCGCCAGCGCCGCAGTGCGCGAGTCGGAGGCGTCCGGAAACGCCTTGACGAGCTGCTTGATGCGTTCCTTGCCGCGCTGGCGCATCTCCGGACGCTCCAGCTCGGCAAAGCCCAGCAGATATCCAGCCTCCCGCCGCAGCTCGTCCCGCCGCGCCCGCGCCACCGCCTTTCCGGCGTATGCGATGCGCTGGGCGATATCCTTCTGTCCGCGCGCCAGCTGGCACGCCGTGGCCACAAAGACGCGCTCGTCGGTATTGGTGCCCGCCGCGATCAGCCGCTGGCGCAGAGACTCGGCCTCGGCGGCGCGCCCCGTCTTTTCCAGCAGATCGGCCGTCTGCGCGCGCGCGAAATCGCCGGCGGCGCCGGCAACGGCGGCGGCATTCTCGTTCTTCAGCACCGCCAGCGCGCCAACGGCGTCGTCGGCGTTCGCCAGCATCTGCGCCCATTCTACGGCATTCTCCGCCCGCAATGGCGCATTGGTCGCCACGGCCACCGCCGCCAGACGGTAATTATCCTCGGCGGCCTTGCGGTTGCCCGCCGCCACGGCAAGCCGTGCCCGCAGACGATAGGCCAGCGATGCCATCATGGGATCGGCGAATTCCTTCTCCAGCGCGGCCTCGGCCTCTTCGGTGCGCCCCATCTGCGCCAAGGCCCATGCCCGCCAGTAGCGGAACGGCTCGGCGGACTCGTCCCAGCCGTCAAGCTGCGCAAGCATGTCCGCATAGCGCCCTTCGTTCGCCAGCGCCTCCAGCTTCGCCAAATGGGCCTGTTCGGCCAGACGCTTCTCCTTGGCCGCCTCGTCGGCCCGGCGCGAGGCGATCGACCACAGCTCGTCGCGCAGGGCCTGCCGCACGATCTCGAATTGGCGCATCGGCCCGGAGAAGTCCGGCAGCAGGCCCGCAACCGCCGGCAAGGCCATCGCGGCGGCAAGCAAGAAGAGCGATCGTGTGAGGAAAGTCCTTCTCATTGCATCGTTCCCAGATAGCCCATGGCCGCCAGGAGGCGGCTGTTCTGCATCCAGCCAGGCTCGACCTTGACCCACAGCTCCAAATGCACCTTCACGCCAAACATGTCGGAAAGCTCAGGCTCGGCGGCCTGGCGCACGGCCTTGACGAGCTTGCCGCCCGGACCGATCACGATGCCCTTCTGCGACGGACGGTTGACGTAGATCGTGATGGCGGCGGACCATCCGCGCTTGCGGTCTTCGCGGAGGTCGGTAGTGACGACGCCGATCTCGTGCGGCACTTCGGCGTAGAGCCGCTGCAGGAGCTTCTCGCGCACGACGTCGGCAATCGCGAGCTTGCGCGGATAGTCGGTGACGATGTCCTCGGGAAAGAGCGGCGGGCCCTCCGGCGCCAGGTCGAACAGCGCGTCCAGCAGCGCGTCGCAACCGCCAGGCCGCGTGCCGCACGTGTTGACCCATATCGGCGCAACGGACGGCGCCGAAGCTTCTCTTCCCTTCACGGGCCGCGCGGACACATCTTTCCACATGTCGCGGAACATGGTTTCGTAAAACGGCGCGCGGTCGCACTTGTTGAGCGCGAACACGCACTTCTCCGGACACTCCTTCGCCACGCGCGCCATCCAGCCTTCGTCTTCCAGCTGAGGCGCGTGCGCCGCGTCGAACACGACGCACAGGATGTCCGTGCCGGCGCTTGACGCGCGCGCCATGCCGTTGAGTAGCCGCCCTAGCGGGCCCACGGCCTTGTGGAGACCGGGCGTGTCGAGCAGCACCAGCTGTCCGCGCGCATCGGCGACAATGCCGCGAATGGTGTTGCGCGTCGTCTGCTCGACGGGACTTACAATCGAAACCTTCTCGCCCACCATTCTGTTTACGATGGTGGACTTGCCGGCGTTGGTGCGGCCCACCACGCCAACCATCGCCGACCGTGCGGCGGCGTTCTGTTCGTCGATAGTCATCCGTGGCGAATATTCTACCAAAAAATGACCGCGCCGTCAGCACTATCCCGCCACTATCATTTGCAATGGCGTAACGTTCCATCGCCGAACGACGGGATGATGCGACTCTGGCAACCATGTGGCGCGACATCAAAAAGAGGCTTTTTAACACTTGCTTTTGGACGGCGTTTCTGATAAAATACCACCGTCTTCGGCGGTACGTAGACCCGCTGAAAGGGAATAAGAAAAATACAGCATCTTTAACGGCAAAATGAAAGCGCATGTGAAAATAGCAGGCATCATCAGCTTGTTCATGGTTGGTTTTGCCTTTGCCGGCATGGAGGACAAGGTTTTGCGGTTCTCCACGCCGGGTCCGGATCGCTATGCCGACGGTTCCATCGTGCGGGATGGCGAGTGCTATGCGCTTGTGTGGTCGCCCGCCGGCCAGGCTTTTTCAGGTTTCAATGCGGACGGCACGCCCGTCTCTTCCAGCGACCGCGTGGTGCTTGCGGGCGCACTCGCACAGGACGGCAAGTGCCGTGATGCCATCTTCCAGATCCCCGCCGCAGAGTATGCGGAACTCGAAGGCGGCGAATGGGCCGTGTGCCTTGTCGATACGCGCAATGTGCAAGGCGTGCCCACCGGCACGCAAAACGGCAAGCCCCTGCGCGTGAACCGCTGGGGTGTCATTTCCGGCGGCGTGGAAATCACTTCCGCCGCTTCGGCCCGTCCCCGCCGCCTCACCTCGGGAGAGCAAACGTCCTCGCAAGTCGCATCCGACGCCACGAGAGGGACGCGCTCCGTCGCGTCCGGCGCCCGCGCCAACATCCTTTCTGCCGTGCCGCCGATTCTTGCGCCGCCCCGCATTACGGACATCGCGGTTGGCGATGGCGAAGTGTCGCTCGCGGTGGAGGGCACGGCGCCGTACCTCAGCTACACCATCATTTCCGGCGAGAAGCCGAATGACCTCAAGACGGACTACTTTGCGGAAACCGTTGACGGCGATGCCAATTCCGAGATCGCGATCGGCACGGTAAAGACCGTCAAGCGCCGGTTCTTCAAGGTCAAGAGAGCCGAATAAGGAGAGGAGGGAACATAATGAAATCGAATCTTCTTATTATTGGCAACGGCCAATTTAGCCGTGTAGAACATGTAGATCATGTAGAAGTTTCTTCTGCACATTCCGTTTCTGCACGTTCTACATGTTCTGCATGGTTGAAGTCTTTTTTCATGGCAGCTGCGGTATGTCTTGCCGTTCCGATGACAAACGCGGCCGATTCGTTGACCATGGCCGACTTCAACCACAAGATCAAGCTGCAGGTCAATGGCTATACCGGAACCGAAACGCTTGTAAACTTCCCCGTGCTGGTGCGCATTTCCGAGAGCGGCATTCCGGGATTCCTTTATGCGGACATGTCCGCCACGAACAAGTATGGCAAGGCTCTCGGTCGTGACTTGGCCTTCTTTGCTGAAGACGGTACGCGCCTCGAGATCGACAAAGACGTTTGGGACATCGACAAGACCGTTGGAACCACGGGCGAGATGCTTGTGTGGGTCAAGCTCCCGACGATGACGCGGGGCACAAAGTTTTTCATGTGCTACAGTGTCGCGGACGGCGTGTATGTGACGAACGACAATCCGTGGGGCAATTATGTCGGCGTCTGGCACATGAACGAGTCAAGCGGAACGGTGGCGGACGCGACCGGCAACAATTTGGACGCCGTGCCAGGCGGCAACGACACGACCAATTCCGTCGCCGTGGTCGGCAAGCTCGGCAAGGCCCGCCAGAACGCCGTTTCGGGCTGGCAGGGCAACCTGACCGTTCCGAGCTACAGTTCCGTTTACAGCGGTACGGCGTTCACCGTCTCGGGCTGGTTCTATCAGACGGCCTACAACATTAATGACAGCCGTCTGTTCTCACGCAAGACGAAATGGGATGTCGCCGGAGGATGGGAAACGTTCACCAAAACCGCTAACCCAAACAAACCCACCGCCACGTTCGGAACGTTAAATGTGCGCGGATATACTAACGCTGACGGGAAGACATTGACGTCCCAGCAGAACATCAATTTGAAGGACAGATGGACGCATCTGACGTTCGCCTACAACGGTGAAACCGCAAAAATGTATACGAACGGCGTTGCCGTCGTGTCGAACAACAGCCCGATCCATTTGCCGAGAGACAACAGTCTGGCTCTTGGCATCGGCAACTACAACAACGGAACCGGAAACGCCTCCTTCTTCGGCTACATCGACGAATGCCGACTGCTCAAATCCACGGCCTCCGACGATTGGGTCAAGGCCGAGTTTGACACTGTCAACGATCCGAACTTCGTCACTGTCGCTCCGAAGAATCCGCCGGCGGTGTCATGGGCGAACGATTCCGGCTCTACGCCGGGCGTGGACAATGTCTCGTTCGATTCCGTAGTTTTTGCCGGCTCGGTGCAGAACTGCGGGGATTTTGACATGTGCGGCATCCAGTACAAGGTTTGGGCGGACGGTGCAGGCGAGCCTTCGGACTGGACGACGCTCACAAACGGACTCGTCGCGAGTGACACCTTCGAGGTGACGGTTCCAAGCCTTACGGCAGAGACGGCCTACAACTACAGGCTGCGCGCGGTCGATGCCGACGACACAGTTGCATCGGCGGCCGTTTCCGGAACCTTCACGACGGAGAACGGCCTGACGGTCGTGTTCCCTGTGACTTATGGCCGTGCGGGCATTTCGCGCGTAGTGCACAACTTCGTCGTCGTCAGCGGCGAGGTGACGGCGTTTGGAGGCGCTGACACATGCGAGATACAGTACAAGGTCTGGACGGAAGGTGCGGCTGATCCAGGCTGGGCGACGCTCACGAACGGAATCGACACGCTCACCGCATTCACTGCTTCCATTGTCGGTTTGACCACGGAAACAACATATAACTACGCGCTTAGGGCTGTCGGCAACGATGGAACGACGACAACGCCCGTCTCTGGCACGTTCACGACCGAGGCTGGGCTTACGATTACATGGTCTGCGGATTCCGGAGTGACGGGATTTTCGAACATTTCGTATGACTTTTCCTCCGTGGGCGGCGTGGTCTCTGCGCTGGGTGGCGCGACCCGGTGCATCGTATTGGGCAAGGTTTGGGCGCATGGCGAGGCAGAGCCGAGTTGGGGGATCTTTGCGGAGAACTTGTCCCTTGGCAGCCACTTCACGAAAACCATCAGCGGGCTTGCACGCGGAACGACCTATAATTACAAGCTCTGCGCCGTTGGCGACGATGATTCAACAACGGCAATCATCACGGGAACGTTCACAACGCAGGGAATCAATGGCGATGAGGAAATCGGTTCGGTCTATACGCATCTCTACGATGACGGCACGAACGTCTTCTGGGTGGTGAAAGACTTCGAGCGCTTCCTTCCGTTCACGGTGACGGGCTACACGGGAACGGAGACGCTCACGAACTTCCCTGTGCTGGTCGATATCCGCAAGAACGACACAAACGGCTTCACCTACGACGACTTCTACCACTATGACGGCAGCGACATGGCCTTCGTCGACGAGATGGGGCACATCATCCCGCACGAGATCGACACGTGGAACAAAAACGGCATGTCGCTCATATGGGTGCGTTTGCCGGAGATGAAAAACGGCACGAAGTTCACGATGTGCTACCGCAGCCCGCTCGTCGATCCGCTGCCGGACGCGGGCAACACGTTCGAGCGGTACGTGGGCGTGTGGCACATGAACGAGACGAAGAACGGCGTGGTGGAGCTGAAGGACTCGACAATCAACGACCACGCCGGCGAAACTCATGCGGAGTCGCTTGCCGGCATCAACGATGGACAGATGATCGGCGGCAACTGCCGCCGTGTGGCGCAGATGCCGGGTTCGTCCGCCACCTACGGGCGCATCATCGTGTTCAATAACGAGAAGGATGATTTGATCCGTACGGGCGTGGGCAACGTGTTCACCTACTCCGGCTGGTACAAGCTGGCGGAGACGCCTCCGAAGTGGTCGTACCTTGTGAGCCGCAAGACGATGGACCAGGACGTCGGCTGGGGCATCCAGTGCGAGGAGACTTCGACCGCCAAGCTTCGCGTCTGGTCGGGATCGAGCGAAAAAGGCAAGTACCAGCTCTTCAACATTCCTGGAAAGGGTGGCTTTGGCACTTCCTGGCATTACTGGACGTTCATCTACGACGGGAGCGTCAACCCGGACGGCACCACCCACCGGCTTTTCCCCGCCTACATGGACGGAAATGCCGTCACCAACAATCTCGTGCTCAAATACCCCGTCGTGAACGATGCGAACGCCACATACGAGAACCTCGTCATCGGCGGGCAGCAGATCGGCACGGGCGCGTTCAACGGCTTTGTCGATGAGGTGCGCTATTCGAAGGGCATGCGCGCGCCGGACTGGATCAAGGCCGAATACCTTTCTACGAAGCAGAAGGACAACCACTTC
>JAEEGL015623135.1_pt1 | contig 10704 bp, 6 predicted proteins | sample 9134231 | NCBI WGS metagenome assembly JAEEGL01 (sample SAMN16246548, study PRJNA631951) | gut metagenome | biome: gut microbiome; feature: rumen; material: fiber-attached | host: Bos | place: Iran: Karaj | collected 2018-10 | reverse complement strand
GTATTTTGACTGCGAGGATCCTCTGGCCGAGGCCTACAATATGATGATCGCCATAGAAGGTATGAAGATCTTAAAGGCTACGGTGGGCATCAGCGAAAAACTGGTAACGGACGAGATCAATTACCTGTACAGTCATCTTTTTATCCGGGAAGATTCACCCATGGAGGGAGCAAGCTGCAATAATGCCGGAGGAGATGGAGCCGGGAACCGGGCATACGAAGATGATACCGGATATGACGAGGAAGAGGAAGCCTACGACGAAGACGGCGAGTACGAGGACAACGATACCGAGTATGAAGATGATGCAGAGTACGACGAAGACGGCGAGTATGAGGATGACGATACCGAATACGAAGACGATGCGTACGAAGACGACGATGCAGAGTACGAAGACGATGGGGAGTACGATGTGGATCCCGATTACGACGATGAGGAATTTGACAACAGAAAGTATTTAGAAGAATAGCAGAAAAATCGGAAAGAGTAGATAGAAAAAAAGAAAGGCGCGGGATTATCCCAGCGCCTTTTTGTATGCCTTCAGGAAGGTCAACAGGCTATCGGCAGAAGCTTGATCGATGCCGTCCTTTGCGTAGAGACATTGCTCTAAAAGCTCCATGTTGTGGGTGATGGTTTCCACGCTAAATTGTCCGGAAAGCTTGCTGTTTTCCTTGGCAAGATCTTCAAAGAGGGCAGGCATCTTTCCCGGCAGGATGAAATCTGCCTCCTGCCCATCCTCGGGAGCCGATCTGCGGGCCAGAAGCTTTTGACAGAGCTTTCGGTATTCGTAGCTGATAAGGGGGGCATGATCCCCGCTTCGGTAGGCGTTTTCCATCCGCTGCATACGGATGAGGGCCCTGAAGAAATAGAAGCACAGAACCCCGCTTAAAAGAAGGGTCAGTACGATGATCAGCGGTTTGAATACGGAGTGGCTCAAAAGCTTATTCAGGCTGTCATTTTTCTCGGACAACAGTTCCGTAGTCTGGGACTGGTTGTTAACGGTGTCCGGCTCCTGTCCGGACAGGGCAAAGATCCCGGAAAACAGACTCCAGAAGCCGGAGTAATCGTTGCCGATTTCATCCTCATCCGACGGGGGCGTAAATTCCACGGGGATCCATCCGAAATCATCCACATAAACCTCCACCCAGGCATGGGCGGAACCGTCGGTGACAGGCACCTTGACAACGCCTGTGGAACCTAAGGGATTGTTTCCTGTGATCCACTCATCCTGCTCTTCATCCGCGAGGACTTCACCTTCGCTGATATCCGTCAAGGAAACGCTGTAGCCCTCAATGTAGCGGGCAGGATAGCCGTAGCTTCGAAGCAGCAAAGCACCTGCCGAAGCAAAGTGAGAGCAGTAGCCCCGCTTCTGGGTCTCCAGGAAATAACGGACAAAATCCGCATCCATAGGCGTGGTTCCGGGAGTCATACTGTAGGGATAGTTTTCGTAAAAGTAGTTGGTGATAAGCTCAATCTGCTCAGCCAGATCCTTTCCCGTTCCGATGTCGTCATGAAGGGATTCCAGGTATTCCCGCAGGCTTTCCGGGATCTCCAGATAGCTGGTCCTGTCATAGAGAGAGATGTAGGCCAGATAATCCTTTCGCTTATCATCAGCAGGAAGTTTTGCAAACAGCACATCCAAGCCCTGTCCGCCGGAGGTGCTTCGGGGATAGGGATAGTAGGAAAAGCGATAGGTGGTCTTTTCCTGGGCCGGATAGATGTTGCCGTGGCGAAATTCGGAGGGCAGGGAAAAATCGGGAGATACATAGTAGGGCAGATAGTCATAGCCCTGTTCCGCATCAATGTTTTCGATCTCCATCTGCACCAGAGGAATATCCTTTCCGGCGTTCTGCATGAGGGAAATCCGGTTGCCCTCCAAAAGAGCGTGGAAGCGCTCATAGTTTTCAAAATCATCTCCCAGGGTTTCCTTCAGGACACTTTCCGGATAGTCTGCTTCATCCCAGGAATTGCCTGTATAATGGGCTCCGGTATAAGCCTTCAGATACAGGGTGTTGTAGGAGGTGGGTACAAAGGTCACATTCAGATCGGTTTCATAATCCGGCCGCACACTGGATACACCTCCCAGCTTGCCGCCGCTGATGCCGCCCTTGGCCGAATAGCGGTCAAAGAAGGAGGAAAGACCGTTCTGGGTAAAGGCTTTCATATACTCATCCATACCTCTGCGGGCCTTGGACAGGTGGCTGTTGCCGGAACTCGTCATCATGGGCAAAGAGATGAGCCCCAGAATCAGGGTGAAGACCAGAAAGACTCCCGTCAGCTGTAAAAAGAGCCTGCCGCTGGCGTGGTAGCGATAGGTTACCACATTATTTTTTTCCGTCTGGGCAAACTCCGTCCATTTCTTATCCCGGTAAGGAAGCAAAAAATGTCGGCTGCATCGCAAAATTCCCACCATAAAGTAGGAGAATAACAGCAGAATAAAGTAGCTGATGGCAGGCGGTTTTTCCACAAAGAGACCGCTCTGGAAAATAGGGAAGGTCAACAGGATCACGGCGATCACCGACATGTATTCCGAAATAAAGATGTTCAGCAAAAGGATCAAAAAGAAACCGATGAAGCCTGCCGCAAAGGTGATAGTCAAAGACCTGTCGGAAAAATACTCCGTAGATTCCCGGTAGGTATCCAAAAGGTAGTAATCTCCGTAGGTTTGCTGCAAAATGTTCAAAAAGGCCTGATAGCCGCTGTTTACCAGATAGCGGAAGGTGAAAATGAAATAGGTAAATCCCACAAAGATCACGGGATAGAACAGATTGAACAAAAATCTGCTGTAGTGCAAAAAGGCCATAACGATGGAAAAAGCCAGGAGGGTGAAAAACAACAGCCCGGATCTGGTGGGCAGCTGGAAGGAAGATACCACACCGCCGATGGTACCGTAGGCTGCGGCAAAGATCAGAATACCCTTCATCAGGCAAACAAGTCCCTTACCCGAGACCACGGTCTCCGGCTGCTTGGGAACGGCAAAGCCGTAGGGATATGCAGTTACAGGTTCTTCCTGCGGCTTTTTACGAAATAACATCGTTGACTCCTTTGTGACTGGCGTGGAGGATGATACCCCCTGCCAGGGATGCTCTGGTGTAGGTGGTAAGGCCCAGATCCTCCTCGGGATAGGGGCGCTGGTAGAGGCACTGGGAAAAGGCTTCCTCCAGCTGATCCCGGTTGGTGATCAGGGTGGATTCAAATTCCGAGCTGCCCGCACAAAAATAGGTGAAAAAATGACTCTGTCCGGCAGAAAGCATGCTGCGGGACAGGTTATAGGCGTTCTTTAAGCTCTCATCCAAAGTATCCGCAGTGGGAGAGGGAAGGTAGAGCTCTGTTAAGATGGTAAACTGATTGGAGGAGGTGCTTTCGTTTTCCTTTACCATGAGGTTATCGATCTTGGCACTCAGCTTCCAATGGATCTTCTGCAGTCTGTCTCCGGGCTGGTATTCCCGGATATCCGTAACGTTGGAAGAGGTGTTGCCCTTCTGGTGGGTCTCCTCATATTCATCAAAGCCTTCTCCATAGGAAGAGGGCTCGAAATGAGGAAAATCCGCATCCTGGGGATAGATCTTGATCTCCAGAGCGTTTGTCAGTTTTTTATGGAATCGGAACAGGTGCAGATAGTCATAGATTTCAAAGTCATGAAGCCTTACCTGATAGCAACCGATATGATGGAATACCAAAGGGATCTCAATGGGAAGGGTCTCCCTGGCATAGGAAGGCATTACCACCGAAAAAAGCCGGTCGCAGGGATAGTAAGAGGAGGTTACGGTATAGCTGACATGGCAATCCGGCAGGGGAAAAATACTGTCGTTTTGCAGCAGGATCTTCATTAAAACCTTTTGTCCGGGTAGGGAAAAAGCAGTGGAAGAGGTAAGAGTCACCGTAAGCTTCTGAAAGCTGTAGCGTCCCACCAGATAGGAAAAGACGGGCAGGGTCATTACCAGGATCAAAAGAAACACAAAAAGGGAGGTCCGATAGAAGGTAGAAAGAAAAAACAGGGCGGCAATGATGATAAGCAGCCCCGCTACGGTCAGACCCCGGGTGAGCTGTTCCTTCATGGGTAATTTCGGCTTTGACTTTTGCACAGACTTTTGCATAGATCCATCATCCTCAGGGCTTGGTAACAGAGATCTTCGGAACCGGAACCAAAGAGAGGATCTGGTTTAAGATCTGCTTCGGACCCAGGCCCTCAGCCTTGGCCTTGGTGTTCAGAAGAAGCCTGTGGTTGCAAACGGCGTAGAACACGGCATGGATATCATCCGGTGCCAGATAGTTGCGATCCATGTAGTAGGCATAGGCCTTGGCAAGCTTTAAGATGGCAATACTGCCTCTGGGGCTGATGCCCTGTGCCAGATATTCAAAGTCCCTGGTCTTTTCCGTCAGGGACACAATGTATTCCAAAAGCTCAGGGGCAGCATAAACGGAGGCCGCCTGAGTCTGCATCTGCATAATTTCCTCTCCGGTCATGACCTCCTGCACCTGATCCATGCTCTGGGAGGAATGTCCCATGAGGATCTCGGTGGCGGACTGATGATCCGGGTAGCCCAGGGAAAGTCGGATGAAAAAGCGGTCCAGCTGGGAGTCCGGAAGCTTCTGGGTTCCGGAAGCACCGATGGGATTCTGGGTGGCAATGACGAAAAAGGGCTGCTCCAGGGTACGGGTCACACCATCCACGGAAACGCTACCCTCCTCCATAACCTCCAAAAGAGCAGACTGGGTCTTGGGAGAGGTACGGTTGATCTCATCTGCCAGAAACAGGTTGGTAAAGATGGCACCGGGTCTGTAGGTAAATTCTCCGGTCTGCTTATCCAAAAGGGAAAAGCCCAGGATATCACTGGGAAGGACGTCGGGGGTAAACTGCATTCTGCGATAGGACAGCGCCATGGCCTTGGACAGCGCCACTGCCAGAGTGGTTTTTCCTACCCCGGGAATATCCTCCAACAGGATATGTCCCCCTGCCAGAAGGGCGCAGAGGATCATGTCGATCTCATCGTCCTTTCCCCGAAGCACCTTGGTGATCTCGTCTTTTACTGCCTGTAGTTTGATATTCAAGCCTGTATCCTCCCTGTTTATCCATCAAAATACCCTATCTATTTTACAGTATCCGATGAAAAATGGCAAATGGAGAATGTTCAGAAAAACAGGGGATGGAAGGAAAAATACTTTACATAATTCTAGTGGCAAGTTTCTTGAAGCTGTGGTAAAATATAAGCACTATGAAACCATTGCGGGGAAGCGGAAAAAAGAAGGATAATCAGTCCATTGTCAGGATCCTTTGGATCGGTCTGATGATACTGGTGATCAATATGGTTCTCTTCATGCTTCACATCTACGATGTGCAGCGTCGGTTTCGTACGGTCAAAATTGAGGAAGTCTATCAGAATCTAAAGAGCACGGAGTTCGTTCTGGAGGCCGAATATGACGATGCCAAAAACAACTTAAACCAGATTGCAAAGGGCATTGGCAGAGATTCCAGTGCATTGAAAAGTGAAGATGCATTGTTCAGGATGCTGGCTAACTGTAATGCTGGCGAGCGCTATGACAGTTTGTATTTCATTACCGATGACGGAGAGATGTACGGAGACGACGGTTCCAAGACCCAGCTGGATACCCGGCAGCTCAAGGATGTCTTTATGGTGAAAAAAGCAACCATCCGGGTGGCGGAGGATGAATACGCCGAGGATGGGAACGGTATTATCTACTACCTGCAGCCGGTGAGTGTCAGCGGTCAGAAGGTGGGACAGCTTTTGGCAAAGGTGCGGATGACGGAGTTCTTTGAGACGGAAGCCTTTGAACATTTGCGTGAGACCGGAGATCTCTTTCTGGTTTCCGGAGAAGGAGATATTTTCCTGCGGGATACAAAGATGTTTGTGGATTACGGGGAAATGTACCGCAATATCTTTGAACTGTTGACGGAAATGGCAGCGGATAAGGTCTCCCTGAAGAATATCACGGATCTGAGTGCCAAGAGCAAAGTTTTGGGAAGCGACGGCGACAGCAAGTACATCTACCTGAAAACCACCATGGTGGATAAATACGGGATGCGGGACTACATCGAGTTTCGCGGTATCAACAGTCTGAAGAATGTCTATCTGGTATCCATCTATCCCGAGACGGTTTATACGGATGTGACAAAGCCTCTGTTGTTTAGAACCCTGATGGTCAGTTGTATCTTCTTTCTCATTACCATCAGCATGGTTACCTACATGTGGTGGACCTCCAAGGTCAGCGGCGATATGATCAAAAAACTGGCTTATGAGGATCCCGTCACCGGAGGTATGAACGATAATTATTTCAGGGAAAATGCACCCCGTATCATCTGGGACAATTCCAGCATTCCCTATGTGGTAACCCGTTTCGATATTGCCAACTTCCGTTATATCAACGAAGCTTACGGTCATGTGAGAGCCGATGAACTCCTTCGGATCATCATGCGGGAGTGCGGACGGATCTTTACCGGAAAAGAGTTCTGCGCCAGAATGACGGCGGATCAGTTTTTGCTTCTGGCCCGCAACGACCAGAGCTTTGAAGCAAAGTTTGAAGAACTCTTAAAGGAGATCAACGAGCAGGCCAAGGAAATCGGCATCATGTTCCCCATTCGCTTAAAGCGGGGTATTTATCCGGTTCGAAGAGATGACTCGGATATCGGTATCATCATCGACCATGCCAATGCCGCCAGAAAGTCCCTGACGGGAGATGAAAAGGTTCTGGTAGCTACCTATTCCGAGCAGATCGTCAGCCAGATGTTCCTAAACGATAAGATTGAGTCGGAAATGGAAAACGCCATGAAGACTGAGGAGTTCAAGGTCTTCATCCAGGCAAAATGGGATATCAAAAACGATCATGTCCACGGCGGTGAAGCTCTGGTGCGTTGGATCAAGCCCGACGGCAGCAGGATCTTCCCGGATCAGTTCATTCCCGTATTTGAAAAGAACGGTTTCGTGGAAAAGCTGGATATGTATATGCTGGAGCAGGTGTGCAAGCACCAGCGACAGCTCATTGACGAGGGCAGGGAGATCTATCCCATCTCCGTAAACCAGAGCCGCCTTCTGATGCATAACCCGGACTATCTGCCCCAGGTAGAGCGTCTTATGAAAAAGTACCGCATCCCCAACGGCTTTGTGGAGATCGAGATCACCGAGACCGTATTCCAGGATGAGCGGGCACTCATGATCCACACCACCAATGAGCTGAAGAAGATGGATATCGTTTTGGATATGGACGATTTCGGTTCCGGTTATTCTTCTTTGAACATGTTAAAGGATGTGCCTTTTGATGTCATCAAGATCGACCGGGAGTTCTTCAGTGAATCCATTACCTCCGAGGCCAGTGTCTGGATCCTGCAAAAGATCATTGAGATGGCAGAGGGACTTGGCATCCGGATCCTTTGCGAAGGCGTGGAAAACGAAGAGCAGGTAAAGCTCCTTCGGGAACTGGGCTGTTACTATGTACAGGGTTATTTCTATTCCAAGCCCATGCCTTTTGACGAGTATATGGATAAGTACTGCAAGATCAAAGAGGGTGGCAAGGAGTATTACGATTCCCTCTATGAGAGCCAGCATGAGGTGCGGGAGACCAGGAGAAAAGACGAAGAGGCCAAGGCCGGTGCCAGTGTGGCAAGTGCGGTTGAGCAGTTTAAGAAAAGCTACAAGGAAGCACCGAAGCGTCCTGAGAATGAGAAAAAAGACAGCGTAGAAAAAGAGGAAAACAAGGATTCGGAGAAGAAGGAAAAACGCATCTCCTCCGAGGAAATGAAGCTGGCTTACCTCATGCAGGGGGAGCAGAAAAACAAGGATTCCAAAAAGGAAGAAAAGAAGGAAGCCTCGGATCAGAAGGTCAAAAAGGACGGATCCGATGCAGCTATGTCCGCGGCAGATGCGGTTCGTATGATGAAGCAGAAGATGGCCGCGGAAGATTCGGAAAAGAAAGCAGAGAAGGAAAAGGAAAAGCAGGCTATGTCCGCCGCCGAAGCGGTAAGGATGATGAAGCAGAAAATGGCCGTGAAGGATGGGGAAGAAAAGCCTGCAGAAGAAAAGAAAGAAGAATCATAGAAACGTATGCAAGAAAAAGTATGTCTGCATAGCTGCTGCGCACCCTGCAGCAGCTATTGCTTGTTATCCTTAACCCCGGACCGGGAGGTTACGGTATTTTACTACAACCCCAATATCGGATCCGTTGAGGAATATGAAAAGCGTGTAAAAGAGCAGCAAAGACTCATTGAAGAGTTGAACGCCTTTTCCCTGCTGGCTAAGGAGCCGGAGGCGGCGAAAAAACGCTTTTCGGAATTGAAGATGGGGGCTGAAAAAAAGGATAAGCACCCGGCCCTTTGGGACTGGATCGAAGAAAGACTGATGGCCCGGCGTTATCCCATAGCCTTTGCCGAAGGAACTTATGATCCGGAACGCTTTTACGAGATGGCAACGGGACTGGAGAAAGAGCCTGAGCGGGGCAGAAGATGCCATGGCTGTTATGGCCTGCGACTGGCAGAGACGGCGGGTTTTGCCAAAAAGACCGGAGGGTTTGACAGCTTTGCCACCACCCTGACCTTATCCCCCTTAAAGGATGCAAAGGCCATTAACACCATCGGAAAAGGGATCGGGGAAACCACCGGAATTGCCTATCTGGAGACGGATTTTAAGAAGCAAAACGGCTATCTGTTATCCATTTTGTTGTCGGATCTGTTCGGTTTGTATCGACAAAGCTACTGCGGATGTATATACTCGAAAGAGAATGTGAATACCTTAAAGGAGTAAAGTATTATGAATGAATTTCTGGAACTGGCTAGTAAAACCGTACAAAAGGCCTTCGCCGAAGCGGGATATCCCACAGACAACGTCAGCGTGATCCTTTCCAACAGACCGGATCTGTGTGAGCTGCAGTGTAACGGTGCCATGGCTCTTGCCAAAACGGCCCACAAGGCCCCTTTCATGATTGCAGGAGAGGTGGCAGAGATCCTGAAAAAAGATGCTGCCGATTGTTTTTCCAAGATCGAAGTGGTAAATCCCGGATTTTTGAATCTGGATGCTTCCCCTTCCTTTGTGAAGTCCTATCTTTCGGATATGAGCAAGGAAGAAAAGCTTGGAGTTCCGGAGCCTGAGGCAAAAGAGACCATCGTTTTGGATTACGGCGGACCCAATATCGCAAAGCCCCTCCATGTGGGACATCTTCGTTCCGCCGTTATCGGAGAGAGTGTAAAGCGCATCATCCGCTATGCCGGACATGAAGCCATCGGTGATATCCACATGGGTGACTGGGGACTGCAGATGGGGCTTATTATCTGCGAGCTCATGGAAAGAAAGCCGGAGCTGGTTTATTTTGATGAAAGCTTCGAAGGGGAATATCCCAAGGAAGCACCCTTTACCATTGCAGAGCTGGAGGAGATCTATCCCACAGCCAGTGGCAAGGCCAATCCCAAGCCCGTGGATGGGGAATCCGAAGAGGCCTTTGAAAAGAGAAAAGAGGCCGGAAAGATCTATAAGCAAAAAGCCATGGAGTGTACCAAAAAGCTCCAGGACGGACAGCGGGGATATCGTGCCCTTTGGGATCACATCATTGATGTATCCGTTTCCGATATGAAGAAAAACTATGAGAAGCTGAAGGTGGATTTCGACCTCTGGAACGGAGAATCCACAGTCCATAACCGGATCCCTGCCATGGTAAAACGCCTCCGCGAGGAAGGCTGGGCCCATGAGTCCGAGGGGGCTCTGGTCATCGATGTAAAGGAAGAGACGGACAACAAGGAGATCCCTCCCTGTATGGTGCTGAAATCCGACGGAGCATCCCTGTATAACACCACGGATCTGGCAACCCTGGAGATGAGACGGGAGGAGATCGATCCCGACCGGGTGATCTATGTCGTAGATAAAAGACAGTCTCTGTACTTTGAGCAGATCTTCCGTGCCGCCAGAAAGAGCGGCATTGTAAAACCGGAAACAGGACTCTTTTTCCTGGGCTTCGGTACTGTTAACGGCAAGGACGGAAAGCCCTACAAGACAAGGGATGGCGGCGTTATGCGCCTTTCCATGCTCATTGAGCAGATCGAGGAAGCCATGCTTGCCAAGATCCTGGAAAATAAAAAGACCTCTTCGGAGGGTGCCATTGATGAAGCGGCAGCCAAGCAGACGGCGGATATGGTAGCCCTTGCCGCCATTAAATACGGAGATCTGTCCAACCAGGCAGCCAAGGATTACATCTTTGATGTGGATCGCTTTACCTCCTTTGAAGGAGATACAGGCCCCTACATCCTTTACACCATGGTGCGGATCAAGTCCATTTTGAAAAAATACGAGGAAAAATTCGGAAAGCTTCCGGAGGATCTTACCCTGCGGGATGCCGAGGGAGCAGAGGAAAAGGAGCTGTGCCTGGTGCTGACAAGGTTTAATGCCATGGTGCGAAATGCCTTTGAGGAGCTGGCACCCCATAAAGTCTGCGCCTATGTTTATGAATTGGCCAATGCGGCTAACAGACTCTATCACAGCACCAAGATCTTAGATGAGCCCGATGCCGAAAAGCAGAAGGGATATCTGGCCCTGTTATCCCTGACGGGACGGGTATTTGAGGCCGGTATTTCCATGCTGGGATTTGAAGCTCCCGAGGCTATGTGATCATAAAAAATCGTTGTTGACAAACAACAGGTTTCATTATATACTACACTAGTCGGTTGCAAAACCACATACACTCTTTCTCTACTTCCTGCACAAGCACTTT
>JAEEGL015012452.1_pt1 | contig 10704 bp, 3 predicted proteins | sample 9134231 | NCBI WGS metagenome assembly JAEEGL01 (sample SAMN16246548, study PRJNA631951) | gut metagenome | biome: gut microbiome; feature: rumen; material: fiber-attached | host: Bos | place: Iran: Karaj | collected 2018-10 | reverse complement strand
ATAAATTCATGTTAAAAGATGAACCGGAGACATCTTTATTATCCCAACACTGCCATAGAAATGGCCTTGGATATTTCTTCAGTGATGAAATTTCTTGATCAGTTAAAAACGCGTACGCGTAAAGAGGATACAATTCCGTCAAATCTAAACATGTTGGTGCGTAAATCGGCTCAAGATCGTTTGGACGATTCAAGGGCTTTGATTCATTTAAGGGGAAATCTTTATCATTCCACATACGACCCCATAAACGGATTCCGAAGCTATCATAATCGAACATAACAGGAACTTCAGCAAATATATATTTTTGTTCTAAAAACATTTTACCAAACTTCCCCCACTTTTGCATAGTATTTCGTCGTTCTTTCAGCATCGTTATATCATTTGATATATCATCTTCAAGCGATTGTAACCAACCCCAGCAATCCCAAATTCGTCGATAATCTCTATGGGACAGTAGCGTGTTATTAGGCGGCAGATTCTCCCATCGACTAATGGACTGAGCCTCATCTGTCGTCAACCAGGAACGAATGGAGTACAACAATTCATCTGAATCATCGTCTTGAAGACACTCGACACGCAATTCCAGCAAATCCGCCAACTGTTCCGAAAAAGCTTTTAACAGACGGTTTTCGGGCAAGTCAACGGATTGAAAACGTCTAACAGCTTGAAGGTAAGGTTTGCCTGCAAGCTTTTCACGAATATTGCATCCCGGACGGCGCGCCAGCGCCATAAACGACGGTGTATCCAGTTCACGCACAGCGTAAACTGGCAAAACCGCATGATCACGCTGCGGAGATTCATTGAGATTTCGTAAAAGATTATCCAAGGGTTCGCGAGCGTGTTCAACAATACGCCACAATCGATCCTTCAAAATAGAAGACGGATTCTTCACAGAATACGGCTTATATTGGGAAACCTTTTGCAATACGCTACTAAGAGTCTGTGGCAACGCATCTCTGGTGAGCAGATCAAAATCGGAAATGGTTGAAAACCAATGCGTTTGATCTAACACTTCGCGGACATTTCCCTTACCAGACAAATAATTGCTGTAAAGTTCTTCGAGTTCCATTTCTATAATTTCCTGTTGTTATATGGTCAATTGAACGTATTATTGATACTTTCATTTCTCGTGAAAGTCATCGACATAACACTTCACGATTTGGATTCTTTGGACGGCGCCAATCGGGAGTTGAAAAATCTCAATCGCTTGAAGATTACGGTTAGTTTTGTTCATTATTCTTCAAAAAGCCATTGTACGATTATTAAGATTATTCCCCCTCCTCTTTATTGATATAATTTGCGGACGTCCAAATGAATTGACCATGACCAAGTTCACATGCAAGCTCAAAATCATCCAAGAGATTTTTAAAATTTTTGTCATTAACGCCATTAACAAGCAGATTTCGAATCGGTTCAATGCATTCTTTTTTGGTCGTACTATTGCCGCGTGTTTCGATACCGCGAAGTTTTGGCATCACTTTTTGAACAAGTTGGTCTTCAAAAGCTTTATGTATTGCCTTTTTAAGCTTGGTTTCATTATTTACATTCAGCCGAACATCAGGATAGTTTGCCATATAATATTCGATGGACTGCCAAACTCGATGACCTACCGCACGGTTAGCTTTTCCCAAGTAATTGTTTATTTTTTCAACGAATCTTCGGTATGGCAGGATCAACCGTTCATCCTTGAAAATATCAGCGGTGTTGTTAACAATCCACTTTTGGAAGTCGCTTATGTGAAGAATTTTGCCGCGATTTTTCTCGTTTAACTCTTTTAGTTCTCGTCGAGGTTTTAATTCCGTCGGCCGTGGAAAATAAATGATAATGGAGCGGTCGAGAACTTTGTCAGAGAGCGACTTGGTAGTTTCGTCCTGATTCATTGTTCCCGTCCACAATACGTTGCGACCAAGGGGCAACAGGTAAGGGTCGATACGAGCGCCAACCTTCACTTCCAAATTTGGCAATTCATCTTTAAACTCGCGTCTTTGTTCAAGCTTGCTGAGAAAATCCGCAAAATAAAGTTCTGGATGAGCAAGGTTCATTTCGTCCAATAAAACCATGCAAACAGCTTCTTTCAGACCGGGATAGTCGTCCGAATACGGTTTTTGACTTCGAGCCAGGAACTTCAATACGGGCTGAGCGTCAAAATGGTTGTCAATCGAGTTAAAGAAACCAAGCATGGATTCTTGTGAATCCCAGTTAGGCTGAACCGTAAGCGGCTGGAAAAACAGTCCGCCAAAATGAGAGTAAAGCCTGGGAAGTTCCGATTTTCCAGTTCCTGAAACACCCGCCAAGATCGTAATTGGAGACCATTCCGCTGTTTTAACTGCGGTATGAAACGCTTTCAAAATACGCCAGGGGAAGTAAATTTCATGTTCTTTACATTGATTATAAATATTCGTTAACCATTCCATTTCATCAAGCGATTTAGGCTTAAGATCTTTAATTTGTGCAAGATCAATAAGTTGTACAGTCTTGTCAGCAGGGATACGAACCGCCTCAATCGCCTTATAACGATCTTCTTTCTCTTGAGGATTTTTGTTAGCAGCCAAAGTTCGCTCATATTTTTCTTTGTATTTATTTGCCTCAGCTTCAGCTGCTTCTTTATCTTGTTGGAGATCTTTGTAATCATTTTCCAACTTGTCATTTTTGCGACGGAGTTCATTCGTCATTTCCGCGCGATCTTTGTAATCTTCTAGTTCATCCTCCAATCGTTCAGCTTTCTCTTTATATCTTTTACTTTCCTTTTCAAGTTCATCTAATCTTTCCTGAATTTCTGCTGGCGGTTTAGAAAGCTTTTCTTGAAGACGACGAATTTCTTCGACTTTTGCTTCCAACTCCTGCTTAACTTTATAGGGTTCATCACCATTTAATTGACGCTTGAGTTGGTCAAACTGGTTAAAAATCAACATCTGATCTCGAATTGTATTCCGAAGCCCATCATTCTCTTCTTGAATAGTAGCGTACGCTTTCTCGAGAGTTTTTTTACGTTCTTCAATACATTCTTCAACAGTTTCCTCAAAGTTATTGCGCTGAATTTGAAAATTGTCTTCCCGCATTTTGAGGTTCTGTTCTTTATTTAACAAATAGTCGTCCTTCGCAGAAAGTTCACCCGCTTTCTTTTCGTTGGCTTCGCTCTGTGTTTTTAACTCCGCTTTCTGCGCTTCCCTCTCTTCATTCCATTCCGAACGTTCTTTGTTAACGGCGCTTCGCATCTGGTTTGCTTCATCTTCAGCGGTTTTCCGAACTCGTTCAGCTTCCTGATCTGCGGACTTTCTAATCCGTTCAGCTTCCTCCTCAGCGGTTTTGCGAACCTGAGCGGCGTATTCCTCAGCGGTTTTGCGAGTTTGAGCGTCATACTCTTCTGCGTCTTTATGAACAGACTCTGCTTCATCGTTAGCAGCTTTACGGATGCGCTCACGCTCTTTTTCTTCTGAAATCTCGATTGCTTTGAGCCGTTGTTCACGAATCTCAGCAATTTCCGCCTCCAACGCGGTAAGCTTTTCAGTCTTTTCTTTTGTCAGATCTGCCAGCAAATCATGGCGTTTCCGGGCAGTTTCATTCTGGTAATCAACTCGCAATTTATTGAGTTCATTATCTAGCTTGGAACGTTCGTCTGAATAGCCTGCATCGCGCAGGCGTTCTGCTTCGGCAATATCCTGCTCTCGTTTACGAAGATTCTCTTTCTCCATCTCGAAATCTTTCAACTTCGCAGCCAAGGCTTCTTCTCGTTCTTTTAACTGTTTTGCTAATAGATGATTTTCTTCAAGCTGACGCTTGTTTTCAGAAGCAAGGGCGGTTGCCTTGTCTGCAAATCCGGCATCAGCGCGCTGCTCTTGCTCTGTAACAGCCAGTTCACGACGTGCGACGTCTCCCTCTTTAGCAATTACCTTGGCAAGATCCGCTTCAATTCGCTTGGAAAGATTGTCCAAATCTGCCTGACGAGCGTCAAGTTGAGCCATGCGTTTCTCGACGACTTCTTTGAACGTCTCCTCTTGCATTTTGGCAAAACCAGCCTTGGATTGAGCTTCTTGTCGGATAAATTCCTGTCGGCTCTTTTCTAGGTTCGCCTTTTCTTCAGCGATTTGATTGCGAATTTGCTTGACTTCTTCGCGGAAAGCCTCCTGCTCCTTTTGGAACGCAGATTTGTCAGATTCCAGCAAGTCGCGTTCGTGCTGAAGATGGTCTTCGTTTCGTTTGATAACGCTTTCGCGATTCTTCAGTTCGAGATCCTGAGCTTCCAGCGACTTGGCGATTTCGTTAAGTTCTTTTTCCGATTTTCCTAGAAATCCAAACATTTTAAACCTCCAATATAGTTCTGATGATTTTATAAATTCTGTTAACAAGACTGTCAAGTTCTTCCTTCTGCATCATGCATGCTGTATTGCCATGCATACGTTTGACAAGAAGATCGTCAATATCAGAAAGAAAATCGGGTAAACTCGAAGCCAATTGATGTAAACGATCAATATCCAATAGTAAAATACACACGACGCTTGCCCCAAGCGTTTGATCGTCGCCCTGGAAAGTTTTTTGAATCCTTTCCGGTTGAACAGACCGTAACGTCTGCGGAAAATCGTCCCAGCCGACTTTTTGTGCATTTTGAATCGCTAAGTTTATTAGCGATGTGTTTTGTATTAATGAATCTTGAGAACGTTCATTTTCAAGAAACAAACGACACGCACATTGAGCTGCGGCATAAAGATTATTAATGCACTGCATCGCATCGAATTCTTTATTGTCTGCAATGCGGTTTCGAAACATCTCAACCTGAAACAATTCATTTTGTAAAATGTTGTCCATTCGCTCGAAAGGAACAACGCCGAAATAACTCTGCAGAGATATTCGCGCATTAAGACGAATGTCTGCAACAGAATCGCCGTCTGACGTTTTAGCTTTCGACGTTTCTGAAAACACGACGGTTGGCAAAAGCGTTGAAATGACTTCCTGCATAAATGCATAATCGTCATCGCCATAAGTTTCCGTCCATGTAGCCCATACGCTCTTGCCGTGATCTTTTTCATTTCGTTTAGTCTCTATTTTCTCTATCTTAGTCAGACAATCCGGGAATTTCCGGATAACCATATTGAATGGATAATCGGGATTCTCTTGTGATACGAGAAGCGTAATCGGCAAAACAACATTCATTTCTGCCTTTTCTTCATTTTGAAATGTTTGAAGTTTATTATCAAGTATCTTGCGCCGACGAATATTATTATCAGAGAGATTCAAGGACTCTACAGCTTTTTGAACAAGGTTCGTTCTGCCGTCTATGGTATAAAATAAAAGCGTCTGAATATATTTTTTGGTGGTTTCACAATTGCGGAGAGCGTAATACAGCGCCCATTCAAGAGCCGCATGAGCGTCTATACCATATTCTGTTCCATTTTTTTGACCGCGATTTAAAGTTCTATTCAGTCGTGTATAGCGCGATTGGTTTTCCAGTGTATCGTATGGTTCCACAGGCGAATCGTCATTATCTGGATTCTTAGACCGTTCTCTACTATTTTCGCGCTGCCATTTTTGTAAATACTCAACCTCGCGATCATTCTTCTCAAGATATGACAAATACGATGATTCCAGCTCCAGCGACCATCCTGACCCAAACGGATTGATAATTCGCCAATCGCATTTACTATTATGCTGAATAACAATGCGAACTCGTAAAAAACAGCTTTCCGACCAGGGAGAAATAAAGATGCTGTTCGTCGATGGAATGTACATCGCTCCTTTTGTTGTTCGTTTTCGGCGTCCCATCGTTCTCAAGATTGATATAACGTCTTGAACGCTAGGAAAGTCATAAACGACACGAACGCTTTGGACGCCAGGATTGTCTTGAACACCAGGATTGTCTTGAACACCAGGATTGTCTTGAACGTCAGGTTCATCTTGAACGTCAAGTTCATCTTGGACGTCAAGTTCATCTTGGACGCCAGATTCGTCTTGAACGCTGGTTTTCGAAGCATCTTTTGGTGTGTCATATAGACGATGCAATGAAATTGTTTTGTTTTTGCTTTTTATTACAATTTCTCCTTTCTCATTGACTTCTTCGCATCTTAAATTCGCCTCTTTAATAATTGGCAAAAGCTTACCACCGATACATTCTCGAAAAATCACACATGTATAGTAACCTGTCGGTTTAATTTCTTTTTCTTCATCATGCTTCGCAATCTCCATTAAAGCGTCTTCAGACAAATTCAAATTTTTGTCAATAACATAGCCATTGTCATAAAGACGAAGCAAAATATTTTGGATAAAATCAGGTGGAAGCCCTGTTTCCTCTGCCAACTGTGCTGTATCGTAACGACTGCATGCTAACAGTTTTAAAATGCAGATTTCAAAAGGATTAAGCGTCTTTTCGGTTTCTGGTTTAATCTTGGGTATCGTAATGCGATACATCAGGCACGGCCAAGAAAAGTTGCGAGGACGACCGATAATGCCGCTTGGATTATTATTGTCATTAAAGTCGAATATCTTATCCATGATACACCTTTCCTTTTTCACGACAAAGCTGCAAAAAGTTCGCAAGACCAAGAACTTTGTTTTTAGCGTTATCGGTGTCGTAAAATGCAGCATCGCCAACAACAACCAACAGTTTCTTTTGTCGGCTCATACTGACATTAAGACGATTGGCCATCTGCATGAAACCATAAGATTTTGATCCAGTTCTGACAAGAGACAAAAATACAACGTCAAATTCCATTCCTTGGAAGGAGTCAACGGTTCCGATCCGCAAACGATCTTCACCGAGCGTTTCAGGATTGAGATTATAAAAATCAAGAAGACCTGTAATTAAATCTGTCTGAGCCTTATAAAATGAAATAACTCCAAATTTAAGGCGCTCTTCAGAATCGCTGGTTCTGGCATTGTCATATTCAATCCATTCTTTTAATTTTTTACAAATAACATTTGCTTCTTCTTCACGCTTGAAACTGGTTCCGTCAGACGTCATTCGTCCTCTTGGAACATCTATCCAAATGGCGCATTTGCCATCTGTTCCTGGAAGATCGTAAGTAAAATACTCTTCTGAAAGCCCTGAATTAAGTTTCTTCCCCGGTTCAAAATGCTCGTAAAAATTGCGGCTGACAAAATCGCCTAAAAGCGGGTGCATTCGGTATTGAGTATCAAGCATTACATGTCGTATAATGCCATCTCTATTTTCCAATTCAGGAATTCTCTTTGTAAACATATACTCAAACAAGCTCTTTTTAATCCAGTCATTTTCAGATGGATTATTGGAGTTGGCGCTGTCATTGTCGCTATCCATATCAGTCGATTTGGCTTCTTCCATCTTCGTAACGACATATTCATTAATCAATTGCGGTAACTGACGATGATCTCCAACAAGAATAATGCGTTTCCCCTGAACCATCGGAATCATCAGATCCATGGGACTAACGCGAGCAGCTTCGTCAACAATAACATAATCATATTCAAGCCGCTTATCGCTATTAGATGCAATTCCTTTCATTTTTTTCATCTTGTTATTGACGCTTTGTTGACACGTTACAGCAAATGCATAACAATAGTCCGTAATGGCAGACACGATGCCAGAAGGATTGTTTTCCATTTCCAGCAGCAATTCGGCTAATGCGGACGATTTTTTATCTTGGGTAGTCATTTCACTGCGGCGAATGCGGGGGATAGCGTCAAGCGTTTCATGAAGCAGATTAAACACGGAATCTCGCGCTTTTTCCTTTTGAAATTTTGGAGCAGGAGTAAATTTAATGAATAACCTTCCTTTAAGGGCTTTTAAATCTTTTAAGAAAGGAGGAGTTTCATTCTTGTTTGACCAACGGGAGGCTTTAACAAGACATGCAATCTCATCATCGTTTAATTCGTCTTTTAATGCTGCAAGAGCTTCCATAGCACGAGCAGGTCCATCGTCAGAAAATCCCTTTTCTGTAATTCTGAGGCTTCGCACATAAGTAAGGAGCGGATGCTCCAATTGTTCGGCATTCTGTTCCTTCTTAAGACGCGAACATTCATTTTGTAAACGTCTGTGTAAATCTTCACCAAGCTTATGATCTGAAATTCTAATCGCTTCTTCCAACAATTCTATTGCCAAAGATAATGAGGGTGCGTCACTAAAATAATGAATGCACGCATTTCGAAACTCTTGTTCTTTAACAGATTCATTAATATGCGGGTTCTTTTCCTTTAATTTGCTAATATGTGTATCACACCAATCTTTCAACTGCTTGTCAATATGAGAGAAACCGTCTCCCTGTTGACCTGAACGCTTTCCAAACTTTAAAACAGGCAATCCATTGATTTTTATACGAGAAATCATATTCTCTACGGCATCATGTTGGAAACCGGTCAGAAGAACTTGTCCACTTCGACCATTATATATGGATTCCTGACCATATTGTGAAGAATTCTCGCTACTTTTAATGCGTTTATCTGCTTCTTCATTCAGACGTTCAATAATAGCGGCTATGACTGTAGTCTTCCCGGTGCCGGGCGGTCCTTGAATAAGGGCTATGTCCGGAGTATTAAGCGCAATATTAATTGCCTCTCTCTGTGCTGGTGTAGGGGAATGCTTGGGAAATATTTTGTTGCTAACAAACGAGGTCAAAGGTTCCATTTTTGGCGGGGATTGAGCAGGCGGGATTTGCCCATCTTCTTCAATCAGCAACCCCAAACTCGGATTGGCGGAACGACCTAACTGAATATCTTCTCGAGCTTTTTTGCGACGTCTGATTTGCGCAATTTGTCCCTTGTATGGATATATAAGCCATCGTCCAGTCGGTACTACCTCCATTTTTAAAATCAAGTTGCCATTGCTTTCATTGAAACTAATAATCTTATACGATTCAACAACACCGTCTTGTTGATCGCTGTCTTCGTTTTGTACAATACTACTGGAAAAATCTTCAAAAGATAATTCCAGGTTATTCAAATAATCTGGAGCGCCGTCTTCATCAATAACCTCAAGCTCGTTAATTTGTAATAGAGCTTCTTTTTGTTCATTATTCAGGTTATCGCATTTGACTCTCACTGTTTTATCTTTTCTTTCTTCAAGAACTGTAAAATGAATTCTCCCTATTTTACGAGCAAGCTCAAGAAAAACATCGCCTTCTGTATTTACATATTCATCCCATTTAGACAGATAACTGTTCTCATTTTGGGTAAGTTTTTCCAATTGATATTTAGCAAGAGTGGCGCGTTCGCCAGTAGCTGTCCAATCAACAAATTTTAAATCGCCGGAGGCAAGTCGCAAGTCTGGATTTAAGTTGCGATTATAGATACGGTGAATTCTCGAGGCGAGGAAAATCGTCTGACCGTTGCCTTTGTCTTTTTCAGATAATGAAAAAACTCTGTCTCCGCCAACAATGGCAAAACGACGATTGACAACCATGGATTCATCTTCTTCCGATTCTTCATCTGAATCGTCTATCTCCGGCTCCACATTGTCGTTATTGGACATTTCCGAGGTATTGTCTGATTTGACAAGTTTAGCAGTGTTATTTAATGTATCATCAGCAGACCTTCCGGCTAGAATAAAGAAATATCGTCTTCCGCCATGTTCGAGAACACTTTGTTTCCATAAATAATTTGCAGCTTTTTCGAGTGAATCCTTTTTGAGGACTGATATTGCTCTTTCATCAACGCCGATTTCAACTTCGCCCATTTCAAGTCGATCACCATTAAATTGTGCAATCTGCAATTCTGCACTGCCATCTTCAGCGACGTCTGTAAGTCGAGCAAGAATTGCTCGTCCTGCTGCAAGAATATTCGTAAGCGAATTTATATCGCCGGAATTTGTGGGAACAATCCTGATAACCTTTTCAATTGTTGTTTGTAATTCAAACATCCCGCGAGAACGAGCTTGATAAACAGCAATTACATCGCCAGCAGTTAAACTGTCATTGTCGTATCTAGGTTTAACGCGCCCGGAAAATAACGGTGAAGAGTTTTCTTCAGAACTGTCTTCATTACTTTGTGAAATTTGCAATTCTGCGCTGCCGTCCTGTTCAATGTTTGAAAGTTGAGCATGAATTGTATGTCCAGCGGCAAGAATAGTTGTAAGCGTATTTACATCGCTGGAATTTGAAGGAACAATCTTAATCGTCTTTACACTTATTGTATATAATTCAAATTCGCCTCGAGCACTGGTTAGTTTAATATTAATTACATCGCAAGCTGCTAATGCATCGCTGAGATATTTGGCTTTAACGCGTGCGGTATACAACGGAGCGGAAATTTCTTCAAATCTCATTTTGATCACTTACCGGGATTAACAAATTCAATAATCAAATCTGATGGCAATGGCTTGGTTCCACGTACAGGCATATAGTATTGATTTTTGAGATCTATCTCAACTTCATATTCGGTGGAATCGCCGGACGACAGCGAAAAAGGATTAAAAAGCCGATGTGGTAACGACATCTGAAACGTATTATTGCCATTTGAAAACAATAGTTTTTGCCATCGATTTGTTCTTGCAATTGCAAATGGAGGTCGAGACGTTTGACAATATGGACACTTTTCAAAATCCGATGTGTTATAATAACTCATTTGGCAATTCGGACAAACAATGGAATTGTCAGTAGCTCTTGCCAGCTCCAATGCCCAAAACGACATTGAAGGACGTCTATGAGGGTATATACGACCAGCGCCGAACGTTTCCTGAAAAAGGCGACGAAGCTGCGGCGTTAAAACAAGCTCGCGAGGATAAAGACCGTCTGTACTAATGTT
>JAEEGL014887206.1_pt1 | contig 10704 bp, 7 predicted proteins | sample 9134231 | NCBI WGS metagenome assembly JAEEGL01 (sample SAMN16246548, study PRJNA631951) | gut metagenome | biome: gut microbiome; feature: rumen; material: fiber-attached | host: Bos | place: Iran: Karaj | collected 2018-10 | reverse complement strand
CGGCGGGGCGTTCGGGTCGTTCCCCAGCGCTTCGGCGGCGGCCCGGGCGGCCTCCTCGGCCGCGCGGCGCCGGTATTCGGCGACCGGGTCGCCGAGCATCTCGTCGAGGCGCGCCTGGGCGGTCTTGACTTCCGCCTCTTCGATGTCGCACATCTTCCGCGTGTCGTAGACGAAGCGGTTGGCGCCCAGGTAGGTCGTGTCCCGCTGCTCCCCTTCCTCGTCCCACAGCGCGGCGGAGGCCCGCCGCTCCAGGGTCACGCAGGAGATGGAGTCGACGTAGTGCAGCAGGTCGCCCATCGCCGCCACCTTGCGGCTCTGGTCCTGGATCTGGATGTTGCCGCGCATCTGCACGTCGTTGGTCGCGCGGAAGAAGAACAGGCTGTCACTCCACGATTCCTGGGTCCGTCCCAAGCCGTGGACGTTGCGGCGGAAGAAGAACAGCTCGTCGTTGCGCTCATACCATCCGCCGCCGGCGGAGAGCATGTTGTCGTCCTTCCAGAAATCGATCGGGGCGATGAATTCGGCCCGCGCCCGGTCCGAGTCGTATTCGAGCGCGTTGGTGCGCACGAACACGGAATCCGTGAACATGTTGACATTGCCCCGGAACGTGAACAGCCCGGACGAGTTGGAATACGTCCCCTCGTCGCTCTCGATGATCTGGCCGTCCTCGCTCTTCATCGAGGCTCCGCCGCGGAAGATGGCGAGGCTGTCCCGGGTGTTGTAGTCGAGGATGCGCGTGCGCAGGATGTTGTCCTTCTTGTTGCGCAGCTGGACCACGGCGCCGCGGAACTGCGCCAGGTTCTCGTCCACCAGGTAGTCGAGCTTCTCGCTGGTCAGCACGGACTCGCCCTGCATCAGCTGGACGTGGCCGAAGCTGTTGATGACCTTCTCCTCCACGTGCCAGTAGGCCGTGTCGCAGGACAGATAGGTGCCGTTGTGCAGGAAGGTGGGTTCGATCGCTTTACGCACCATGCGGCCGTCCTGCTCCGCCTGCTCGATGAGGCGGGCGTTCAGCAGGCGTACCAACGAATCTGTCTGCCCGGACGTTTGCTGGGCAGACAGGAACGGCGCACAGAGCAGCAACGCTGCGAGGGCGCAGGTGATCAGGAATCCTTTCTGATTTTTTTCACCCATTCCTCCCGGGAAAATTCACAATCCTTGAAGAGCGGATCTATGATGATATAACTGGTGTTGATCTTGTCTTTCAGGAATTTGTCGATCTCCTCCACGGTCTTCTCGTTCTGCACCTGCGCGAGCAGGTCGGTGTAGTCGGACTCGAAGGTGGCCGTGTGCGCGGGGACGATCTTGTCCAGGCGGATGATCTTGTAGACGATGTTGCCGTCGCGGCCTTCATTGTCCAGAGACTCGATCGGCTCGGAGATCTCGCCGGGCTTCAGGTCCTGGATGGCGGCGTAGTCCTGCGGCTTCAGCTGGTCGATCTCGAAGTAGGAGGACCCGGTGTTGGGGTCCGCCATCTGTCCGCCGTTGGTGCGGGTGGGCATGTCTTCGGAATAGAAGCGCGCGGCCAGCTCGAAGGTGATCGTGCTGTCCATGATGGCCGTACGCAGGCTGTCCAGGCGCTTGAAGGCCTTGTCGCGGTCGTCCGAGGTATAGCTGGGCTTGATCAGGATATGGCGGGCGTTGAACATGTCGCCCTGCTTCTCGAGCACCTCGATGATATGGAATCCGTCCGGGGTCTCCACGATCTGGGAGATGGTGCCCGGCTTGAGGGCCATGGCTGCATCCGAGAAGGCCGGCCAGAAGATGGACTTGGAGGCCATGCCCAGTTCGCCGCCCTTGCGGGCGCTGCCCGGGTCTTCGGAGTACAGGCGGGCCAGCGTGGCGAAGCGCTCCCCGTTCTGGATGCGCTCGCGGATGGCGAGCAGCCGCTCCTTGACGGCGATGGCCGCCGCCTCGCGGTCCGGATACACGCAGATCTGGCTCATCTGGTACTTGATCGGCACCACCGGCAGGGACGATACGTCGGCCGTGTCGAGATACTGTTTGACGTCGTACGGGGTCAGGGCGGGCATGCGCTTGGCGATCTCCTGCTGCTCCATCTGGGCGAGGTACATCTCCTCGATCTGGGTGCGCCACTCCTGGCGGAGCTTGTAGAGGGGCTTGCCGAACTGCGCGACCAGGTTCTCCTCGCCGCCCATGACCGTCAGGTTCTGGGCCACGTACTGCTCCAGCTGGGAAGTCACCTCGTCGTGCTTGACCTCAATGGAGTCGATGCGGGCCTGGGCCACGAAAAGCTTGGACTGCAGCATGTCCTCCAGGATCTGGCAGCGGTCCGTCGGCTGGCCCTGGGCGCGCCGCGCCTGGACCTGCATCTCGATGTCGGAGAGCGAGATCATCTCGCCGCCCACGATGGCCACGGACTTGTCCACGATTCCCTGGTAGCGCTGTGCCGATGCGGCCGCGCACACACACATCAAGACGGCGGCCGCCGCCGTTTTCAACCGATTATTCATTCTGATAGATCACAAAATTATTACTTTCGAGCGCATCTTCAAGCAAGTCCCGTTCCAAACTCGTCACCAGCTCATGCTTTCTGCCGCTCATCAGGATGTCCCGGATGCGGGACGCACAATATTCGATGGGGGCCGTGCCCGTCTTGCGGATGTCGCAGACGTATGCGGCCATCAGGTCGCCCCGGTCGGCCGGCTCGTAGCGGATCATGTCGCCCTTGAGGTGGGTGAGCATCTCCGTGTAGTCGATGCCGAAGGAACGCGCCAGCTCCGCGGCATCCATCCAGGTGTCGGAGCTGTCGAAATAGCGCAGGGCCGTGGATTTGGCCAGCGTATCCGCGCGCTGGACGTCGCTGTACTCGCGGGAGGACATCATCTTGAGGATGGCGTCCTTGTTGGGAGAGTCCTTCATCACGTCCACGAAGCGGACCTTGAGGATGGGGCGCTTCAGCGCGAAGTCCGCCTCGTGCGCCTCGTAATACTCCCGGATCTGGTCGTCCGTGACCAGGGTGTCCAGCCGCTCGTTGATGTAGCGCTGTTCGTAGCGGTACTTGAGCAGCGACCGGCGGAAGTTCTCCAGGTCCTCGCTCACGTCGAGCTCGGCCTTGGAGAGCTGCTCCTCCGCCACCTGCAGGTACAGCAGGTCCATCGCCCAGGAATTGATGTACTGCGCGGCCAGGCGGGCGCTGTCCTCCGCGGGGATCATGTTGGGGATCACGCGCTCGATCTCGGACTTGTACAGCTTCCGCTCGCCGACCGACGCCACGACCTGGTCGTCGTGGATCAGGGTGGAGATCGCCTTGCACGACCCCACCAGCACCGGCAGCAGAAGCAGTATGAGCATCTTACGCATAATCTGCAAAGTTAATAATAATATTATTAATTCTCAGCCGCCAGCGCCTCGATGATCCCGTAGATCGCCGGATTGACCATCCAGGTCCCTGCCGTGCAGTTGTTGATCATCAGCGAGAAGACGATGGTATGCTGCGGGTTGCCGTCCGTGGAGAGGATATAGCCGCTGTAGCAGCGCACGCCGTTCATCGAGCCGCTCTTCATGTGGATGCGGTCGCGGAAAGCCTGCGTCGACCCCGGGAACATCTGCTCCAGCGTGCCTTTCTTCCCCGGGACGGGAAGGGACTCGAAATAGGCGTCCCAGACCGGCAGGGTGGTCATCTTGCGGAGGAACCGCACGAAGAATTCGGGGCTGACGTAGTTCTTGCGCGAGAGGCCGCTGCCGTCGAACTGCCGGCAGACGTCGTCGGTGCGCAGGCCCAGGCCGCGCATCGCGGCCGAGGCCGCTTCCTCCGCGTCCTCGAAGTCCGCGCTGAAGCCGGTCTTGAGCGCGACGGTCTTGAGCAGGGTCTCCGCGTAGAAGTTGTTGCTGTCGCAGTTGGTCTCCCGGACGATGTCCGACAGGCGCGGCGACTGCGTGCCGCCCAGCACGGTCAGGCTCGCGGGCTTCTCGGCGCGCGGGCGCACGCTGCTGAACGCCAGGTCCGTGCGCACCTGCCCCTGCGGGGTCACGTCGCCGAACCCGCCCTTCACCACGATCCCCCGGGTCTGGAGGTAGGTGTAGAAATAATACGCGCAGGTGTAGGCGCCGAAGAGGTTGGAGCACTCCAGGGTGTAGCCCTTGCGGTCGATCGGGAAGGATCCCGCCACCTCGCCGTAGGGGCCGAAGGCCGTATTGACGTAGTAGAGGCCGTTGGTCGAGCGCGCGGCGCCCGTGGTGGCGTGCACGGCATACTGCATCCAGGGCGTGTCGGGATAGCGCGGCCGGACGTAGGGGGTCGCCCCCACGGAGGGGCCGGGCGTCACGTAGAAGTTCTGCGCGTTCTCGAAGAAATTGAGGCCCTGCGGGCCGGCACCGTAGTTGGCGCCGAGGTCGTCGTAGGTCCAGCCCAGGTTCTGCGAAGTGACGCTGCCGAAGCAGCGGGGGTCGCCCAGCACGCGGCCTTCGATGCAGCGGATGCCGGCGTCCTGCACCAGCTTCATCCAGGCGGCGAGCGTCTGGTCCAGCGGGATGGCGCAGTCGGCGCGGGAGCCCGTGGTGGGGTCTCCGCCGCCGAGGATGTAGAGGTCGCCCGTGAGCTTGCCTTCCTCGTCGATCGAACCGGAATAGGCGATCCGGGTCTCGTAGCGGTAGTCCGCTCCGAGCGTGTGGAGCGCCAGGCCCGTGGTCAGCAGCTTCACGTTGGAGGCGGGCACGAGCTTCTCCCGGATATTGATGGCGGCGAGCGTGTCGCCGTCCGCACGGACGGCCAGCACGCCGACCAGCGCATGGCGCAGGGGCTCCTGGGAGCGGATCTTCGCGACCGCCTGCTGCGCGGCGGTCCGGGGAATACCAGCAGTCGCGCTCCAACCCAGAAGAAGAAGCGCGACTGATATCAGGGAGATGTGTTTTCTCATTTGACCGCTTCCTTGACGGCGGCGCTGAGTTTCTCGTAGAGGGCGTCCGTCTTGGTGAGGACTTCCTTGCGGAGTTCGTTGTAATAGGCTTTCTTGGAGCCCTCGGCCTTGACGTTGACCTTGTCGCGAAGCTCGTTGTAGAGCTCGATCGCCTCTTCCATCAGCTCACTGACGCTGCCGTCCGTAACCTTGGGATTCACGCAGGCGACCACGGAGCAATCCTCCACGAAGGCGCTCAACACATACTCGATGTCCTTTTTGATGTCACGAAGATTCATAACTTTCTTTCTGATTAGTATTCAACATGCAAAGATAAGCATTTTTCCAGAAATATCCTCGCGCGCGTGCATATCGTCCCCGATTCCAGACCCTTGTGCACGTTTTCGGCCTTTTTTGCACATATCGTCCCATTGTTTGGACCCTTATGCACGCGACGGGCGCCCTTCCGGGCGGCGCGGACGGCAAAGGGATGCCGGCGGAGGTGCGGGCAGAACCTTGCAATCGTTTGCATAGCCCCGGCGCATGAGGATGCCTTGCCGGGGCAGGAGGATTCCCTGCCGGGGTGGACCTGGTCCACTTACAGGGGGTGGACCAGGTACACCAGGTATGGCTCTGAAGGCTCTCTGAGGCCTTCCCGGTGGACCAGGTCCGGGCCCTCAAAGTGGACCAGGTCCAGACCGTCAAGCGCTCAAGGTGGTCCTGGTCCAATTGAGGAAGAACCGGTAAGGCAGGGCGCCGGGGGTGGCAGCTACAGCTCCGTGACGATCTCGTCGAGGGGCTTGCGCTCGGTGTGCAGCCGGGTGGGCTCGCCGGTGTGCGCGGCCGGGTGGCCGATGGCCAGCAGGCCGTAGATCCCGTGCTCGCGCATCTCCGGGAAGACTTCCCGCATCTTGGAGGGATTGAAATCCCAGATCCACATGTTCGCGAGCCCGGCGTCCGTGGCCGTGAGCATCATGTGCGTCAGGACGATGGCGGCGTCGGTCTTGGCGGCGTTCACGCCGTCGTACGGACGGACCCAGCCTTCGTCGTTGCGGCAGCCGACGACGAGGACGATCGGCGCATTATAGATATCGGTCACGGTCCCGAGACGCGCGAGCGCCTCTTCGCTCCGGACCACCCAGACGCGGGTCGGCTGGAGGTTCTTGGCGGAGGGGGCCATGCGGCCGGCCTCGAGGATCATCTCCAGCTTGGACTCGGAGACGTGCGCATGGCTGAAGGCATGGCAGGAATAGCGGCTCTCCAGGATCCGCATGAAAGCGTCGGAGCCATATTTGTACTTGGTGATCGCCTGCTCGACGTCGTTGAAGGAAGCACGGTTCATGACCTTGGAGATGTCGCTGATCCGGCTGAGGAAATTCTTTTTCATATCGCTTGATTATTTGATTTGTTGCTTGATCTTGCCGGAGGCCCACTCGATGAAATATTTCATATTGGGACCGTCCGTGTGGCCGCCGTCGTGCTGGCGCCAGGCCAGCTCACCGTCGAGCAGACCCGTCAGGACCGGCGGCATGGGCTCCTTGCGGTAGTCGTTGGAGACGCCCAGGTCCTTGGCGCCGAGCAGCTTGTAGGCCTCGCCCGCCGCCACGGCCGCCTGCCAGCTGCCGTACTGGTCCAGCCAAAGAGCGTCCCCCTGCTCGGGGATGCCGTAGCTGATGAACACCAGGCGCGGGGCGCAGAGCGCGATGAGCTCGTGGGAGTCCACGGGCAGCATCCCGGCATTCCACGCACCCGTTTTGGACTCCACCGCGCAGTACTTGATATAGTTGCCGGCCATCCAGTGGTATTCACCGGAGTTGGCCAGATTCTCCATGCCCTCGCCGAAGATGCGGCGGTGCAGCGCCGCGCCGCCCTTGCCGGAAGACCCGATCAGGCCCATGCAGAAGCGCTCCTCGAACGCCAGCGTCACGAGCGCCGCCTTGCCGTAGCGGGACACGCCCTCGATGCCGACATGCTTCGCGTCGACATCCGGGTCGGTCTCGAGGTAGTCCAGGCCGCGCGCCGCGCCCCAGGCCCAGGCGCGCAGGGAGCCCCAGTCGTCCGGCTTGCGCGGCTGGCCCTTGTTGACGAGGCCAATGATGCCGCGGGTCAGCCCCGCGCCGTTGTCCGCCTGGATGCTGGAAGGATCGATCATCGCGTAGCCCCAGCCGGCGGCGAGCAGCTGCTGGTTGGACGGCGGATCCTGGCCGGGCGTCTGCTGCGGACGCATGAACATCGCGAACGGATTGGCCGGCTCAAAGGGCTGCCAGGCCGGATATTTCTTCATCAGCGCCGCCGTCTCGGGATCGTTCTCCAGCATGCGGCGGATGGCCTTGTTGATGAGCGCCATGTCTTCCCCGCCGGGCGTGACGGGATTCGGCAGGTTCGCAGGGCCGAACATCATCAGCAGCGGGACCGGTCCTTTGGCGTCCGCTGGCGTCACGACGACCATCTTGATGTCGACGTTGATGGACGGGCAGCCGGAATTGTCCACGTGGCCGCGGAGCTGCTTGGCCTTGGCGGGGATCCGGCCGACGAACTCGACCTCCTCCGCCTCGACCGTCCAGGTCACATCAGGGACCTGCTCCGGCACGCGGCCGTAGACCTCGCGCTCGAAATCCTCGACGATCTCCGGCCGGCGGACTTCCCACCACTGCTTCGCGGTGGTCACCTTCCTGCCGGCGTTGGTGCGGAGGATCTCGGGGAGCACCGGGAAGGGATTGGCCTTGCTCTCGTCGTAATTGGCGGCATAAGGGCTGGACTGGTTCGAGTCGAACCCGCGCCGGATGGACTTGATGCCGAGCTGGTCAAGCATGTTCTGGTGGTCCTGCTGCGTCGTGAACGTGACGGGCACCTGCGCAAAAGCGGCGGCGCAGAGCAGGCTGGAGGCTAGCAAGCCGATGACTTTTCTCATATCAGGGACGGTTTCAGGCAACTAATAATACCACGGCCGGGCGGCGACGCTGCGCAGGCCCGAGCCCGGCTCGTCCACGTGGCCGAGGATGCGGCGCACGCCCAGCGGGTTGGTGCGCTCGTAGTAGTCCTCACCCTCCGGGACGAGGGAATTGATGCGCACCACCTGCGAGGAGTGGATGATCTTCTTGTCGCCCATGTACATGGCCACGTGGGCCACGACCATCGGCTTGCGGGCCGTGGCCGGGGTGCCGTAGAAGATCAGGTCGCCGGGCAGCATCTTGTCAAAATCGTAGGGAATCTCCTCGCCGGTGTGGATCTGCTCGCGGGCATTGCGCGGCAGCACGATTCCGCACTGGCGGTAGACGAACTGCGTGAAGCCGCTGCAGTCGAAGTGCTTGACGCTCGCCCCGCCCCACATGTAGGGCGTGCCGAGCAGGCGCCGGGCCGTCGCGATCAGGTTCTCACGGGTGGCCTCGCGCGTGCGAACCCATTCATCGAAATCCGTCACGTCGTAGGCCCGCGCCCAGCAGGCCTTGCCGGAGGGCAGGAACACCTCGACCCAGCCCCGGCGGCTTCCCGTGCCCTTGCGCACCAGGTCCCCCATCGTGAAGTCGCAGACGCGGTCCGCCGTCGTGGACGGCTCCGCGAACAGGTGCGTGTACTCCACGGAGCAGACGTACTTGGGCGCGGCGATCCAGGCGTCCTTGCCGGCCTCGTCCATGAACGCGACGTTGAGCTGCGTGGTCCAGACGTCCTTGTAGTCGGGCGCATCCACCAGCCGCCAGTACCGGTCGGCGCCGTGCACGCGCAGGACCGTGCCCATCAGGCACTGGGTCTCGTTGCCGGATTCGTAGTCCGGCTTCAGGCGCAGGAAGCACGACGAGGAGTTGACGACGGCCCACTGCGGCCCGTCCCAGTCTTGCGCGGCGGCGGACAGGGCCGCGAGGGCCATCACCGCCAGGAGGAGGATTCGTTTCATGGTATCAAATATACGAATTTTTTACCGCGCGGAGGCGTCCAGCCGCACGCGGTGGAGCATCACGCAGTTGTTGGAGGCGGCATTGTAGGCGTAGCCCGGGGTGCCGGAATTGTAGATCCGGAAGGCACAGCCGCCGGCCGGGATCTTGCCCAGTTTGCCGTCCGGGTCGGTCCAGCTGAGCTCCAGCCGGGCGGGAAGCTCCTCGGAGACCTGCAGCGGGGTCTTCTCCGACGCCGTGGTCGCGACGAGGCGGAGCGTATCCCCCTCCACCGACAGCGTCAGGGTGCTCTTCGGCATGAAGGTCGCGGCGAGCACGCCCTGCGTCAGGGCCTGCCGCGTGCTCCCCTCGAAGGAATAGAGCGTCCAGAGCGTGCCGTTGGTCGTGGCCGGCACGCGCTCGATGCGCACGCCGTAGCCGCTGCGCGTGACCGGGTCGTATTTGACCAGCACGTCCATGTAGCAGCCGCTGCCGCCGAACCCCTGGCCCTCCACCTTGCTGGAGGAGTAGTCCACGGTCACCGACATGTCGCCGTAGGCGCCCTCCTGGGCGAACACCATCAGCGGGGGCTCCGGCTGGCGCATGTTGTTGCACAGGCCCCAGCGGCCGTCGGAGCCGTTGGACCCGACGCCCCAGAGCCACGGGTCGGCCGTGCCGGTCTCGTTGTCGAAGAACCAGCGGCCGCGCGTGGTCCGGCGGTCTTCCGTGGCGATATACACGTTCTTGAAGTCCGTCTCGAACGCCTCGGCGCGGACGTCCTTCGTGCGGACCGGACGCTTCGTCCAGACCGTGACGGGCTGCTGCGCATCGGCGCTGAAGGCATATTTCGGCGTGATGACGGCGCGCAGCCAGCATCCCACGTCATACTTGGTCAGGGGATAATCCGTGAAAGGATCGTCCACGAACAGGCCGGCGGCGTCGTTGCGGGACGTACCCACGTGCACGCCGTCCGTACGGCCGGGACCGGCCTCGCGGTACCACTCGATCCGCGACACGTCGCGGAAGGAAGGATTGTCCAGCCGGTAGGAGAGCACGGCGCGGCCGTCGCGGATCCGCAACATGGGCCGCGTGAGCACCGGAGCGTCCACGGGGACCGGCCGGATGCGCAGCGTCACACCCGCGCGCGCGCCGTTGGGCAGCACGCAGGACACCGGCGCCTCGATGATGTCGCCGCTGTGGTTGGGCCGCGCGCTGAGCGTCAGCGTGCCGGCGTCCGGGTCGGTCCGGCCCTCCAGCAGGTTGGTATCATACTCCCAGCGCACCTGGCGCAGGTCCACGGCGGAGGCCGGGGCCGGGGCGGCCGTCAGCACGACACGGTTGGTCTCCCCTTCCGATGCGGAGTCCAGCTCCTTGCCGGTGGATCCGACGAGGAAACGGTACGGCAGGTTGGCATACGGGGCCCATTCCGGCCGGTACTGGCCCTTGGGATCCCAGCCGTCCTCGCCCTTGAGGAGGTTGTAGACATTGTACTCGTCGCCCACCTTGAAGGCCTTGAGGGCCTCGCCGTCGTACGCGACGGACAGCTGCGGGGCGGCCGGGCTGATCAGCAGCGGCTTGCCGTGCAGGGTGTTGCCGTGGACAGCGTAGCGGGCGTCCTCACGGACGTGGTTCTCCCACTCGACGGCCTGGATGCGGCCGGAGAAGTCGCAGTCGATGATGGCATAGATGGCCGACGCCCGCTCGCCGTTGCCGGGCGCGGCGTTCTTCGCAAGCGACAGGGTCTCCTCGGTCATCTGCGGCATGCCCACGAGGTGGCAGCCCAGCAGGGCGTTGATGCCGCCGGCCGCTGCGCCGCTCCAGGTCGGATGGTTGCCGAAATGGTGGAACGTGCAGTTCTCGTACACGTTGACCTGGCCCCCGAAGATGGAGTCGTCCGTGCACTGGAAGAAGCAATCCTTGAAATACGCGCGGCGCGGGGAGAAGCCCGCCATCATGTTGAGGTAGCCCACGAAGCG
>JAEEGL014558548.1_pt1 | contig 10704 bp, 9 predicted proteins | sample 9134231 | NCBI WGS metagenome assembly JAEEGL01 (sample SAMN16246548, study PRJNA631951) | gut metagenome | biome: gut microbiome; feature: rumen; material: fiber-attached | host: Bos | place: Iran: Karaj | collected 2018-10 | reverse complement strand
TCGGTTGAACGAAGAACAGTTAATACTCTTTCTCTGTCTTCTATTTTGCCAGCGAGAAGAATTTTTTTCATTTTTGTAATCATGATTTATTCTCCTTAGCCTTTACTCTTGGCAATCTTAGAACGACATACTGCAGAAGTCTGTTCTTCAGCCAAAGCAATACGAATCAGCTTAATGTTATTCTTTGCGTTAGGTATCATTACCTTTTCAAAGAGATTTACACGCTGAGTAACCTTGCGCATTTCCTGTTGCAAAAGTGCTTCCTGTTCGTGAAGTATTTTTACCTTTTCACGCAATTCCATAAGACTCTTAACAAAATCCAAACCAGCATCAAGCCAAGGTGGAGTCGCCAATCTGGAAAAGTCACTAATTTCGTATTCAACATTAGAAACTACAGGAAGATCAATACCAGCAACATTACGAGTACCGCGCTGAATACTCTTAACCTTTACAAATCGAGTTACCGGACCCGGCATAGATTCACTGAATAGCAAAGCCCAATCTTCACTATGAGCGATAATTTCAGCCATCTGTTGATCAAGCTTTTTAACTTCATTGCGAACACGAAGTATTTCAGCCTGAATCTGCTGCTTTTTTAGAGTTAAAGTTGGCAGGAATCGCTCAAATCTAGAGAGCTGCTGTCTCTGCTTCAGTAACTCAGGCCGAGTTTTTTTGATTTTATCAGCCATAATCTATCACGCCTGTTTTTTAACCCAGTATTTTTCACAAAGGTTAGAACGTATACCTGTTTCTCTAGGTTCAAAGTGGTCTGCCAAAAGTTTCCAGCATTGATCTAAAGCATCAAACAAACCAATATTATTAGAGAAACTCATTATATTCTTTTCGAAATCGTCACCATAAGAAAGAAGTTTCTTATCCCAATCAGACATTTCAAAACCCATAGCACGTTTTTCACGAGTTTCACGACATTTTGAATAAAGCTGTATGCAGCCATCCATGATAGCTCTGTGATCGTCTCTGGTCTTACCGTTAACCTGCTGTTTCAAACGAGAAAGAGAACCAAATGGATCTATAACGCCACCCTTGAGATAGAACTGACCTTCTGTAATATAGCCAGTATTATCTGGAACAGGGTGAGTAACATCATCGCCCGGCATTGTTGTAACAGCAATCAATGTAATAGAACCGCCGTCTTCAAAAACAACTGCCTTTTCATAGCGAGATGCCAACTGAGAATACAAATCACCTGGATACCCACGGTTAGAAGGAATCTGTTCCATAGTGATAGATATTTCTTTCAAAGCATTGGCAAAGTTAGTCATATCTGTTAACAGACAAAGAACCTTTTTGCCTTCCAATGCAAACTGTTCTGCAACAGTCAAAGCTATATCTGGAGTCTGCAAACATTCAACAACAGGGTCAGAAGCAGTATGAATAAACATAATTGTATGATCCATAGCGCCGCCCTGTTCCAGCTTATTCTTAAAGAATAAGTATTCATCATACTTCAAGCCCATACCGCCAAGTATGATAACATCAGCTTCAGCCTGTAGTGCTATTCTAGCAAGCAATTCATTATATGGTTCACCAGGAATAGAGAAAATAGGAAGCTTCTGCCCTTCGACCAATGTATTGAAAACATCAATCATAGGAATGTTTGTTGGAATCATGCGGTTAGGCATAAGTCTTATAGCTGGATTAACGGCAGGGCCGCCAACTTCAACCAAATTATCGGTTAATTCGCCTCTGCCATCTCTAGCTTCGCCGCTTCCAGAGAATACACGTCCAAAAAGGTCTTCAGAAAAACTGAATTTCATCGAAGAACCTAAGAAAGTTACTTTATCACCTGTTGAAACACCACGGGTTCCAGCGAAAATCTGAATTGTTGCAGAATCACCGTTAACTCTGATGACCTGAGCAAGAGATTTGCCCCATTTTCCTTCAACTACAGCAAGTTCGTCATAGCCGACACCCTTTGCCTTAAGAGTAGCTACGTTACCAGCTAGGTTGTCAATCTTTGTGTAATACTTATTCATTTAGCTGCCCCCTTTGCTGCAAGAGTTTCTTTAATAGATTTTTCTATTTCAGCAAGCTTTTCACTGCCCCAAGGAGTATAGTTCCAGTTTCTAACCTGGTCTGTCAGAATAAAGAATGTATCACGAGCATCAGCCTTACTTTCAAAAGCAAAATTATGTGATAAAACTTCTGTAACTATGTTGAACAAATATTTCTGTCTTTCAACAGGACAAGCAGCGTCTACTTCGTCAAAAGAGTTCTGCTGCAAATATACGTTATCTAAGAATTCAGATTTGAGGTAAACAATAAAGTCTTCAATAGAAGTTCCTTCTTCACCTACAACCTGCATCATTTCATTAACAGTCTTGCCGCGTTTCAAAAAGTCATGAGCCCAGTCGACTTTTTCTGTATCAATAATACCATTGTATTTTGACCAGGATTCAAGAGGGTCAATAGCTGGGAAACGTCTTGCATAAGAACGTGCGTAAGACAAGCCTAAGAAAGCACCGACAACTTTAATTGTTCCCTGAGTAACAGGTTCTTCAAAGTTACCACCAGCAGGGCTTACTGTTCCGCCTATAGTCAAAGAAGCTTTTTTGCCGTTCTTTAATTCGACAATACCGCCGCGTTCATAGAAACGGGCTATTGAGCTTTCGAGATAAGCTGGAAAAGCTTCTTCACCAGGAATTTCTTCCAAGCGGCCAGACATTTCACGAAGAGCCTGAGCCCAACGAGAAGTTGAGTCAGCAAGAAGAAGAACATTCAAACCGACCTGTCTATAATATTCACCCAGTGTAACAGCTGTATAAACTGAAGATTCACGAGCTGCAACAGGCATACTTGAAGTATTACAAATAATAATAGTTCTTTCAATCAAAGTTCTACCTGTTCTTGGGTCAGACAAATGCGGGAATTCACGCAAAGTTTCAACAACTTCACCAGCACGTTCACCGCAGGCTGCGATAATAACAAGGTCAACATCGGCATAACGGCTTGTATTAGACTGCAAAACGGTCTTACCAGCTCCGAAAGGTCCAGGAATACAATAGGTTCCGCCCAGCATTACAGGGAAGAAAGTATCAATGATTCTCTGCTTAGTAACCATTGGAGTAGTAGGCAGCAAGCGTTCTTTATAAATGCCAAGAGGCATACGAACCGGCCACTTCTGAATCATATTAACAGAAATGGTTTCGCCGTCTTTTTCTAATGTTGCAATTTCCTGTTCGACAGTATATTTACCGGCAGGAGCAATAGATTTAACGGTCCATTCACCACGAAGAGTAAATGGAGTCATAATATTATGATCAAAAATATTTTCTTTAACAAAACCAAGATTTTCGGCTGAAGTAAGAACATCACCGACTTTGGCAATAGGAGTGAAATCCCATTGTTTTTTGCGATCTAAGGCATCAAGATAATGTCCTGGTTCAAGAAAATTGCCAACCTGTTGAGCCATTTCAACCAATGGATTCTGAAGGCCATCATAAACCATTCCAATAAGACCGGGGCCTAATTCAACAGAAAGCAAATCATCAGTAACTTCGACGATATCGCCAACTTTAAGACCGCGAGTCAATTCAAAAACCTGCATATCAATGAGGTTTCCTCTAATTCGAATAATTTCCGACATTAATTTTACACCGTCGGAACGCAGACAATATGCAACCGCGTTCTGGCAAACAGAACCATCAACTTCTGCTGTAACCATGTTGCCGTATACCGTTACAATTCTACCGGTTAAGCTCATATTGCTGTCACCTCCTGTAGGATTTTACGACCTTTTTCTAGGTCCAATCGCGAATAACGAGCGTAAATTCGCAATTCTAGCATATAAGCAATCAGTTCATCAGCAGAAAAAGAATAACTGATCGCCGAATTTCTAAGATAATCCAATCTGAACTGATCAATAGTTTTTTCAGCATTCATTGGCTCAGAGCATTTTCTATAAGCCTCAACAATATAATCTGTATTATACTGGCTGTCGAAACGCAAAAAATCCGGAACAATTTCATATTCGTCAAATTCTATCCCGGCACGTTTAAACCTATCAATCATCAGATTAATACGTAAAGAATATTCCCACTTGGCCCATTCTGCCAACAAAGAAGAACCTACTTCCTTACTTGTCTTTGTTAACATATCAAGCCAAGCGCCATAAATACCTGTCATCCATTCAGACTCTGTTTTGGAGTTAAAGCTGAAAAACATTTCCTGAAAAGATTCAGGCAAACTTTGCGGTAATTCTGTATTAAAAGACTTATTCTGCAAAACAAAATATTGCAACCCGCAATTTTTTATTTCATCTTCAGCGTTTAAAACATCGACCAAATAGCTTAATTTAGCATCGTCTTCAAACTTTAGAAGTCTGTATGCTTCTTCTATAGAGACCTTATCACCTAAGTTTTCTGGAAGAGACGGCAACAAGGTCAATAAATATTCTAAACTTGCCACAATAAAAACCGCCTTTTCGTCAGGCTTCTAGTAATTTTTTCAATTCTGGTGAGAGTAATTTTCTAAAAGATTCTGTTATAGATTCATCAGTAACTTCAAAAACTTCATTTTCACCAGTAATATGAGCTTCAAAACCAGCTTTCTTTAAGCCAGTAACAAGCTTTGCAACCGCACCATTATCACGAAAAGAAGCAACAACAACATCAGCCAATGGCTTAGCCACTTTTTCGCTTAAAGAAACTTCCCAGTTCTTGCCGCTTTGCTGATTTTTCATCAATTCAGTAATAGCAACCTTAATGATTTCTTTATCATTCAAAGATTCAGCAACTTTATCTTTAAGGAGAGTTGTTCCTATTTCTTCTATTTTCTTCTTCAAGCCAATAATAATATCTCTGGCAACCATACGCATTTCAGATTCAGAAGAGCTCTGATTTTGTGAAATACGAGCCTGAGCTTCTTTTTCAACCTTAGCAGCTTCAGACTTTGCGGAATTTACTATTTTTTCAGCTTCTTTGCGGGCATCGGCGAGAATTTTGGCAGCTTCTTCCTTAGCGGCTTCAATGCCATCTTCTCTGAGTTGTTTTGCAAAAGAGGCTACATCCGTTCCCATTATTTATTTCTCCTTGAATCGATAACTTTACAAATTTAAACATAGCTAGATACCATTTACTAAGTTTTTTGTCAACTTAAAAACTATTAAGTGTTTAATAGTGAGAGTTTTATATCCTAAAGAAACAAATAACTAAGTTTATTTTCCCTTTAGCCGATGATTTTAGATGAAGAATATAAGCTTTAGGAGGTAAACTATGAAACGTTGGACAAGAACGGCTTTTCTCTGTGCACTAATAGCTGCCGTCTGCCACAGTTCACCAGTCAATGCAGCAATAAGTAACGGTAATTATATAGCAGAAACAACAGCTATAAATGTAATCAATCATTTTCCTAATAATATGGATGTTGGTATTTCGCCAGAAACTCCTTTAACTGTAGAATTTGGCGGAGCTCTTAACCAATCCTTTTATCAGAACGTAAGTTTCAATCTTTTCAATGGAACAGAACCGGTAAACGGTGAATTATTCTATAATCCAGCCGCACGACAGATTATGTTCAAGGCCAGCCAGCCTTTAGCACAGGGGCAAACTTATACAGCCCAGGTTTCTTTTTACGATGGATTAGGAAGAACCACAGAAAAAGTCTGGAGTTTTCAGACCGCAAACTTAGGTGAAGCTCCTCAAAACAATAGCAGCAATTCCACCAATATCTCTAAAGCTAGCAATTCTTCAACTCAGGAACAAAACGTCGCTGCAAAAAATTTAGTATTAACAAATGCAAGCATGGGTATCGGCACCATTCGTTCTGACTGCCCGATGGAAGTAAGTTTTTCTGAAGCCTTAGATATAGCTTCTTTAAAATCTGCACCAGTACAGCTTTTTGAAAATAATCGCCCTGTGGGTATTGATTATAAATTGTCTAAAGATATGAAGACAATTACAGTCAGCCCCAGAAATGCATTAAAAGCCAACGCTTCTTATGCTATTACAATTGATAAAAGTATTGCTTCTACTTCAGGGAAAAAGCTTGCAAAGAAAACACTTATTCCTTTTAAAGTCTCTGACAACGCTTCTGATGTAGCAGTAAGCCAGCATGAATTGGAAGAAAGACCAGCCAATCAGATAGCCAATGCTAACACAAGATTCAACAACGCTGTTCAGCAAAGCCAGTCTTATCTGAATCAAACACAACAGAACTTAAATCAAAACCTGAACAATTATCAGCAAACCGCAAGCCAGAACTTTGCAAATATGCAGCAAAATGTAAATCAGGCTTATAACGGATATCAGCAGAATATTGCTCAGAATGCCCAGGCTTTACAGCAGAATGCCAACCAGGCTTACAACGGATATCAGCAGAACATTGCTCAGAATGCTCAAAACTTGCAACAGAACGCTCAGGCTTTGCAATCAAATATTGAAAATCCATTTGACAACCAATCTGCTTCTGCTTTTAAGCCGAACATGAACAATTATGCAATTAACCAGCTTCAAGTTGCCAGAGCTCAGCAGCAGCTTCAACAGCCACAAACTCCACCTGCACAGCAAGTTCAGCTTATAGGGCTTGCTCCTCAAAATGGAGCTAAGGTTTCAAATCTTGCTCAGCCAATCACAATCGGATTCAGCGATGAAATTAAACCGGAAACCTTAAATGAATTCACTTTCAGACTAGAAGATGATTTCGGTCCAGTTCCTGCGAAAATTCATTACTTCAAAGGCAATAAGCAAGCTACACTAACTCCTATTGGACTTCTTGAAGCAGAAAAAAATTATAGAGTAGTAGTAACCCAAGGTATTACTGACCTTTATGGAAGACCTATAAAGAACGGAATTAACGCAATGTTCGCAACCATTACTCCAGCAGCAACACCTGCTGTTCCAAATATGGCTGCTCCACAAAGCATTGCCTCCAACAAAACTCCACAGCGTGAAGCTCAAGAACTTGAAAGCTTTGATAATGCAAGAGCGAATAATGCTCAGCAGCTAACTGTTCCCAATCAGAACAATTACAATCAGACAATGGCATACACACAGCCACAGAATGATAGTATGGCCCGCAGCAACAATCCTTATATGTCTGGCGCAGACAAAACCGTCAGAACTTCTGTAAAAGAAGAAGTTAAGGCTCTCAATGCATTCAAAGTTGCTTCAATATATCCAGGTTTAAATTCCGATAACATTTCCAGAAAATCAAAAATCGCAGTTCACTTCTCTGAAGCCTGTGATCCAAAAACAATTAACAACATCAATATCTCTGTATTCGCAAATCAGACAAGAGTAGACGGCAAAGTTACCTATGACAAACGAAATAACAGAGCTATTTTTGAACCCTCAAGACCTCTTGAAGCAAAAACAGAACACAAAGTTATTGTTAGCGACAAAATCTTGAGCAAATCTGGGGAACAGCTTTCTAAGAGATTTTCTTGGACATTCTCTACTTCTTCTGATACAAGAAATCAGTATATGCCGACTGTAGCAAAAACTGCTGAAGCTGACTCTGCTTTCTATATTCCTCTTGTAGACAGTAAAGTAAAAATGACTCCTGGTCAAAGTGCTGCATTAGCTGCTCAGAAAAGCAATGCATCCAATACTTCTACATCATCCTTTACGTATGTTCCAACCAAACACTGGTCTTTCAAATCAATGAAACACATTACTAGTAAAGGTATTCTTAACGCTTATCCATTTACTTTTAATGATAATGTTACAAGATACGAATTTGCCAGCGCAATCAATAACGCACTCAATAATTTAAAGGCTATGCAGAATGCAAATGCTAAAAAACTCAGAGTTGCAGACATGATTGAATTAGAACAGCTCATTATTGAGTATAGAAGCGAATTAAAATCTTACGGAGTCAACACTTTGTGGTTTGAAAACTTCCTGCAGGGCCAGGGCGTAAACCTCAATCAGGTTGAAACCAAAGTTAGACAATTGAACAGTTGATTATCTCATAAGAAGTAAATCAATCGGGTCTGCTGAATTAAGTCGGTAGACCCGATTATTATTTGAAAGGATATCTAAGAAAAACTTATCCCCTATCATCTCACCATTTGTTTCAAAGCTTTTACCATCAAGGTTTTTTACAATACCTTTCAGCTTTATTTTATCATTCAAAGAACCATTAACAGAATATTTGTAGCTATTTTTCTGTTTAGAATTTTCCAGTTCATAAAAATTTCCGGAAAATTTCTTAAAAAACTGAGGTAAGCCGTTATCAGTTGATACTTCAAAATTAGCATTTATAGTCCCGCTCCCTGTTTCAGGAGTTGCATATAAAAGTCTGCCGCTTACTTTTGAAATAGGTTCTACCTTAGAAATCTGGCAAAGGTCTTCCAAATCTAATTTGGCGTTAATCATTGGTTTGTTGCCTAATAAATTGACGGAAATCGTCGCAATTCCATTTAAATCAGGAATACCATTAGAATACTTAATCATCCAGGGCAGTGAAGAAGTTAACTGGCCCAAGGGTATCGAATTGGATTCAAACAAAAGATTCCACTTGCGCTTTGGCGAGGTGACAAATTCTATATTTCCGTTTAAAGATGCCGGGAAACCTAACAATCGGCTTCCATTATCGTTGAAAGTCAGATTGCCATCAAATAGTTTCCATTCACCATTTAATTCTAACAAACTGAGGAAAATGCCTATAACAGAAATATCCAGCTTATCGTATTTTCCATTTAAATTGCCTAAAAAGCCTATTTCGGAATTATACAGCCAAGACCCCTGGCAATAAAGTTTACCACTGACTCCGTAAGGATAATCAATCTGCCAGAGAACACCTAACCACTGAGATAATGGAAGAAGATCAATCTGTGTATCAGAAGCTATATAACCGCTTACTTCCAATCCCTTTTTGCCCTTTCCCAAAGACAATTCAGAAGAAACAACCTGCTTAGCAATATTAAGTTTTATTTTACCGTTCAGCTTGTTCTTTTTCTGGCTCAAAATACCTTCAAATAGAGCTTTGACCAAAGGTTTACTCTTCCAGTCTGCTTTAAAATCAGCGCTGACATCTAAGTTATCTGGATCCTTGCCTCCCTTTAAGGTTATATGCTCTGAATATATCATGAAATCTGCGTCTGTATAAGGTTTTATTTTTATATTATTAATATCAAAACTGCTGATTCTTATATTGTTAGGCATACCTGCAAAACACTCAGTTCCAATAAAAGCAGGAATAGAAGCTGCTTCTGCTGGTAATTTATAACTGCCTGTCCAATCAACGCTGCCAACATTACCTACAAATTGAACAGTGCCATTGTTTAAAAGCTGGCTATATACGGGTTTTATAGAAATATCTTTAATTCTTGCATCAAAATTTGGTTTGACGTGCTTTACATCGACACGGTCGATTTTTATTTCAGTTAATAGACAGCCTTCTACATTTCTAAAATCTATACTTAGTCTTTCATTCGCAACAAATTTCTCTATAGCAAAATACAACAGTCCACTGAATAATTTTTCTGAAGAGAGCAAAGAATAGGTTATTCCACCTAATATCGAAAAAATCAAAATGACTACAAGAATTAAATTTCTTGAGGTTTTCGGCTTCACTTCCATTGAACTACTCTCTCGAATATAAATTAAAAACCCCGAAAACCATTTCGGGGTTTCTGATTTTCTGAAGATATAGATTAGTACATCAGCAATTAGAGTTCAAGAGGGTACCGAAACATTATTAATTTTCTATATAGTTAATATCAAAAGACATTGAATAACAGCTTATTCTGCCTTTTTTGTTAACAAAAGACATACCATCTGTTAAGTCTTTAACAGAACTCAACATGTTTTTAATATCATCAGAATTAGAATCAATATTATCAGATATTCCTTCAGGATTAAGGGGATAATCTTCGACCGTAATCATCATTTTGTTTTTATAAATAGAAAACTGCAGTTCAAATAAACCAGATTCTTTCTGATATACAATTTCTATAGAATTATTGAGAGCTGTCTCTAAAGCTTTTTTAATTCGGTCCCTTGAATGTTCTGTAAAACAGAAATGATCACAAATACCATCTAAAGAAAGAAGTGCATTCTTGGTGAAGCACTTGTCTGCTGGTATTCTCATGTGAAAAGATAAATCATCCTGCCGATTATTGGACATAATTTAAAACAAATCTTCCTTCTAATATTAGTAAAATGATTTACTAACATTCATTCCTTTTATTTTAAGGGAAAAACTATATAGACTATATAGATAGATTGAAGCTATTATTCTTTCGCTGCTATTATCTTAATAACTTCTTCTTTAGTTGTAGCTTTTTTCAAATCATCTATCAAATCTTGATAGCGAAGAAGTCTTGAAATTCTAGCAAGAAGCTTCAGATAAAGACTTCCTGATTCTACTGGAGCAGCTAATAAGAATATCAAATTCACAGGGTCACCATCTACTGAATTAAAATCTATTCCATGAGCAGCACGGGCAAAGGCTATAGATACTTCATTAACAGTATTAGCTCTTGCATGAGGTATAGCTATTCCAGCTCCAATAGCGGTGCTTCCAAGTTTTTCTCTTTCTAAAACTGCACTAACAAAATGATTCTGGTCACTAACTTTACCAGAACCACAAAGCATTCCAGATAATTTGTTTATTGCTGTAGCTTTATCAGGAACATCAAGATTCAAATCAATGAAATTATCCTGAAGTAATTCTGAAATCATTATTATCTCCTAATATCTTAAAAAAGAAATATTTGCTTTTTGACTGCATAATATA
>JAEEGL014190735.1_pt1 | contig 10704 bp, 9 predicted proteins | sample 9134231 | NCBI WGS metagenome assembly JAEEGL01 (sample SAMN16246548, study PRJNA631951) | gut metagenome | biome: gut microbiome; feature: rumen; material: fiber-attached | host: Bos | place: Iran: Karaj | collected 2018-10 | reverse complement strand
GGACTCTATCGAGTTACTCCGAGTTATTCAGAGTTTCTCAGAGTTCATCATAGCTGGTCAGAGTTCATTATACTGTGTTTGACGTCGGAAGGCGAGACGCGGGATTGTTTGGCGGTTACGATGAAAATTCCCGAAAACCTGTTTTCCATAGATTGTTCGGGAGAAGGATGCCGGTATCTGCTGACATGTGCGCCTCCTTCCGTGCTTCAAAAGAGAAAACCGGAGCAGCTATGAAAACGACTCCGGTTTTGTCCATAATGAAACACCTCCTGTGAATCGACAAGATTTGCAGTCAAAATCCGACATGGAAAAGGATCGGAATGAAAACCGCAAAACCTCAGAAACCGCTTCTTTATTGGGATTCCGGGCTTGTCTATATTATACCATAGGGGCACTCCTGCGCGACCCTTCTCTATGCCAACGGTGTTGCCCTCAAGGATATTCAGGAGTGGCTGGGCCACAGCGACATCGGCACGACCGTGGACATCAGAAATCCTAACACAATTCAGTCAAGAAAACAGCCGACCGTATTTGTAGTTTACTCTTTATCGTAAATCAATTAAAGTTATCTCATCCTCTTCGTTGTCGCAAACACTCTCTGAATTCATTTCAGGTGGGTCATTAGCAATTTGCTCTTTGGAGGTATCATAATCATGAATACTTAAATTCTGATCTGCTGAACAGTATGAAATTAATACGGTAATATCATCTCCGCAACCCATCGCACTTGTTTCTGTCAGCCAAGACTTTAGATTTTCTTTAACAGTCTTTACCCCATATTGATTAATCATGTCAAAATATTCAGAGCATGTCTTTTTGAATTCGTTTTCGTTCTTAAAACTATTTGAGAACCCATCAGAAGACATAAGAAACATTGAGGGAACATCCTCTTCAAGATTCATTCGCCGAACAACAGTAATCGCTTTTTTCCATGCATCATTCTTACTCAATGAATGTGTCTCCACCCCTAAAATCTTATCGCCATTAATGACTGGTTCGACATGATTCGTAGAAGTGAATATGATATCTCCGTCTCCAAGTTGATATGCAAATAGGAAATCATTTGCTAAAACCAAACCAAGAAGTGTGGTACCGTATTGCTCATAGACTTTTGGCATATCAGGCTCGCCGCACTTATCGCCTGAAACAATTTGAGGAAAATCACGGTTATTCTTTTTGTGTTCCTTCGCAATGAGACTTTTCCACTCGATATCAATTTCTCTTGCGACTTTTGTTTCACCTTCTCGATTAAGATAAGTCAAAAGCTGCTCTGATGAATCCGAAAAGCGCTTAACGTATTTCGACATTGTTTTACAGAAAACTTTGACAGCAATACTTGATCCCGTTTTGCTGTATGGACAATTCTTACTGCCGTGACCGTCTGCAACAGCCATTATTATTGATCCGTCGCTACAATACAGTCTTTTGTGGCTGTCCTGACATTCCACATCCGAGCGTATATGAGACGCCCCTTGTACGCTTGTTCCGAATACAACTCGATTCATTGCAAGTCTCCTCTCGGAATAATCGTGTGAATTACCAAACGTCATCGGCTCCCACATCGGAAGGATCGGGAATGTTATTCATATCTAACACTAACGGAGCATTCGTAGAATTGGGTTCGGTGTTCCCTGCGAGAGGATCACTATCGGTCTGAGCACGGCTTGCTGGGGCAGAAACCAAAGATGCGGCAGTGGAAGCCCATTTGATCATTTTGACAAGTGCTTGCGGATTATTTGCTTGAAGAACAAGCTCGCGATTACCGGTAAATTCTGTAAGTACCGAGTCATCGGCATCCTGTCCGATAGAAATTGCTATTCGAACTGCTTTCTTCCCCCAGGGCAGATGGAGCAGTTTATCCAAAGACTTCTTATAGTTGTCTGTGGGTTGTCCATCAGATAGAAGGACAATAACCGGAGGTAATGCACGGTCAGACATAGGCGGGATAGTTAACTGAGCTGTAAGCATGTCGAATGCTTTGCCGAGGTCTGTGACTCCACCGGCGTCGAGATCATCCCATGTGAAGTCCTCAACGTTTACAGGATTCGATGTCACCCAAGACGCACCGGTTGAAAACTTTAGTGTCCTAATCAGTAGTTGCGCGTTTGGATTGTTGTTGGCTGCCTCAATCATGTCGGGAATCGTTGATTGAATAGCATGGTTCACAGTACCGATTTTCTCGCCATACATAGACCCTGAGCAATCCACTACCCAAATAAAGTGTAGCGGTCTGCTTGCAAGTTCCCCTCCGGGACGTTTAAGAATAGTTGACATGTCTACCTCCTAAATAGATAATGTTTTTGCATCTTTAACTGGATAGTTTTTTGCCCGAGCATATGCCAGTGCATAAGAACCAGAGTAACAATATATAGTTGCTGTTGTAGAGGGAAGTTTCTTCTCATATAAATCCGATGTTTTAAAGTGCGTGTCAGGCTTTATATGAGAAAGTGTGTTTGGTAACAGTATCCACTGAAGTGTCTTATTGTTTCGAAATGCGCATCCTCCAATAGTTTTTAGTCCCTCGTCTAGAACTACATGTTTTAAATTACATCCATAAAACGCAAATTCTTCTATTTCCTCCAAAGAAGCAGGAAATACTACTTCTGTTAGTTTTTTGCACGCCACAAAAGCAAAACAATGAATTAAAACAAGTCCCATGGGCAGTACAATTCTTGTCAGAGAAGAACAGTTGGAAAAAGCACGAGTCCCAATTGTGATGGTTCCTTTAACAGTGTCCGGAAACTCAATATTCTCAAGTGAGGTACACATCTCAAAAGCATGAGGGGGAATGTGAATCAATCTTGATTTGATGCAAATGTGTTTAAGTTGTATACAGTTTCGAAATATTGCATCTCCTATATATTCTATTTGGCTGGACAATGTAAGATCAACAATTCCTGTATTTTCAAAAGCACTACCATCTATTTTTTTGATACTATTGGGTATTGTTATTGTTGTTAGTTGTTGACAATTCAAAAAAGCAGATTCGCCTATATACTCAATACCTTCTTCAATTATAACATTCTCCAAAAAACGCATTCCAGCAAACGCATTTTTTGATATCCCTTTTATTGCAACACCATTTATGCTACTTGGGATCGAAATTGATTCTAAATCAAATCCTCGATACTTCGATATAACAAATTCGTTTCTCTCATTCTGAGTAACAAAAAAATCTGAGGCATTTGTTTGATTAATCACGATTGGTTTGGCGTGTGTATTAGAAGGGATGATAGATGTGTCTGTTTTTTGAATGGTCTCAATAACGTGTGGTGAATCATTTTTAGGGGGGTCTGTAAAGGCAACGATCTCTCTTTTGGTAATACTGCCCCTGTTCGGATCTGGTCTGAGACCATAGGCTTTCGCCCACATGAATAAACCCTCTGCTGCCGCTTTTTCCTGTAGCCCATATTCGTCCATTATGATCTTAATAAACAGACGAAACCTTGTGAGGTCAACAGTATTCATTTTGGATATATGTGAAACAATGCCGCAATCATATACTGCAAGAACAATATTAACATCTCTTTTTTGTGTTGGATACAGATCGTGAAGCAACGCAGAGAGTTGCCTACGCGTTGATAAACAATAGGGATGTTTTTGAACAACTATACTTAAATCTATCATATATTCCTGAAATTAAATAAACTCTCCTACGTTTTGTCCGAAGTCGATCTTCACTTCTTTTGCAATCAATGCGCTTTTTCCTGGGGGAACAGGAATCTGCTGACCGTCAGGCTTTATGTAAGTCCAGTTTTCATTACTTTCGTTCTTGATCCCCCAAAGACTGGGATTTTTTGGATTCTGAATGACAGTTCCGACGACAGTATTGATATCATAATTGCCTGTTGTTACATGAGCGTATATTTTTGCGTCTTTCAGTAGTAATACACGGCTCTTTCCGGAAATCAGGGATGCCGGGAAACTTACTGTTTTACCGCAATTCCAACAAGTGTGTGCGACACCTTTTTCATTTTTTTCCTCATCGAAGAAAATTTCAGCACCGCAGGAACACTTTGTTATCCCGAACATCAAGTTGGCAAATACTTCCATCCACTTCTTTTCTGTAACCCGCTTGCCGGGATTCGTCAAGCCGACAGTAAATGACTGTATAAACAAATCCTTGATGTTTTGCGGATATAAATCCCAATAAATAAGCACATTATCTTGATAGCCCGGAACAGGTCTATTTGTTTTATTGTTCGGATCATAAACAAATACCGGATCTGTACCGTACAATTTGTTCATGGCATGGATATCCATACATTTTATATTTGCTTCGAGTTTTCCTTCCAACGGATGACCCATCATGAACATATAGAAGAGCAACACGGCGAGAGAGAACAGGTCTGTATTCCGTGAAGGTTTAGCTTTCCCGACAACGATCTCCGGGGCCATAAAGCGGGGAGTCCCGTAAACTGAACTGTTATTCACACCATTGGCCGCTACATTATCGTTGTCGCAGATCAGTACATCTCCTGTGTCTGGATCAAAGAAAAGGTTTCCAAACGAAATGTCTCTATAACTGAATCCCATGCTATGAAGCTTTTCATACCCGTTTGTCAGATTGAATGCAGCGCGGCTCAATGCATAGAAGGATGGCTCAGCACGACGCTTCATCATGTCCACAATACTCTTGTAATTCTTCGGCCTCAATGGCATGATATAACCGTAAGACTCTCCAAACGATTTAAAGATCAAATCCTGCGGCCACAGAAAGGACGCATCTGGAGATCCCTTTGAAATCAAATTATCCAGAATGTCCTTCTGTTCCTTTGTAGCCATGTGTTTGAAATACCACTTCAGAGCATAGTGCTTTCCGTTACTTTCAACGTCATACACTTCCCCTTGTCCGCCAGCACCAAGCATAGATATGACTTTATACTGATTTGAGCTTTCGGATAGTAATACAGTTCCGCTTTTTAATTGTCCTTCCATTTTTTCCTCCCGTTTATCTGACTAACTGCAATACGGCATTTGTGACGTTTCCATTGGGGACAAACAATTTGTAGTTATCCTTTGAAAACTGAAGTTCGACACAATTTGAATAAGGAGTGATTGCAACCAAATCACTGATTTTTTTATCAAAACCTTCAGATTCTCCCACGAATATAATACGCTTATTAGTGATATATAGGATGCCTCGCAACGTCTCATATTGAATATTGTCTACGACATCGGTGTGACTACCCCAAGTTTTGACTCTACTTCCTTTGAAAAGACCTGGGGTAGAAAAGCCGTTCCCGCTGCGAACATATCTTTTCTGAATCTTCTTCCTTTCATAGATTGCCTTATCAATGTAATGACACTGTTCATCAGATTTCAAAAATATTTTATTTGTATTTAGGATAGGTAAAGAACCTCGTAAGATTTCTTGTTTAGCTATATCTGGAAGAATACTGGTAACAGTAACGGATGTTGGACCTTGAGGTTTGAAAAAATCAAGAATACCCATTTAGTACCCTCCGTCGAGATGTTACTTGATAAAGACAGAAATGATCGCAAGCACTATCGATATGCCAACGCCGGTCATTAAGATGGCAATCTTGGTGTTGAGTGTTTTTTTCAAATCTTGGACTTCTTTGAAGATCTGATCAACATTTGTTGTCTCAAGTCTTTGAACGAAATTATTATATTTGTTTTCTGCTTCTACTTGGTAACCGTTGATTACTTTTTCGGTTTCATTGAGTTTATCAAGATAAGCAGATTGTTGCTTGGTGAGGACAGACAGTATTCCGCTGGCAAGACGTCTACACTCGCTTGAAAATTGCTTTATCTGTTCGTCCGTTTTAGAAATCGTATCTTGTTCGCACGTCTCGATGGCGGTTTTGGTTTTATCCAGAGAGGTGAGCCATTCCTGAACATCTTGCGCGATAGCTTGCTGAAGATTTTCTATAACAGTGGCATTACTGTGTTCGAGAGCTTTCAAGGATTCGTCATACGCGGTTTTCTGCGAAACAAGGTTCGACTGCATTCCATCGATAAGACGATCGCACTCACTTGAAAAATGCTTTATTTGTTCATCGGTTTTTGAAATCGTCGTTTTCTCGCAAGTTTCAATGGCAGTTTTGTTTTTTTCGAGGGAAGCGAGCCATTCCTGAACATCTTTTGCGATACTCTGCTGAAGATTCTCTATAAGCGCAGCATTACTGTTTTCGAGAGCCTTCAGGGATTCGTCATATGCGATTTTCTGTGAAACAAGGTGAGTATGCATTCCGTCGATAAGCCGGTCACATTCACTTGAAAATCGCTGGATCTTTTCGTCGTTTTTTGAAATGGCTACCTCTTCGCAAGTCTCGATGGCGTTTTTAGTTTTCTCAAGGGAAGAAAGCCATTCTTGAATATCTTGTGCGATAGTCTGCTGAAGATTTTCTATAAGCGCAGCATTATCGCTTTCGAGCGCTTTTAGAGAATTGTCATGGTCAGATTTGAATTGGGCAACACAGTCGTCCAACTTAGCAATCAACGTTTCAGAGGATAAAATAAAGGAATCTTTATGTTGTTTTGTTGCTTCGGTTAAATCTGCAATTCTCTTGACTAATTCGGAAGAAGCAATAATGTTCTTTCTGAATTCTTCAATTTCTTTTTCCATCTGAGCGATATTTTCAAACATAACGTAGTCTCCTTATATCATGAAAGCGTTTGTTGAGCCTATCTGCCATGACCCCATAATAGACCTCATCTTTGAAGTTGTCATTATATACTTTATCCAAAAAGCCTTCATAGGTAACTTTAATTGATGTGGCTTTCCTTTTCATGTAATTCAAAATCTTAATTTTGCTTTCTGTATTACAGGACGGATAAAGTGCCACTATGGCATCTCCGAGCTGAACAATCTCATCATCAGGTATCCTTGACAATATACGATCAAGACGATATCCATCAAATAGGCTGTACATTCGGAGTTGACCGCAAAATAAAGCAATATCGAATTTGACGGAATAACGATTGCTGTTGATTCTTTCTAGGTTAACAAGCGCACTCTTGCTCACCCCTGTGGTGGTCTTTTCAATGATTTCACTGATTGAGAGATCGTTGTACAACGATTCATCGCTCTTTATTTTTGCAAAGGGAAGGACAAAATAGTCTTTTATATCTTCTGTTATCTTGTCACTATCACATGCTGCGTTCGCAGTAATAAATTCAAAGAAATCAAGAAATTGTTCGTTATGATGGAATAAATATTGCTCATAGTACCATTTGACATAAATGTGAATGATTTCTTCTGGTGATTTCGCTCGCGATACTTTTGCTATACTCTCGCGATTATTTCCCAAATATTCAAAATAAGAGCGCAATCGTTCTTTCATTCGATTTAACATCTTGTTTGAGTCAGATCTGTAACTGTCAGCATTTGTTGAACAAACATCGATGAAAATATCGACTCCATCCTTATCTTTTGACAGTGAATAGGAATACCAGTCATTAATAAACCCGGTTAGGTAGAGCATATACAACTGTTGTTTCGACCGATCTAAAATATCATAAGAATAAGATCTTACTGTACTGATCCACGCATGTTCGTCGTTTACAAAGCTGTGATAGACTTGGATCAATTGTCCATACAATTCTTCATCACTGATTGCGCCATTACTTAATTTTTGATAAATATGGGTGTAATCGTTGCTATACCCTTCCAGTAAGGAAGGAAGATTTTTGATTGGGGTGCTTCGATTAAGCAGCCCTTCCGGTACATTATCCAATGAGTTATCAAGAAAGAGAACGTACGATTTGACTTTTTCATTGGCGCGACCGGCACGACCGATTTCTTGTACATATTCATTCTTGGATAGCGGGAGTCCAAAATGAATAACGTTACGGATATCAGGAAGATTTATACCGATTCCCAGTTCGTCGCTTGCGACAAGAATCTTACTTTTTCCATCGGCAAAGTGGTAATAAGCTGAGGGGTTCTCTTTGAGATAGACGTCAGCTTCCCATCCTATGACATCTGCGACTCGTTCAGAAATGTTGTCGTTCTTGGTAAAGACAATCGTTCTTTCGTTACTGCTTATCATAGGGGCTGTTATTTCAGCCACTTCTTTCAGCATTTCTTCTTCCGTATGTAAAACACGAAAATCGTAACTTACATTGAAATGCTCGAACGCGATTGGAGAGAAGAAGTTGTCTTGTGGTATGCTTAATTGTTTTTGGACATCCTCAACTACTGTGTAGTTTGCTGTTGCGGTAAAACCTAAAAATGAAATATGATCGAAGAATTTGTTTAGGTACCTGGATAACATCAAGTATTCTGGTCGGAAATCATGCCCCCAGTGAGAGAGACAATGAATTTCATCCAGGACAATATAAGAAACAAGGGCACCTGGAGCAATACGCTCTTCACGCTTATCAATAAGGATCGTCCCTGCATTCAAATATCTGAATTTTACCAACAGATTGCGATTTTGGAATGTCATCGGAGTTAGATAGTTCAAACTGTTGCAAATATCCCAATTTGAAAAACTATTCTCGCTCGTTAATTGCAAGTGGGCTACGTTGTCTATCCTGTGATATTCTTTCAAATTGCGAATCTGATCCTGAATCAGAATATCAGTAGGTGAAACTACAAACAACGGTAATGGTTGTAAAAGTGAAGCGAAGTAAAATATCAAAGACTTCCCACTGCCAGTTGGCATAATACAGACTGAGTGTTTTTTACAGGCCAGCATATCGCATAAAGCAGAAAACTGACCTTCCTTGAATCTATCAAAACCTGAAATTTCATGGAGTATGTATTCCAGATCGGGAAGATTATCTTTTGACAGATGGTAATTGATCTTTCTTCCGTACCATAATTCTCTGGCATTTGAAACAATTTTTGTGTTGTTTTTGATATATATACCATCATGTCCATGTAATGAGATTGGAATTCCGGAGTGATCGACTTTATACTGTAGATGGACGGTTGGAATACCAATGAGTCTGCTGAAAATGGCTGCATAGTTATTGATCATACTTATAGCATATCGGAGGTTTTCAGTATCGTCTCTGTAATTCAGTGTCAGCGTACTTTTAGCTCGATTATGCCTTATAAGTTGAAGTATGATAATTGCAAGTCTATATATAGACTGAAAATCCAGTTCATATATGGTTTCAACGTCCTTAAAAAAAAACGGGATATCATCTTCTCGGATCGTTGAGTTGCGGATCAAATAGTTATAGACAAGCGCGTATACATTGGCGTCCTTGTGTTTACATGTTTGTTCTTTCCTTATACCATAAATCAAAAAACCGTTATCACCCTGACCAAAGCCGCATGGTATATATATGAACTCTTGAGATTCCTGTGATTTCGGATTGATATAAAAATCGTTATAGTCGGCTCTTGTCTTTAATGAGGAGGTGTGGGTAGAAATCTCTGTCCTTTCGCGAACGTTTTTTTCTTCTTCACGTGCTCTTTCTACCGCAGCAAGTGTTCGAGTTTCATCCTCCTTTTGTTTACGAAGATTTTCTTGATAGATTCTTAATTGTCTTTCAGCATCATCAAGTCGGGTAAGTAAGTCTTTATCAATTGCAGAAATCCATATATCAATAGCCCAGCGGGCTTTTTCTGAACTTACGCCATAATCGCCGACAAGTTTTTTGGTCCAACGGGAAATTGTAAACTGATCGACGGGAAAAGAATCACGCATTTCGGAAACAATACCTATACTAAAAGCGTTCACGAGTAAATTGATGCTTAGGCGATCTGTCATGTATATGTCGCTTAAAAGAGAACGAATTCTCTTTTCGGAAAGCAACAAAGATGGATCTCGATTAAAGTATTGCTTCAGATTCATCGTGTTCTACCGCCTTTCATAAGATATTATCCGGTGGTTTGCAGGAAAGGGAGCTTTCACTTACCAGACCGCATCTGTATCGATCTCTGATACAGAAACATCAACTTTTACAAAATCCATAATATCTCCGACATTGCAGTCCATTACCTCTGCAATCTTAAGAAGAACGGATAGTGCAACTTCTTCGTTTTTCCTCAACTTTGTGAAAGTGGCAGAGGAAACTCCGGCTTTTTTCCTTAAATCGCTGGTACTGATTTCTCTTTCAGCACACAAAATCCATAGTCTTCTATAACTAACCTTCATTAGGAATCCTCCTGCCCCAAGACACCTATAGTTAAATTATTATAACATGACAGGGTTTAAAATTCAAGAGGCTTTTGTTGATTTCTTGAATTTTTTTCATGTAAAAGCCTCAAAGATGTCGCGTTTTGGTGCGTTTGGGCAGAGACTGTAATAATTTATTTATTTCGGAACTAATTGGCTTGTGTTTAGGTCTAAAATATACGGGGTGAGACATCACGCCATCCAAAAAGAGATTCCGGCAAGGTTTCCCTATACAAACCAAACCGTTCCCCTGTGGTGAATCAATGACGCAGTAAAAGCAGATGGAATAAACGATTACATAATAGCTATTCATTGATAAGCAATCCCGCCGGACTTTCCCACAGGCTGAAGCCTGCGCGTTGCGCAGCTCTGGCGGTGGAAAAGGTCACGGCGGGTCGTTTGTGTAGTTGGCAGCCATGGAGTGAACCGTAAGCGCACATTGAAATCTTACCTTATCTTGGAGAGAGCGCGGTCTTCATATTCACGACGCAGGGATCGGCAATACTGCCCCCTGACGAGTTAACAAAAATGTTTCTGGACTTCCGGCGGGAGGTGTGGTATCGTTGTGTGCCGGAAGGACGGTGATCCCGATGAAACTGCT
>JAEEGL013625272.1_pt1 | contig 10704 bp, 13 predicted proteins | sample 9134231 | NCBI WGS metagenome assembly JAEEGL01 (sample SAMN16246548, study PRJNA631951) | gut metagenome | biome: gut microbiome; feature: rumen; material: fiber-attached | host: Bos | place: Iran: Karaj | collected 2018-10 | reverse complement strand
GGTACTGGGTATAAGTCAGGTCCATTTCCTTCAGGTAAGGCCCGTACTGCCGGATCAGTTCCTTGGAGCAGGCATACAGGGGAAAGCAGACCTGGTTTCCCAGCTTCAGGCTCTCACAGGATTGGTCTTCTGCCGCCATGCCCGTTTCACCTCCCCGGCGTTGATCGCTTTTGCACAATTTGCTTGTGCGCAATTATTATAGGGCAAACAGGATATCCTGTCAAGCTTTTTTCTCAAACAGGTTCATTTCCGGAGACAGGACAACCGACTATGCCTCCGGATCGACCACTTATCTGAAAACAGTGGAAATCCCGGGGGCTTTTCCATATAATGCAAAGTACCCGGGAGAAAGGAGCGAAAGACGTGCAGGTTGAAGTAAAACTCGACAAAAGTGCGGATGAGCCCAAAGTCATTATTCTGGCCAGCCGGATGACGGAAGAAGTCCATTCGCTTGTCCAGATGCTGTCAGAATCCGAGCCCAAACTGATTGCCGGGTTTCGGGAGGATACGGTAACGGTCCTGGATGAAAAGGATATCCTGAAAATCTACGCGGCAAACGGAAAGGTATACGCGGTGCTGCCCTCCGGTGAGTACACGCTCCGGCTTCGGCTGTATGAAATCGAGGAGCGGCTGAAACCGCGTCACTTTGTCCGCATATCCAATTCGGAGATCATCAACCTGAAGAAAGTGAAGAGTTTTGACCTGAGCTTCACGGGAACGATCTGTGTGGTGATGTCTGACGGCAGCAAAACATACGCTTCAAGAAGATACGTGGTAAAACTGAAGGAGGTTCTCGGAATATGAATCAACAGCTCTGGAAAAAAGCCGGGCTCCGTGCGCTGGTCGGCGCGCCGATCGGACTGGCATACACCACAGTCATTACAATCATCATTTCACTGGCCATGGGAGGCGGTCAGTATTATCCGGTAGTACCGGAACTGACGGAGGACGTCGGTTCGGAAACGATTGCCGTCCTGGTCCAGGCGCTCTGCTCCCTCCTTTTCGGCGCTGCCTTCGCGGGAGCCTCCGTCATCTGGGACACAGACTGGAGCCTGACGAAAATGACCGCCGTCCATTTCCTGGTCTGCTCGGCCGCGACGTTCCCCATCGCGTACCTGATCCGGTGGATGAATCATACTCCGGCCGGAATCCTGAGATATTTCGGCATCTTCCTGGCTGTCTACGTCGCCATCTGGATCGTTGCGTATATGAAAACGAAAAGAAACATCAACGCGATTAACCAAAAAGTGAAAGACCTTACCTGACAGCATCGCCCGCGGCCGGATCGCCGCGGGCGGTATTTATATGCAGGATTCATCCCGTATCGCATAGAATAAGAACGGTATGTCACCGGAAAATACAACATCATGTCAGGAGAGAACGATTATGAAGAGAATACTGGCTATCCTTCTGCTGGCGGCATTGCTGCTCCCTGTTTCCGGAATCGCTGAAAACGGAAAGTATACCATCATCGATTCCCATCTCCACTACCTTGACTTCCTTCAGGAGACAGACGGTTTTGAAGCCCTGGTCAAAAAGATGGATGAGGCGAATGTTTCCTATGCGGTCATATTCGGTATGGGCATGGCCAAGCAATGGGACGAACACGCGCCCAAAGCGCCGACCTATTACCTGAGCAATGATTCCCGCTGCTATTATTATACCGGCACGGACTATATCATGATGACGGATTACCTGGCACAGCCGGAAGATGTACAGGCCCGCTTTTTCCCGTTTATCTGCGGGATCAACCCCAATGACCTGTATTCAGCCAACCATCTCCGCCGTCTCCTGGAGACGTACGGCGACAGGATTTACGGCATCGGGGAAGTCATGAGCCGGCATGATGACCTGACAGCGCTGACCTACGGCGAACCGCCGCGGGCTGACCATCCGGCCTATCTGAAAATCTATGATCTGGCGGCCGAATACGATATCCCGGTCCTGATTCACCACAACATCGGGCCTTCCTATACCGATGACCCGCTCTATCTGGAAGAGATGAAAAATGCCCTGGCCTATAACCGGGACACTGTGATTATCTGGGCGCACACAGGCATTTCCCGCCGGGTCACGCAGTCGCAACACATCCGGATTGTGGAGGAAATGCTCCGGGACAATCCCAACCTGTACTATGACATTTCCTGGGTGATCTTTGATGATTATATCAACGAAAGCGAAGAGACGCTGAAAGCCTGGGCGGACCTGCTGATGAGGTATCCGGACCGGTTCATGGTCGGAAGCGACAAGGTCGGACACTGGAACGGTTACGAAGGCGAGATCTGGAAATACGAATCCCTGCTGGATCTTCTGGATGAAGAAACGCTGCTTAAAGTAACACAGACCAATATCCTGACCCTGATCCATGTCGATCCCGCCACAATGCAGCGGGAAGAAGTGCTGGAGCCCGCCGCGTAATTCTTTCTTTTCCGCGCTGCCCGGCGTTCGTGGTTGATTTAAAGGGAGTGAACCCTGAAAGTTCACTCCCTTTTTTCAGATCAATCCGGCAATTGAAACCGGTGTGCCATAATGCCATTGCTATTTGCATCCGTCAGATTCAAAACCATATCTGTGATAAAAACGAATTGTTCGCTGGTTTTTAAGCACCCGCACAATTATCCCGGCGTGAATGGCTGCCATCATACTATTCCGATGTCGTGAAGGTTGCCTGATCCAGCCACAGCGCGGGGCGGATACAGCCGTCGTTGTAGTTTGCGGGGCTGATGCGATGGGTACCATCGTCGAAAACGAGGGCCGGCATGTTTTTCTCAAGGACCGGCAGCCTGAGCCACCACCATCCAACCGCCCGGCCGTCGGCGGTGAACTCTTCGCTGACCCAGGCGCCTTGCGCAATGGCGTAGTCCGTCGGAGCAGCTGCCAGCACCTCGCTGTTCGGGAGGTACTGCTCAAATGCTTCGTGGTAGCTCAGCAGGAATATCTTATCCTGTGTGTCGTTTCCGTCGTCTTCTTTGTCAAACCAGCTGTACTGCCCGGAACCGTTGTCGACGGCAGTCGTCAGGACGGCGGCCTGTTCCTCCGGGCTGAAAGCTTTCCCAATGAAATCGCTGTTCAGCCATTCCCGCAGCCAGCAGTTTTCCCAGTATGTAATAACGTTTCTTTTGTTGTACGGCCGGGCGTCCAGCAGATACCGGCTCAGCAGCAGGCATTTTCCGTCCTGTACGTCCAGGACAATCCATTCAATCGGTTCCCTGCCGTTTTCCGGATGATTGTCCTGTTCATAATGGCCGAATGTGACGATGCTTCCCACTGTCACAGAGAAGCCCGGATTATCCGGATCGACTTGCGGAGCAATCCCCTCTTCTGCCGGTGTCGGAGCGGTTGTGGGTGACGGCTCAGGCGTCGGTTCGGGCATCGGGGTGGGTGTCGGCGTCGGTTCAGGCGTCGGGGCAGGCATCGGTTCCAACATCGTCAGGGCAGCCTGATCCAGCCACAGTGCGGGGCGGATACAGCCGTCCATGCGGTTTGCGTCACAGCCGCGATGGTAACCGTCATCGTAAACGAAGACCGGGACGGTTCTCTCAAGGACCGGCAGCCTGAGCCACCACCATCCGGCCGCTCGGCCGTCGGCGATGAACTCTTCGCTGACCCAGGCGCCTTGCGCAATGGCATAATCCGTCGGAGCGGCTGCCAGCGCCTCGCTGTGCGGGAGATACTGTTCAAATGCTTCGTGGTAGCTCAGCAGGAAGATCTTATCCTGTGTGTCGTTTCCGTCGTCTTCTTTGTCAAACCAGCTGTACTGCCCGGAACCGTTGTCGACGGCAGTCGTCAGGACGGCGGCCTGTTCCTCCGGGCTGAAAGCTTTCTCAATGAAATCGCTGTTCAGCCATTCCCGCAGCCAGCAGGTTTCCCAGTTCGTACTGACGTTTCTTTTGTTGTACGGCTGGGCGTCCAGCAGATACCGGCTCAGCAGCAGGCATTTTCCGTCCTGGACGTCCAGGACGATCCATTCAATCGGTTCCTTGCCGTTTTCCGGATGGTTGTCCTGTTCATAATGGCCGAATGTGACGATGCTTCCCACTGTCACAGAGACGCCCGGATTATCCGGATCGACTTGTGGAGCAATCCCCTCTTCTGCCTGTGTCGGAGCGGTTGTGGGTGACGGCTCAGGCGTCGGTTCGGGCGACGGAGTGGGTGTCGGCGTCGGTTCAGGCGTCGGAGTGGGCGTCGGTTCGGGCGTCGGAGTGGGTGTCGGTGACGGTTCAGGCGTTGGAGTGGGCGTCGGTTCGGGCGTCGGAGTAGGCGTCGGTTCGGGTGTAGGGGTGGGCGTCGGTTCGGGCGTCGGAGTAGGCGTCGGTTCAGGTGTGGGCGCGGTCGTCGGAATCTCCGTCGGTACCGGGGTTGCCTGCGGTTCCGGGGCTTTTCCGCCCCCGAAAAGCACAAAAGCCAGGATTCCGAGAACCAGCACGGCGGCGATAACTGCGGGCAGAACCCACTTCGGGCGCTTCTTCGATACCGGTTCAACCGGCAGCTGCGGCGGAATAATCCTGTCTGTGCCGGGTTGCTGTTCCGTTGTGGGCGCGTCCCCGGCAACAGGCGCTGCATGGACAGGCGTCTCCCCGCGCGCCAGGGCTTCCAGATCCGCCTTCATTTCGGAGGCAGACGCGTAACGCCGTTCCGGGGAGAAGGCACAGGCTTTCAGAATGACCCGGGAAAGCCCGGCGCCGGCGTTACACGGCGGCGGCAGGGTTTCGCCGTTCAGGCGCCGGGACATCGCGTCCTCCCGGGCTTTTGCGGAGAAATCGTCCGGAGAAACCAGCGGCAGGCGGTTGTTGTTGCTCAGGCAGTACAGCGTGACGCCCAGGGAATAAATATCCGCCCGGGTATCACAGGGCTTGCCCGTAAAAAGCTCCGGTGCCATATAACCCGAGGCGCCCTTGGCGGACGGGCTGCCGGTCACGCGCTGCGCGCTCTGGGCGATGCCGAAGCCCCCCAGCTTGTACAGGATATGTCCCGGGATCTTGTCGTTAATGAATATTTTGGTCGGTTTGATGTTCCTGTGCAGGATGTGGTGGTGTTCGCACTGTTCCAGCGCATCGCAGATATCGGCGCCGATCTGAATGATTTCCTGTTCGCTCAGGGTACGCTGGCGGGCGACATTGACCAGGGGCGTCAGCAGTTCCATCCGGATGAAGATGTTGTTTCCGATGCCGTCCGGCTTCCGGACAACCTTATAATCCTCGATGGTGACGATATGCGACTTTTTCTTGAAACGCTTCAGCGCCTCGATTTCGGAGGCGTACCGGCGGGTAATATCGTCGAAACAATTCTGGCTCCGGGAGCCGTTGAACCCCTCGGCCCGCAGGGTGGCGGCTTCCGTTTCATCTGCGGGGATGGAAATGATTTTGATAGCGGCATCGATATCGGACCGGTCCTTCCGGACCGCCCGGTAAACAACGGAACGGGTCCCGGAACCCAGTTTGCGCCCGAGCTCCCAGTCCCCCTGCCAGCTTACAGGCAATTCAATCTGTTTCAGATTGCTGTTATTGCTCATGGTATTCACCTCTCCGCGCCTGGTTGGATATGATGGTTCTGTTGGAATATATCATAAGGGAAAGCGCGGGAATTATCAAGGACAAAAGCGGCCCCGAGCCTGCCGGGAATCAGGGTCCGTGACGGCACACCCGGCTGGGAGCGATCCGCACGGCGCCCCGGTGGAGCATTCGCCGAAGCCAAAAGGAAGGTTAGCAAGTCAAAGTGCCTGTCTTCTTGAAAGCAGGCACTTTGTTGATGGTCTGGACCGCTCATCCCATCAGGAGATAAGCGGTTTCGTTATAAACCTGCGGGATGATTCGAAGTGATATCACCACCGTGAGTTTATCCTTCTTCTCTCTTCAGGAATTTGTAAAGGGTGGCCAGGTCATTCTCGGAAAAACAGAAGGTATATATTTCATTCGCGCTGACAATGAGGTTCAGGGCTCCCTCACGCGAGACAGCCATCCGGACGCCGGCGCCGGTTTCGAGCCACAGTGTGTCATTGATGAGCGTAAACCGGCCGGAGATGTTTCGGCCGTCCTTGATGAGGGCGGTGAAGACACCGCTGGGATAGAAGCTCAGGTTCACATTTCCCGTGAGGTCAGTAAGGACCACGAGGGGAACGACTATGACGATCGTGGATTCCTCATCCGGTACGGGTTCTGTATCCGGCACGGGTTCGGTATCCGGTACGGGTTCGGTATGATTCATAGATATTCATAAGGCGTCTCCCGTATATATTATTTTCCTGTTCTGATCAGGTGCCCTTCCTGTATTGCCGCCAATGTCGCCACTGCACTGACAACCGCTCCGCTGAATTTCAGGTCAATAAACGTCAGTGTCAGCGGTAAAGCATACAACAGTATGCCCGTCACTTTGTTCATTACTGTGTGCAGGGCAACCAGTTCCTTCCGCATAACATATCCGCAAACCAGATTGATGGCCCTGATCGCGGCAATCACGATGATCCAGATGACAAGCCACCTTGGAATATGAAGTGCCGGAATCATCTTGATCAGACATACAACTACCAGAACAAAATCAGCCGCTGTATCAAGTTTCGCGCCGAGTTCACTGACGGTTCCTGTTTTCCGCGCAACTGTCCCATCTGTCATGTCACTGATTCCGGCAGTGATATACAATGCATAGAATGCTTGTGAAAACAAAGGACAGAACAGCAAGGCAATACTACAGACGATTCGGATGCCGGTGATGATATTGGCCATTTTACATGGGCGTTCCCACTTCGATAAGATTGCCATCCAGGTCATAGAATCGAATCACCTTCTGTCCCCAGCTGTGCGTCATGAGACGGTTCACATACTTGACTTCAGGATAGTAGTTCTCCAGTTTCTCAACGAATCCCTCGATGTCAGGTTCTTCAAAATACAGTTCGCTGGAATTGTTTTCCGAAATGATCTCCCGTCCGAGAAACTTTGTCCAGTATTTCTCTTCCTGAAGAACCAATCCCTCTGTCAAAATCATGTTTCCGTCATTGTCAAGGATCATCTCAAGGCCGAACAGATCATGATAGAACTGTCGGGCCCTTTCAATATCCTTTACAACGATCAGTACATTCTTCAGCTTCATGGCAAAGCCTCCTCAACAGACTGGAATTTACAGCACATATTCAAGCTGTACATCACAAGGCTCTTTATCGGCAATACATTGGATAATTTCCTGCGTATGAACACATCCCAATGCCTTATATGCTGCCAGTGATTCTTTTGAAGAGTGAGCAGAAATATATAGCTTTTCTGCGCCAATCTCTTTTGCGTTTTCGCATGCATTCGTGAATAATTGTTTGCCGATTCCTTTCCCTCTGTAAGGTTCAGATACCTGAAATGCTTCCAACTGAACATACTGTTTTCTGCTGCCTATTCGTTTTGTAACAACAGTGATATAGCCTGCAATTTGATCATTCTCAACAGCTGCAAAAGCTATCAGATCTCTATTTATGCGGTCTATAATTCCCGCCGCTTCCTCTCTGCGCTTTTCAGGCCCCCAGTCTTCAGTAAATGCGATTGGAAGCAATTTCCATTCACCATCAATATTTCTCCAACACTCCGAGACTGCTTGATGTCTTATGAAATCATCCAGAGAATATACATAAAACCGTGGATCAGGCAACTTTATTATTTCAATCTTACTCATTGTTTACACCTCGATTTCTGCCTTGATCAATTTCAGGATATGTTCCATATTATCAGCAGTCAGCGAATGGAAGAAAGACATATTCTTACACTTTCGATACTCCTCGCCATCCATGACAAAGGCGTAGCCCCCAGCACATGTGGGGGTACAGGCTAATCCAGTCAGCTTTTTACAGTCTCCGGCTTTTTTGATGTCGGATTTCATATTGTCCGGAAGGCAGTTTAGAACTGTGGGATGCTCACCAATATGCTCTGCATAAATACGCATCTTCACACCGTCTTTTCGGAACACATAATTCAGCAACTCTCTTCCGCTGGCTGGGGAGCTGTATGAGGTCACAAACCCGCTTTTTGCGGTTTTGATTGTCCGTTTGCTTCTCTTGGCAATCAAGTATTCATCGAGCTCCCGCACAAAGCGTTGATACTCTGCCGGAATATCCTGCAAAAAACGAATAAACATCTCATCCATCTTTTTCTTTCTCCTCTCAACTTGAATTTGTTAATCAAGTCTATACTTTGCATTCAGGACATATTCCTTATCTTCGCCGGTACCCGGATATAGTGTTCTGTCAAAATCAATACCGCTATGCCCAAGGCAAATATCCATAAAGCAGATGAAAATACCCATATCAATGCAATTATAGAATGAAACCCTATCCGCAGGCATTATTCCTCTTTTACCGGGTTTCTTGTATCTGTAAACCAACAGCTCGCCATCGTTCTTTACAAGCCACGGTTGAGAATTACATGCACTCGGTGCAAATCTGACAATATCGGTCACACCCGGGATCTGTTCACCCTCCCATATTTCCTCAACGCTCTTTCTTTTGCTCTTAAACATATCCTTGCGGTATATCTGATCATCCTATTTCCGACCCGGTTTCTTCTGCCAGGATCTGTCACTTTCAGGGGAGAGTCAACAGAATATTTTTTTTGCTGCAAAAGATACTCAAACAGATAAAAATCATACCACCCGGTGTTTTCAGCATACCAGTGGCGGACATCCCGTTTCTGAAATCCGAGGGACTCGTACAACCGATGGGCAGGCGTATTACAGGCCAGCGCATCCAACCTGACAGCTTTCAGTCCCTTACTCTTCGCAAGGCTGATCACATCCTGCATAATGGCTTTTGCACAGCCACGGGCCCGGAAACGTGGGTTCACCGCGAGGATGTGCACTACAGCCACTTCATCATCTTCCAATACAATCCGCCAGTCAATCCCGTGATAGTCGTCCGTCTGGTATGGCGTTACGGCAACAGCAGCAGTAATGTCTGTTCCTTCTTCAGAACAGTACATGTTTCCCTGACAGACATAGTCTGTAATCATCTCTTCAGTCGGATGCTGCCCATAAACCCAACGGGCATAAACAGGCATATCCTCTGTTTCATTGATTACAAGCTGATAGAAGTTCAGCAGTTTCGGCAGATCAGTCAATGCACAAATCCTCATATATTACAACATACCTCCATAGCACGAAAAAACAAAAGCTTCCGAGTTTTCTTGCCAACGGATATCCCGACAAACTAAAATTTGTTATTCATTACCGGCAGCAGCAATCTCCAGGTAACTGATAATTGCACTCTGCTTCTCTACTGAAGCACCATATGACGCTGTATCCCATGCGATAGTTTTCGCAGTATCTCTTTGGTACAATTCGGTTTATACAAATCCTGATCGAACTGCGGGACATACATCACTTTATCAGTTTTTTTGCCATCAGGTATTCCGTGATTCCGGGGCGGTACAGGTCTGGAATTACTCCAACCTGCTGATAGCCATTTCTTTCGTAAAACCGCTTTGCTTCCGGATTATAATCCGCAACCACAAGGAAAAGCCTGTCTGCCATTTCAGATGCAATCCGTTCAGAATAATCCAGCAGAGCCTTGCCAATACCCTGGCCTCTGTATTCTTCCTTAATGGCAATGATGTGCAGGTAAGGGAAACTGTGAAATGCTCCCTTCGGGATGATATATGCAAATCCAATGCATGCTTCACCGATGAGCGCTACATACAGGTTTCCCTGCCGGATCCCTTCAAGGATTGCGTTTTCCGCGCTCCCCGGCGAAGAAAAATACTTTTCTCCAAGCGTTGACTGACAGAGCGCGTCCCTGCAATCCTTCAGATGCTTCTCGTTTCCTTTTACAAATGTTATTGCCTGCATCCTTTTTCCCCTCTTCGGGTCAGCGACTCATTGAACCTGCGTACTGCCGTACTGCCGTCCGCAGCCGCTGCACACGCCTGTGTGGACACAGATGACGCTTCCGCAGGCGGCACAGGTCCACTGCCTCCGCTCGCGCTCCAGAAAAGCAGCCATCCCGGTTTCCCGGATGGCCCGCAGATTCTCCAGCGGGGATTCGCCGAGCGGGTACTTCGACCCGTACCGGGTTTCTTTTTCCATGACGTCAACGCAGGGAAAATCCGGGCACTCATCACAGAAAAAATACCCGTTTGCCTTTCTCTTTTCACACAGGATAATGCCGCATCCCGCCGAACAGAATTCGGGCTTATTGTCATTGGGGCCGCGGCATCCGGCACAGGGGTTGGTCCCGGCCAGCGCACGCTTACAGATGCGGCAGTCCAGCCCGCATGGGGCGATCATATCTGCAGTAAACATTCTTTTTAATCTCCTTATTTTTCCCGGATGGCTTATCGGCAATACATGATCTCGCAGTCACCGCTGTCGGTGAAACGCTCGATCTCATATTTCAATCTGCCCTCCTGATAAATCTTTTCATATATCTCCCCAAGGTCCGCTGTCTTTCCCCGAATTGTAACCCAACCCGTATCCGGCAGTTCCACGGTCCGGTCTGCTCCGTCGATCTCCCCGTCGTTCAAGCCAATGACATAATCAATGGATCGTTCCGTCCAGCCATATCCGAGTCCCTGCAGGTTCGTTCGGCCGTGCTTTGCAGCTAGCTCGTCCCAGAAAGCTCCGATCGTTTCGTACTGCTGATCGTTTTCCGTGGAAAAAGTTCTGCCGATTCCTTTAAACAACATCGTTATTTCCTTTCAACTCCATCCTCATAAGCATAAGTGTTTGCCACCCGGTCTGGCG
>JAEEGL013610346.1_pt1 | contig 10704 bp, 11 predicted proteins | sample 9134231 | NCBI WGS metagenome assembly JAEEGL01 (sample SAMN16246548, study PRJNA631951) | gut metagenome | biome: gut microbiome; feature: rumen; material: fiber-attached | host: Bos | place: Iran: Karaj | collected 2018-10 | reverse complement strand
TGAAGTATGGCAGAAACATACCGGCAACGGAAACTGGCCAGACTGCGACATGCTGCCAATGAACCGCCTTGGCTGGGGATGGGCAGATCCTTCTGCGCCGGAAAGCAAAAAGGGATGGTTCTGTAAGTTTACAAAAGAAGAAACCCGCACAATGATTACCCTCTGGAGCATTTTCCGCGCCCCTCTTATGATTGGTACAGATTTACCTCAGCTGGATGATTTCAACCGTTCTCTTTTGACTAACGAAGAAATTATTGCAATGGATAAGTGCCCTAACCAGGCACGTCAGCTTTCCCCATCACTTGCAGGAGAAAAGATTGTCGGCTGGTACAATTACATTGGCATTGACGAAGATGGTCAGAACCACGCTTACTACGCCTTCTTTAATATAACTGATGAAGATCAGCCTCTTACCTTTAATGCTAAGTCAGAAAGTAAGGACGGGGCAAAGCCTGTTATCCGCGACTTGTGGGAACATAAAGATTTGGGTGACAGCGTAAAACTTGTTTTGCCACCACATAGCTGCAAGGCATTTAGAGTGTAAAAAATCACTAGAATACAAAAAAAGACCACTCCGTAATGAAGTGGTCTCTTTTAATGCTCCAGTTAATTACTGAATTTCAACTAAAAATTTATTTCCATCCTCATAGAAAATAAATGATTCTAAATCAAGGAAGGTTGCTCGTCTTCCATCATAATTTTTTGCTTTTTCATTTGCAGGAGTTGTAGCATACCATTCAAATCCTCTGGTTAATGGTTTTTCAAAAGTAACTTTACTTCCCTTATCTTCGTTAAGATAAAACTTAATCCAGGAATCTTTAGTGTTTTTATCCCAATTCTGATTGTTGCAAATGTAAATGATATGTCCATTTACATAAATTGTAGAAGAAGTTCCTTCTTCTGGTTTTGAAATAGATAATTTAATATCTGCTGCGAACATAGATGTACAGAAAAGTAAACCTGCACAAATTAAAATAATAAGTTTTTTCATAAAATCCTCCAATTTTTATATATTACTATATATAAACCGCCTCAACAAGGAAAACATAACACTGAAGGCATTGAATCAGTAGTTGTTTTTCTACACTTTTAACAGTACTTTTTCCTGTTTCTTTGATGCAGCAAGTTTTGGATATGTAATTATTTCCAAGCCCATACCAAGGCTGTCAAGATAATCTATCAAAGTTGAGATTTTCATATCCTTTCTTTTTTCGATTTTTGAAACAGAGGACTGCGTGAAATTTGTCATTTCTGATTGTTTTATATTCTGTTCTTCACGAAGCTGGGCAAGACGGATAGACATAACATCCTGTTCAGCTTTTATGTGAGCTCTTCTTACAGCTTCGGGAGACATATTACTTTCCATCATTTTGATTGCATCTTTCATTTTCCAACTCCTTCTCATGTTTTTCGATGATTACTTCGGATTCTGCGATTAGATCCTTGTAAAATTTATCTTGATTTTTTCCTTTCTTATCTCCACCAGTAAGCAGAAACGCATTTCTTCCTGTATCAAAATAATATGCAACTCGCAGAACATGTTGTTGTGTATGATTTCTTAATTCTTTTAGGTTCGTGAATTTTTTAGAACCATGAAGAGTATCTGCATATGGACGAGGAAGATTTGGTCCGTACTGACGGAGTAAAAGAACTCTTTGTAATACGGCTTCTTTACTATCTTCATCCAAAGTCAGAAACCAGGTATCATATTCATCAGATGAATCAACATTCCACATGAATTTATTATATGAACTAAAGTGAATATTTGTCAACAGAAAAAATATGTTGGGATTGCAATGCTATTGGCTCCCCCCCTTTTCAATATGATTATTATAATTTTTTTATACGATCATTGAATGTTTTATAAAATAATTCTGCATATTTCTTAAACCATTCACAGGTCTCATCCCATGATTCTTTATTATTAATATCACCATTTCTATACAGAATAATTCTTGAATCTTGACCATCAGGGAGTTCTTGCCAATCTAAGACCGTTCCAATTTCATTTTCTATAGCCTGCTTGTCGTTTCTTAGTTGTGAAAAATTATGTTTAGCTTTCTCACCACGCATATATAATTCACACCCTAATCTATTATGAACAGTATTTACAGTAAGTGAAATATTAAATTTAGATTTTCCAACTGCAATAGAATACCAATGTTGTGCCCGTGGAGTTCGAAGACTTAAAAAAGTTGTTTTTTGATTAAAATATTCTCTTAAATAATTCCAGTATTCTAATTGCAAACTTTTTGTTACTGATAATTCTTTTGAAATACTTTTATCCTTGTTATTTTTTACCCATTCATTTGGACGACAAATAATATTAAATCTTGGAGCAGGCTCTGAATCTCCAATTTTCCATAATTCAATTTCTATAGCAAAAAATTTTATATCTTCTATTGTGTTTTCATTAAGCCAATCAATAGCTTGCCTATGTTCGTCTGTAATTGAACTACATATCCAAATAACAGTTGTCGCTCCTATTCCAGAAGCATATGTAATTATTTTTCCTAAATGTTCATGATTTGATTTCTCTAATTGATTTTCTATAACTACTTTTTGATTATTTGAAATATCACGACCTACAATATCCGCTCTATAATTTCCTACAAAAACTTCTGTATCTTCAACTTCTATATCGATTCCAATTGTATTACTTAATTCATCTATATTTTCTTCTTTTGCAAGCCATGGAGTAAAATCTTTTGCTTCATCGGCCCAATAATCTCGTAAGTCAACTTTTTCTAATCTTCCTAATTTTTTCATTTTTACACTCCATAAGCCCCCATTTGGGCATCCTCATAACAACTGACAGTACCGCAGCGCGCATATCCCGGTGACACGACTACAAGTCTTTGTTATATGATAATTGTATCAATTTTTTTTGAATTAAATCTTTTGAAACTACTTCCCAATAGTTTACATAGAATAAAGCCACAGATTGTTTCTTACATATTTCTTTTTTTCTTATATCTCTTTCCTGCATTTTTAATAAAGCTTCCTTTCCTCCCCAAAAGTCAATTGACTTAAAATGTTGCTGTCCTTGATATTCTATTCCAATATTTTTTGAATTATTAAAAACATCAATTTCTAATCCATCAAGCCACTTAGGCCGATAGTGAAAAATGATTTCATCATCTGGAAATAATTCTTGCATATATTTATAAACTAATGTTTCATTCGTCCATGCTTCTCCAATATTTTTGAAACCAAATTTTTGTCTAACTTTATTTTCTATTTTTTTATTAATTTGTCTATTCTGTTTATTTAACAACTTCTTTTTTTCATAATATATTTTTTGCTCTTCATATGAAGTTACTGTTGTATATTCTAAATCACTTTTTTTAATTTTTATTAAATCTTTTATCTCTTTATCTATTTCATCTATGAAAGGCTCATTATTTATTGGATCAAGTCCTTGTTCAAAAAACTCTTTATTTACATACCAACCATAGTGTTGAATGAATTGACCGCCATACATTGGAATACAATAACGAAAAGATGGTGTAATTTTATTACATTCGTGACAAAGATTATTCTTAAAATTTATATATTTTATTATCGAGGAATCTTCGACAATTTGTTTTTTTATTAAATTTTTTACGAAATCTAATGGAAAATACATAGAATCCAATAGGAAGTTTCTTTCTGGATCTGCATTTACACTTTTATCTTTTAATTTAAATTTGATGAAGTTTTCTATACTCTTTTTTGAACAACTACAAAAATATATATCAGATTCATTATTTTCCTTAAAACCGAAATAAGCTCCATAAAATCCAGGGTAAAGAACAATTGGAAGAGGTAATTCTTCAATATTTGTCATTCCATCATTACAAGCAATAATATCTTTATTCATAATATCTTAAGATTTTTTCTGTTAATTATGGAAATTATTATAAAGACGAATAGTAAGTTTTGGTTTTAATATTTCCATTTGCGAAATATGAATATTCATTAAATGAATCAATTCCATTTCGGTCTTTCGTGATTGTCAGATTTCCGTGAGAATCATATTCGTACCAATATTCAAGATATCCGATTCTACCATCTAAATCGATTTTATTTTTTCTATGAATCAATAAATTTTTTTCGTTGAATTCCTGCCAGCATTCACTGTTATCAGAAGTTTTCCAATAGATTAAATTACCTTTATTGTCATAATTATACCATTTTTCAAAATTCTTATTATCTTTTTCATGAATCAAATTAGCATTTGAATCGTATTCCATCCATTGTTCCGTAATTTCTTTATATAAACTATGTATAGATTTTCGGTAAATAAGATTGCCATTATTGTCATATGAATACCAAGCTTCTAAAAATGAGGTCTTTTCATGAATTATTCTATCATCCTCATATTCAGCCATATAACTATTATCATTTTTCCTATCTAATTTATTCTCTTGTACATTAATTGTGTATCTTTTTTCACCATAATCATCTCTTTTAAGAATTAAATTTCCAGAAACATCATATTCAAGATACTCTTTACATATTAACCAATGAGATTCTTTTTTTCCTTCAACAACAATCTCTTTGTAAACTTTTTCTCCAATTGTTTGTGCACTTAAGACAGTAGAAAATAGTAAAAAAAATATTAATACTACAAAAGATTTTGATGACATTATTTGTTCCTCCAAGAAAAAGTATGAGTATTATCCACAAAAAAAGTATATTTATTATACAACACGATAAACAGAAATTAAAACAGAAATTTACGTTGAGAGAATTTATCATTCTCAAGTTCCATGACATCATAAGAAATTAAAACACTGACTTTCTTAGATTTATCTCAGTTTCAATATTTTTCTTATAAATGACATTCATTAAGTCTACAAATTTTTCTTCAGGAGCTTCATGCAGAAGATTATACATTTGAACTATCTGACTGAAATTAATTTTTTCGCGGATAGTTGAAAAACTGATTTCAGTATGCCACTGGTAATATGCAAGAACCCAGCCAGCTCAATATTCAGGAGTTCGATCAAATCTACATATATCCTGTTTAAGTATATTTTCATCTAAATCAAAACCTACTCTTTCAAAAATGAACAGTGCAAGTTCTGTTCCAGAACATCCACAAACAAATTTTGGAGATCCCATCTCTATTGCGTTAGCAATTTTAGAGGAAATGAAGTAATCGAAAAAAGTATCAGCTTCTACCCCACAGACATTTACAGCAAAATCAAAGGCAAAGCCTAGATTCTGCTGAAATTCTGGAAGAAATAACTTGCTATACGCAGATGACATTTTCTAGAACTTTCCGCCGCCGAGGGTTACGGTAAGTTTTAAGGAACCGGTAGCGGTGCCATCAACTTCCTGCCAGGTTATGTATGGGCCAAAGCCTAGTTTTAAGTCATTTATTGGAGAATAATAGAGCATAACTGAATAAGTCATTGCATTTAAATAACTTGCGGCGGAACCTGCTTGTGCCAAATATGCTTTCATTTCGCCAGACAAATCTTCTTTGCCAAAGTTTGCCATTGCAAAAAAGGTTCCTGTGATATCAGTTCTGCCAAACATGCGGCCGCAATTTGCCATAAGCGCAAAATTGTGTCCGTGAGTCAAATATTTGTGAATCAGATCTACATCATTTCCATCATAATAATACTGCATTGCAATAAGCATATTCTGATTTTTCCAGTAGCGGCTTAAGCCCACAGTTGCCTGAACGATGTTTGTTTTATCATCCCAGTTTGTATTTGCTGACCACTCAGATGCAGCGCCGTAGGAATAAACAAACTCACCAAAGAGGGAAACATTCTTAAGACTTCCGCTGGCTGTAAGCATTGCTTTTGGCGCATTCTGATATTTCCAGTAACCGCCAAGACCGAATTCCCACACGCCAAAAACAAGGTCTGCCTTGCCGGCAAGGGCTGTGTCGCGGGCATAAGAATCAAAACTATAATTATTTACAAAGTCTGTAGAAGGAATAACATAAAACCAGAGGCAGTTCTGTGTATTCGGAAGAACAATCTGTGTACGAAGGTTCAGACTTCCGTTTACCTGAGCGTCTACATCTTCTGGGTTGATTGAAGAAGTGTTGATTATGTCTGAGACAGGGCTAAAAAAGTAACCGGTGCCCCAGGTAACGGTGTGGAGACCAAAACGGAAGAAAGCTGTGTCTTTAATCGAAAAATCTGTAAAGAGTTCTTTTAAGCTGAGCCAGTCGCTAACAGAAGTTGTAACACTTGTGTATGGAACACTTTCGCCAGTATATGGATTTGTTACATAATCAGTTGACGCATAAGATGAAGCCTGCAACTTGTAAGGATAAGCTACGCCAAACTTGCTGTACATGCGAAGTGTCTGTGAAGGGCGGGCGTCTACGGTAAGGTAGGCGCTGGCAGAAGGGGTAAGAATTGTGTTCTTAAGATAGTCACCAAAGTCGTCGTCATCATCGGCATAGATGGTTGTCATTGTAGACAGTCCCATATTAAAGTTTCCGCCGATTTTGATTGAGCCGGTATCAAAAAGTACGCCCTTGCTTAAATCTGATTTGGCAGAAACATCTGCAACTTCTTCGATGCCGTCATCAAAGAACATGTCATCGTCGCCGCCAAAGAGATCGTCGTCGGACTGGGCGTTAAGAGACACAGAGAATAATGTCAAAACAATAAATATAGAAAGTGTTTTTTTCATATAGAACTCCCATAAATAGATTCTCCGGTCAAGCCGGAGAATGACAAGCTGTCACTATCGGGCTTGACCCGATAGTCTAGTTTAAACCTTCCAGATAAGCCTTAGTAAAAATCTTGTCCGGCAGGGTATCAAAGGTCAAATCTGAAATAACCTGCTGGGTCTGTTCGCCCTTGTTTAATTCATCACGAATAATAACCTGAGTAGAAACATAACCGGCAGGAACCTTAGAATACTTTGGAATAAGGATAGTGCGCATAAGGCGGTCTGAACCAGAAAAATCCTCCTGCTTCAAAACAAGGGCAATATCCTTACGAATATAAAACTTGGTCTTTGCGTAAGAAGGCTCTGTTGTTTTTGCTTTTAGAGTGATGATATCAACAGGGTACTTACCAAGTGTGCCCTCTTCATAGGCTTCAACCTCGTAATTGTTGCGCCATTTTGTCTTAGACTGCTCTACGTCATCCAGCTTAATGTCTGAATCGCCAAGGGCTTCTTTTATAGAAGAATGCGAAAACTTGCGGCTGATTGGATCGTATGACCAGACATTATCATCATCACGAAGATAGCCCACACCCTTGTCGGCTTCCGGGAAAAGCTGAACAATTGTCATAAGCTTGCTGTCTGTGCGTTCAAAAATCTTATACTGAAGGTTTTCCTTTGGTTTTCCAGGCTTTTCTACAACAAGAGAAACGGTTGCAGAATAGTCTCCGTTATAGGCAAGGACATCTTCGGTAGATTCCATGATTTTAAAGGCCTTGTCCGCAACGTCTGCGGAAACCTGGGCGAATGTAATCGCTGCGAAAAATACGGCTGCAGCTAAAGTTAAAAGTTTCTTCATAGTTATACTCCTAATGGTGATTTCGACAAGCTCAACCACCAGCTTATTTTACAGTTCTAAGGGCTTCGGCTGGGCTCATACGGGCAGCCTGCTTTGCACTTCCGCGAACAGCAAGCGTTGTCAGTACAATCAAAATGATATACTGAATAATAATTGAAAGAATTGAAAGCTTGAAAGAAAAATGTCCCTTACTCAAAAAGAATGAAAGCGATTCATTTGTGATTGGAATAAGGTGGACGATAAACATTACAATTCCTGCAAAAATAAGGCCGGCCAGCGCGCCGATTACGCACAAAATAACGGCTTCGTTTGTAAAAATGCGGCGGGTATCTTTACCAGTCATTCCAATGGCACGCATAGTTCCAATTTCGCGGATGCGCTCATACAAAACCATGCGGTAGGTATTTGAAACGCCAACCATTACAATCAGCAGAATTACAATCAGAATTACAGTTGTAATAACGTGAACGATATTCAAAACTGTCTTAATCTGAGGAATTTCGTCGTAAAGCGTTTCAACTCCGTATTTAACGCCCTTCCACTCATTTTCCGGTTTGCGTACATCCAGCTGCTTTTCTATTCCACGTCCAATATTTGCAGGATTTGTCTTCATAGCTTCAAGACGGCTGGTTGCGTTAATTTCGGGATTAGTTTCATGGTCTGCATGAATTGCGTTTTCAATCATCATGGCAGCCTTTGTCTGCTGATTTTTATCCTTCAAATAAAGAGAGAACATGGAATAACCGCCTTCCGGCATTTCTATAATTGTGTTCAAATCTTCAATATCGCAGTAAGCCTGCATTGTGTTAATAAAGCTGTTAGACTTTATTATTCCCATTACAGTCATATCTGCAAAAGTATTCTGACCATAAACAGTGTTTGTAGAAAAAATTACCTGGTCGCCAACCTGAAGGTTCATTGAATCAGCAGTTTTATCGCTGATGATTAAACCATTTACGATATCAGGATTTATTCCACCGCTAATAAACTTAAAAGAATCTAAAAGAAGCTTTTCGGTAAGGTCGCGGCCATAAAGCTGGGCAACAGCTTTTTTACCATTAAAAATAAGCTGTCCGGCTTCCGAAGTAAAGCAGGAATAATAGTCGTACTTAATTCCGCACTTGTCTACAATATTTTTAATGTAATCACGGTCACGAACAATATTTACAACCTTTGCCTTGCCGCCTTCATTTTCTGGTGGAAGCCATTCCAGCCCCTGAGTAATTACATTACCGCCAACAAGCTGGGTAATCTGATTTTCCATATTACCTACCATACCGGTTGTCAGCCCGTCTATTGCAGTTACAACAAAAAATCCAAAGGCAATTGCAATAGCAAGAATGGCGTTTCGTCTTTTGTTTCGGGTCAGATTTCTGAGTGCTAAAGATACAGTTTTCATTGCAAGCCCCCTACTCTTTACTTAAAGCTTTAATTGGTGTGATTTTTAAAGCTGATTTAACAGGATATCTGTTACTGATAATGCTTCCTAAAAGTGCAACAAGAATTGTTGTAATTATGATTGTTGGAGTCGGAGTAAAATGTAAAAGTCCGCCGCCCAAAATCATTTTTGCAATTTCATTTGTGATTGCGATATTAAAGGAATTAAAGATAGCCATGCAGATAAAGGCAAGCACAATACCCGCAAGAGAAGACAAAGAAGTAAGGATAATTGCTTCTGAATAGAAAAGCTTTTTTACAAACTTCTTTTCGGCTCCGATGGCACGCATTGTTCCAATTTCGCTTGTGCGTTCAATAACAGAAACGACCATTGTGTTCATGATGATGATAAAAACAACGATGGCAAGAATGATAATGAGCAGATTGAAGATAAAGCCTATGCCTTCTACGGTGCCTGAATAAGAATAGGCAGCGCCCTTCCAGTCCAGGGCACGCACGTTCAGGCCTTCTTCCATAAAACGCTTGTTTAAATCGCGGACAAGTTTTTTATCTGCATGGGGATTGTCCAGCTTGGCCAGTACAAACTGCCAGGCTCCATCATCAGTTTGATTAAGCTGATCACGAAGGCTTGTATCACCAAGAATGTCATCAAAGTTTTCTGTGCTTCCAAGAATTGAAGTGTCATCTTCTATATCACCAAACATGTCTTCATCATCAAAAGAACCAAACAAATCATCCTCTGACATAGAAGAAATAGAAAGGTCTATGCTGTCCGGCAGCTCCTGGCTAAAGGAAGAAGCATAAGTGAGGTCTGCAAAAGAGCGGGCAAGCTCTGGTTCGCAGTAAATGCTCTGGAACATTGCAGAATACTCGTTTGCAGGCTTAAAAATTCCAACAATTTTTCCTTCGCGGATTGTACCACTCATATTTGCAAGAAGAACTGTGTCTCCAAGCTTAAGGCTTTCCTTGTAAGTTTTTTCAAAGCCAGCCATAACGCGGGTGTCGATAATAATTTCATTACTACCAGGAGCTGGATAAGTGCCTTCTATAAAGTTTAAGTCCGGGAACATATCCCAGAAGGTGCCCTTTTCTCCGGCAAAAAGCATGGAAATTGGAATATCCATAAGGCCCAGGTCATCATTATCCAAAAGGTCAGAAAAATCCATTTCAATGCCCTTTGCCAAAAGCACCTGGGCAGTAATAAGTTTTGTCTGTTTTTTAATTCCGCTTACTTCGGCAAGAATTTCTTCTACTTCTTCCAAATCTGGAAGGGCCGGAACCTGTGGCATTTCGCCGGTAATGTTTGTTGAATTCAATCCAAAAACATCTATGGTTGTTCCCTTTTCGGGGATTATAGAAATTGCAAGGTCGCCGGTTACATTGGCTCGAAAGTCGCGTTCAAGTCCGCGGTTTACAGATTCCAAAAAAGAGTTTCCCATAATTACAATGGCAACTCCAAAAAGAATAAAAAGTGAAATGATTATAGTTTTAGACTTGTGTTCGCGGAGGTTCCGCATAGCAAGTTTTATTATTTCTTTCATGCTATACACCCCTAGATCTTGTATTCATCAGAGCCAACCTTGTGCTCATCATTAATAACCTGTCCATCAAGGATGTGAACAACGTGGTCGCACATGTCTACAATGCGGGAATCGTGGGTAGAGAAAATAAAGGTTGTCTGCAAGTCTGGGTCTTTGTTCAAAGACTTCATGAGGCTCAAAATCTGCTCAGAGTTCTTTGAGTCCAGGTTGGCAGTTGGTTCATCGGCAAGAATAACAGGAGCCTTTGTTACAAGAGCGCGGGCAATTGCAACACGCTGG
>JAEEGL013386190.1_pt1 | contig 10704 bp, 8 predicted proteins | sample 9134231 | NCBI WGS metagenome assembly JAEEGL01 (sample SAMN16246548, study PRJNA631951) | gut metagenome | biome: gut microbiome; feature: rumen; material: fiber-attached | host: Bos | place: Iran: Karaj | collected 2018-10 | reverse complement strand
GTGGCAAAGTGCCGGTTCAGCTCGGCACGCAGTATCTTGTTGCTGTCCACCGGGTGGAACAGGGCTGTCACGCGGAAGTAGGGCTTGCTCTTGAAGTTTTTGATCTCCTCCTCGCGCTCCACAATCAAGCGTACGGCGACACTTTGCACGCGGCCGGCGCTCAAGGCCGGCTTGATTTTGCTCCACAGGATGGGGCTGATCTCGTAGCCCACCAGGCGATCCAGCACGCGGCGTGCCTGCTGTGCGTCGACCAGGTTCATGTCGATCTGACGCGGATTTTCGATGGCGTGCAGGATGGCAGTCTTGGTAATCTCGTTGAAGACAATGCGTTGGGTGGTCTCAGGATTCAGCTTCAGCGTCTCCTGAAGGTGCCATGCGATGGCCTCTCCCTCGCGGTCCTCATCGGATGCCAGCCACACGCGGTCGGCGCCCTTCACAGCTTTCTGCAACTCGCTCACCAGCTGCTTCTTGTCGTCGCTGATCTGATACTGCGGCTCGTAGTTGCCTTCCACGTCGATGCTCATCTCTTTCTTCGCCAGGTCGCGGATGTGGCCGTAGCTCGACTTGACGGTGTAGTCCTTCCCAAGGAATTTCTCGATGGTCTTCGCCTTTGCAGGCGACTCAACAATGACTAAATTTTTCATGCGATTATATGATTATTTTTATTTTCACTGCCGATAGTAACGTATATATATTTTATTTATTGTGGAATGTTTAAAAAAAAATATTTTTCTGTCGAAAAATAAATATAAACGACAGATAATCAGCGTGTTTGTGTTGTTTTATGGTCAATAATCGATTGATTGTTAGCATTAACGCCCTATTAACTAGCTGGCAACTCCCTGGATGCTCGCTGAAAAGTAGGGAGTTTTCAGCAGGCTTTCAGCAAGGTGTCAGCTAGAAATGAGCATAAAAAACTGAAAAACAGTGATTAACAAATGTTAAAATTATGTAAGTTGTTATCATTTAGTCATTTGTGTGTTTCTGCCGCTGCGGTTGGTCCTACCGTTAAAAAAACTTGTCGTCACAATAAAATGGCACGTTTTTTGTTACGGTAGGTGTGAATCATTCAACATCGACCGATATGAACAAAATCATTGCATTGACCATTGTGGCTCTGTCATTTACGGTTCAAGCCTGCCACGCGCAGCCCGGCAAGGATGCCGTCGCGTCTCCGTTGACCACCGTGGCCCCGAAACAGGAACAACCTACTCGTCTGACACTCACCGATTTTACCGACGTGGCCTCCTCGACAATCGATGCCGTGGTGCACATCAAGACCGTCATGACGCAGATGACACCCCTTTATCAATCCTTCTTTGGTTTCATCATTCCGCAGGGCGTTCAGCGTCAAGAGTATAACGCTTTTGGATCAGGGGTGATTGTCACCACCGACGGCTATATCGTCACCAACAACCATGTGGTGCAGGATGCCGAGCGTATCACAGTGACACTCAACGACCGGCGTGAACTTCCGGCCCGTCTGATAGGCAACGATCCCGCCACCGACCTGGCGGTAATCAAGATCGAGGCCGACAGTCTCAGCTACATGCCCTTCGGCAATAGCGACCTGGTGCGCGTCGGCGAGCCGGTGCTGGCCATCGGCAACCCCTTCAATCTCACCTCGACGGTCACAAGCGGTATCATCAGTGCCAAGGCCCGCAACATGCATATCATCGACAATCCCCGTACCAATGAGACTCCGTTGGAGTCGTTCCTTCAGACTGATGCGGCTGTCAATTCGGGTAATAGTGGAGGTGCTTTGGTCAACTCTCGCGCCGAGTTGATCGGCATTGTGACGGCTATCGCGTCGGGCAACGGCAACTACATCGGCTACTCGTTCGCCATACCCTCGAACATCGTGGTCAAAGTGGCGGGCGACCTGCAGCGCTACGGCTATGTACAACGTGGTTATCTGGGTGTCCAAGTGACTGAAGTTGACGCCACTATGGCTCGCCGTACCGGTGCTCGCGCCATCAAAGGGCTCTATGTGGCACAGGTGGTCAAGGATTGTGCCTCCGACCGAGCCGGCATACGTCAGGGCGATATCATCCTTCGTGTGGCGGGTAAGGAGGTCAACACCTTCGCCGAGATGACCGAGGAGCTCGGCCTATTCACTCCGGGTGATGAGGTTGAGGTCGATTACGAGCGCGACGGCCACACCAATACGGTTAAAGCAATACTTTTGAACTCGCAAGGCAACACGCAGATAATCCGCAAGTGACGCTTGAGGATAAATATATTGAAATGACCCAGCAGCCTGTGAAGCTGCTGGTGTGTAAGATGGCAGTGCCGACCATCATTGCGATGGTCACCACCGCCCTCTATAATCTTGTCGATGCGGCCTTCATCGGACGTCTGTCGACCGAAGGGACTGCCGGCATCGGCATCTCGTTTGCCTACATGACATTCATCCAGGCTCTGGGTTTCTTTTTCGGCCATGGATCAGGCAATTACATCAGCCGTGCCCTTGGAGCCAAGGACAGTCGGTCGGCGTCGGTGGTGGCGTCAGTGGGCTTTATCACGCCTTTCATCGTCGGACTGGTAGCCGCAATAGTGTGTATATTGAACCTCAGTGGCTTGAGTCGACTCTTGGGCGCTCCCGACGAAGTGGTGCCGTTTGCCAACGACTACCTCCGTTATATCGTTGTGGCTACGCCGTTTATGATGTCGGCACTGACTTTGAACAACCAGTTACGCCTGCAAGGCAACGCCCATTTTGGCATGGTGGGCATCGTCAGCGGCGCCATTCTGAATATCGCCCTCGATCCGATCTTTATCTTCGCCCTCGACATGGGTGTCAGCGGTGCTTCGTTGGCCACGGCTATCAGTCAGTTGTTTGCCTGGTGCCTACTTCTGTACGGTACATTCAAACCTGAGAGTGTGCATATTAGTCTGCGGGACTTCAAGCCTTCATTGAAGGTTTATTATGAGATATTCAGAGGGGGATTGCCGTCGCTTTTCCGTCAAGTTTTCAACTGTGCCGCCGCCGTATCGCTCAACTATTGTGCTGCACTCTACGCCGCCCCCGGCGAGGAGGCTTCGGCTGTGGCAGCCTTCGCCGTGGTGACGCGGGTCATGATGTTCGTTTTCAGCGTCGTGCTCGGTTTCTGTCAAGGCTTTCAGCCGGTGTGTGGCTATAACTATGGTGCCAAACTCTATGACCGTGTGCGCGAGTCGTGGCTTTTCGCCTCTTCGGTGGGTACCGTCTTTTTGCTGGTCATCTCCATTGTGGGTTTTGTCTTTGCCCCTCAGATAGTTGCACTGTTCCGTGCCGAGGATGCGGCCCTGGTCCGCATTGGTGCTGCCACCCTACGTTGGCAGTGTGCGGCATTCCCTCTGGTGGCCTCGTTCACCGCCACGGGAATGCTCTTCCAAAACATCCGCATGACAGGCCCTGCCACCCTCCTAAGTATCACACGTAATGGACTTTTCTTCCTTCCAGCCATTCTGTTACTGCCCATGTGGTTGGGTCTTCAAGGTGTTCAGATGGCCCAGGCCGTGGCCGATGTGCTCACCTTCCTCCTCTCAGTCCCCTATGTCTTCTGGATCAACCGCAAGCTGAAAAACAATATGCGATGAAATAATGTTAATTTAAATAATGTAAAATGTCCGGCTATATGTCGGACTTTTTTTGTATTTTTGCATTGCAAAAAGTAGTATATATTATTGTAATGGAAGATACACAGAACGATATTATTCAGGAAGTTACCAACGAAGAGTATAAATGGGGTTTCACCACCGATATCGATACCGAGACCATCCGCAAGGGTCTGGACGAGGAAGTGGTGCGTCTTATCTCTCAGAAGAAGGGTGAACCGGAGTGGTTGCTGGAGTTCCGTCTGGAGGCTTTCCGCCGCTGGCAGAAGATGAAGGAGCCCGACTGGGCCCACCTTGAGTACGAGACCCCCAACTATCAGGACATCATCTACTTCGCTGCCCCAAAGCAAGAGAAGAAGAAAAGCATGGATGAGGTGGATCCCGAACTGTTGGCTACCTTCGACAAACTGGGCATACCACTTCGTGAACGTGAGGCATTGGCCGGTGTAGCCTACGACGCTATCATGGATTCGGTGAGCGTAAAGACCACCAGCCAAAAAGCTCTTGAAGAGAAAGGTATCATCTTCATGCCCATTAGCGAGGCGGTGCAGAAGCATCCCGACTTGGTACGTAAGTATTTAGGCTCGGTGGTACCGGCGGCTGACAACTTCTTTGCCGCCTTGAACAGTGCCGTATTCAGTGACGGTTCGTTCTGCTATATTCCCAAAGGGGTGCGCTGCCCGATGGAGCTCTCCAGCTATTTCCGCATCAATGCCAAGGGTACCGGTCAGTTCGAACGTACGCTCATCGTGGCCGACGAAGGTGCCTATGTTTCCTATATGGAAGGATGTACTGCCCCTCAGCGTGATGAAAACCAGTTACATGCCGCCATCGTGGAGATCATCGTCATGAAAGATGCCGAGGTGAAGTACAGCACGGTACAGAATTGGTACCCAGGTGATAAGGAGGGTAAGGGCGGTATCTATAACTTTGTCACCAAACGTGGCATCTGCAAAGGGTCGCATTCGAAGCTTTCGTGGACGCAGGTGGAGACAGGTAGTGCCGTCACATGGAAGTACCCCAGTTGTATTTTGCAGGGCGATGACTCGACGGCAGAGTTCTACTCCGTGGCTGTTACCAATAATTATCAGCAGGCTGATACCGGCACAAAGATGATTCATGTGGGCAAAAACACGCGCTCGACCATCATGAGCAAGGGCATCAGTGCTGGTAAAAGCCACAACAGCTACCGAGGCTTGGTGCAGATCGGCCGAGGGGCGGACAATGCACGCAATTACTCGCAGTGCGACTCTCTGCTTCTTGGTGACCAATGCGGTGCCCACACATGGCCTTATATCAAGGCCGATAATCACACCGCAATACTAGAACATGAGGCCACCACATCGAAAATCAGCGAAGATCAGCTCTTCTACTGTCAGCAACGTGGCATCAGTCCCGAGAGTGCTGTAGGCCTCATCGTCAATGGATACGCCAAGGATGTACTTAAAAAGCTTCCGATGGAGTTTGCTGTCGAGGCACAGAAACTGCTGAGTATTTCACTGGAAGGAAGCGTTGGATGACGAATATAATCATCATACTCGTCTGTCTTTTCGCTCCATTGGGAATCCTATGGCTAACCTATCGGTTCCCATTCCTGAATAAAGTGGGGGCCATAATTGTCGCCTATGTCATTGGTTGTACGCTGGGTTTGACGGGATTGATACCCGATACTCCCGAAGTACATAAGGTACAGACCGATATAGCTACCTACACTATTCCTTTTGCCATACCTCTATTGCTCTTTTCTGCCAATATCAAGTCGTGGGTGACACTGGCACCCCGATTTATCAAGTCAACGCTGTTCGGCATTATGGGTTGTTGTATTGCGGTGACTGTGGGCTTTCTTGTGTGCTGTGGCGACGAGCCTGAGACCTATGCTTCCATAGGTGGTATGCTTACGGGCCTCTATACTGGTGGCAATGCTAACTTGGCTTCTATCAAAATGGCCCTTGGAGTGGACGATACAGTCTACGTTATCACCTCGGCCTACAGCACAGTTCTCAGCGGAGTATACCTGCTTTTTGTCATTGTCTTTGGCAAGCAGGTACTACGACTTATATTGCCAGACTTCCCGCATGATAAAGTGTATTCCGGCGATGACACTTTCGAAGTGGAGAACTACAACGACCAACTGTTCTACGGACTTTTCCGTAAAAGCAACCTGCGCACATTGATGCAGAGTCTGTTGCTGACAGTACTCATTATAGTTATCGGCGCCGGTATCGCCATGCTCTTCCCGAAAGATATGTTCCAGACGATATTCATTCTGAGTATTAGTACATTGGCAATAGTAGCATCCTGCTTCAAACGGGTGCGAACCATGAAGCGCACCTTCGAGGCTGGAACCTATTTCATACTGGTATTTTCCATCGCTGTGGCCTCGCAGGTGAATACTCACACCCTGGGAAGTATCGATTCCACCATCTTTCTCTTCATCACCATCGCCACATTAGGGTCGCTATTGATGCATGTGATACTGAGTGCTATCTTCCGAATCGACACCGATACCACGCTGGCCAGCAGCATATCGCTCATCTGTTCGCCACCTTTTGTTCCAGTTGTAGCTGGTGCAGTAAAGAATAAAGCTATCGTTGGCCCCGGCATTGCTGTGGGGCTCTTCGGGTATGCAGTGGGTACATACGTGGGGTTTCTGCTGGCTAAGTTCTTGTTAATAATATGACACATAAACTATCGACACAGGAAATGCACCGGATGACGGTGGAGGAGTTTCACGCCAGCGAGAAACTACCGCTCACCGTGGTGCTCGACAATGTGCGGAGTCTGAACAATATAGGGTCGATATTTCGCACCAGTGATGCCTTCCGTGTGGAACATATCGCCCTTTGCGGTATCACAGCAACGCCGCCACACCGTGAGATTCATAAGACCGCTCTCGGTGCCGAGGAGAGTGTGGACTGGAGTTACCATGAGGATACTGTCGAATGTATGAAGGCTTTGAAAGCCAGAGGCTATTGCCTTTTTGCCGTGGAACTGGCCCACGACAGCCTCAAACTCGGGTGCGACCCCATCCCGACAGACCATCCTGTGGCCCTTGTTTTTGGCAATGAGATCGAAGGAGTGCAAGAGTCAGTCATGGAACTCTGTGACGGATTTGTCGAGATACCCCAGGCTGGCACTAAGCACTCGCTCAACGTCAGTTGTGCCGCCGCCATAGCTTTATGGGAGATGTTCAAGGAATTAAGAATTAAGAGCTAATGAGTTATGACCCGAGAAGAGAGAAAGGAAAAGGCACGTGCACTGCATAAGCAGGGATGTAACTGCTGCCAATCGGTGGTGATGGCCTGGGACGATAAGCTGCCCATCGACCGAGAGGCTGCCATGGGGGTGTCCGCACCCTTTGGGCGTGGTCTTGCCGGCACCCGTGAAGTCTGCGGATGCGTCAGCGGTATGGCCATGGTCTGTGGCCTCACGGGTCACAATGCCGACGTGCGTCCTTTGATCGAGCGCTTCCGCGAGGAGCATGGCGACATCGTATGCGCCCGCCTTCTCGCCGCCGGCAAGAAGCCTTGCCCCGAGATGGTGGCCTATACTGCCGGTTTATTGACTGAAACAATCGAATAATAATCTTTTGAATATGAAGAGAATATTTTTTGCTTTTACCGCTCTTTTGCTGACTGTCACGGTCTCCGCCCAGCGCGTTGACTTCCGGATGAGTGAGAATTCCAACAAAAAAGCCTACTCGCCGACCTTGATACGCCTCGTGGAAGGAATGCAGATGGGTGAGATGCTGGTGGTGGAACCCGAGCTGAAAGCTGTCAGCGGCCCGATGACCAATCCTGTCAAAGCCCTCAAGGTGAGGCTGTGCGACATGGAGTGGAACGACACAAAGAGTGTGGTCATTGACGAGACCAAAGGGGTGGGAATACGTGAAGCGTTCAGGTCGGGCAACCGCCTGCACGTCCTTTTCAGCCAAGAAGAGAAGAACCTGCTGAAACTGCGTCATGTGATTCTCGACGCCCAGAGCCTCGATATCGTCGCCGACAATGCACTTGTCGACGTGACCATGAATAAAGGTGATGAAGGATATGTCTGGACTGCCACTTCGCCCGACGGGCAGTACCACGGAGTAGTCTACGCCGTGTGGCCCAAGAAAGGCGATGCCATGGCCGGGGTTCAGATGTACGACAAGGAGATGAATAAGTTGTGGGATCGACCATTGGCCTATAGCGATATCTATCAAATACTTGTATGCGACAACGGTACTGTCGCCACCATCCGTCCCGGAACAATCGACAACAACAACGATATCACCGCTTTCCGCCTCAATATTGCCACCGCTGAAGGTGAGAAACACGGTGAATTTGTGTTGAATGCCGACGTGAGCGACGTGGCCTTGATGGCATGCGAAGGCGGCAAGGTGCTCGCCACCGCCCTCGAGGGCAAGGGCGGCTACGGGATTCTCAGGATAGGGTCGCTGGGCAGCCGCTCCTATACCGGCGTATGGGGCCTGGTATTCGACCTCAACAGTCAGCGGATATCGGTCAGTAACCGCCACCCCTTCGACGACGACGACATACGCCTCTTCGACAATCTGAGCGCCGACACAAAGCCTTTGAACCACAAAACCAACTATGTACGCCTGCTCGACCACTGCACCACACCCCAAGGCGGTGCGGCTCTCTACCAGCGCGCCTGGAAGGAGGAAACCCGCAATACGCGCACCGGCATGACAATGAGCGAGACCGTCCACAGCATGGGCATCATGATGGTGCAGGCCAACATGGACGGTGAGCTCACCATCAGCTCCATCCCCCAGAACAATCAGAACGCCGACTGGCCCGACGTGGGCGCCGATGTCTTCCCCTACAACGGTAAGGTGTATGTACTTACCAACGAGTCGAAGCACGAGACCGACGAGTACACCCCCGACAATCCTGCTCAGCGCAGCCGCAGTTTGCTGATGGCCAACGCCGCCGTGGCGATTTATTGGTTCACTCCCGACGGGAAGGGAGCCAAGCAGATGCTCGAGAAGGAACGCAAGGCCATTCTCTATTCCCCCGCATTTGCCGCTGGCAACGGCAGGTTCTACTTCCTCGCAGGTTCTATCAAACCCTGCCTGAGCAGCATCACCATCTATGATTAGTGACACGATGAGCAAACGAAAGATAATCAACGACCCCGTGTACGACGGGTTCCTCTCGGTCGACGACCCGGTGATACTTCAAGTCATCGAGCACCCCTGGTTCCAGCGGCATCGCCGGATCAAGCAGTTGGGACTGACCCATCTGGTCTATCCCGGTGCCATGCACACCCGTTTCAGCCACATGCTCGGTGCCCTCAACCTGATGAAACGCGCCCTCGAAGTGCTGAAACTCAAAGGGGTGACCATCACCGACGAGGAGTGTCGCGGTGCCAAGCTGGCCATCCTCCTCCACGACATTGGCCACGGTCCCTTCTCGCACACCAGCGAGCGTGTGCTCGTCGATGTGCCGCACGAGGAGATTACGCTGATGATGATGCAACGCCTCAACGAGGAGATGAATGGGGTGCTCGGCATCGCCATCGACATCTTTTCCAACAGATACCACAAACACTTCCTGCATCAGCTGGTCTCCAGCCAGTTGGACATGGACCGACTCGACTACCTCGGCCGCGATTCCTTCTTCACCGGCGTCAGCGAGGGCATCGTCGGCACCGACCGTATCATCAGCATGTTGAACGTCCACGACGACGAATTGGTGATCGACGAAAAGGGAATCTACAGCGTTGAGAAATTTATCATTTCCAGACGTTTGATGTACTGGCAGGTCTATATGCACAAGACCGTCATCGCTGCCGATCAGGTGCTGCTGAACATTCTCCGTCGTGCCCGTGAGCTTGACGCTAAGGTATTCCACTTTGACCCCTCGTCGCCCGACTTCCTCGACCGTTTTGCCGAGGTTGACGACGACGATATCATGGTGGCTGTCAAGCACTGGCAGCACTCGAACGACGAGATTCTCAGCACCCTCTGCCGCAACCTCGTCAACCGTCGCCTGCCCGCCATCCGTATCAGCAACGAGCCCTTTGCCGATATCGAACGTGACTATTTCCACGGTACCGGCGAGTTGCACAACCGTTCCTACGACTTCAACGACCAGGAAATCAAGGTTCTCTACAAGGATGGCCGCTGCCTGCCCATCAGCGAGGCCAGCGACCAGCTCGACCGTCGCTTCCTCGAAAAACAGGTGACCAAATACTTCTGTTACCAGCCAAAATAGACGTTAGTGTGCTTGTTATCAGTTTTTTATAACGAGCTAGTACACCCTAACGCACTATCCGTCAGGTTATTACGCTGATTGCTGGCTGATACCTTGCTGAACCCTTGCTGAAAACCCCCTATTTTCAGCCAGCATCCAGCCAGCATTCAGGGAGTTGATAGGGAGTTGATAGGGAGTTAACCCCTTAAGTTGTTAACTGTCAGGGGTTGAAAATGGTCGCCTTCAGACATAATAATTCGGCCTGTTTTGCGTTATTCAGTCGTAAACGACTGAAATTATGCGAGTACATTTTATAGCCATCGGCGGTTCCGCCATGCACAACCTTGCCATAGCCCTCTGCCAGAAGGGCATCACCGTCACGGGTAGTGACGACGAGATATTCGACCCGGCGAAGAGCCGGCTGGAGAAATACGGCCTGCTGCCGGAAACGTTCGGCTGGCATCCCGAGAGGATTACCAAAGATCTCGACGCTGTGGTGCTGGGTATGCACGCCCGCATCGACAATCCCGAGTTGCTTCGTGCACAGGAGCTTGGCTTGAAGATCTATTCTTACCCCGAGTATCTGTACGAGCAGTCGAAGGATAAGCTGCGCATCGTCATCGGCGGCTCGCACGGCAAGACGACGACCACGGCCATGATACTGCACGTGCTGGCGCATTGTGGCATCGAGGCCGATTATATGGTGGGTGCCCAGCTCAAGGGCTTCGAGGTGATGGTGCGCCTGAGCCATACGGCCAAGGTGATGGTCATCGAGGGCGACGAATACCTGACTTCGCCCATCGACCGCCGCCCCAAGTTCCACCTCTACAAGCCCAATGTGGCCATCATCACCGGCATCGAGTGGGACAACATCAACGTCTTCCCGACGTTCGACATCTACCGC
>JAEEGL013152432.1_pt1 | contig 10704 bp, 6 predicted proteins | sample 9134231 | NCBI WGS metagenome assembly JAEEGL01 (sample SAMN16246548, study PRJNA631951) | gut metagenome | biome: gut microbiome; feature: rumen; material: fiber-attached | host: Bos | place: Iran: Karaj | collected 2018-10 | reverse complement strand
TTTGTCGATTGTGAGCTGCAAGGCTTTCAGCTTCTCGCTGTTGGCGCTTGTATTTGCTTGTTCTTTAGCCATTTTATATGAATTTTATGTTTGTTTTCGGATTGGCTAAAGGTAGAAAAAAAGGCAAAATGGCAAGAGTTGTGGCTATCTTTTTTGCGAAATTCTTTGTGCGGCAATAATGTCGAAGACCTTGATGTCCATTTCATTATACCGGTAGGCAAGGTAAGCCGCATAAAAAAGGCGGACCGTCTGAGTCCGCCTCTTATTCAGTGTCTTGATAGATCAATTCTTTTTGCACGCCTTGTTCATCTCTTTGATGAACAGCTCGAGCGCTGCCGGCATTGATGGTGCTTCAGGTGTCGGAGCCTTAATGTCGAGCCTTAGGTTGGCGTCCTCCACAGCCTTTGCTGTTGTTGGACCTAAAGCGGCTATCTTAATCTCGTTCTGCTCAAAATCGGGGAAATTCGTCTTCAGCGATTTTATTCCCTCGGGGCTGAAGAAGCACATCACGTCGTAGTTCTGGTCAGCGATGTCCGACATGTCGGTGGCAACCGTCTGATAGAGAATGGCTAGCGTGTGGTCAATATTGTGCGCGGTCAGTTTTTCGAGCACCTCCGGTTTGTACTTGTCCGACGATGGCAGCAGGAACTTGTCCTCACGGTGCTTGTCGATTACGCTGAGCAACTCGTCGAACTTGCCGTTGGGCGCGAAGAAAATCTTACGTTTACGATATGTAATGTATTTCTGAAGATAGAGCGCCACAGCCTCAGTAATGCAGAAATACTTCATTGTGTCGGGCAGTGTCACGCGCACCTCCTCACATATGCGGAACAGGTGGTCGATGGCGTTCTTGCTCGTGAAAATAACGGCTGTATGGTCGAGAATGTTGATTCTCTCTTTGCGGAAATCTTTGGCCTCGACCGGCTTGACTGTGATAAAAGGCCTGAAATCGATTTTCAAATTGTACTTTTCCGCCAAATCAAAATACGGCGACTTTTCGGTCGTTGGTTTTGGTTGAGAAACCAGAATTTTCTTGATCTTCAATTTGGTACTTTTTAGTTAAACTTCACTCTATTCCTCTCTACCACACATAATTCATTATGCACTTATAAATGGTCAGAAGGGGTAAAATTTCAAGGGTGCAAAGATAGAAAAACAAATAAAATATTGAAACCCTATTTTTAAAGCAAATTCTCAATGCCCGGAACATGGTTAAAACATAGAACAGCACAAACAACGCCAGCCCCGCCCATATCAGCTTTTCTGACAGCGAGTCGGGCACGAACGGAATAACTGCTATTAAGGGCAGCAGCAACAATCCGTACACTTTGTTATACAAATAGATGTTGAAATTGTATGAGCCGAAGGCACGGGTGTCGAAAATAAAATCTAAAATCTTCAGAACGATGGTCTTGGTAAAGTAAATGACCATAAATCCTAACGTGAGTGCACCGAACAACATGATTCCCGACAAGCTGCCGGCTGTAATGCCGTACAAATTGACACACTGCGTGGCGAACAATCCGATATTGATGAAAAACAGAATGTTAAGAATAAAGAATACACGGCCCAACACCACGTTCGACTCTTGGTACACACGGCGGGCGGTGAAAAAATTCACAGCCGACTGCATCAGCATACCTATGTATTTGCCATAGATCATCCGTGTCCAGGCAAAAATGACAAATGACACTATCAGAACTCCGATCATCCAGTCGGTTTCGCCTATCGATTTGTTTAGCAAGATGTTGTCAATCTTGCGGTTGACAGGTTTTCCCTCTCTTTCGGTGAACACTTTCGGTGCCGGAGCAATGGTCACACTGTCGGTGGCTGAGGTATCGGCAGCAGCCAGCGCCACGGTGTCAGGGCTGACAACCACAGTTTCTGTGTCGACGGCAACCGTGTCTTCTAACTGGTGGCTGACGGCCTCAACCAGCACTGGTGCCGAGTTCTGCTCGCTGGCCAACTCCTGCGCCTGCATTTGCTCAACCTGATGTTTCGGAGCTTCTGCTGTAATTGATTGTATGGTGCGCGCACTGTCGCTGATGGGCTCAATGGCGTTGATTCCGAGCTGTGATGTTATTGATTTGTCGCTGCTGATTACAAAGTCGCCCGTCAGCACGTCGTAGGCCGGATGGCTGATGGTGTCGTCAACCGGCACATAGGGAACGGTTTTCACAACCGGCACGTACTCTTTCTTGGGTGCAAGGCGGCTCGAATCGACACGGAATGCATCAGCTCCGCTGAAATCGAGCGTCTGGCGCATTATGATCACCGAACCGGCGGGCGCAGACTGAGTGGCCGTTGAATCGGCCTGAATACCGCTGTTTTGTGACAAAACCATTGACGAAAAAATCAATAACGGCCGCAAAATTAATGTATTTGCGGCAGGTTCGAAAAAAAAGCCGTTAAATTTTACGATACGGTGCCGTTCTTTGTCCGGACAAAAAAAAGAGGCTGCCCTGAATGTGTTCGGACAGCCCCGCGATTGCCAGAAAAAACCTGTCTGTTACAGCTGCATTGGGCAGAGCAGCATGAGAACATCCTCATCGGCATCGTTCTTGTCGAGAGGAATGAATGTGCCAGCGCGGTTGGGGTCAGAAAGATTGATGACCACCTCGCTGCAGCTGAGGTTCGACAGAATCTCGATCAAATACGATGATTTGAAACCTATCTCCATCTCCTCGCCCTCATAAAGGCATTTCACACGCTCGTGAGCCGATACCGAGAAATCGATGTCTTGTGCCGACACAGTGAGCTGATTGGCCATGATCGAGAGTTTGATGAGGTTGTTGGCCTGGTTCGAGCACACCGACACACGGCGCAGACTGCTGCACAGCTCGGCGCGGTCGATAGTGAGCTTGCGCGGAGCGTCGGTAGGTATGACTGCCTGATAATTCGGATAGCTTCCCTCAATCAAACGGCAAATGAGCGTATAGTCATTGAATTTGACAATGGCGTTTTTGTTGTCGAACGACAAGGAAACCATGCCATCATCTTTGGGCAGGATGCCTTTCAGCAGGTTGGCCGGTTTTGGCGGGAAGATGAACGAGCCGTCGCTCTCGGTTTTCACGTCGGAACGGCTGTAGCACACCAGTTTGTGGGCGTCTGTGGCCACAAATTTTGCTTTACCGCCAGACAGCTCAACGAAAACGCCTGTCATTACCGGTCGGAACTCATCAGTTGAGGCTGCGAACAGTGTCTTGGTCAGGCCCTGGAGCAGAGCGTCGGTAGTAATCTCAACGTTGCTTGCGCCATCCTGCAGGCTCTGTACCTGCGGAAAATCGGCACCGTTAATGCCCTGAACGCTCGATTTACCGTTTTCCCAAACAATGTCAATTTTCATTGAGGCGTCGTCGATATTGAATGTCAGCGGTTGCTCGGAGAATTCCTTAAGTATGTTTAAGAGTCGTTTTGATTCGATTGCCACAACGCCCGATCCTGACGCACTATCAACCTCGAATGTTGTTGTCATTGTCGTTTCAACATCAGATGCGGTGATTGTCAGGTTGTTGCCATCCAAACTGAAGAGAAAATTCTCAAGGATGGCCATAGTGTTTTTTGTGCTGATTACACGGCTTACGGTCTGTAAATGGTTCAGAAGCTGCGTGCTGGATACGATAAAATTCATTTGTGTATTATTTTTAGTGTTTATTGTCTTAAGCAAAAGCCAAAGCGCCCAAATTTATAAAAATAGTTTTGGGGGAGTCACTCTATTCTCTTTTTTTTGTTGACATAGAAATTATGTTATTATCAAACAGCTAATTACAAACACAGCCCTTTGACAGTTAGCTGATTGGTGCGGACGGCTGTTCAAAAAACTTGCCGTTGTTTCGCTTACGATGTTATATTTGGAGCGCAAACGGCTGGTGCTGTCTGTAGACAGGCAATCCCGCAAACAATGGCAAGTACGCTATCGCTGCAGGTTAATGATATAATAATCAGTTATTTGCACAAGCTTATTGACGTTAGAAGAAATGGGGAAAATATTTAAAAAGATAGGCAGATTTGCCCTTTACACCATGGGAATGCTGGTTTTGCTGGCGCTTATTCCGGTCATAATTATCGCATACCTCTATTCCACAGCCGACTTTAAAAAGCCTGTGGGCCTTACGCCAAGCGGCATGCAGGTTGCCACCATCGGCGACAGCCTCCGGGTATGCGGGCCAGACACTCTGCGACTCAGCCGCAGCGGGCTCTGGGAGATGAAACTCTGCGGTGAAGCCTTCAACCGCGGCGAAGCCTACGGAAAGCTGGCGCAAGACCTGCTTTACCAGCAGGAACAGATTTTTGTTGACCAGATTCGGACGTTTGTGCCGTCGGAGTCGTACCTTAAATTCCTGCGCCATCTGACGCTGATGTTCAACCACTCGCTAGGCAAGTACATTGCCGAAGAGTACCGCCAGGAGATTTACGGCATCTCGCTCTCGTGCTCCGACGATTTCAATTTTGTGTGCGAGCCATACGAGCGCCAGATGAACTACCACTCGGCTCACGACATCGGCCACGCCATGCAGGACTATATGCTGGTGGGGTGCAGCTCGTTTGCCACATGGGGTGGCAGCAGCACCGGTAACAGCCTGATTGTGGGGCGCAATTTCGATTTTTATATTGGCGACGACTTTGCCCGCAACCGCATAGTAATGTTCTACTTCCCCACTAACGGCTACCGTTTTGCGTCAGTGAGCTGGCCTGGAATGATTGGCGTGATGTCGGGCATGAACGAGAAGGGCCTGACGGTGACCATCAACGCCGCAAAATCAGCTGTCCCCACATCGTCGGCCACACCAATATCGATACTCACGCGCGAGATTCTACAGTATGCCTCAACCATCGACGAGGCTCTGGCCATCGCCCGCCGCCGCAAGACGTTTGTGTCGGAATCGATACTGATTGGCTCGGCAGCCGACAACTGCGCCGCCGTCATCGAGAAATCGCCCGACCGGACGGCACTCTTCACCACCGACACAACCTTCATTGTCAGCACAAATCATTATCAATCAGACGCCTTTGCGGACAATGCACGCAACATCGAAAATATCGCCACATCGGACAGCCCCTACCGATATGAGCGCATCAGCCAGCTACTGAACCGGAAAATACCGCTCGACGCCAATGACGCCGTTTCCATTCTGCGCGATTATAAAGGTCTGAACGACAGTGTTATCGGCTGGACCAACGAGGCTGCGCTGAATCAGTTCATCGGCCACCATTCAGTGGTTTTCGACGCCAGTCGGCTCATAATGTGGGTCTCAACATCGCCGTGGCAGGCCGGGCCGTATGTGGCTTACAATTTGGCTGAAATTTTCGACAACAAAACCAGCTTCAGCGGCGAAATTGCCACCAATGCTCTTACCATCCCCGCCGATGCTAGCGTGCCCATTGATACAATTCTCCGCATCAAGCAACTCACCCATGAGCTAAAAGCAGCAATCGCGCAAGCACAAACCCTCGACAGTCTGACGCTCGACGAATTTGAAAGCCTCAACCCCGAGCTGTACGCCACACACGAGATTCTGGGCGACTACCATTATGCGCTGCACGACACTGCCACCGCACGCCGCGAGTGGAACACAGCCCTGCTTAAATTCGTACCCAAAACATCGGAGCGCGAACGCATCGAGGAAAAAATCAGAAATCTGGAATAAGCCATCCGGCACCCTTGCTCGAAAACCTCTGCTACGTCGATGGCAAAAAAGAACAGACCAATCCAACTAATAGTGTCATCCGAAAAAAAATGCCGAACAAAACCTCTCCGCAAACGAATAATATAAAGAACACACCTTTATATTTGTGCGCTTTTGAAATAACGGTTAATACACACGGCAATGCCTGACGCAGGGAAATATCTTTCGAACATAAATTCGCCCGACGACCTTAAGAAATACAAGGTCGAAGAGTTGCCCGCCATTTGCGACGAGCTGCGCCAGTACATTATCGATGTGGTGAGCAAGCACCCCGGCCATTTTGGTTCAAGTTTAGGTGTAATTGAGCTCACGGTTGCCCTTCATTATGTGTATAATACGCCTTACGACCAGCTTGTTTGGGATGTGGGGCATCAGGCTTACGGCCATAAGATTCTCACCGGCCGCCGCGACCAGTTTCCGTCGAACCGACTGCTGCACGGCATCTCAGGCTTCCCCAAGCGCAGCGAGAGTGAGTACGACGCTTTCGGTGCCGGACACGCATCAACTTCAATATCGGCCGCTTTGGGTTTGGCCATGGGTGCCAAGCTCAAAGGCGAGACCGACCGCAATGTGGTGGCCATCATCGGCGACGGCTCAATGACCGGCGGATTGGCTTTCGAAGGACTCAACAACGCAGGCGTGCAAAAGACTAATCTGCTTGTGGTTCTGAACGATAACAATATGGCCATCGATCCGAGCGTGGGCGCTTTCAAAGATTATTTGGTCGATGTCTCGACATCGCAGCGCTACAATAAACTGAAGGAAGATGTTTGGAACGTTTTAGGAAAGCTGAACCGCTTCGGACCTAACACTCAGGCGCTTATTCAGAAAATAGACCATGGCGTGAAGGCCATCCTGATGAAGCAGGGCAACCTGTTCGAAGCCCTGAATTTCCGCTATTTCGGCCCCATCGACGGCCACGATGTTGTCTATCTTGCCCGCGTGCTCGACGACCTGAAACGCATTCCGGGCCCCAAGCTGCTGCACATCAAGACGGTGAAGGGCAAGGGCTTTCCGCAGGCCGAGCAGGACCAGACCACATGGCACGCGCCAGGCCTGTTCGACAAAAAGACGGGCGAAATCATAAAAAGCAAGACCGACAACCGTCCGCGCTATCAGGATGTGTTCGGCCACACGCTGCTTGAACTGGCCGAGCGCAACCCGAAGATTGTTGGCATCACACCCGCCATGCCAACAGGCTGCAGCATGAACATAATGATGGAAAAACTGCCCGACCGCACGTTCGATGTGGGCATCGCCGAAGAGCACGCCGTAACCTTTGCCGCCGGCTTGGCCGCGCAGGGCATGGTGCCGTTCTGCAACATCTACTCATCGTTCATGCAGCGCGCCTACGACCAGATTATTCACGATGTGGCTCTACAGAATCTGAATGTTGTCTTCTGCCTTGACCGCGCGGGCATTGTTGGTGCCGACGGCCCCACGCACCACGGCGCTTTCGATATAGCCTTCATGCGCAGCATCCCCAATATGACCATTGCCGCCCCAATGGACGAGCACGAGTTGCGCAACATGATGTACACCGCGCAATACAAGCCCGCCGGACCCTTCTCTATCCGCTATCCGCGCGGAAAAGCGCCAGGCAACAATTGGCACGGCCCATTTGAGCTGATTCCGATAGGCAAGGCCCGCACCATCCGCGAAGGCACTGATGTGGCCATTCTCACCATTGGCAACACTGGCAATTTTGTCAAAGAAGTGGCTGACAAGATTTTAGAGCACGGCATCGATTACGCTCACTATGATATGCGGTTCGTCAAACCGATGGATACCGAATTGTTACTCAACGTGTTCAAGCGGTTCAATAAAATTATTACTATAGAAGACGGCGTGCTGAGCGGCGGCTTCGGAAGCGCCGTCCTTGAGTTCATGGCCGACCACAATTTCACGGCCAATGTGGTGCGACTCGGCATTCCCGATAAGTTTGTCGAGCACGGCGCATCGCATGAGCTGTATGAGATTTGCGGCTACTCGCCCGACAATATTTTTGAAGCTGTGGTCAAAATTATGCAGCCCACCCCCGACCTCCGCGTCGGCCACCGCATAAAGCTGTTCAACGCCTTCCATTTTCTGAAACAGTAGGCAACTGCTTATTTTCCACTCTCATCAGATTACTCGTCGATACCCTCTTTGGGAATATAGTATTCTTTGGCCTCGACAGTGCGCTGCGGTAAAATATTGAAGACCAATCCCAGCGATCCACTAAGCTCTGTTATGCGCGAAGCCTGGATGCCGTTAGGCTGCTGCTTGAAAATGTTCTGTCCGCCGGCAAGCTGAAGATCGTATCGCACATCGGCGAAAGCCGAAAAACGCTGACCAAAATTAACTCGGAAACCGACACCAGCCTTGTTACCGAAATCAATCTTGCGCACTTTTTGATTATACAAATCGTAAGGATTGTTGTCAATATAGACATCATAGTTTTTTGCCATGGTAGACTCCCCGCGTTTGAATGCGATATATGGTCCCACCAGACCGTAAATACGGAACCAGCCGCGCCCGAGTTCGAAATGCGTCATCAGCGGGATTTCAATGTATGACAGCTCGTGTCGGTACGAGAAATGGCTCGAATCCTTGTCCTGCTCACGCCATCCCTTCACGGCATAATTGACTTCAAATTGGAGGCCGGCGTTGTTTCTATCGTTATAGATAGCCACAAAACCAAAACTCGGCTCATAGAGAGAAACCTGATTGCCATTGAGCGACGGCGGCTCAAAATGGACTCCATAAGCCCCAAAACCAGCCCGCACACCAACCGACAGCTGCCCGAAAGCAGTTGCTATGGAAAACATCGCCAATATTGAAAGAAGAATGCGCTTCATACGCGCCAAAACTACAAGAAAAATGTCAATTGGCAATTCTCTAAATTCTTCCATCGAAACCGCTTGCGCGAAAATCAGTATCAGCGTCTACACTAGCACGAGTGAAAAATTATCATTGCTGACCAAATAGAGTTTGCCATACCCGGTTTAAAAGCCTCGTTGCCATTGAAATAGTTTTTGCTGTGCGATTGGAGCGGCATTGAAATACCGAGCGGCCTTCCGGACTTCAAGTTTTCACGCGTCCAGCTATTTAATCAATTAATTCTCACACCCATAATCACCACGTCGTCGGTTTGGTTTTCGGCGGGGCCGCGCCACTCTTTGAACACAAGGTTCAGCAGCTCGCGCTGCTCGCTCATCGGGCGGGTGTGAATTTCGAGCAGAAGATTGCGCAGTCGGCTTTTCTGGAACTTGCGGTCTTTGTTGTAGCCGAATTGGTCTTGGAATCCGTCGGAGAATGTGTAGAGGCAGTCGCCCTTGCGCAGCTCCACTGTTACCGTGTTGAACGGCTTCATCATTATTGAGATGCCCACCGGCATTCTGTCGGGTTTGATGATTTGCACCTCGTTGTCACGAATCAGAATCAGCGGATTATTGGCTCCGGCAAACGAGAGAGTCATCTGCTTTTCGTTCACCACGTAGGCGGCCACGTCCATACCATCGTACACTTGCGCGTTCAGATTCTCGTCGCTGTTGCTCTGCCTGAGGTTCGAGATTATGGCCTCGCGCAGTTTGTTCAGAATGGCGTCGGGAGCAATCTCCTGGCTTACAATGTAGTTGAGGTTGGTCATACCCAGCACGCTCATAAAACCGCCCGGCACGCCGTGGCCTGTGCAGTCGGCAACAATGCAGACCTTGTTGTCGCCGAACTGACCTACCCAGTAGAAATCGCCACTGACCACGCTGCGCGGTTTGTAGAGCAGAAAGTAGTCGGAAAAGACTCTGCCGATGGCCTCGTCGGGAGTGAGCAGAGCCCGCTGAATCCGCCGCGCGTAGTTTATGCTGGCCTGAATCTCTTTGCTCTGCGCCTCAATGTGGTCGCGCTGGGCCATAATCTCGTCGCGCTGCGACTCAATCTCCTCTTTCTGCTCGGCCAGCTTGTTGTTCTGCTCCGCCAGAAGCTGGTTTTTCTCAGCCAGCACGGCATTAGCCGTCTTTCTGAGTTTAAGCACTCTGAAGATGTAGAACACCAAAAGCGAAATCAGAGCCAGCCCGGCAACGAGAGAGAAGATGATTATGCGCATTTTTTGCTTTTCGGCTATGTGAATTGCTTCGGCTTTTTCGCGGTCCATCCGTTCAATCATCATTGCCTGCTCGGTTTTCATCTCGGCCAAAGCTGTCATCGAGCTGTCGTTGAGATGGGCTTCTTTGTATTCAGTTTCCTTTTCAAAACATTCGTAAGCACTACGATAATCTCCCAGAAGCAGATACACTTCTTTTAATTGGCTATTGTAATCTTTCAATGACAACTTTGAAGTTTCTTCGTGTATGTACTGCTTAAGACTAAACAAATATTGTAATGCTTCTTTATATTTCTTCAGGTATTTTAGATAGCTTACATACGTATAACCAGTCATTACAATATTGTGTGTACTGTGCTGTTGTTTAAAGTAATCAAAACCTATTTTTTGGTAGTAAGCACAACTGTCGGCATAGTTGTCGTTGTTTGTTTTATAAGCAAGATTTATATATATGCTGGATAAAATACTGTATGATAAATACTTTGCTGATACAAATATTTCTTTATCTGTATCGATAGTTTCAAATATTTTAATAGCTGTTTTATGGTAGTTTTTAGCTTTTAGAGCATCTTCGATGACAGAACTTTCTTCGAATTTTGAAATATATATATCGCCCAAATAAGAATAACTATATGCATAATTTAACGAATCATTCATTAACGAATCTATTTCAATAGCTTTTCTAGTATATTGTTCAGCGTCAGTTAAATAACCCTGATGACAACATATTTCGCCCATATATAGATAACTTTCTGAAATCGTTAATGAATCTTTACATTTAATGGCGGTTTCTATGGCTAAATTGAAATAATGCTTTATACTGTCGTATTGGTTAAAATCTTCAAATGCTTGTGCTATTGCCCTATAACAATTTGAAAGATTAGAATAATCATTAATGGATTGAAACAGATAAGCGCCTTTTTTTAAGTACGGCAT
>JAEEGL012489032.1_pt1 | contig 10704 bp, 9 predicted proteins | sample 9134231 | NCBI WGS metagenome assembly JAEEGL01 (sample SAMN16246548, study PRJNA631951) | gut metagenome | biome: gut microbiome; feature: rumen; material: fiber-attached | host: Bos | place: Iran: Karaj | collected 2018-10 | reverse complement strand
CAGTTCGACTATAATATGTGAGGGAAAACGGATGGCACAAAGAACGATCCGGACGGAAGGCGACAGGATTCTGACGAAACCGGCCAGGACGGTCGAAAAGATAACGGAGAAGGAGATCCAGCTGCTCGACGACATGCTGGAGACCATGTACGCGGCGCAGGGCGTAGGCCTCGCGGCGCCGCAGGTCGGCGTCCTCAGGCGGATCGCCGTCATCGATGTCGGCGAAGGGCCGATCGAGCTCATCAACCCGGAGATCGTCGGGGAGGAAGGAGAGCAGACCGGCGATGAAGGCTGCCTTTCCGTACCCGGGATGGTCGGGACCGTAACGCGTCCCCTGAAGGTGAAGGTCACGGCGACCGGCCGGGACGGAGAGCCGTTTACGGTCGAAGGGGAAGGGCTGCTCGCGCGCGCCCTCTGCCATGAGATCGACCATCTGTACGGCAGGCTCTACACGATGATCGCCCAGGGACCGCTCCGCAGCGCGGAAGCCGCGGCGGACGAAGAAGAGGAAGAGGAATGAAGATCGTTTTCATGGGAACGCCGTCGTTTGCCGTGACGGTGCTCCGCGCCCTCGTCGAAAACGGATACCGTCCCGCCGCCGTGGTGACAGCGCCGGATAAAAGCCGGGGAAGGCACGGCACGCCGGTTCCTTCCGACGTCGGCCGGGCCGCGATGGACGAGGGCATTCCCGTGATCAGGACGCCGCGGATCAGGGACGACGCGGACGAAGTGAACGCCCTCGGCGCGGACCTCATCGTGACGGCGGCGTTCGGACAGATCGTGCCGGACAGCATCCTTACGGCGCCTGCCCTGGGGTGTCTCAACGTGCACGCGTCGCTCCTTCCGGCCTACCGGGGGGCTTCCCCGATCCAGCACGCGATCCTGGACGGCGTCCCGGAAACGGGCGTTACCGTGATGAAGATGGACAGCGGGCTCGATACGGGGGACATCCTTACGCAGAAGACGGTTCCCGTCTCCCCGGAGGATACGGCGGGAACGCTCAGCGAAAAACTCGCGGAAGAGGGGGCGGCCCTCCTCCTTTCGATGCTTCCCGCGTACGCGGCGGGAGAGATCGTCCCCGTGCCGCAGCCGGCGGAGAGCACGACGTCTTACGCCGGGATGATCCGCAAGGAGGACGGCAGGATCCGCTGGGAGGAAGACGCCCGGCAGGTCGGACGCAGGATCCGCGCGATGGATCCCTGGCCCGGGGCGTTCACGACCCTGGACGGGAAAACGATACGGATCTTTTCCGCCGCCGTTCAGGACGCTTCCGCGGGGGACGCCCTGCCCGGCACTATCCTTGAGACCGGGAAAGAAGGGATCACGGCGGCCTGCGGAAACGGGATCCTCCGGATCACGGAGGTCCAGATGGAAGGAAAGAAGCGGATGACCGCGGCGGCGTTTCTCGCCGGCGCGAGGATACGGGAAAGGAAGTTCGTGTAACGGGAGGTACCGGCTACGGAACGGAGCACTCGTCAGATCATACTGGAAATACTGATGCGGATCACGAAGGACGGCGTCTATTCGCATATTGCCATCCGGGAGGCGCTGGACGCGAGCCCGCTTCTCCGCAGACAGGAAAAAGCGTTCATCAAGACGGTGGCCGAAGGGACGATCGAACGGATGATCGAGCTCGACTATATCATCGACCGCTACGCGTCGGTTCCGACGGCGGCCATGAAGCCGGTGATCCGGAACATCCTGCGCAGCGCCGTCTACCAGATGCGCTTCATGGATTCCGTCCCGGCGGCCGCGGCCTGCGACGAGGCGGTCCGCCTCGCCCAGAAAATGGGCTTTTACAACCTTAAGGGATTTGTGAACGGCGTCCTCAGGGCGATCAGCCGGAACCCCGGTTCGATCAGCTATCCCGCGGACGTGAGCCGGATGGAATACCTTTCGATCCGGTATTCGATGCCGCGTTGGATCGTCAAGATGTGGGTCGACGAGTTCGGCGACGAAACGACCGAGAAGATGCTGAAGAGCTTCCTCGAAAAACGGCCCCTGACGATCCGTCTGCGGAACAGCCCGACCCTGCAGAAGGAGGCCCTCGCCTCCCTGAAAAAGCAGGGCGTCAGGGTGGAGAAGGCCCCGCTCCTTCCGTACGCGTATTTCCTTCCGGAGCCGCCGAACCTGCAGGAGCTGGCCGCGTTCCGAAGCGGCTGGATCTACCCGCAGGATCTTTCGTCGATGCTCGTCGCGGAGGCGGCGGCCCCGGAACGCGGGGACACCGTGATCGACCTCTGCGCCGCGCCGGGCGGCAAGAGCCTTCATATCGCCGACAAGATGGAGGGCTTCGGCATGGTCGAGGCGAGGGACCTCACCGACGCGAAGGTGGAGCTCATCCGGGACAACCTGCGCCGGACGGACCAGATCAACGTCCGCGCGGAGCGGATGGACGCGACCGAGTACGACGTGGAATCCGCGGGGCGCGCGGATATCGTGATCTGCGACCTTCCCTGCTCGGGGCTCGGCGTCATCGGACGGAAGCCGGATATCAAGTACAGAAGAACACTCGACGCGGTCGAGGAGATGGTCATCCTGCAAAGAAGCATCCTGCACAACGCGGCGTCCTACGTCCGCTCCGGGGGCACGCTCATTTACAGCACCTGCACGATCGGCCGGCTCGAGAACCTCGACAATTTCGAGTGGTTCCTTTCGAACTACCCGTTCCGGGCGGACAGCCTCGATCCGTATCTTCCCGCGGAGCTTGCCGGGCCGTCCACGGCGAAGGGGTATCTCCAGATGATCCCCGGGGATTATCCCGCGGACGGGTTCTTCATCGCCCGTTTCAAAAAGGAGTAGGCGCCATGAACGGGTCCCCGTCCTCCGCTCCCGATATCGCTTCGATGACGCGGGAGGAGATCGCAGCGCTCCTGTCGGAAATGGGAGAGCCCTCTTACCGCGCCGGACAGCTCTTTTCCCGCCTGCATGCCATGCGGACGTTTTCCTACGATGAAATGACGGAGCTGCCTTCCGCCCTGCGGAAGGAACTTTCGGCCGCGATGCCGCTCCCGTATCCCCGCATTGAGAGAAAAGCGGTCTCGAAGGAGGACGGCACGGTCAAATACCTGTTTGTCTACGCGGACGGCTCGCCGGTGGAAGCGGTCCTCATGCGCTACCGGTACGGGCTTTCGCTCTGCATCTCCTCCCAGGTCGGCTGCCGCATGCACTGCTCGTTCTGCGCGTCCGGCATCCGCGGCCTCGTCCGGTCCCTGAGCGCGGGGGAAATGCTGGGGGAGGTCTACGCGGCCGGCAGGGACGCGGGAGAGCGGATCGGACACGTCGTCGTCATGGGGACCGGGGAGCCGCTCGACAACTATGACCAGCTGGTCCGGTTCCTTTCGCTCCTCCGGGACGCGGACGGGGCGAAGCTCGGAGGAAGGCACGTCGCCGTATCGACGTGCGGGATCGTGCCCCGGATCCGGGATCTTTCGAAGGAGCGTTTCACGGGGACGCTCGCCCTTTCGCTTCACGCGGCGGACGACGAGACCAGACGGTCGATCATGCCGGTCGCGAAACGCTATACGGTCGACGAGACGATCGGCGCGATGCGGGATTACGCGGAGACGACCGGGAGAAGGGTGACTTTCGAGTACGCCCTCATCGGCGGCGTCAACGACCGGGAACGCGACGCCGTCCTTCTGGCGGAAAAGCTCAGGGGGATCCCCTGCCTCGTAAACCTGATCCCGGTCAACCCCGTCGACGAATCGGGGTATCGCCCGCCGCGCCCCGCGGAGGCCGCGCGGTTCAAGAAAAGTCTTGAAAAAAGCGGAATAAATGTTACTATTAGAAGGGAAATTGGGCGGGATATCAACGGCGCCTGCGGGCAGCTCCGACTACAATACATTCGTGACAATGAAGAGGGATGCCTTTTATGAGGTCGTATTGTGCTACTGACGTAGGACAAAAAAGAAAGATCAATCAGGACAGTGTATTCGCTACGGAGGAGCAGGTAGGCAGCCTCCCTAATCTTTTTGTTGTCGCGGACGGCATGGGCGGACATAACGCGGGGGATTTCGCGTCCCGGTTCGCTGTGAACGCCGTCACGGAGTACATCCGCGGGAGCCGGGAGAAGAACCCGGTCCGCATCCTGCAGGACGCGATCAATTCGGCCAACGCGGGGATCATCGCCGAAGCCGCCGCCAATGCGGAACTTGCCGGCATGGGGACGACGCTCGTCGCCGCGACGATCATCGACGGACACGCCTATATCGCCAACGTCGGCGACAGCCGCCTGTATCTCATGGACGGCGTCCTGCGCCAGATCACGAAGGATCATTCCCTCGTCGAGGAGATGGTCCGCCTCGGGGAGATCACCGAGGAAGACGCGAAGCATCACCCGGATAAGAATATCATTACGCGGGCTCTGGGAACGGTGCCCGACATTGAGATAGATTTCTTTGATTTTCCGCTGGACCCCGGAGCCACGATTCTGATGTGCTCCGACGGACTTACGAATATGGTGGAGGATCCGGAGATCGAGGAGATCCTGAGAGGCGGCGGCCTTCCGAAAGAGAAGACCGAAAGCCTCATCGACGCTGCGAACGCGAACGGCGGAAAGGACAATATCGCCGTGATCCTGATCGAACCGGATACATATTGAGGTGGTTTTATGTTAAAGACAGGTGCTCTATTTGCAGACCGTTATGAGGTCGTCGGAAAGATCGGTTCCGGCGGCATGGCTGACGTCTATAAAGCGAAGGATCACAAACTCAACCGTTTCGTCGCCGTAAAGGTGATGAAGGCCGAGTTCAACAACGACGACAGCTTCGTCCGGAAATTCCGCCGGGAAGCGCAGGCTGCCGCGGGTCTCGCGAACCCGAACATCGTCAACGTGTTCGACGTGGGCGAGGATCACGGTCTGTACTATATCGTCATGGAACTCGTCGAGGGGATCACGCTCAAGGAATACGTCGCCAAGAAGCAGAAGCTCTCCGTAAGGGAAGCGACGAGCATCGCGATCCAGGTGTGCATGGGACTTTCCGCGGCGCACGCGCAGGGGATCGTACACAGGGATATCAAACCGCAGAACATCATCATTTCCACGGACGGAAAGGTCAAGGTCACGGATTTCGGGATCGCCCGCGCGGCATCCTCCAACACCATCAGCGCGAACGCGATGGGGTCGGTCCACTACAGTTCCCCGGAGCAGGTCCGCGGCGGGTATTCCGACGCGAAATCGGACATCTATTCCCTCGGCATCACCATGTACGAGATGGTGACCGGCCGGGTGCCGTTCGACGGGGAGACGACGGTCGCGATCGCGATCAAGCATCTTCAGGACGAAATGGATCCGCCGTCGAAGTATACGCCCGACCTTCCGTATTCGCTCGAACAGATCATTTACAAATGCACGCAGAAGAGCCCGGACCGCCGGTACAATTCGGTCAATGAGGTCATTGCCGACCTCCGGCATTCCCTGACCGATCCGGACGGCCGCTTCGTTCAGCTCCTGCCGGTCTCCGACAATACGCAGACCGTCATGATCTCCCCTTCGGAAATGAGCGCCATCAAGAACGGCGCCGCGGGGAGGGTCAGGAAAGAGGACAGCGGGCCCCTCCGCTACGAACCGGAGCCGGAGGAAGAGGAACCGCCCTCCTTCGAGGACGATGACGAAGGCGGGATCAGCAGCAGGCTGGAGAAGGCCATGACGATCGGCGGCTTCATCATCGGCGCCGCCATCATCTGCGTCCTCATTTATTTCATCGGCCGCGCGGCCGGGCTGTTCCATTTCGGCGGGAACGCGGAAAATGAGACCCCGGCGCAGCCGCAGCAGACGGAGACCGCCGAGGAAACGCCGGAAAATGAGCAGGTGGAAACGCCGACGCTGCTCGGCCTGACAAGGGAACAGGCGCAGACTTCGGTCACCGGTCTCGCGATCGGCATCAAATATGCCGGCGAGGAAGCGTCCGAGGAATATCCGGCCGGACAGATCTGCCGGCAGGATCCGGAACCGCATACGATGGTCTCCCGGAATTCGACGATCCTGTTTTACGTGAGCAGCGGGAAAGAACAGATCGCGGTGCCGCCGGTGATCGGCCTTACGGAGGAGGAAGCGCGGACGAGGCTTACGGAAGCCGGATTCCTTTCCATCTCCGCCACGTCCGAGTTCTCCGACACGATCGCGATCGGCGACGTCATGGCGGTATCACCTGACGAAGGCGTCCTGACCGATCCGGAAACGCAGGTCGTGCTTACGGTCAGCAACGGGCCGGAAGGCATCGCCGAGGAAACGGTCATGCTCAACTGGAGGGGCGTGGACGAAGCCACCGCGACGAACGCGCTCGAGATCCGCGGCTTCCGCGTCGCGATCGAATACGGATATACGAACGCCCTCGGGATCGGGACCGTCATGGACCAGAGCGTCGAGGAGGGCGAGACCGTCCGCAAGGGTTCGACGATCGTTCTTACGATCAACAGCGAGGATATGGCCGGGACCGACGCCGACGTGACGATCCAGCACGACGAGGAGCCGTCGGACGGGGAGTCCGCCGAAAACGGGGGAACCACCGCTCCCGAATACTGGGTCACCAACGTCCGTCTCGATACCACTTCGGAATACAAGGGCGGCGCGTACCGCCTGACGCTCGTCCAGAACGTCAACGGACAGCAGCAGGAAACGACCGTGGCGGAAGGGAACTACCTGACGTTCCCGTTCGATTTCAGCTATGACAAAGGCGTGGCGGGAGAGGCTACGGGCGACGTATATCTTTACGAGGAGTCGAACGGGAGCTATATCCGGAAGGCCAAATGGACCGTGCCTTTCCAGACGCCGTAATGCCGCAGGGAAAGATCGTTAAATCGATTGCCGGGTTCTTCTACGTGGACGCAGAAGGATCCGGCATCTATTCATGCAGGGCAAGGGGCGTTTTCCGGAAGGACGGCATATCCCCTCTCGTCGGAGACATGGTCTCCTTCCGGGTCACGGATCCCGCGGACATGGAGGGCAGTATCGAGGAGATCCTCCCGCGCAGGAACGCGCTTTCCCGCCCGTCGTGCGCCAACGTCGACTGCGTTCTCGCGGTCCTCGCGAGGAAGGATCCCGCGCCGTCGCTCCTTGTGCTGGACAGGCTGCTTGCGGAGATCGCGTTCTCCGGGATCCCCGCCGCGCTCTGCGTCAACAAGCAGGACCAGGACGATTCGGAAGACAGGGAGATCGCGCCGGTCTACCGCGCGTGCGGATATCCGGTCTTCGAGACGAGTACGGTGACGGGGAAAGGGATCGGCGCCCTCCGGGAGTATCTGACCGGGAAGACGACCGTCCTCGCGGGTGTTTCCGGCGCCGGGAAATCCTCGCTCATTAACGCGCTGACGGGACGGGAGGCCATGGAGACCGGGGAGGTCAGCAGGCGTCTTGGGCGCGGCAGGAACACGACGCGGCACATCGAGCTTCTTTCGTTCGGAAACGGAAGCTTCGTGCTCGATACGCCGGGGTTTTCCTCCCTGATCGAAGTACACGGGTCCAGCAGGGACCTCGCGGCGTGCTTCCCCGAAATGCGCCCCTTCCTCGGAAAGTGCTATTTCCAGGGATGCGCGCATATGAGGGAACCGGACTGCGCGGTCAAGGCGGCGGCGGAAGAGGGGATCGTCCCGGCGTCCCGCTATGAGAACTATCAGACGATCTATATGGCGCTTGCCGAAGAGGAAAAGCGCGCGCACAGGGGGTGAACCGCCGGAAGGCGGATCTCCGGAAAGGATGGAACCATGCGATACACACTGGCGCCGTCGATGCTGTCGGCGGATTTCTCAAAACTCGGGGAGGAATTCCGGATCCTGGAGGAGGCCGGCGTACGCTGGATCCACGTGGACGTCATGGACGGCATGTTCGTGCCCAATATTTCCTTCGGGCCGCCGGTCATCCGCTCGATCCGGAAAGCGACGCCCCTGTTCTTCGACGTCCACCTTATGATCGAAGAACCGATCCGGTACGTCGACGTCTTCCGCAAGGCGGGAGCCGATATGATCACCGTGCACTACGAGGCGTGTTCGGACCTTCCGGCCACGCTCCGGGCCGTAAGGGAAAGCGGCGCGAAATGCGGCCTGACGATCAAACCGGGCACGGACGCGGAAGCGGTGCGCCCGTATCTTCCGGACGTCGACATGATCCTTGTCATGAGCGTCGAACCGGGCTTCGGCGGCCAGTCCTATATTCCCGCGTCGACGGACAAGATCCGCGCGATCCGCGCCATGATCGATGAGAGCGGGAGGGAGATCGACCTCGAAGTGGACGGCGGCATCGGAAAGGACAACGTGGAAATGGTCATGGACGCCGGCGTAAACGTGGTCGTCGCGGGCAGCGCGGTCTTCGGACCGGACATCGCCGAACGGGCGCGTGTGATGCAGTCGCTCGTCGAAGCGCGCAACGGCTGACCGGCCGGAAAGAGGAACGGGAATGAAAGAGATCGTACTGGGAAGATCGGGGCTCAGGAGCCCGCAGAACGCGTTCGGCGCCCTGCCGATCCAGAGGGTCGGCGACGATGCCGCGGTGCGCCTTCTGCAGAAGGCGTACGAGGGCGGCATGCGGTATTTCGACACCGCGAGGAACTATTCCGACAGCGAGCACAAACTGGGGCTCGCGTTCGAAGGCATCCGGAAAAACCTCCTCATCGGGAGCAAGACCCACGCCCTGACGCCGGATGATTTCTGGAGGGATCTCGACACCTCGCTCCGGGAGCTTAAGACGGATTATCTTGACCTTTACCAGCTGCACTGCGCGGCGCAGTGCTACAGGGACGGCGACGGGACGGGGCTCTACGAATGCCTCGCGAAGTCGAAGGAGCAGGGCATCGTCCGCCATATCGGCATCACGGCGCACAAGATCGGCGTCGCGTTCGAATGCGCGGAGAGCGGCCTTTACGAGACGCTTCAGTTCCCGTTCAGTTATCTGGCGTCCGAAAAGGACGTCGCCCTCGTTACGCTCTGCCGCGAAAAGAACGTCGGCTTCATCGCGATGAAGGCGCTCTCCGGCGGGCTCATCACCGATTCCGCGGCAGCCATGGCGTTCATGTCGCAGTTCGACAACGTGCTTCCGATCTGGGGCATCCAGCGGGAGAAGGAACTCGACCAGTGGCTCTCCTATATGGAGGAGACGCCGGAAATGACGGAGGAACGCCGGAAGGTCATCGAAAGAGACCGGAAGGAACTCCTGGGCGATTTCTGCCGCGGATGCGGCTACTGCATGCCCTGCACCGCGGGGATCAACATTCCCGAATGCGCGCGGATGTCGCTCATGCTGCGGCGGATGCCCTCGGCACGGTGGCTGGAAGAGAAATGGCAGGCGGAAATGCGGAAGACGCAGGAGTGCGTGCACTGCGGGAAATGCGTGCGCAGCTGCCCGTACGAGATCGACACGCCGTCGCTCCTTCAGAAGAATTACGAGGATTATCTGAACGTCCTCGCCGGGAAGGCGAGCGTGGACTGACGCCCGGCGGGAATCCCCGGAAGCAGGACGCGCGGGACAGGGCGCCGGAAGACCGGCCGGAATGAGATGCCGTTCAGTAAATGCGGTAGTTCCCGGTCAGCATCAGAAGACAGAGATAATAGATCAGATTGTTGTAATAGCGTGTTTCCGCCGTATCCGGCTCAAGTTCCGTGAAAAGGCGGAAATACGTTTCTTTATGCGGTCCTTCGCAGGCGATCCCGGCCGCCGCCAGCACGGCAGTCAGCGCGGTTCTGTGGGTGGCCTTTTTTTTATGCGGCGTCCCGTCGGTGTCGTAGACGCGGAATTCCTCCGGGGGAAGCTGTTCGGCGAAGAATTCCTGGAGCCTTCGCGCGACCGCGCCGAGCTTTTCCGTGCGTCCGAACCAGAGGGCGTCGAGCGCCAGGTTCATCGCGACGCGGTAGGCGTCGGAATAATACGCGAAGGGTTTTCCCGGAAGAAGTACGGGGACTCCGTGAAGATCCGCGTATTCCGGGCTGAGACCCGTCCGCGGATGGGCGCTGAGCGCGATGTAATTCCTGCTCGCCGCGGCAGCTTCCATCCAGAAGACCCGGTCCCGAATGTCGGAACGAAGGGAAAACAGCGTATAAAAAGGCGGCAGGTGGTAGGAAGGGTCCGAAAACGCCGATCCCTCGGCGAACAGGATGAGCCGGGAGGGAACGTCAAACAGGTTTATGCCTCTGTAAACGTCCGGCTGGTGGAGGAACGCCCGCAGGATGGCGCGCCCGCAGCGGGTATAGTGGAAAATGCCGCGGCCGTTTCCCCATCGCTCCCCGGCCATAAGGAGCGCCATCGCGATATACTCGTCGCCGTCCGGCGCGCATCCTTCATCATTGTGGACGCCGTCGGGTGAGACGGACCACGCGGAAAGCCCCTTTGCCGTTTCACTGCGGGAAGGCATGCGGGTCATGACGAAGCGCCACAGCTCGTCGAAGAGATCCTTCCGGTCCGCCTGGAGGCAGATCATCATCGCGAGCCCCATGCCTTCCGAGCGGACGTCCCCGTTCGACGTATCGAGGATATATCCGCCGTATTCCCCGGCGCTGTGGAAGATCTTCACATCCGGGTCGGGGAACAGGGCTTCGAAGCCCTCTTTTAGTTTCCGTTCCGTTTCCGCCTGGGAAAAGCCGGCGTCCGCAAGAAAGTCCGGATAGATGCCGGTCCGGTACGCGCCTTTTTTTATGTACGTGTCTGTCTGTGCCTGTATCATGGCTGCGCTTCCCTTCCTGCCGGCAGGTCCGGGACGGGACGCGCCCTGCCGTCGT
>JAEEGL012064664.1_pt1 | contig 10704 bp, 7 predicted proteins | sample 9134231 | NCBI WGS metagenome assembly JAEEGL01 (sample SAMN16246548, study PRJNA631951) | gut metagenome | biome: gut microbiome; feature: rumen; material: fiber-attached | host: Bos | place: Iran: Karaj | collected 2018-10 | reverse complement strand
TTCAGACAGAAATGCGCACTGTGCTGCGCATTTCGTGAGAAAGTGATTCAGGAGTGAGCGCATTCCTTCGACGAAGTCGAATTGGAATGAATGCGCGAATCAGTTACTGGAGGGAGCTGCAAGCGAGTGAACAGTAACATATGTTTTACTATTCGAGGAAAAGTAAATGTGGTTATTTTTTTCTCATTATATAATGTAGTTGTTATTGGTTTAGCATTAATGATTATTGCCGCTTTACTGGGCAATATTTGGTGAATGAAATGAAAAATACAGGAAATATAAAGGATTTGACTGTCGGTAATCCCATGAGTCTCATAATGGGATTTGCAATATCCCTGTTCTGGGGAATGCTTTTTCAGCAGCTTTACAACATTATTGATACCGCAATAGTCTCCTGGACCCTTGGTAAGGAAGCCTATTCGGGAATGGGCTCAACCGGTGCCGTAAACTTCCTTATTATGGGCTTTTGCATGGGCGTATGTAACGGCTTTGCGATTCCAATAGCACAGAGATTTGGAGCAAGGGACTATAAGAGCATGCGTAAATTCTACACTCATGCTATTATGCTCTGCAGCGTTTTTGCTGTGGTTATGACATTTTTAGTCAGCATTTTCTGCAGACAGATCCTTGTTGCCATGAAGACTCCTGAGTCTATTCTGGAGTATGCCTACAGCTATATTATCGTTATTTTTGTGGGGATTCCTGTTACATATATGTATAACCTTCTGTCGGCTACTATCAGAGCACTGGGAGATAGTAAGCACCCTGTTCAGTACCTGATAATCGGATCGGTTGTAAATATCGTTCTGGATCTTGTGTTTATCATGGTATTCCACTGGGGGATATTCGGGGCAGCCTTTGCTACCGTCGTATCTCAGTTTATAACCGGCATTTTATGTCTTTTGTTTATTATAAGGAAAATAGATATCTTAAAACTTTCTGCTCAGGATTGGAAGCTTGACAGATCACACTTCTTTATCCTGTTTAACATGGGTGTTCCCATGGGCTTACAGTATTCAATTACTGCTATTGGAAGTGTAATTCTGCAGACTGCTATCAATGGACTTGGAGAGGATGCGGTTACAGCGGTAACAACAGCCAGCAAGGTGAGCATGTTCTTCTGCATTCCTTTTGATGCGCTTGGCTCTACAATGGCGACCTATGGAGGACAGAATGTTGGAGCTAAGAAGCTTGATCATCTTACCCAGGGGCTTAAGGCTGCGGTTAAGATTGGAAGTATCTACTCTGTGATCGCATTTGTGATACTTAGCTTCTTTGGGAGAAATTTTGCAATGATATTCCTAAATGCCAGTGAGGTTACATGCCTTGATAATGCGCATTTGTTCCTGATTTATAACAGCCTGTTCTATATTCCTCTGGCGCTTGTTAATATAGTCAGATTCCTGATCCAGGGAATGGGATACTCCATGTTTGCGGTACTTGCAGGTGTCATGGAGATGATTGGAAGGTCACTTATGGCGACTCTTCTTGTTCCCAAGATTGGATTTACTGCTATCTGCCTTGCAAGTCCGATGGCTTGGATACTGGCAGATGCGTTCCTTATTCCGGCATTTATTATCGTCAGGAATAAGCTACAGAGAATTTTCAGCGGACAGGTTGAGGTATACTAAGGCCCTTCATGACTATCCCTATGCGCTTTTTACAGAAAAATGCTGATTTAATTGTTCAGGGCATTGTCTATGTTTTTTAGCAGACTTGGGTCAAGATCAGGATTGATCTTGGTGATTCGCCTGTCATAGGTCATAAGCCCGTTGACCTCTTCCTCGACATCACTTAGCTGCGTGTAAACAGCGCCGGCCAGGCCCTTTGAAATAAGAGGTTTTAGAGTTCCGTTTATAAGATTGTAATATGCGACGCCCAGTTGATCCTGGGTGTCGTATTTTTTGTAGCCATAAACCCTGTCCACGCTGCTGTGACCATCCACGTGATAGGTGAAACCACCGTATTCTGAAATAACGAAGGCTCTGCCGTTTTTGTCTTTTTCTACCGTAAGAGGTCTGAAATAGTTGTGAACACTGCGGAAGTCGCCGCTTCCTTCATCAAACCAGCCGCTGGCCTGATCTATTGGCCTTGTGTTGTCCAGCTCCCTTGCCATTACAGTGGCTCCGGCAGCATTGAACTGCCCCCAGCCCTCATTAAAGAGAACCCATGTGGCGATACTTGGCACATTGTACAGGTATCTGATGGTGTTCTGCATTTCTTTAAGCCACTCTTTTCGTCCATCTGCAGAGCTTCTGGAGAAGGTTTTGTAGGTGGCGGGGCCATCGGGCATTCTTCCAAACACATTTGGGAAAAGAGTCGGAAGATAGGACACAACAGGCTTGGCGTAGGAAGAGCCTCCGCTTACCATGTCCTGCCATACGATCATTCCAAGTCTGTCACAGTGGTAGTACCAGCGTGCAGCCTCAATTTTTATGTGCTTGCGCAGCATATTGAAATGGAGTCTTTTCATCTCCTTGATGTCATAGATAAATGCTTCATCGGAAGGAGCAGTATAAAGACCGTCCGGCCAATAGCCCTGATCAAGAACTCCCATGAGGAAATAGGGCTTATGATTCAGACAAAAGCGGCTTATACCTGCAGAATCAGACTCTATGGAATAGTAGCGCATTGCAAAATAGGAACGAACCAGATCTTCGCCTACCTGAATCTGAAGGGGATAAAGATATGGATCCTCCGGACTCCATAGATGTGGATTCTCCAGCTCAAATTTGAAATGGTAGTAGCTTGGCGTAACAGCCGAGTGGTCCTCCCCTATGCTGGGATAGGTGTCTGAGGAAAAAGAAAAATCGCCGGTAAATGCTGTTTCAAAGGAATCGGAAGAAGATGGGGATTTCACCATTTCTTTTCCCGGGGTACGAACAGTTACCTTACAGGGATTATTGGTTGAAACCTCGATCGAAACGGTCCTTAGATCAGCTTCAGGTCTTATTCTGATCTCGCGAATATAGGTCTGAGGCACCTCTTCGATCCATACAGTCTGCCAGATGCCGCTCTGGGCAGTGTAGTACATTCCGCCGCGCCTTAAAGTCTGCTTTCCCCTGCTGTGGTAGGAACTGTCTGTAGTATCTTTTACCCTTACAGAAAGAACGTTCTGAGTTGTGGACATCTGATCTTCGGAAAAGATGAGGAATCCGGTTATATCCAACGTAAATGGCAGATAACCACCGCTATGGGAGCCTACCAAAGTAGAATTTATGTAAATGTCGGCAAATTGGTCAACGGCACCAAAGTGCAATAAAAATCTGGAATTAGTGAAAGATCTATTCAGGATTGGAAGAGGCTTTTTGTACCATAAGAACTGATATGGTTCAAGACGCCTTTCCACACCGGATAATATGGACTCAGGAGAAAAAGGAACCAGAATATGTCCGTCCATTTCAGAAGGAATATCATCACCGTTATCTTGCGGAACGATGCAGTATTCCCAGTCACCATTTAAGTTGATATAACTGTCTCTTTGGAACTGCGGACGAGGGTACTCTGTAAGTACGTTGTTTTTATCAAGGTTTTCGCCCCAGGTCGTATAGAGCCTGTTTAAAACATCATCTTCGTGTGGTTTGTCGATAGCACGGATTGCATCAATTAGGTCCATAGCATACCTTCCTTAATAAGAATTTGATGTATTCTTAGATCGTCTTGTTTGCTGATATCTTGAATGAATCATTCGAGATGTTATGTATTCATAGATGTCTGATCACAAGTTGCGTTATGATTGGCCTTACTGCTGATGAGATTCTGATAAAAAACTGTTATAGTCGCATATCTGTACACACTTACCCAAAGAAGTGGGATAAACAGTGTGATGACGCCGAAAAGATAAAGCGGGATAAAGCTCAGGTACAGTCCTAAAAGGCGCAACCTGTTTCCTTTCATAAGCCTTCTGCTGGTAGCAAGGAGCTCTTTTGCCGAGCGATCAGGAAAGTCATGCAACAGGAAAAAAGCCTGGGAATAGGTGAGAGAGATGTAAATGTATACAACAATTCCGAGGATAAGGAAAATAACTGCTGAGAGATAGACGTTGATCACACTGCTCTGCCTTGAAAAGAATAAAATGAGGGATGCCGGAAGACTTACCAGGAAATCCACAAGGACAAAGAGCGCCTGGATAATAACCGCCTTCTGAGGCTGCTGCTTAAGTCCAAAGAATATATCCGAAGCAGAGATGGTCTGTGAATAAACCAGATTCAAATAGAGGTATGCCTTGCCTGACACAAGAACCCCCAGGAGAATATTCACTATAAGAGTGATGATCTGATTGATGATGAATATCATTATGCTGCCGGAAGTTGAGACGGTTGTGATACCGGAGATAAAAATCTGTATGGCAAAAATCATAATATTAGCCAAGATAAGAGTCCCATACTTATCAAGAGACCTTTCCTTGGCTATTGCTTTGAGCTGTTTATAAGTTACTGAATTAGACATTTAAAGTTGCTCCCCAACAATACCCCATTTTTATACTGCTAAATCCACATTGGCGCCGGCCAGTCCCTGTTTATCCATGGCCTTTCTGGCTTTCTGATATGGATTATCTTCATTTTGATATTTGATCATGGTAGCGGTAGTGCCACCACTTACATAAGTACGTCCGCATTCAGGACATACAGCTGTTTTTATAGAGACAGATGCCTGTAAAACCTTGCCATTGTTCATGGCGGCATCCTTGTAGGCGTTACTTACGTGCTCAGCTTCATGTCCGCGGACTCTTGATGCAGCGGCCTGAGGACTTATGTGCTGCGCACTTTTAAAAGAAACCATTTCGTCAGAACCATCCTGATATTTGCGGTTCTTGCAGGTTTCACATTCTGCAGGTGATACTCTTTTGCCTGGAGCCTTTTGTGTGGATTCGTTAGGGTTGAGGATGGGGCCGCTCTCATCAGCCTTCGCACTTGCCGATACGGCGTATCCGCTGTAAGCACTGTATCCTCCACCGATCGCACCTATCATACTCATAGGCACCTCTTTCTGTTACTGCTTGTCCCTCTGGTAATGCTCTGCAGTAACGAAACGCCCGTCAAAAATTGTTACTCTGTTACTGTTCCTGCAAGGTGACACCAAGCTCTTTTAACATATCATCAAAGCTCTCGCCATAATACTGCGTAGAAAACTGGTTGAGCTGTTCCCTGTAGGAAGGATTGGTCACGAGACTGTGAATGCTGGTGGCCAGTATGGTATATCCTAAAACAATGCCGATTGATCCGTAAATAATGCCCTTTTTGGCCTGAGGAAGAAGCTTTTCTGCAGTTCCCTTGGAGAGAATCGCAAACAAAATAGCGATTCCGCCTAAAATGATTCCTGTGTACATAAAGAAACACAGTGGAACTGAGATCAGTCCTAAAACAAGAGCCAGTGAAGCCATGTTCACGTGTTTATCAAGCTCGTTATGTGCTCTGTTGTAGTTGTAATTATTGTAGTAGTACTGATTTTCCCCGTTATCAGCCATCAATAATCCCCTTTAAAAAACATTTATTCACTTTTGATTCTACAATAAAACCGCAGTTTTTACAATGTTTGAGCTTTTTGGCAAGTCTTGAAAACAGTGGTAAATGCTTGGTATAATAGGGGAGTGTGTGCAGTTTATGAAAACTTAATTGAAAGTTTTGATTAATTTTCAGGACTGTATCGGATTATTCTACGTCTTTTGCGAGGGAAACATGGATATTGTATTAAAAATCAAAGAAGAACTAAATGTGGAAAAATGGCAGGTTGAAGCCGCAGTTAAGCTGATTGATGAGGGTAATACCATTCCGTTTATTTCACGATACAGAAAGGAAGTTACGGGTTCACTTAACGACGAGCAGCTCCGTAATCTTGATGAGAGACTTAAGTACCTTAGAAGTCTTGAAGAGAGACGTGAGCAGGTGCTTGCTTCTATCGAGGAGCAGGGCAAGATGACTGATGAACTGAGGGCCAAGATTGTTGCAGCTGAGACTATGGTTGCTATTGAGGACCTTTATCTTCCATATAGACCAAAGAGAAAGACAAGAGCCAGCATTGCTAGAGAGAAGGGCCTTGAGGGACTTGCACAGATTCTTCTTGCACAGGAGACAACAAAGCCTTTGGCAGAAGAGGCAGCAGCCTTTGTTGATCCGGAAAAAGATGTTGAGGATGCAGCAGCAGCTCTTCAGGGAGCTATGGATATCATTGCTGAAGATGTTTCAGACAATGCTGACTTTAGAACATATATAAGAGAAGCTACCATGGAGCAGGGTGTTCTCACCAGCAAAGCCAAGGACGAGAAGGCTCAGAGCGTATATGAGATGTACTATGGCTACGAGGAGCCTATCAAGAAGGTGCTTGGACACAGAGTTCTTGCTCTTAACAGAGGCGAGGCTGAGAAGTTCCTGGTTGTTAAGATCGAAGCTCCGGAAGAGCAGATCTTGCAGTACCTCAACAAGAAGATGTTAAAAAATGATAATCCTATCACAACTCCTGTTATTGAGGAAATCAATCAGGATGCTTACGAGAGACTTATTGCTCCTGCAATTGAGCGTGATATTAGAAATGAGCTGACAGAGAAGGCAGAAGACGGAGCTATTTCCGTTTTTGGCAAGAACTTAACGCAGCTTCTTATGGCACCTCCTATCGCAGGAAAGACTGTTCTTGGATGGGATCCTGCTTTCAGAACAGGTTGTAAGCTTGCAATCGTAGACGCAACAGGTAAGGTCCTTGATACCAAGGTTATTTATCCTACAGCGCCTCAGAATAAAGTTGAGGAGTCCAAGGCAGAGCTTAAAAAGCTTATTGATAAATATGATGTTGACCTTATTTCAGTAGGAAATGGTACTGCTTCAAGAGAGTCAGAGCAGGTAATTGTTGAGCTGATAAAAGAGCTGGATAAGCCTGTTCAGTACGTTATCGTAAATGAGGCAGGAGCTTCAGTTTATTCCGCAAGTAAGCTTGCAACAGAGGAATTCCCTCAGTTTGATGTTGGTCAGAGAAGTGCTGCTTCAATTGCAAGAAGACTTCAGGATCCTCTTGCTGAGCTTGTTAAGATCGATCCTAAGTCCATTGGTGTTGGTCAGTATCAGCACGACATGAATCAGAAGAAGCTTGGAGAGACCCTTGAAGGTGTGGTAGAAGACTGTGTTAACAAGGTTGGTGTAGATCTTAATACTGCATCAGCTCCGCTCCTTCAGTATATTTCTGGTATTAGCAAGGTTATTGCCAAGAACATTGTTGATTATAGAGAAGAAAACGGTAAGTTTAAGAGCAGGGCAGAGCTTCTGAACGTTCCTAAGCTTGGACCTAAGGCATACGAGCAGTGTGCAGGTTTCCTTCGTATTGCAGATGGCGAGAATCCTCTTGATGCTACAAGCGTTCATCCTGAATCCTATGAAGCTACACTTAAGCTCATGGATAAGCTTGGAATTACCTTTGATGATGTGCGTGCAGCTCAGAAGAATGCAGCTAAGGCAGCTAATGAGAAGCCTGTCGCTAAGAAGGAAGAAAAGGTGCGTCCTCAGAAGAAACAAAAGCAGGTTGTTATCAGAAATACAGGAACAGCCATGGGTGCAGCTCTTGCAGCAGCCCTTGCAGGAAGCAATCTTGCAGTGGTTGAGGATGACAGTGCAGCAGGTAAGAATAAGGCAAAAGAAAATGCTGCTGTTGAGAGTACCAACACTTCTGCTACAGGAAGCCTTTCCAAGAAGGTTACTGAGGCTGAGAAGAAAAAGCTTTCTGAGGAGCTTGGAATCGGTGAGATCACTCTTACAGATATCTTAAGCGAGCTGGAGAAACCATCAAGAGATCCACGTGAGAACATGCCTGCACCTATCCTTAGAAGCGACGTTCTTGATATGAAGGACCTTAAGCCAGGTATGATCTTGAAGGGAACAGTCCGCAACGTAATCGACTTTGGTTGCTTTGTTGATATAGGTGTTCACCAGGATGGCCTGGTTCATATCTCTCACATTACAGACAAGTTCATCAAGCATCCGCTTGAAGCTGTAAGTGTAGGAGATATCGTAGATGTTCAGGTTCTTGATGTTGAGCTTGATAAAAAGAGAATAGCACTTACCATGAAGCTTGGAGACCCTGCAAAGGTTGCAGCAGAGGCAGCAGCTAAAGCAGCAAGCCGTCCCGCTCCAAAGGTGGAAAAAGAAGAGAAAAAGGCTGCGCCTAAGAGAACATCTGTTGTTCAGCAGGTGGCAGATGCTGCAGGAGTAACTAAAAAGAGTTCCGCTCCCAAAAAGGCAGCACCAAAGGCAGCAGAAGCTAAGACGATGACATCTTCTGAGGTGAAGAAGGCAGTAAAGCCTGCTGCAACTGATTCTAGTGCAGCTGCAGATAAGAAGCCAGCATCAGGTGCTGAGCCAGTTAAGAAGTTTAAGAAAAAGGGCATTGTTATTTTCAAGGGCAACGCCAACGAATAAATATTTTACTTGGAGAAGAGTATGACACCGGACAGAATTGGCCAAGAGGGCAGATTTGACTCATTTGAAAATGGACAGGTTTTATTTGGAAAAGAGAAAAACAAGCTTCCTGCTATGGGATGGAATAGCTGGAATGCTTTTGGCAGCGGCAATACTGAGGCACTTACCAAGGCTATGGCTGATAAATTTGTAAGTCTTGGATTAAAAGACCTGGGCTATGAATATATCATTCTTGATGATGGCTGTTACAAGGATCAACGAATTGATGGAAGACTGTCCAACGAGGAAGTAAAGTTTCCAAGTGGCTTTAGGGCTCTTTCTGATTATGTACATGAAAAAGGCCTTAAATTCGGTATGTACAATGATATAGGAACAAATCTCTGCGCAGGAGCAGAAGTCGGAACCTGTGGCCACGAAGCAGAGGATGCCGCAAGCTACCTTGAGTGGGGAGTTGATTTCCTTAAAGTTGATAACTGCTACTATCTGTGGGATAATGCAACCTTTTCAAATCCGGAGAATGCGAGATATACCTTTGCACCGAATATTAGGGCGATAAGGCTATCAGATGCTGAAGTTAAAGTGAAGGATGTTTCTTCCTGTGGCAGCGAGGGTGAAGTAAAAAAACTTGGTATATCTGTGAAAAATGTTCATCTGACCGGCGAAAGAGCTGAGCTTGTGGAAGATTATGCTTGCGGGATTGGAACCTTTGATGGGACAGGACCTGATGCTTCTCCTGTGGGCCTTCGCAGTAGTGAGCTTGTATTTACAATTGAGGCAGATGAAGATAAAGAGGTACCGTTATCTGTTTTATATGCAACTGGAAAAAAAGAAGGAGTAGGCGCATGGCTTCAGGTAGCCGTGGGTGATGAGCTCTTTTACGATGATTTCGTTGAAGAAACAGCGGATGAGAATGACTATAAGTGGAGCAGCGAAATAAAGATAAAGCTCAAAAAGGGTGAAAATGTGCTTCGTATCATGAATCATCGCAGACAGGAGAACACCCTTAATTCCTATGCACGTCTTTTGAAAGAATTAAAGAAGCAGGCGCCTGAAAAAGATATTTATTATTCTGCCTGTGAATGGGGAAAGACACAGCCTCAGAACTGGGCTTATAAAGTATGCGATTCCTGGAGAATACTTAACGATATTACCTTTAGAGTTGGAAGTGACGGGGATCCCGGAGTTGGTACCTGGACTGGAGACTACACCACAAGCGTTACTACGCAGTATAGTAAGGCTGTTATCATGGACGAATTTGCAGGCCTTGATAAAGGCTGGAACGATCCTGACATGATGATGATCGGTATGAATGGACTTAATAATGTTCAGAATAAGACCCACATGACAATGTGGAGTATGATGAATTCGCCTCTTATGCTGGGAATGGACCTTAGAAGAGTTGAAAAAGGCGATGAAATTTATAACATTATTGCCAACAAGGATATTATTGCACTGAATCAGGATTCACTTGGCATTCAGGCAAAAAGAGTGTATTCTAGTCTGGCACAGACAGATCCGTCTAAAGAATACATCAGAGACATTAATAGAGTTGATATCCTCTGTAAGCCTCTTTCCGGCAACAGATTTGCCCTTAGCTTCATAAATGTCAGTGAAGAAGATAAGAAGGAAACGTATTCTGTTAAGCTCTGTGACCTTAAGAAAGCCCTTGGGGACTGGATCTACAAGAGTGACAAATATGTGGTAAAAGACCTTTGGACTGGGGAAGAGACCGAGAATACAACAGGAGTGTTTGCGGTAGAGGGGCTTGCTGCCTGCGATAATGTAACATTGCTGGTGACACCGGTTATATGAATGGTTTTATTTGATTAAGATATAGGGAATAAGTCGAAAATCGGTATGTTTTAAGCATATGATTTGGGGATTTTGGTTGACTTTATATTTTTGATGATATGACTGAGAAAGAATTTTTTGATTTTTTAATTGATACGTATATGGAACAGACTGGTGAGGATCTTGCGGTAGATAATCTTGGATATTACCTTGATTATTTTCTGAACAATTATCCGCCGGAAAAGCTAGAACTTAAGCTCCTTAAGAAAACCGCTGCAAGAATAATTCATGAATTCATGGTAAATGTTCTAAAGTGGCCCGATCTTGACTGGGGCGATGCTTCCAAATTAAAAGATATTTATGACTGCAGAGTCTGTGCGAATGCCATCGCACAGACTTATTTGCGTGGTATTATTTTGCCTGCCAAAGAGGATGTGTTTGGAGGAAATGAAGTGCTGGACTTATCACAGGGGAGAGAAGTTATTGATAAGCTGATGAGTCTGATTAAGAATGA
>JAEEGL011813814.1_pt1 | contig 10704 bp, 10 predicted proteins | sample 9134231 | NCBI WGS metagenome assembly JAEEGL01 (sample SAMN16246548, study PRJNA631951) | gut metagenome | biome: gut microbiome; feature: rumen; material: fiber-attached | host: Bos | place: Iran: Karaj | collected 2018-10 | reverse complement strand
GGGTCTTAAGGCCGGCATGAACAAGGTTATGGATGAGGAGAAGAAGGCTGTTGCTACAGGATACTGGGATATGTTCAGATTCAACCCTCAGGCTGAGAACAAGTTCACTCTTGACAGCAAGCCTGCTACAGAGGACTTCCAGAGCTTCCTTGACGGTGAGGTTAGATACCTTTCACTCAAGCTCAAGAATCCTGAGAGAGCTGCTAAGCTCAACGCAGCTGCTGCTGAGCACGCTAAGGAGCACAGAGCTTATCTTGAGAAGCTGGTTGCTCTTTACGGCAAGGACTGATCTGCAAAGGTCAGGCTTTAACAGCTGAAATCAATACGTAACGATGCTGCCATTCGGGTGTATATTCACCCGGATGGCAGTTTTTTTGTTTTAAGGTCCGGTAAGCGATAAGAATAGTTTGTAGCTTGCGATAAAAACTGTAAGTTTTACATGGCTGTGCTCCTGATGATATTATTTATCAACAATAAGAGTTGGACGGAGAACGGATATGGGCATGACAACAGAAGCTGAGCTTACCAAACAGCAGATTGATACGATCAACAGACTTCTTGAGGGACTTAAGTACGGCAATATTGTGCTGATTGTCCAGGACGGCAGGATAATACAGATCGACAAAACAGAAAAGCACAGGTTGTAAGCTGACCGGAAAACCGGAGGCATTACAGGACATAACCTTGAGGTTATGACTTGTAATGCCTTTTTTTGCTGTAACCATAACCATAAGAAAGGATGAGACATTCATGAGTATACAGACTGGTGCGCTACCGGAACTGGTAGATCCTTTAGAACATATAAGTAATCAGCATCCCTGCTTTGGAAAGGGACCGAATTTGAACAAGGGCAGGATTCATCTTCCCGTGAGCCCCACCTGCAATATACAGTGCGCTTTTTGCAACAGATCAAGAAATGCATATGAGAGAAGACCGGGGGTAACGAGTGAGATTCTGACACCGAGTGAGGCGGCGGATGTTGTTGATAAGGCATTGAAGATCTGCCCGGAGATAACGGTGGCGGGAATAGCAGGTCCGGGAGACACACTTGCAAGCGACTATGCCATAGAAACCTTCAACGTTATAAAAAAGAGACATCCGGAACTTATCAACTGCCTGAGTACCAACGGCCTGCTCCTTGAAGAGAAGGCTGAAAGGCTCATAGAAGCAGGAGTTAAGACCATCACGGTGACAGTGAATGCGGTTGATCCGGAAATCCTTCAGCACATCTGCCTCTACATAGTAAAGGACGGCAAAACCTATGTGGGGATTGAAGGAGCAAGGATTCTGATAGAAGCCCAGAAAAGAGGAATAAAAAAGGTAAAAGAGCTGGGTGCCATGGTCAAGGTAAATATGGTTATTTGTCCCGGGATAAATGATGAGCACGTGGAAGAGGTTGCAAAGACAGTATCCGAGCTCGGAGCTGACTTTTTTAACATTATTCCTCTCATACCCCAGCATAAGCTGGCACATCTTCACGAGCCAAGCTGCATGGAGCTCTACGAAGCAAGGGCGAAGGCTGAGAAGTATATTAAAGTTTTCAGACACTGCCAGCGCTGCAGGGCTGACGCGGCAGGGATTCCGGGGAAGCTTGAGATATCGGATAAACTCTATGACCTGAAAAAACTGAATGCACAGAATACTTTTTCACACGGCTAAGGAGATGGAAATGAAATACCTTGTAGGGATAGCAACTCACACCGGAGAGAACATAGATATCCACTTTGGACACTGCAAAGAGTTTCAGATAATCGAGGTTACGGACAATGAAAGTTTTGATGCGGTGGATGTTATAGATGCGGGGAGGGCTTGCGACGGTACCTGTGATCACAAAGAAATAGCAAGAGTCGGGGAGCTTTTAAAGGGCTGTAAATATGTTCTTTCTGCAAAAATAGGTCCCGGGGCGGCGAAAATACTGAGGGATCTGGGAATAGTTGCGCTGGAGATCGAGGCACCTGTTGACTATGCAATAGACAGGATCATGGCATATGACCGCAGACAGATGCAGGCAAACAGGGGATAGAAGTAAGTGCTCACAGAAATTGAATAACAGATACAGTATAGACACGGAGGAGTAAAAAATGGGAAAAGTTGCACAGAGTTTGACGGATCTGATCGGGGGAACACCGCTGCTTAAGCCAAACAGATTTCTAAAGGTTCACGGGCTTGATGCAGAGCTGTACCTGAAGCTTGAATACTTCAACCCCGCGGGTTCCGTAAAAGACAGGATTGCATTTGCAATGATCGAAGATGCGGAAAGGAAAGGAATTCTTAAAGAAGGTTCGACTATCATTGAACCGACTTCGGGAAACACAGGTGTTGGACTGGCCTTTGTGGGAGCGGTGAAGGGATACAACGTTATCCTCACGATGCCTGACACCATGAGTGTTGAGAGAAGGACGCTGGTTGCGGCACTTGGTGCGCAGGTAGTACTGACACCCGGAGCGCAGGGAATGAATGGGGCGATCAGACAGGCGGAGGCTTTAAATGCTCAGATCCCGAATTCAGTGATCCTGCAGCAGTTTGAGAATCCGGCCAACGCCAATGCTCATGAGCATACAACCGCCAAAGAGATATGGAGAGACACTGAGGGCAAAGTTGATATCTTCGTAGGAGGAATAGGAACAGGTGGAACTGTTACAGGTACAGGACGGGGCCTTAAGGAACTCAATCCTGAGATCAGGGTTGTGGGTGTTGAGCCCTGGGAGTCGGCAGTTTTATCCGGAAGACCTTCGGGACCGCACAAGATCCAGGGCATCGGAGCAGGCTTTGTGCCAAAGGTTCTGGGACTGGATGTTATTGATGAGATCCTGCCGATAAGGGGAGATGAGGCGATAGACACCTCAAGAGAACTTGGCAGATATGAGGGACTTCTTGTCGGTATTTCCTCAGGTGCGGCGGCTCATGCGGCTTATCTTTTGGCAAAGCGCCCTGAGAACAAGGGAAAGACGATAGTAGCTCTTTTGCCTGATACAGGTGAGAGATACCTTTCAACAGAACTGTACAGATTTGGAAACATCAATAACTAAGTAGGCGGGAGGAGAGATTAGTATGGCTTGTTTTGTTGAACGCCCCAGGAGCACATGTGCACTTGGGGGAGCAATAGCGGTGATAAATGCTCTGCCGGGAGTGACGCTGGTAAATCACACAGCTATAGGCTGTGGAGGCAATCTTTCGGGTGTCATTACGGCAGGTGGCGGAAATATGGGAGATGGCACATTCTCCGGGTCCCATATGCCAAGCTCAGCAGTCGGAGAGAAGGAGATTGTCTTTGGCGGAGCAAACAGACTCACTGAGGAGATCAAAAACGCACTGGATGTGATTGATGCAGAACTCTTTGTGGTTGCAACAGGGTGTATGACTGAGATGATAGGAGATGATGTGGACGCAGCTGTAAGGGCTGTTGAAAATCCCAGAAAGCCTGTCATCAGCATAAGCACTCCATCGTTTAAGGGAGATGCCTACTACGGATATGAGATCATCCTGGATGCGATCTTTAACAAATTCATTCCAAAGAGTGAAGTAAAGAATAAAAAGCTTGTGAACATCTTCGGCGTGGTCCCGGGATTTGATCCTCTGTTCAGGGGAGACCTTGGAGAGATAAAGAGACTCTTAAACAGGCTGGGGCTCGAGGTCAACACGTTCTTTACTTCTGACCAGACCTTTGAGGACAATATCCTTTCTGCATCCAGGGCTTCGCTCAATATCCTATTGTCACCGGTTTGGGGCACAACTGTTGTAAAGAATTTTGAAGAGGTCCATGGAACTCCTTACTTCCAGACAACACTTCCCATAGGTGCGATTCAGACAACGAAGTTCTTAAGAGACCTGGCTGAGCACATCGATATAGACAAGGATCTGCTTGAGGATGTGATCAGAAAAGAGACGGATGAGTATTACGCAGACTTTGTGAGGGCTACGGATACCATCACCAACCGGCAGTGGTATTTTTACTCAGCTACGATCACCAATTCCAATTATGCGATCCCTGTCGGGAGGTACCTGTTTGAGGAACTTGGCTGGCATCAGGAGGACACAATAGTAACCGACATACTTAAGCCTGTCAAAAAGCGCGCGCTCACCAGGGCCTTTGAGGAGAATGACTTTGGCTCGAGACTGACTCTTGATACTGACACTCAGAGGATCAGCAGGGAGCTGATAAAAAGAAGGCCAAGAAATCAGGGTCAGAGATATTGGGATAACAACACACCGTTTTTCCTTCTTGGCAGTTCGATTGACAGAACAACTGCTGCAGAGATTGGCGGAACTGCCCTTCCGATCAGTTTCCCCCTGAGCAGTAGGCTCATAACCACCAGAGCCTATGCGGGATTTAAGGGGGGCTTGCAGCTGGTTGAAGACATTTTCAGTACATTGCTTGCATAAAAAGGAGGAGGAGAAATGGCTGCGACTACAGAAAAAGACATAAATTATTACAACCAGGCGATGCCTCCTGTCAGAGATACCAGGCTTCAGGTTGCCGACACTTTTCACGGCTGTGCCTGCGAAATGGCTGACTGCTCAAAGTCGGGGTGTCTCTTAAAGAAAAACAGGAGCTTCTGGCAGACCAATGCATGTCAGATGTCACTGACGCTTATGATGTGTTCTACAGTACAGAACTCAGTGGTTGTCATGCACGGACCGATAGGCTGCGGCACTCAGCTTCACGGACTTTCTGCCAATGCCGTAAAGGGAAAGGTGAGCAGAAACCTTCCGGATCAGAAGACACCCATCTGGCTCTCATCCAATCTCGGTGAGACGGATGTCATAAACGGAGGAGAGAAAAAGCTTCAGGAAACAATAGAATATGCGGACAGGACCTACAGGCCGGAGATCATCTTTGTGGTGGCTACATGTGCACCGAACGTCATAGGCGATGATGTTGAAAAGATTGTAAATATCACAAATGAGACCTGCGCGGCTCAGGTCACAGCACTTCACTGTCCCGGCTTCCGCTCAAGAGTTGTGGCGTCAGCCTATGACAGTTTTTACCACAGTCTGATAAGACATATCAATTTCAAGGCGATTCCTTATAAGGACTATGTGCCGGACAATCCTGCAGATCCCGCAGCACAGATGGGTGAAGCGATGTTTAAGTACAGGATTGCCCACACCGTCAATCTCTTTAACGCCACATCAATAGGTGTGCAGGATGAGCAGGAGATGACAAGACTCCTTCAGGCTCTTGGCCTCAATGTGAGGATCTATGCGGAGTATTCGAGTGCAGATGACTTCAGGCTTCTGCCCTTTGCAGCTCTCAACGTGAGTCTTTGCAACATGCACGATGACTATATGCTGAAATTCCTTGAGCAGGAATACAGGATGCCGTATATCATCGAGGGAATGCCGATAGGCCCTGACCAGACCAGAAAATGGCTTGTGGCTATAGGCAGGTTCTTTGGACTTGAGAAGGAGGCAAACCTCCTTGCGGATTATGAGGAGAAAAAACTCCTTGATGCAATAGAGCCGCTAAAGCCCGCTCTCAAGGATAAGAGAGTTTTTCTCGGAGGCGGAAGCGTAAGGGTGGCTGCGGAGGCGATGGCCTTGAAGAAGATAGGAATTGATGTCATCGGTATCAGGGGATATAACTTTGACTCCAACGCAGATCCGATCTTTGAGGAACTTGGAGAGGAACTCCCGGAAGTTACTCTCACAGTCAGCAACCAGGCCTATGAATTTGTGAATCAGCTTGATAAATACAAGCCGGACCTTGTTATTACTCACAACGGCTCCCTGGGTATACCTGCAAGGCTTGGGTATCCTGCAATACAGCTCTTTGATGCGGGCTCGACTTACTTTGGATACGGCGGATTTTACAGCCTGGCAAAAAGAATGATCTTTGCCCTGGAGAACAATAATCTGGCGAAGAACATTGTGGGGCATGCAAAGCTGCCTTACAGAAAAGAATGGTATGAAAAAGATCCGTTCGCTTATCAGAATGACTGATATGGCGATGCATCATATTTATTAAAGAGGAGAAGTGAAAAATGGCAAAGTATCGACAGATTGCAATCTATGGAAAGGGCGGTATAGGTAAGTCCACGACTACTCAGAACCTGACAGCCGGTCTTACAGAGAGAGGCAAAAAAGTAATGGTAGTGGGCTGTGACCCCAAGGCTGATTCCACCAGACTTCTGCTTGGGGGACTTGCGCAGAAGACAGTTCTTGATACCGTGCGTCTTCAGGGAGAAGACGAGGTGGAGCTTGACACCATCATGAAGGTTGGTTTTGGAGGGACGTTGTGTGTCGAGTCCGGCGGGCCCGAGCCCGGTGTCGGCTGCGCGGGACGAGGGATCATCACATCAATTTCAACATTGGAAAACCTTGGTGCCTATGAGGAAGAGGACCTTGACTTCGTTTTTTATGATGTACTCGGCGATGTTGTATGCGGCGGATTTGCGATGCCCATACGTGAAGGCAAGGCAAAAGAGATCTACATAGTGGCCAGTGGTGAGATGATGGCTCTTTACGCGGCCAACAATATTGCAAAGGGAATCTCAAGATATGCTCAGTCGGGTGGAGTGCGTCTTGGCGGTATCATCTGCAACTCAAGAAACGTAGATAATGAAAAGCCGCTTCTTGAGGCATTTGCAAAAGAGCTGAACACAAAGCTCATCTATTTCATTCCAAGGAACAACATTGTGCAGCACGCTGAGATAAGAAAGCAGACAGTCATCCAGTACAAGCCGGATTCATCCCAGGCTGAGGAATACAGACAGCTAGCTGATGCGATCATTGAGAATGAAGACTTTACAATACCGACCCCAATGACTCAGGAGAGACTTGAGGAGATCCTGTTTGAATTTGGTCTTATGGACACACCGGAATATATGATCTGATTTGGAATACTTGTGGTTTAGGAGGAGAAAAATATGAGAAATAAGATTTTATACAAGAAAATTCTATCAACTGTTCTTGCCGTAACATGTGCGGCATCTCTGGCAGCCTGCGGCACTGTTGTGACTGCTGGGGGAAGCAAAGATACTGCAGCTGCAGAGGAAGAGGATTGCTGTGCGGGAAAGGATGAGTCACAAGGCAGTAAAGCAGCATCAGGAGAAGCCGTGGCAGCAACAGCAGCAGTGGCAGACAACTCCCTTGGAAGTCTTTCTGATGAAGAACTCGACGCGCTTTACGGGGAGGAAGCAGCAAGTAAGAGAAAACTCCACATAGCATACAGCGGCGGACTTTGCCAGGTTGCTATTCCTGTAGCATATCACTATGGCTTTTTTGAAAAAGAGGGTCTTGATACTGAACTTACAAGCGTTGAGGATTCAAGGGATGCTCTCGCAGCAGGCAAGATCGATACTGCAGCCGGAATGATTGCTCAGTGGCTTACATCTGTTCAGAACGGAGTTGATATAAAGTTTACGCTGGGACTTCACACAGGATGTGCGGCAGCAGTGGTGCTTCCGGACTCGGAGTACCAGGGATTTGAAAAGGGAATGAAGATTGGTTTTGTCGGAGCTTTTGGCGGAGTCTACCACAACATTGCCAACAGATTTGTCGCTCACGACGGATTCACTGAGGAAGATTTCACCTGGCTTGGATTTGATCAGAGCGCGATCCTTCTGGCACTACAGGACAAAGAAGTGGACGCCATTGTTGTAAGCGAGCAGCTCAGCAAAGCCTGGGTGGACAACGGAGATGTAAGGCAGATCAGATCGCTTACAACAGATGATGACTTTAAGGATGAGGCATGCTGCGTACTTGGCATTGCAGGATCCTTCCTTGAAGAGAATCCGGCTGCATCCTACAAGATCACAAGAGCTGTCTACAAGGCATCCCTCTGGCTCAGGGAGAGCGAAGAGAACAGGGAGGAAGCAGCAAAAATGCTCATTGATAACGGATATGTTTCAGGAACAGAGGAGTACTCGTTAGAGCTTCTTAATTATTATAAGTTTGGCTTATCACCTGAAGTGACTGAAAAATCCCTTTACGATTCTGTGGATGAGTATTCAAAGCTTGGAATACTGAGTGCGGATACCAATCCTGAAGAGTTTAAGAAAAAGATTTACTATGCATATGACCTGAGCGGTGTAAATGCCGACTAAACGGAGGTGTAACAGTGACGGAACTGGCTGTTTCATTAAAAGAACTTGCTTTACTTGAGCAGGACAGAAAAAAGATAACCAGAGGACAGAAAGTGCTGTCCCGGATTGTTGCTGCACTTCCGCTGTTTGCAGGATTGCTGCATCTGATTGAATATTTGTTTGTGCCCAACAAGGGCACAAACAGCTGCACTCCGATATATGCCTATATTGTTGGCTTGGGAGTAGCTGTATGGGGAGTTTTATATATAGTATCGTTTTTCAGATCTGAACTCTACGGGACTTTGAAGTACAAGGCGGCCCTCTACACGGCGCTTTTTATCCTGCTCACACTATATGACGTTGCAACCCTCAAGACAGGAGTTCTTATCATGCCTTATTTCCCCTGGCTTGATAAGATAATCAATTCGATCATATCCGACAGGGCAAAGCTCATAGATTCAGCGATCAATTCACTAAAGCTCCTTTTCACCGGATATATCGGCGGAGTTGCAGCAGGACTCATCTGCGGGATCGGCGCGGGCTGGTCTGAGAAAGTCAGGTACTGGGTTAATCCATTTGTTAGGATATTGGGAGCAATTCCGACTACTACCTATATGCCGATCATAATGATACTCGCTACATCGCTGTTTGGCGGAAGTGCTTTTCTTATCGGCCTTGGCGTGTGGTTTCCTGTGACGGTATCATCTCTCACAGGTGTCAGCAATATAAACAGCCATTACTATGAAGTGGCCGAGACTTTAGGGACATCAAAAGCCGGGATCCTGTTCAGGGTCGTTGTGCCCGCGGCCATGCCTACGGTATTCGGCGGCCTGACTCAGGGTATGAGCGTCGCCTGTATTACGCTTATGGCTGCTGAGATGATGGGTGTAGAATCAGGGCTTGGCTGGTACATCAACTGGCAGAAGGGCTGGGCGGAATTTGGCAAGATGTACGGTGCAATAATGATCATCTGCTTTATCTTTGTCATGGTAAACAGCCTGCTTAATGTGATAAAGAGATATGTGCTTCGCTGGCAGAAAGGAGTGAACACCTGATGGATAAAGGACATATTAAGATTGACGGTGTGACCAAGATCTTCAGGAGGACAGACGGTAATGAGACCCTCACGGCGCTTTCTGATATCAATCTGGACATAAAGCCCGGTGAGTTCATAGCTTTTGTCGGAGCCAGCGGCTGCGGTAAATCCACACTTTTAAGGACCATAGCAGGACTTGAGACGCCGACAATAGGAACAGTGCTTGCGGATGGGGAGGAAATAAAGGGAAGCAGCGCCAAAAGAGGACTTGTATTTCAGGACCATGCTCTTTTTCCGTGGCTTACTGTGTGGGACAATGTGCTCTTCGGACTTAAGTCGACGGGCAGAAAAAAGGAAAAAGAGGAACTGGCAAATGAACTCATCAAACTGGTGGAGCTTGAAAAATTCAAGGATTCATATCCCTACCAGCTGTCAGGAGGTATGTCACAGAGGGTTGCCCTCGTGAGGGCGCTGGCCAATGAACCGGATGTACTTCTTCTGGATGAGCCTCTGGGAGCTCTTGATGCCTTTACAAGAATGAACATTCAGGATGTGCTTGTCAATCTGTGGAAACAGAGGAAAAACACCATGATCCTCATAACTCATGATGTGGATGAAGCTATTTATCTGGCTCAGAGGGTTATCGTAATGTCTCCAAGGCCCGGAAGGGTTGTGGATGAGATCGGGATAGAACTCAGCTATCCCAGAAACCGAAGCCATTCGGCATTTATTAAATACAGAAACTCTATACTTGAAAGACTTAACTTTGCCCATGAGGAAAGCATTCCGGATTTCAGTATCTAGTATTTAATCCTTACAATAAAAACAGCTCCGCGGCATTTCTGCCTCGGAGCTGTTTGATTTGTGCGATTGTCGGGATCAGATTCTGGAGAGAGTCTGCACTGCGTTGCCCTGTATCACTACTGTGTAGTGCTCGGCCAGATAGTGCTCATCTGCTGTGCTGCCGATCTCGGTCTTGCCGTACTCGGTCAGGAGTGAGCAGATATTGGTAAAAAGTGTCTCGTCCATGTCGCCCTGATGTAGTATCAGGTAGTACTTGCCCTTGGATTCGCTCTTGTAGAGAGTGTTGATCCCGTTAAACTTCCTGCTGACTATTGCTGCAAATTTTGTGACCTCATGCAGTGAGTCGAAGGAGAAGATCCTTGAGCCCTTGCGGCTTGGAAGACCTTTCTTTTTGGGTCCTCCTGTCTTTTCCTTGACCTTTTTGGAATCGGACTGTGAGCTCAGGGGTGAGTCTGTCAAGTCGTTCATGTTGCTGTGCTGAAGTCTCTTAAAGAGATTCATGACGTCTTCTTCCTCATCCTCGTCTTCGTCATCCTCATCCATGTACATCTCTTCATCGTAGTCGTCGTCCTCATCCTCTTCATCTCTGACAGAGGGAGCGAAGTTGGAGAACCTTGTGTCGAGTTCGTCCGGATCCTCCACCTTGGTGATGATAAGTACGATGCACTCGGAGTTGATGGGGATCGCCTCGATCATCAGCGGAGTATCCTCGGCATCAAAACCGAATTCTATATTGGCCTGCTGCATCATGTCCTGAAAAAGCTCCTTGGCCTTATCGGTTCCATATGCCAGCTCTGTAATTTTGAGGTCTCTCTTTGCAAGGTCGTCGCGGGTAAG
>JAEEGL010864993.1_pt1 | contig 10704 bp, 10 predicted proteins | sample 9134231 | NCBI WGS metagenome assembly JAEEGL01 (sample SAMN16246548, study PRJNA631951) | gut metagenome | biome: gut microbiome; feature: rumen; material: fiber-attached | host: Bos | place: Iran: Karaj | collected 2018-10 | reverse complement strand
TATATATTAATGGTAAGAAAATACTGTCTTCATTATTTATATCTCCACTATAAGATGATGGCGCAAATGATATATTTCCGAATATTTCTAATGGATCTATACTGTCATATTGTCCAACCATATAATTATATTTAAGGCCACTATCATTAGTGTTTTCAATATATGATATCTCTCCAGTTACTTCTTTCCTATCTAAGTCACTAAATCGTACTGGCTTTTTTCTAAAAACCATATTACGAGTTTTTTCATTGTTAATATGCAATATTGCACTTTTAACATCATTTAAATATTTCATTTTAAGCTTTAATAGTTCTTCTTTGTTTGGATAAAATGAATAAACAAAGATAAAGTGATCATTATGAGATCTTTTATATAAATACATTTCTACTCACCTCGGTTAGTTATTATAGCATACTCTATTCTTATGTCAATTATTCCCAACCATAAAGAGTAAACTTATTATCTTCACTTTCTAAATATTTTTTAAGAGCATATTTTTGATATGGTAACAAATCTTTTAAGTCAGAATTTATATCCACCCACTCTATAGATTTAATGTTATCTTCTTCATTATTAATTATTTGTCCTTCATATTCACAAGTAAAGAAATAAGCATCATATGTCCCAAGTTCACCAAATAAATTCATAACTTGTACTATTTTGCTTGATGTTACAGTTATTCCTAGTTCTTCCATCATTTCTCTTTTTAATGTTTCATAAACATTTTCATGTTCTTCTATGTGTCCTGATGGCATACCAAGCATTCCACATCCGTATTTTTCAGGATTATTTCTTCTTTGAAGAAGTATTTTGCCATCCTTAATTAGTATTAAATGAACAGCACATCCAATTTTAAACCTTTTTTCCATATTATCCTCCTAATAAAGTTTTTCTACTACTTCTATATTTGTATTACTAAGTTTTTCTTTTAATTCTTTACCATCGTTAGTACTTCCTACTATAGAACCATAATGAGTTGGTATTACTACTTTCGGATTAATAATTCTTACTAACTCTTCTGCTTCACCCACATCCATTGTATATGTTCCACCAATAGGAATTAGTGCTATATCACATTTTACTTTTTCATTGTCTATAGTTTTATCTGTGTCTCCCGCAATATAATAAGTAATATCATTATGTTCAACTAAATAACCAAGCCAGATATTATCCCTTGGATGAAATTTTTTATTATTGTTATAAGCTCTTATTCCTTTTATATGCATATTAAATAAATCTATTTCATCTTCTGGGTTTAAAAATATTTTTTTGTTTGAAATATCGCTTAAATCATTTTCCATAGATGCAGGAAGTACGAATACTGTATTATCATTTATTATTTTATTAATTGAGTTTATATCAAAGTGATCATAATGTGCATGCGTAATAAATATAATATCAGCATCAAATGCTTCTTCTTCTATCTTAAATGGATCAAAGTAAATAGTTTTATCAAAAATAATTTTTATACTACTTTGAGCATTAACTGTAATATTATCTGTTTTCATTATTCTCCTTTTATGATTTTTTTAATATCTTTGTTATTTACAAATATTAATTTATCTTTATACTCTTCTAAACTTTTTAATTTTTGTTTTTCCTTTTTATAGTATGAATTAACTGTTCCAATATAATATATCCATTGACCAAATACAGGTGGTGCGTTATATCTTTCTTTACCAAGCCTTTGTCTTATCCATCTTTTAGTTACCCTAAGATAAGATTTTATTCTAGATAGTTTTATATAATAAATAACATCGGCTTCTTTTCTACCTTCTATAAATTTATCTCTTCCAACGTCTTCAATAATCCATGAATCATTTTTTAAAATCTCAGCAAAAATCCTCTTTGCTTCTTCTTCACTTCTTTTAACATTTCCATTTTCATCATCCCATGATACTTTATCAAGTTCATAGTATTTAATGTTATATTTTTTTGAAAGTGCAGTAGCAAAGGTTGTTTTTCCACTACCAACTGGTCCGATAATATATATTTTCTTATTCATACTAATCACCTTTTAATTTTATAAAGTAGTGTTACCTGAGGTATTGTTTTATCTATATTATCTTCATCAATATTTATTACTTCTGCTCCCATTTTCTTATAAAATCCTTGAGCAGGTTCATTATATTTGTTGCAAGAAATAAAGAACTCTTGATATCCTTTATCTTTAATAATGTTATATGCTTTATTGAATAGTTCTTTTCCTATTCCCTTGCCTTGATATTCTTTTAGTAAATAAAGTAATCCAATTTCTTGCTCAAAATCTTTAAATGGTCTATATGGTTTTCCAACTGACATATAACCAATTAAAGAATTGTTTTCTTCAACTACATATAAGTCTACATTTGGATCTTTAATAACTTTTAAGAATTTATTTTTGTGTTTTTCATAATCGAAATTATCAATTAACTCATCTGCATAAATTCCTCTATATGTAGTATTCCATACTTCATGTTTTAGTTTTGATAATTCTTCTGCGTCTTCTTCTTTTGCTAGTCTTATTATATAATTCATATAATCACCTCATACTTTTAAATAATTTAATTATAATATTTGGTATGATTTCATTTCTAACTTTATGTCTATGTTCTCTTTCTTCTTCAGTTCTACCACTAAATAATGATTTATTAACAACTGTATTATCTGATACACAGAAAAGTGCTGTTACATTTATTTTTAATAAATCATTACATTTAAATAAATTAGCTGTTTCCATTTCAATTGTTTTAGCACCGAGTTCTAGTATTTTATCAATGTGATAGTATTGAGCAATTACAGTATCAATACTAAAATTTGGTACATAATGATAATCTATTTTTTCTTTCTTTAAAATACTAATTAATTTGTTTGTAAATGCCTTTGTTGGATACTCATGTTTTAAAAACTCATCTTCTAAATTAGGATTTAAATATCTTGATGCTCCATCTCCACATATTGAATATTCTGGTATTACTAAATCGCCTATTTTAATATCTTTATCAAGAGATCCACATGAACCAATAAATACTAAATTCTTACAATTTGTAACACCAAGTGATAAAACATATTCCATTATTGCAGGCGCACCAATTAGTCCTGCTTCAATATATGAAAATGAAAGATTAGAAGATGTAAAATTATAAACAATGTCGCTTATTTGTTCTACTTCAAAATCACTCTGACTAAATATACTATGATTCCACATAGGAGCAATAACAACATTTTCTAAAATCCTGTCAAATCCATTTCTTGCTGCTATATCATTTTTAGTAGTATTAAATCTTTTATGAGAATCAAGTAAATCCGAATAATTCATAATATCCTCCAATTTAAGTTTATTATATCATATAAAAAGAAGAATATTACTTCTTCTTTTTAAATACAAATAATTTACTCAATATATAATTAAATACCATTATGAATACTTGTGAAACTATTGTCCATATCATTACCCAAACTTTAGTATTTAGTTTTAAGAATGTAACAAAGAACCACATAATAAACATTTCAAGTAGTAGTGTTGTAATTCTAGAACCTACAAATTTTGATATTTCTTTTAATATGTTTTTGTCTTTGCTTTTAAATACAAATATTCTATTTGTAATATATGCAAATAAAACAGCACATATCCAAGAAATAATTACAGCAGCTTGCAACTCTTTTGCGTTTTTAGCATCAAGTACTGTAAATAATAGTAGCCACTTTGTTCCAATACTTACAACAGTAGTAAGTCCACCTACTATAATGTAATTAATTATTTCTTCATATTTTTTATAAATACTCATTAATTTTTTAAACATAATCACTCATCTTCTTTATTACATTTGTAATCTCTAATAATATATACTGGTCTATTCTTTCCTTGAATATACATTTTAGAAATATATCCACCGAATATTCCAAGAATAAATAATAATAAACTCATTGAGAATAATATTATTAAAATAATTATTGTGCCAAGCATAAATTTCTTTAAGCAAATTAGTACGATTAAATATGCTAGAAAACCTATAAAGAATAATAATGAAAATATATATGGTAATCTAAGTGGTAATGTTGTGTATGCTGTTATTCCTTCTAAAGCATATTTAAATAATTTAGTAAAGCTCCATGATGAAGTTCCGTTTTGTCTTTCTTTTACTTCATATGGCATAAAATATATTTTGTATCCTACAAAACTAAATATACCTTTTGAAAATCTATGATATTCACTAATTTCTAGTATTGAGTCAACAACTTTTCTTTTGAACAATCTAAAGTCAGAAGCACCATTAACAAATTCAATTGTTGTTATTTTATTAATAATTCTATAAAAAGATTTTTTAAAGAATGATAGTACAAATCCTTCTTTTCTTTTTCCTTGATAAGCAGCTACTTCGTCATAATCAGGATTTTTATCTAAAAATGCAAGCATCTTTTTAATATAAGCAGGATCTTGTTGTAAATCAGCATCAATTATACATACATAATCTCCACTTGATTTTTTTAATCCAGCATACATTGCTGCTTCTTTTCCAAAATTTCTTGAAAAACTAACTTCTTTAATTATTATTTTTTTAGAAAGACTAACTATTTTATCTATTTCAGCTTTAGTATTATCTTTTGAACCATCATCTACAAATATAACTTCAACATCATATTTTTCTTTTTCAAAATTCTTTACTATTTCTTCATAAAATAGTTTTACATTCTTTTCTTCATTATAACAAGGTGTTACGATTGATAATTTCATGTTATTCTCCTATTTCAATTTTTTCCATTCTTTATAAGGAATAAATTCTACTTCTGTTTTTTCGTCTACTTTATAGAATAGCTTATATCTTTTATTATATTCTTCTGATTTTGGATTTAATTTCCAAACAAAGCCATCACTATTTATTTCTGGCAATACTATTTTATCATCATGAATATGTTCGTTTAAATATCTTTGTCGTACATTATATATTCTAAATATATTTAAATAAATTATCAAGTACATCAAATAAAATGATGCTGCTAAAATAGTTATTATATGTTTAATATATGACTCTAATATACTTTTTATCTTATAATTATCAAGCAATTTATCTACAAGCATTAATATAAGTACTGCATATAAAAGATATTGAGTAAAGAAGCATCTGCTTCCAATTGGACTAACTATTAAAAGTGGTCCAGTCATTAATGCTACTGAGAAGAATACAAATAGATATTTAAATAATTCTTCTTTCTTAAATATTAATAATATTGCTATGAATATTGAACCTAAGAATAATAATGCAAAAAGTCCATTAAATAATTTAATATATCTAAATACTTTTGATACTCCCATTAACTTAACAATAAGTGTATAAACTGGGAATGAAACAAATACAATTATTACAAGATTTTTTAAAATGTTTAATATTTTTTTATTAAATACAACATTATATAAAAGAACTATTAAAACAATACTTATAATAATATTTAATAAATAATTATTTAGCACAAGTTCACTTGTTATATCTCCAAATAAATTGTGAATCGCATTTTTAAGTGGGCTTATATTTCTATAAGTATCAACATTTTGCGCAATAGAATGATATGCTTCATTTGCAAACATCATTACAGTTCCACAAATACTACCTATGAAATAGAATAAATTATTAAAATCAATTTTTTTATTTTTAACAATTATTAATACATTAAAGAAAAGTGAAGTTAATAAACAGTATATTGTTAAATGTTCAACACATAATGTAGAGATAAGTCCAAGAATAAACATACATGGTATTAAGAAATATGATTTCTTTTTAAAACCACCATTTATAATCTCTTTATTAAAATACAAATATAAAAGTATTAACATTGTAGGAAATACATAATTAGTAAATCCACTAACCCATACGACACTTTGCATTAAGATTAAGTGTGGTACTGCAACAATAAATAATACAGTTAAATACCTAACAATGCTCTTTTTACTATCCACTATTTTATCAATTAAAATATAATTAATTGTAAGAGTAATTGCAGGAATTAATATTTTAAGAGCATGCGATCTAGTAAGCAGTAATACAAGCAAATTACCTATCCATCTTCCATTATAATTATCAAATCTTGTATTAAGTCTATATAGTCCTAATTTACTTCCCCATGCCCAGTCATCGTGAGAATATGGAAATAAAAAGCAAAGTAATAACAAGAATATAAAAATAAAGAAATAATTTATTATTTCCTTCTTATTCTTTTTAAAATATAACTCTATCTTTTTCATAAAACCCATCCTTCATTATAATTATATCATATTTATTTTTTTTAACAAATAAAAACAAAAAAGAATTAATTAATTTTTAATTCTTTTTTAATTTTCATTATCTAAAACATTTAAAACTCTATTAACATTTTCATTATTTTCAATTTCTCTTACAAAGTCACTTCTCTTGTCCATTGGTAAATATGGACATAAGATATAAACTTTATTTTTAGTTCTAGTAAGAGCAACATAGAATAGTCTTCTTTCTTCTCTATATTCAATTTGACTATTTATACTTTTATCAAGGACCTTTAATACTTCTTCATCTTCAATTTGACTTGGGAATCCATATTTATCATTTAAACCATTTAGAATAATTACTTGATCATATCCTAGTCCCTTTGAAGCATGAACTGTTAGAAAGTCTATTTTAGCTCCTAGAGTGTTTCTACAAATGATACTATCCACTTCTCCTTGACTAAATAGTTTACTATTAAATAAATGTTCTTTTTCCTGATTGAATCTACCAAGAAGTAATATTTTACTATCTTTATTATTTCTATAAATATCTTCAATTATTTTATTTAAACATTCATATTTTGATACAGGTTTTTTAGTATCATAATACCAAACATCAATTGGTTTATGTAAATGTTTATCTGATACTAGAGTTTTATTAAATACACTTGTATCTTTACTAACAAAATCAGTAGTAACATCAAGTAATTCTTGACTATTTCTATATGTTTTTTGTATTTTAATTATTTCAGCATAACCCATAAGCTCATAGAATTTAGTAAATAATTCTATATCAGAACCGCTAAATCCATATATAGCTTGCCAATCATCACCAACTGCCACTATCTTAGCATCAAATAAATCTGAAACTTTTTTTGCAAAGTTATATCTTTGAAATGATATATCTTGATATTCATCTATTACTATATAATCAAAACTTAATTTGTTTTTTAATCTATCTGCATATCTATATGCATAATTAATCATATCTTGAAAATCAATTTTATATTCGCTATGTATTTTATTTTCATAATAACAATAGAATTCTTTTAAATATTTAAGTTGTCTTTTAATTAAATCATTTTCAGTTTTATTAATATATTCATCAAAATCATTTATTGAGTTACCCTTTTCTTTAAATCTAGTAATAAATGCATAGAAAAGCGCTATTACCCTAAAATATTGAACTTCTTTTGATGTATATAATAATTTATAAAATATTTCTTTATTAGTTTTAGGAATTTTAGTAACATATCTTTCATCAAGACTTTTATCTAGTTCATTTAAATAATTAGTTTTAGTATCATATTCAGAATATAGTTCAATTAAGTCAGTTCCATATTGTTTATGAAGAGATCTTTTCTTTTCAATAAGTTTTTTATAAAAGTCTATTTCTTCTTCAGTATACTTTCCATCTTCATGATATTTATTAAGTCCATAGTATTCAATATATATTTCACTTCCATTATTAGAAATAGTAAAATCAGGTGAATATGATCTATCTTCACCTACTTTATGAGGATACATTTTTTCATAAATATAATTAATTGAGTTTTTATATAGATAATTAGCTATTAATACTTCACCTTTTGATTTATATTTTTCACCCTTGATACTTGTATAATAACCAATTCTATTATTTATTCTTTTATTACAATTTTCTTCTAAATTATCTTTATTAAGTTCATATGTTTTATCAGCATAGAATCTAAAATAATCATCAAAAGTTTTAAATTCTAAACACTTATCATCAAACGTTACATATTTTTCAAATACCTCTAGGAAGTCTTTTAATTTTACTTTATCTTCAAATATATATTTTGTAACATATTCTTCAACTATTTGATTAAATGTACCAGCACCAACTATTTTAAGAGGCCTTGCCATCATTCTTCTTAAAAATTTCATTCCAAGCTTATGAAATGTTAGTACTTCAACATTAAGACCAAAATCATCATTTATTCTAGAAGACAATTCTTCACACGCCTTGTTTGTAAAAGCAAGTAATATTATTTTATCTTCTTTAACATGCATTTTATCAACTAGATATTTTACTTTGGCTGCCATGGTTGTTGTTTTGCCACTACCAGCTCCTGCTATTACTAAAGAATAATCTTCATCTATTATAATTGCTTTTCTTTGTTCATCATCAAGAATAATATTATCATCTATTCCTTTGAACATATTATCAAAATAGTCTTTATATTCTATTAGTTTTTTATTAACATATTTTTTGTTTCTTGAATCTATTAATTTATATGGATCATTAATTAGTGATGTTACTTTTTCTTTTAGGGTTTTATCTTCTAATAATTCAACATCATTTATAATTTTGTCGTATTTTAAAAATAATCTATCTACGTCTTTTTTAGAGATAAATTTATCACTATTAAATAGAAAATTAAAATCATTAATAAAACTATAAACCCTATTCATTTTTTTCTCCTAGTATAATTATAACATAAAAATAAAAACACCTTAAGTTTTTTTAAGGTGTATTTTAAAACAATTTTTTTATTTCTTCTGCTGCATTCTTTCCAGCTTGCATCGCAAGTATTACAGTAGCAGAACCACTAACACAGTCTCCTCCAGCATAAACTTTATCAAGTGAAGTTTTTGTACCATCAACTTCAATTAATCCTTTATCTGTAAGTACTATATTACTATTTTTTAATGCTTCATGATTTGGAGAAGTACCAAGTGCCATTACAACCATATCACATTTTACTTCATGTTCTGAACCCTTAACTTCAACAACACTTCTTCTTCCATCTTCACCACATTCGCCAAGTTCCATATTAACTACCATAAGACCAGTTACTTTATTATTTTCATCTGTTAATATTTTAGTAGGGTTCTTTAGTAAATCAAATATTATTCCTTCTTCTTTTGCATGAAGAACTTCCATTTTTCTTGCTGGTAACTCTTCTTCTCCTCTTCTATACATTAAGTGCGTTTCAATACCAAGCCTTTTTAAACATCTAACAGCATCCATTGCAACATTGCCACCACCAATTACATATGCAACTTTTGCATTTTTTATTGGTGTTTTACTATCTTTTTTATATGCTTTCATTAAGTTTATTCTAGTTAAAATTTCATTTGCTGAGAATACTTCATTAGCATCTTCACCAGGTATACCCATGAATTTTGGAAGACCTGCTCCAGAAGCAATAAATACAGCATCATATTCTTTTCTTAAATCATCTATACTAAGAGCATTACCTATTGGAGTATCAGTTATTATTTTAACTCCTAGATTTTTAATACTATTTATTTCTCTTTGAACTATTGTCTTTGGAAGTCTAAACTCTGGAATACCATAAGTTAATACTCCTCCAGCTTCATGCAAAACTTCGTATATTGTTACATCAAATCCATCTTTTGCAAGACTACCAGCACAAGATAGACCTGCAGGACCACTTCCAACTATAGCAACTTTTTTACCATTTGGTTTAACGGTTTTAAATGATACTAAATCATTATTAAATGCTTCATCAGAAACATATCTTTCTAAAGATCCAATACTAATTGCTTCTCCTTTTAGTCCTTTAATACATTTGCTTTCGCATTGACGTTCTTGAGGACAAACACGACCACAAATACTGCTTAGTGAAGAAGATGCACTAATTACATCATAAGCGCCTTTAATATCGTTTTCTCTAATGCATTTAATAAACTCAGGAATCATAATATTTACTGGACACCCAGTAACACACATAGGTTTCTTACATTGAAGACACCTATTTGCTTCCTTCATTGCTTCTTCTTTATTAAACCCAAGTTCTACTTCTTTAAAGTTTTTAACTCTTTCTTTAGGACTTTGAACTCTCATTTTAGTTTTACTATCATTCATATTTCTTAATCCTACTTTCCATTTCTTTTAGTTTAATAGCCTCTTCTTCTTTATATATACTCATTCTCTTTAAAGCATTATCAAAATTAACTTTATGTCCATCAAACTCAGGTCCATGAATGCATGCAAATTTAGGTTTTCCATCTATTTCGCATCTACATGCTCCGCACATACCACTACCATCTACCATTAAAGGATTCATACTAACAATAGTTTTGATATTCTTTTCTTTTGTAAATTCACATACAAACTTCATCATAATAACAGGTCCAATAGCTACAACAATATCATAGTTATCAATTTTTTTCTTTAAAATATCAACTACATTACCTTTTATTCCATAAGAGCCATTGTCTGTTACATAATAAACCTTATTAGCAACACTTTCTATCTTATCCCTAATTAATAATAAATCTTTACTTCTAGATCCATAGATAACATCTATTTTAAAACCTAGTTTTGTTAAATATTTAACTTGAGGATAAACAGGTGCTATTCCAACACCACCTGCTACATAAACTATTCTCTTTCCTTCAAATTCTACTGGGTTTTTACATATCTCATTAGCGTTCCCTAAAGGCCCACAAACACTAAACAATTCTTTTTTAACTGTTGTTAGTTCAAGTGTTGAACC
>JAEEGL015934207.1_pt1 | contig 10705 bp, 11 predicted proteins | sample 9134231 | NCBI WGS metagenome assembly JAEEGL01 (sample SAMN16246548, study PRJNA631951) | gut metagenome | biome: gut microbiome; feature: rumen; material: fiber-attached | host: Bos | place: Iran: Karaj | collected 2018-10 | reverse complement strand
TTAGGTAGTGTACCTGCTAGTGAAGTTCCTTTCTATTATCATCTTGCAGATATTTATACATCTGCATCCACGACAGAAACTCAAGGTCTTACCTTCATGGAAGCTATGGCCTCAGGCACACCTGTATTAGCGAGATTTGATACACAATTAGAAAGCGTCATTATTGATAATGAAACTGGCTACTTCTTTACTGATTTAGATAGCTTTGTCTTAAAGGCGTATCGTATCTTAACAAGTTCTAAAGAAGAATTAGAACAACTAAGAAATAAAGCTTATCTAGAAGTAGATAAGTATTCTATAGATAAGTTTTATGAAAACATAATAAGGGTATATCAACGTGCAATTAGAAAGAAATGGTAATAACAAACTATTAGAATACGCTTATAAACTTCTTAGTAAGAAAGAATACTCTTCTTACTATTTAAAAGAGAAGTTAGTTTTAAAAGGTGCCTCTGAAATAGAGGCTAATGAGATAGTTAATCATCTAATAGATAAAGGATATCTAAACGATGATAAACTCCTTAGCGATATCATCTCTAGAGATAACGCTAAACTATATGGGAAGTATAAAATACTTACTCAACTTAAAAAGTACCATTTAGTAACATCTGATTTAGCTGATAGATTCCCTGAAGAAATAGAATTAGAAAAAGCTAAACAATTAGTGAGTGAACTAGAAGATAAATATGTTGACTTGTCTTATCAAAAGAAAGTCAAACAAATTCATACTTATCTAGCGCGATATGGGTATGAGACTTATGTCATATCAGAAGCATGTGAATTTATTAAACCTATTGATGAAAATAGTGAACATATAAATTTAATTAAAGATTTAAATAAAGCCATTTTAAGAAACGAAAATATAAAAGATAACTATTTGCTTAAGCAAAAGATTATTAAAGCTCTAATGGCTAAAGGATATAGATATAACGACATTCTTATAGAATGGGAGGCATTACATAATGAAATTAATTAATGAACTAGTAGAACAAGAAAGAATTAACATGCAATTCTTAGTTAATAACGCTGCTAAAGGGACTAACGCTATGGGTAGTCAATATATTACATGTGAACTAAGAGATAGTAGTGGCACTATTAACGGAAAGAAATGGGAAATATCTCCTGAAGATGAATCAATCTTTGTAGCAGGTAATGTTATTAATGTAGTAGGGGAAACTCTTAAATATAAAGAAGCTTTACAAATTAAAATCTTAAAAGCAGATTTAGTGCCTACTGAAGAGATAGAAGTATCTAGATTCTTAAAACAACCTCCTGTACCTAAAGAAGAACTTATGAATAGATTTTATAGATATGTAGAATCTATTAAGAATCCAGATTGCAAAGCAATACTAGATAATATTATAGATAAGGTATCTCCTAATCTATTTGATCATCCAGCAGCAGTATCAATACATCATGATTATTTATCAGGATTATTAATGCACACTCTTACAATGGCGGATATCGCTACTACTTTAGTGCCTATATATGATGCTGATTATGATTTATTAATTACAGGTATTCTTTTACATGATATGGGTAAGACTATAGAGTTAGAAGGACCTGCTATCTTTAAATACTCTTTAGAAGGTAAATTAATTGGTCATATTTCTATTCTCTCTGCGATGATCAAAGAAGCCGCTGATGAACTCAAATTAACTGGTGAAACCCCTTTATTATTACAACACATGGTCTTATCACATCATGGGCAACATGAATTTGGCTCTCCTGTTTTACCATTAACTAAAGAAGCAATGCTCCTTTCTTTAGTGGATAATCTAGATTGTAAAATGGTCGCGCTTAACAAAGCACTCGAGAGTACAAAAGAAGGAGAATTCACTAGTAAAATATTCTCTTTAGATAATAGAATGTTCTATAATCCAAAGAAATAATTTATATTGATATAATCCTTTTGTTTACAAAAATATAGACAATGTTTATTTCTAATTATAAGATTATTAAGGGAATTTAAAAGAAGGGATTACATAATGAAAACTAGAACAATTTTCACTACTTTAATGATTGGTATGTTATCACTTACAGCATGTGGTGGCTCCAATTCAAAAGAACCTGAAGAAGTAGGTTCATTAAACTTTAATTTCACTACTGATTTACAAGAAGTAAAAGAAATTCACACAGCAGACCAATTAGCATACTTAGAATACGATGGTGAATATAAAACTATCGATCCTAATTTATATCCAGGTGGAACAAAACATAATAGTGCTCCTCTTCCTGTAGACCTTGAATGGGAATACACAATGTTAGAAGGTAAAGAAGATGAATTTGAAGGCTTTACTGTTTCTTATGGTCAATATAAAGACTTAAGTGATGGATTCGTTGTAGACGCTGAAACAACTGAAGATGGTGGCAAAGTCTCCTTAATGAACGTATTTTTAGGCACTAACTACTTTAAGGTTTACGCTAACTACTCAGATGAAACAGTGGACGCTACTAAAACAATGACATTTGAAGTAGCGAAAGATGGTCCTCGTAACTTAGAAGTTGATGGCTTTACAAACTGTAGAGATATGGGTGGTAGAGTCACTGAAGATGGCTACACCATTAAACAAGGTTTGGTCTATAGAACATGTGGCAACAAATTTGACTATAGAACTACAATTACTGATAAAGGTAGAGCAGAAATGTTAAATCACTGGAAAGTTAAAACAGAAATTAACGTTGCAGATTCTAACCAACATGATGTCAAACTTGATGGAACAGTAGTCAAAGACTACTATATGGACTATGCTGGACAAGATAATCCAAAAACAAAACACCATTTTGGTAGAAATACTGAATCTATTAAAAATATCTTCAAGTTATTAGCAGATGAAGAAAATTTACCAGTCTTCTATCATTGCCGTATTGGTACAGATAGAACCGGTTTAGTGGCAATTCTTCTTTATGGCTTATTAGGTTTAAGTGAAAATGAAATCTTCCAAGATTACTTATTCTCTAACTTTGGTAACATCACTCAAAAGAGATATATTGGTGAAAAAGGTGGAGAAGATAACATCTTAAATTACATTGATCAAATTGAAGCTATGCCAGGTGAGACATTCAAGAATAAGATTTATAATACTCTACTTTCTATTGGTCTTTCTAAAGAAACAATGGCAAGTGTTGTTAAAAATCTCCTTGATGTAGATCAACCTTTAAGTGGTAACGAAAAGAATCAATGCCAAGTCAACGCTGATGAATTTGCAAGTGGTATAGTCCGTATGGATGACACTGAAAGAATGAACCCAGATTATTACATTGAACTTACTAATGGAACAACAGCTACCGCTACATTAAAGGCTCCATCAAATAAAGTTGCTTTATACGCATATATTGGTGGTGGTGTTAATAGCAATAGTGTTTATCTTGATGAATCATTCGGCGCTTCCGCTAATGGCACAGAACTTACAATTCAACATCTTAGCTATATTGATGCATGCTTAGGCGTTAGAGACGGTAGAACTTGTTACTATTTCTACAAACTTGGTGAGCTTGATAACTTAACTAAAGGACAAGATATTACAGTTAGTTTGACAGGTAAAACAACTGTCGCAGCAAATGTCATTAAAGTTGGAACTTTAACAGCGTTCGCTATCTAATTAATATTTAATATTAATAATGAAGAAAGGAGCTTGATGCTTCTTTTTTCTTATATTTCAAATTTTTAATAGAAATTATCATACTTATATTGAAAATATAGAATTATATGCTATAATGGTATCAAATGATACTTTTAGGAGGAAATACAGATGAGTTTAACATTATTAGAAGTTATAAAATTATGCTCATCTGTAAAATTAAAGGATGGCAGTCTAACATTTGATTCTTATGGATCAGATGAAACAAGAGTAGACACAATGGAGTTCCTATATGAAAACAATTTAACGTTAGAGGATGCGGAAGAAGTTATTAACAATTTAAAACCATCAGATTATCGTGATGGTCCAATAAAAAATTATGATTCCTATAAGAAAGAAAAAGATTTGTGGGTCTTTAAAACAAATGCATTTAGAAAAAGAATTTATGTCAAATTAATACCATATAGAAAAGATAAATATATAGCCGTTGTTAGTTTCCATGAGGATAGATAGGAGAGAGGAAGATGAAAAAAGTATATTGTGAGAATTGTGACAAACAAGTTGATTACATTCTCAAGCCTGTTAAGAGGGAGTATAAAGTTAAAGATGATGTTGTTGCTGTTGAAATCAACGAAGTCTATTGTGCTATCTGCGGCAAACGCTTATTTGTGTTTAAAGTAGAAAGGGAAAATCAGATTCGTGTCTATGATGCTTACAAAATTAAACATAAATTATTAACAAGCAACGATATTATTGAAATCAGAAAAAGACATCATTTAAGTCAGAAAGATTTGGCAAGAAAAATTCGAATAGGCGAAAAAAATATTGCTCGATATGAAAATGGTGCAATTCAAGACCAAAGTATCAATTTATTAATACTTTTCTATGATAAATTTCCTGAACTATTTGATAGAGATTTAAATTGCTCCTAAAGAACATTGACACTTATTATTGCGATTCCGAACAAAAAATTGAAACTAACTTTAACAATAATAAAAAGAACAAGAAGCTTTTGAAGGGGCCTATTGCAATGCTTAATATGAAAATGAATAGATATTGGATTGAAAATATTGAATATTCTCTTGATCCATACTTTTTAAAAACAAACGAAAAAATCAATTTATCACCTAAGATAGGTAGACAAATTGAAGATATCGATAGCAATCGAGCATTAGTAAAAATTGTCTTTGAGTTAAAAAAAGAAGCAGATAATCCATTTGGCATTAATATTGTTATTTGCGGTGAATTCGAATGCCCTAATTGGCGCGAATCATCAGATGGAATCTATTTCATGAACAAAACGGCAATTCAAACTCTTTTTCCTTATTTGAGACAAGCCGTATCTACTATCACTGGCCTATCCAATATTCCTCAATATTGTTTGCCAATTATTAATGTAAATGAAATATTTGACTAATTAGGCAAAGAAAAAGTGCCATGAGGCACTTCATTAGTCAATTCTAAGCTGTTCTGCTAAAGCAGGAAGATTAAGATCACCAGCGTTAGCTTTCATTTCAATCTCAAATCCTTCTTTACCTTCATAACGAGGAATTACATGGACATGGAAGTGATTAACTGTTTGTCCTGCTGCTTCATAACAATTAGTAAGGATATTGACTCCTTTAGCGTTTAAAAACTTAATTTGTACTTGTCCTATTCTTTGAGCGACATCCATAACTCTATGCATAAGCTCTTTTGGGACCGCTAAGAAGTTATCGTAGTGTTTCTTAGGAATTACTAGTGTATGTCCCTTTGTGACCTGTGAGATGTCTAAAAACGCTAAAACATAGTCATCTTCATATACTTTATAGCAAGGGATATCACCATTTACTATTTTACAAAATACATCCATTTCTTTCATATCTTAATACCTGTCTTATTTATAAATTTATTATAGCACTTATTACATAAGGAGAATCATAATGAAAACAATAATTAATATCGATGTTGATGAAGTAACATTAAAACAATCTGAAGATTTATTTAATACTTTAGGGTTAGATTTAGATACCGCTATTGAATTATTCTTTAAAAAATGTGTTGAAGAAAAAGGTATTCCATTTCTAATTACAAAATAAAAAAGAGGTCTGCAAATAATGCAGGCCTCATTTTTGTTTAAGAATCTATCTTAGTCGAACAATTCTGGGAAGTTAGATTTGAAGTAATCATAGATAACTGTATCATGATATTTCAATTTAGCTTCTTCTAAGAAGTGTTTCTTAGCTAATGTTCTATAAGATTCTGAATCTGCAACGATAGTACAAACTTCGTTGACGATGCCTTCCATTGAGTAAGCACCATAACCTTCCATATTGAGGTAGGAGTTTGTTTCTGTCTTGCTTAATGCAGATGTAGAAGCAGCTTCTTCAATTTGGACGATGTAGTAGTTATCACCATCTTGGAATAAGACATCATATCTTGGATCAGCGCCTCTTTCAGACTTATCAACTTTTAAATAGCATTTGCCATTAATACGTGTAACGTAGTTGTTGAAGTCTTTATCAGCATCCTTGCCATCAACAGCAGTTCTATTTTCTGCAGCTTTTTGTTCTGTAGTTCTATTTAATGCGTTAGCGACAGAGATGTTGAATAAACGTGAACGGATAGATTCTGGTAAGTCTGTAAGACCACCGTTTTTGATAAACCAACCAGTAGTTGTGTTATCTTTTGTTAAGATTTCACGAGTTTTGATTTCTTTACCAACTTCTTTAACGTATTTACCGTTATCTGTGAAATCAGATTCGTTTTGAGAAAGAGCTGGGTTATCAGAAATCTTATCGTATTTTTCCATCATATTGCCGTATTCTGTACCAGCAATATATTTGGAACCATCTTTAGCATCAATTAATACTTCATTGAATAATGTTGTATCTTTTGCTGCTGCTTGCCATAACTTGTATTCATCACTTGATGCATATTGAGCATCTGCCATGAATGCACCATTATGTGCAGAGGAGAGAACTTTGAAGTCATCTAATGTAACAGGAGTATTGTTAGCATTGAAGATCTTTTCTCTAATGAAAGCTTTCATTAAGTAGCCAGCACCTTTAGCGTGTGTGTTATCAGAAGTTACTTTGATAACATTAACTTTACGAGCGTAGCTACGTCCTAATAATTGATATGACTCATCGTATAAGTATTGTTCGGTGAGTAATGTACGATAGATGGTAGGAATAATATCATCTTCGACATATGTAATAGTATTGTTAGAAGATTCTGTGGAGTCAGTTAATTCATAATGTTGTTGATAGTTATCACGGTGTAAGATTGTGTCTAATGTACCATTAATATCTTCAACTTTCTTATCTTGATTGAAGACATCGACATCTTCAACTTCTGGCCAGATTAATCCAGTATAAGTAACTGCATCAGCTGGTTTTGCAACTTTCTTCATGTTTCCATATAAGGAATAAATATATTCTTTTTCTTGGAAGACATTACGAGTTGTGTAAGAAGAATTGCCTGCAACAGCACTGTAAAGTGCTTTTGCGATACGGTCTTCAATAGTATTCCATTTAGTTAATACACGAGCGTATTCTAATGCGTCTGCACTAGCATCATCATTAACTTTTTCTGCTGTGTTATCAGCTGCGTAGTGGATTCTTTCACCTTTATCGTTAAGAGTCCAATATGCTTTATGGGATTTAACGAAAGCATCAGCATCAGATCCTGTTAAACCAGCAACGTCTAATGTTGCGATATCTTTTGTATCAGCCCATTTAGATTTGATTAATCTAGCGATTTCTTTTAATGTTTTGCTTTCAGAGTTATTTGTGACAGCATTGTATGGTCCAAATGCACTGACAGCGTATTGATATAAGAATTCGTCTAAGACATCACCTGCTAAAGCACCTTTACGAATTGAATCGTAAACTTTAGCCATTTCGTTGTTAACGACTTCGTCAACACCTTCAACGATTTTATCGTTGTAGTTAGTTGGTTTTGCAACAACTTCATCACATGCTGTGAGGCCTAAAGTAGCAAATAATGCAACTGCTAATAATTTTCTCTTATTTTGCATAGTAACATTTACCTCCTTCTTTATAGTCATCGCCGCCGTGTTTGAAGTTAACAGCACAACCTTCTGGAATCATAACAGATTTGTATTCGCCTGTAGCACTTTCATAGTATTGGCCACGTTTAGCGTTTTGATATGTTAATAATTCAAGGTATTCTGACCATTGTTCGTTTAACTTAGTTTCTTGTGTGTGTGCCTTTGCGCCACGTGTAACATCTAAGTAACGTGCGATAGATTCATCAAGTTTCTTACCTTCATCACCAGCGAAACTGATTTGAGATTTATACTTAGCTAATAAGTCTTCGTATAAACGGTAATCATATGTTTCATCGAATGATTTGATCTTACCTTTAATGTCGTTTGCACGTTTGTTATAGTCTGTATTTGAATTGGATTTAATAAAGTTAACGTATGTGTCTTTATCTTTTCCATCAGCAGTCTTAGGATAGTTAGCGCTTCCTGGAACTTCTGTTGTGTAGTATTCTTCTAAAGTTACATTAGCGTTTGCAAAGTCATAAATTGACTTTTCAATAACGATGAGGTGAATACCAAATTCACTACGAACACCTAAGATAACTCTACCTGCTTCATCAGTTAAGATTTTTTCATTAGCGTTAGCAGAGATACCTTCAACAGTGTTAAATCTAGCACCTAAGTTAGCATCGAAAGATGTTGTAGATGCGATGTTCTTGAATTGTGCAACAGAATTCGCGATTGCTGTTTGGTCACCGTTGTTACCATTATCACCAACATTTCTAGCTGCGTTAGTAATAACGAATACTTCGTGGTGGTTTAAGTATTTGTTCCAAAGAATATTTCTTGGGAACATAATTGGGTTGCCATCACTTAATTGGTTACCGAATTCATCGATTTCAATGTGTCTATTTTGATAGATTTGTTCAATTGCGTCGTATGGAACTTTAACTAATCCTGTAATGCCTTTATAAGCATCTTTAATAGAATCGTTAGAAGTTTTATATTTACCTTCAACGCCTAAACCTTCTGAAATAGTTGCGTTATTCTTGCCTGAGAGAATTGCTTCATAAGCGTATACGCCTAATTGGAATTCAGATACGTTATGGAGTCTACCAGATGATTCGATGTTATTTAACATTGGTTCGAGTTCACCATATGCTTCTTTACTTCCATCATCAGAGAAAGACTTTGCAACAGTACCGAATGTATCAGTACCATCTTTTAAAGCGGAAATAACGTTATATAACTTAACTGCTTCAGCTTCAGTAATTGTAGAATTAGTGAAATCTGTAGCACTTGCGTCAAGTTTAATTAAGATGTGACGGATGTGGTAAGGTAATCTAGAATTTACCTTGCTTTCGACTTTGTTGCCGCTTGCGTCAACGCCAACAAATTCTTTTGTTAATTGATCAATGTTTGTATTGAAATAGTGTTTAGAAATTTCTTCTTTCTCGTGTTCATAGATGAAATGTTCTTTTAACTCTTTTTCATTTTCAACATTGTATTCATTTAGAATGTTCTTCCATTCAGTGTTGTAGTCACCTTTGTCTTTAGCTTCTTGTTTCTTTTGCTTAACGTCGTTAGCAGCTTTATCTTTAATTTCTTTTAAAGTAAGCATGCCGTTAGCGCCATCGCCATTCTTTTCGAAATCATAACGAATTAATACCTCAAGGATTTGAGAATAGAATTTGCTAATTCCGTCTGTTGTAGAATGGTACTTTTGATACATTTCATCAGTAACAATTTCAACAGTTTCACCTTCTCCATATGGAGTAAATGTGACTAAAGCTTTCTTATCAGCCTTAGGACCGTTTCCACATGCAGTGAGTGACATTGCGGCAATGAAGCTAGTAACTAAACCGAATGATAGTTTACTTTTCTTCATGTTGTAACTCTCCTTTTCTTCTAAATAATAGCGTGTTTATTTTAATTATTATTAAAAGCTTGTGCAACAAAAAAGTTACAAAATTTAAATTTTGGTATAAATATTTTTCATGGTGAGTAAAATTTTTATCGTATTTGTTGCCAAATATATTCTCTTTATATAGACTATTACAGGAATTTGAGGTGAACGAGATGTCAGCTTTAAAAATCAAAGACCTCCACGTCAGTGTAGAGGGTAAAGAAATCTTAAAAGGAATTAACCTAGAAATTAAAGAAGGAGAAACTGTCGCTCTATTAGGTCCTAATGGGCATGGTAAATCCACATTATTCAACGCAATTATGGGTCATCCTAGATACACAGTTACTAAAGGAAGTATCTATCTTGATGACGTAGACGTATTATCTTTATCAGTAGATGAAAGAGCAAAAGCAGGATTATTCTTAGGTATGCAATTACCAGCAGAAGTTCCTGGTGTTATTAACTCTGACTTTTTAAGAGCAGCAGTTAATGTTAGACAAGAAAGACCTGTCTCTACTTATAATTTTTATAAATTATTAGATAATGCGATTAAGAAAATGAAGATGCCATTTGACCTCGCTACTAGATCACTTAATGAAGGCTTTTCTGGTGGTGAGAAAAAGAGAAATGAAATTCTCCAAATGCTCCTTTTAAATCCAAAGATTGCTATGCTTGATGAAATTGATTCTGGTTTAGATGTTGATGCCCTCCAAGTAGTGGGTGAAGTCATCAGAGAAGAACAAGCAAAAGGCATGGGATTTTTAGTCATCTCTCACTATGCTAGATTGTTCGATTTAATTCAACCTACAAGAGCAATTGTAATTATTAATGGTAGAGTCGTTATTGATGGAGACTCAAGTGTCATTAAGAGAATCGATACAGAAGGCTATGAATTCATCAAAACTGAGCTTGGAATTGATATCGAAAAAGAAGATGGAGAAATGAATAAAGTCTCTATTGGTACATGTGCAGTAAAAGAAAGTATTAAATAATGGAAAGAGTAACTTTTGATAAATTAAATAATATTGAAAAAGGTTTAAGAACCAACTCTTTTGTTATTGCTTCAGGCACAATTGACAAGGTTTTTAACTTAGAAAATGGTGATTACGATATTTTAATTAAAGATTTAAATAAGGATCAAAAGATCGTAATCAATGTCTTAGAAGGTAGCACTGCTAAGATATCTTTCTTTGCAAATAATGAATTAAATAACCTTGATGTTGATAT
>JAEEGL014176052.1_pt1 | contig 10705 bp, 5 predicted proteins | sample 9134231 | NCBI WGS metagenome assembly JAEEGL01 (sample SAMN16246548, study PRJNA631951) | gut metagenome | biome: gut microbiome; feature: rumen; material: fiber-attached | host: Bos | place: Iran: Karaj | collected 2018-10 | reverse complement strand
CCCAGCACACATTAAAATATTAAAAACAACACAAATCATTCCAATAAGTCTAACTCTTGTCATCATAACAGAAAAAACCCAAAAAACTTCAAAAGTTAAATTAAGAATTAAAATAATAGAAACACAAGAATGGAGAATTTTTTTTTTAAAGTAAAAAATAAGGAAAATAGAAATATAAATTAAAGTCGCAATTCCTCCTATAAAAACAGGTAACCATACAACAAATTGATTGTCTCTCATACCATAACAAACCCAAAGTATACAATTAAAATAAGTAAAAACTAAAAGAAGTCCTGGAACGTCATTTACTGAAACTTTTCCTTGTATTAATTTAAAATATGGAGGTGCTGGACCCGTTACATAAAAAATTGTACTTATTACTGTTCCTACCCATCCAAAATATATTCCTACTGTACCAAAACCCATTTTGTGTTTTTTTTTTAATTTTATTGATTTTAATTTTGTATTTTTTTTTTATATATAAAAAAATTTTGTCTGATGATGTTATTTTTTTTTTGATTATTATTTATTTTTATGTATTAGGAAGTTTTAATATTAGAAATTTTTTTTATTTTTTATTTTTTTTTTAAGAGAAGTTATTTATGTTAGGTTTTAACTTTTTTTATATTTTCTGGTTTTTTACTGTTTTTTATGATTTTTTTTTTCTTTTTTTTGCAGATATACTATTTTTTAGGGCTTGTTTATTTTTATCTTTTATAAATTTATGAATTAAAAATCTGTTAAAATATATTATATAATTTTTAAATTTTTTTAAAGAATCTTTTATATTTATCAAAGTTTTTTTTTGATTATCCTTATTATTATTGAAATTTATTTTAATTTTAAGATATTTCATTTTTTTTATTCTTGATTAATGAAAAATTTTTTATTTATTTATTTATTAGTTGTATAAACAATATTTAAATTAATAAATTAAATTACATATATTTAAAAATATATAATAAAAAATACTAATAAACTTAATTATTTAATAAATAATAATAATTAAATATTAAATTAATAAATATGACTAATATTAGTTAATTAAAACAATTTTTCTTAATACCAAACAATTCTTATATATTATATTATAATTCAATATAAATTATTATAAAAAATATTTTTTATTGACTTTTATTTTTTTCTTATTTTTTTATAATAGATAAATTAGTTTTCATATTTCCTTATTTATAAAAATTAAAAAGAATCAAATAATAATCAAACTTAATTAAGATAAATTAATAATAGATTATTTATTTAAATTTTCAAAACTTTTTGAAAAATAAAATCATTTATATATTAATAAATTATTCAACATGAAATTACTTAATAATAGATTTCTTTTTATAAAATTTAAAAAAAAATATTTTTATATTTATATTTAAATTTAAATATAATTTATTATTCAAACTCATATTCTTTACATAAATAATTTTTAATTTGATTAAAATTAAATCTTTCTTTCTCATTCCTATTTAACATTTTTTTTAATAAATAAACAAATTTATTACAATATGCATTTTCAGAATTTAATATTGACATAGGATATTTTAAATATTCATCAATTAATTTATCATTATCATTAATTGTTGTTGCAACAAAATTATTATATAGATTATTATAATCATTACTTTTTGTCATAGTATAAATAATACATAATCCAAGAGAATAAACATCATTTTTAATTAAATCAACAAATTTTTTATTTTCTTTTCCATAAAAATAACTAAATAATTGAGGACTAATAAAATTATTATAATTATCAATAATATTTGTTTCATTTAAATCTTTAACATATTCTAAATCTGTTAATTTATAAATTTTATTTTTAAAAACTAAAATATTTTTTGGATTAATATTAAAATGACATAAATGCCTTTTTTCTAAAATATCTAAACAAATACTAATTTGATAAATAATATTAATTAAATCTTCTTCACTATAAACTTTATTCATTTTTTTCATTGTTGCAATTTCACTATTCCAACTATTAACTCCAATTTCTTCTAAAACAGAAAATTCATCTTTTGAACAATTAATTCCAAATATTTTCGTAAAATATAAACTATTTTTTAAAGAATATTGTAATGCATATGAAAAAAGTAATTCATTCATTTCTTTTTTTTTCTCTTTTAAAACTTTTTTTTTCATTGCATAAAATTGATTATCATTAGTAAATTTAACACAAAAAATTTTACTTTTTTTTCCTTCTCCAATTTGAGAAATAATTTCAAAATTATCTAAATCAAAAATAGGAAGATTAATAGTTTCTAATTCATTATTTTCTATTCCAGAAGGAATTTTTTGAATAATAGTATCATTATTATTTATATTATAAGGAGAAGTTTTATAAATTTGAACTAATTTATCTAAAGAATGACTTTCTTTTCTTGGAATTATTTTATGTGAAATATTATCATTTATTGAATCTTCTTCTGATGAATATGAATCTTTTTCTTTTTCTTTCTCTTTTTCCTTTTTTTTAATATTTTTAAATTTTGAAAGTTTTTTTATTTTTTTAACTTTGTTCATTTGAGTTAAACTAGTTGATCTTTTTGATAATAAGTTATTCAATGTTTTCATTGGAGAAAGATTTTTAAATTCATTTAAATGTTTTTGATTCTTTGCTTCATTTTCATTATTTTCTTTAGTTGAATCTATATTTATTAATTCATGATAATTATTTTCACTTTTATTTATATATTCTTTTTCTAAATCAGCTAATTTTTCTCTACTTCTACATTTAATAACTTCATTAAGAAATTTACTATTAAAAAAAGTAAAATTATTTAAAATACTAGCACTTGGTCTTGGAGAATAATAATTTTTAGTAGGAAGATTTTTATTTTTTTGATTATCAAGTTTAAAGTTTTCATCAAGTGTATTTCTTTTATTATTATAATCTAAATTTTCATCATTTATAATTCTTCCTTTATTAAAATAATCTTCAATATCTTTATTTCTAAATCTTTTTCCACATTTAGGACATTCAAAAATAAATTTTTCATATTTTATTAAACTTTTACATTTACTACATAAAACCATTTCAGTATCATTTAAATCAGTTAAATATAATTTACCATCACAATTTTTATTATGAACAATTAATTTAACATCATGTCCACAAGGAATTTTTTTAGGTAAAGCAGATTTTTTTTCATTAATACCTTTTTTAATAGCATTAGAAAAAGGTTTAAATTCATATGGATTATATATTTTAGCACCACAATTAAATTCATTACCACATTTAATACAAGTCCAATTAATATTATAAGGATCATCACAAAAATTACAATTTTTACATATTAATTTACCATTTTTAATATTTAAAAATAAAGGACTTTTACATTTAATACAATTCATTTGTTGATTTACAATTAAATGACAATGATATTTATCCCAAGTTGCTGGTTGAATTGAATTATTGTATATTTCATTTAAAGATATTATTCTTGTGTAATATGGAATTGAACAAAAATTACAAAATAAATTTATGTAATTTGCTTTATATGATTTTAAACAATTTCTACATATTATTGCATATATTATATTATATTCTGTTGATGAACCTTTTCTGTGAAGGTTTTTTATTCCATTCAAATCAACTTTGAAATCTGTGTCTAAAACAATTATAAAATTGTTTTTTTGATTACAAAAATGTAATGGTTCATTATTTTGGTAAATACAATGTTTTAAAAAGGAAAAATTTTGACCATTTTCTATAAAATCTTTCCCTTTATATTTTAAACTTTTCGATAATTGTTCTTTATCATATAAATAATAATTTTGATATATTATTTTTTCTATTGAATTTAAAGCAATTAATACTTTTTCATTCTCTAGAATTTTAGGAGAATATAAATCTTCTAACATTGATTTTACTCTTTTTTTTAAATTGTCCATAATAATAGATTGACTTTTTATTAAAATATTTTCAAAAATTTCATTATATTCTTCTTCATATATTCTCAAAACTTCATTTTCAATTTGTTTTTGTGTTTCAAATTTTATAACAAATGTATCGTATTTATTAGTACACTTACTCATTTTTAAATAATTTATTTAATAATCTTTCAATTTATGAATTTATAAAAAATTTAAATTAAAATTAAATAAATAATGAATAATGAATTATATGAAAAAAAGGAAAAAGATCATATTATCTATAAACCAAATAATAAAAATAACAAAATAGGTAATTATCAAATAATAAAAACAATGGGAGAAGGGACTTTTGGAAAAGTAAAACTAGGAATACACATTCCAACAAATGAAAAAGTAGCAATAAAAATATTAGAAAAATCAAAAATCGAAGACAATGACGATTTAAAATGTATAAACAGAGAAATATCATTTTTAAAAACTTTAAACCATATAAATATAATATCATTATATGAAATAATAGAAAATTCCGAATATTATTATTTAATAATGGAATATGCAGAAAATGATTTATTTTCATATATAGTAGAAAATAATTATCTTTCAGAAGAAATATCATCCTTACTTTATTATCAATTAATAAATGCAATAGAATACATTCACAAAAAAAAAATAGTTCATCGAGATTTAAAACCAGAAAATATATTATTAACAAGAAATAATTCAATATTAAAAATAATAGATTTTGGTTTAGCAAATTCATACAAAAAAAATAATACTTCAAATAAAAATATTAATAATATAAATAACGAAAATGAAAATATTTTATTAAAAACTGCATGTGGAAGTCCTTGTTATGCTGCTCCAGAAATGGTTTTAGGTAAAAAATATTATGGATTAAATGTTGATATTTGGTCAAGTGGTATTATTTTATATGCTATGGTTTGTGGATTTTTACCTTTTGAAGATGATGATAATGAAAGTATTTATAGAAAAATTATTCTTGGAAAATTTGATATTCCTGATAAATTAAGTCTTAATTGTAAAGATTTAATTTGTAAAATTTTAGAAGGTAATCCTAAAAAAAGAATTAAGATTGATGATATTAAAAAACATCCTTTTTTAAAAAATTGTGAAGAAAGATTTAATAGAATTATTTCACCTTATGAAATTTATTATTTTTATAATTTTAATTCAAATAAAAATTTTGAAGTTTTTAATTTTATTATTGATAAAATTGTTGATATGAATATTAAAAATTGTGATAATAGAAATGATATAATTGAAAATATAAAAAATAATAGTTTTAATTATATTACTGCTTTATATAAAATATTACTTAAACAAGCAATTAAAAATAAAGAAATTAAAACTAGTAATAATAATATAAATAATAATGAAGGATGTTGTTCTTTATCTTCTTGTAAAACTTCTGCTACTAATAATAATAAGAATGAAAATTTTAATAAAATTAAAAAAGATAAAAATCATTCTCCTGATTATTTAAATATTAATAATAATTTTAAATATAAAAATAATATTAATTATGATGCTTTAGATAAATTATTTAAAATTCATTCTTTCAATGAAAAAAAGATAAATCATTTAAAAAAGAAAAAAATCAATTTTATAAATGATAAAAAAATAAAAAATACATTTATAAAAAATTATGAAGATTTAATGAATAATGCAAAAAAATTATTATCAAATAGAAATGGAAGAAATGAAAATTCCTCATCATCAATAGAAATAAATTCAAATTTTAATAGAACAGATGGAAATAATTTTAAAGGTAAAATAAATAATATTTTATCAAGTTCAAATTTAAAAGTAAATAAAATAAGATTTTCTGTAGATGCACCAAGATTAATTTTAACTAAAGAAAATCAAACAAATGAATGTAATCTTACAGTAAAAACTCAGAGAAAAAAAAAACCATTATCAATTATTACTTCTGGAAATACTTTTATTGATTCATATGATGATTTAATTATTAATACTGAAAATAATATATGTTCTGTTAATAATAAATTATATAAAAATAAAGTAGATGATAAAAGTATTAAAAAAATTAAAAATATTATTTCTGGTTTATCATCTCCTAAGTTATTTTCAGTAAAAACTACTGAATGTAATAATAATAATTCTTTAAAAAAAAATAATATTAATAAAGGGAGTAAATGTAATAAAAATATTAATAATACTAATATAATTAAATCAAAAAAAAATTTTATAACTAAAGGAACATTATATACCAAAACTGTGTCTGTGATTAATCATTTAAATTTAGTTAATAATAATAAGAGTAAAGGAAAAATTAATAATAAAAAAAATTTAGTTTCTCAAAAGAAAAAAAATTATAATAATATGATAATGAATAATAGATTTTTATTAAAAACTTTTATTGATACTTCTAATACAAATTCAAAAAGTCCATTTAATTTAAAAGCAAAAACAAAAAGGCAAAATATTAAAAATTTAACTAATAATAATACTCCAATAAATAAAAATTATAATAATTTTAATTTTAAAGAAAAAACTACTCCTTCAAATTTAGATAATAAATATGTAAATTATCATAAAGATAGAAAAAAAGAAATGAATAAAGAAAATATTAATTTAGGAAATATTATTTTTGAAAAGAAAAAAATAAATGAAACTTATAAAAATATTTCCGATAAAGCAAAAAAAGATTTTATTTGTTTTACTACAAAATTTAATTTAGAAGAATTAAATAATAAAATAAAAACTTTCTTTGAAAAAATAAATTTTTCAATTAATAAAAAAGACAAAACTCATTTTGATATATTGAATAAAAATAAACATTTTATCTCAATAGAACTATCAAAATTCGAAAAAAATAGTATTGTTAACATATACGAAATAACAAATAATAAAAACCAATCAAAAGACATAATAAAAAACCTAATTACCGAAATAGGATTTTAAAAAATTTTTTTTTCAATTATATAATATTATATCTAATAACCATATATAATTTTTTAATTATAAATAAAAAACCTTAATATCTAAAAAAAATATTTAAAAAAAAAAAAAAATCCCAAAAAAAATTTTAAAAAATTAAAAACAAACATAAAAAAAAAAAAATTATTTCTCTTAAGGAATATTAACCAAACCAAGAACTCTAACAACATTTCTAATATTAACTAAGAAAGCTGCACTTAAATCATCTTCAGAAACAGCATTATAAATTTCTTCATTTTGATCTTTAAGAACTAAATGTAAATAAGGTCTAGTAACTTCAATACTAGGTTTAAAAACAAAATCATTATCTTTATCAATTTCAAATTTACCAATACTAGCTTTATTAGGATACCAACAAAAATCAATCCAATCTTTTTCTTCATCATCAAAGAAATATTTATCAAATTCAGGATTTGGTTTCGCTTTAACGGCAATTAAATCAGTACTAATTAAATTATTAACATCATGACTTCTAATTGAATAATATCTACAAACCATAACAATATCATCAATTGCTCTATTAATAGTTTCAAAATTTTTTTCTTTAATATTACATGATTCAATATCTTCTTTCCAAGGAGCAATTAATATTCCTCTTTCTTTTAATGCTAATATCATTTCATCATATGTCATTTCAATATTTGAAATATCATTAAATTCTTCTTCTTCATTATCTATTAATTTCATATATGCTTTAACTGGATCTCTTCTTATTGATGATTCCATATTTAAATCTGGATCTGATATTCCTATTTCAAATACAAATTTTGTTCTTGGTGTTATTAAATCTAAAATTGCTATTAATTGCTTATTTTCATTTTGAATACATCTTAAATTCCATGATTTATATGGAAAGTTTATTTTTCTTTCTAATAATATTGAAAAAATACCTAATTCTGTTGTTGTAAATTCTACTACTTTATCAACATATTTTACTTTATCTTTTTCTTTTTCTTCATCTTTTAATACTATATCTTGTGCTTCTAATTGCCATTTTCCATTTTCTAAATTAAATAATCCTACTAAAACTTCATTAACATCTTTCATATAAATATTTTTTGGTAATGTTATTTTATATCTCATTTTAACATTTTTAGTAAAAGAACCATCAATTCCTTCTCCTCTTTTATATTCTTCACCAATCATATCTCTAATTCTCCAAGTTCCTTTTTCTAAACTTTTAGCAGGATATTTTAATTCTTCTAAAAAGAATGTTCCACTAATTGACATATAAGGAGTATATTTTTCATTTTTATTAGGAACATCTAAATATTCTCTTATATCATAATTAGACCAAAAGAATCTTACAATAGTATTATTAACTACGAAATTTTTATGGAATTCTCTTACAAAAATTGGTATTGATACAAATCTTGTTGATACAGTTCTAAAAGTATTTTGTACTAAATTATTTGCCCAAAAACCTAATTTTATTTTATTATTTTTGCTTGTTAATTCCCAATATGTTTCTGGTTTTTCTTCTTTATCTTCAGATGAACCTTTTCCTAATTCTTCATTTCTTATTTTTTTTAAACTTTCAAAATTTTCAATAAAATATCTTGTTAATGATTCAATTTTTAATTTTTCTATATTATTTAATAAATTTAAATATCTAAATGAATATGAAACTAATTCCATATTAATTTCTGCTTTCCCTTGAAGTAATAATCTTTCTAAATTATGATAATGTAATTGTGAATAATCAAAAACTGACATTTCTTCATTGAAATTTTTTTTAATTAATTTGAAATTATTTATAAAATTAGGAGTACATTTATCTTTAAATTCATATATAAATCCATTTATTTTTTTTTCTTCAGCAACATTAATATAACCATCTTCACAATTAGAAAATTTATACCAATCTTCACTTTCTATTATTTTTTGATAAGCATTTGATAAATTTTTTTCATGTGTATTTTTCCAAGAAGTTAATTCTTTTTCTTCTTTTGCTATTCTTTCTAATTCTTCTTGTGCTAATCTTTTTCTTTCTTCTTCAGCTTTTCTTTCTTCTTCCTCACCTATATTTTATTTATATTAAATTATGGAAGTTACGTTTTAATCTTTCTTCTTCTTCTTTTTTTAAACGAAGTTCTTCTTGTTTTCTTCTTTCTTCTTCTTCCTTTTCCTTTTCTATTTTTTATAAAAAAATTTTTGTTATATGTCATTTTTCTTACTTGCCAGTTCTTCGAGTTGTTTTTTTGTTAATTTTTTTGGAGCTTTCGGCATTTTTTTTATATATGTTTTTTTTAAGTTTTATATTTATTATTTAATTTAATTATTTCATTTTAAATAAAATATTTTTTTAATTATTTTTTTCAAATTATTTATTTATAAAATATTATTTGATTTTAATTTACATTTTTATAACTGATTTAATTATAATATTATTAATAAACTTAAAAAAAAATTTTTAATATATAATATTCCATATAATAAAAAACCCATTAAAAAACAAATAAAAAAATACAAAAATTCAAATAAAAAAAAATCTTTTAAAAAAATAATCCTCTTAAAAAAAAGCAAAAAAAAAAAAAATTAAACATCCTTTTTATACTTAGGATTATATCTCTTCCCATCATCCCAATCAAAGAATTTCTTAGGAACCTGTGGAACTAAACTACCATAATACTCAGCTTCTTTTTTAGTAACAACATTATTTCTAAAATCCATAAAAGAAAAAATACTCTTCTCAGGATTAGTATTACTTTTCTCATTAATATCCTTATCAACCCAAACCATCATACCCTTAGCTTTTTGTTTAATAGGATAATATTCAACTCTTTTCATATTTTCAGGTAATTTCCCTTTAAATTGACTTTCCATCCATTTAGGCATAATAGAACTAGTTTCATCCATATGAGTAATTTTTTTTTTTTTCTAAAGCATGTCTTCTATCTCTATTCTTAGGAGTAACAGTAATCCAATTTTGATACCTTGAAAAAACACTTAAAGTATCATTTTTTTTTGCAATTTCCTCATTAAATTTCTTAATTTTCCAATCAGGACAAACTTCAAACCATTCAGGTGCATCATTCGATACTTTAGTACGTGAATTTGCATCAGGCATTTCAAATTCAACTTTAGGTATATTTGAACCAACGAATACTAATCTATTATCTTTTAATAATTTTGATTGTTTATCACCTGTTTCATTTGGATTTTCCCATTTTGATATTTGAGGTTTATTTTCATTTAAAAAATTAGATTTTTGATTTATAAAATCACTTCTTGATATATTTTGACCTGGTCTTATTGTTGAATATCTATCAGTTGCAAATAATCTTTCTTTTGTTAAATTATATGTTTCTTTATTTTGTAAATTTGTTGGATGTTGAAATTGTTGATATGATATTTTTGCATCACTTTCTATTTTATCTTTTAATGTTGCTAATTTTTTATAATTGTCTTTATATATGTCGTAATTTTGATTTCGAATTGAAAAATAATTTCTGTGAAGTAAATCTAAAGATTGACCTGGGTATGATGTGTGAGAATCGTATAATTCATTTGATTTAGGTGGGTTTGTCATTTTTCCTAATGCGTAAAAATCTAAGGGACGAACTTGCTGATATGTTGAGGGGTTTTGAGGTTGTTGGAGTTGATTTTGGTCTGGGATTGTCATTTTTTTTTTTTTTTATTTTTTTTTTTTTGTGTTTTGGTTTTTTTTTTTTGTATTGGTTATTAAATTTAATTTTAATTTTTTTTAGTTTTTTTTTTTTTTTGTATTTATTTTAATTTTTATATTTTTTTATTATTGTTTTTTTTATTTTATTTATATATTTTTAATGTTATGCTTTTAATTTATTTATTTTATTTTTTTTTTCGAGTTAATTTT